>Ga0265296_1000086_pt1 | contig 187479 bp, 180 predicted proteins | sample MunlanPumphouse1_FD_189073 | JGI IMG/M metagenome (GOLD analysis project Ga0265296, IMG submission 189073) | Groundwater microbial communities from a municipal landfill in Southern Ontario, Canada - Pumphouse #1 | ecosystem: Environmental > Aquatic > Deep subsurface > Groundwater | place...
TAATACCAAGTTGCGTCCATAGAAGTAAAAATAGCTTCGGTTTTGTAGGATCGTACCTGCATGTTCGGCCACCATGAGGGCGGACACATAGGTCCGCCCCTACAAAAACAAAATTACCTGTATGAGCGCAACTTGGTATAAGAGGAGCCTTCGCGGCGCTTGGGCGGAAAGTGGCGTTCCCAAGTACAACTTGGGAATGAGGTTAAAAATTCGCTGCGCACTTCCGGCTCCGAGAAGATTACTTCCCCCTCACCCTAACCCTCTCCCCCATTGGGGAGAGGGGAAAAAGTGGAACCGATTTAATGCTTTATGGTTACTAAAACGGTCACATCTCCTACCCCCTCTCCACCCGCTTCGGGGGGAGAGGGCTGGGGTGATACCAAGTTGCGCTCATAGAAGTAAAAATAGCTTCGGTTTTGTAGAGGCACACTTGCATGCGCGACCACTCTGAGGGCGGACACATAGGTCCGCCCCTACAAAAACTATAATTACCTATATGACCGCAACTTGGTATGAGGGGGGCAGAACAACCTCATGCAATTTTCTAACCGGACACTGCTGCCTAATCTAAGTCCCCCTTTTCCAAAGGGGGACTTAGATTAGCACAGGCGAGACGCCTGTGCCACCGAGGAATTTATAAACGCCCAGATTAAGATATCGACCTCAACGAGACTTTTGCAAGAGGCTCAAGGTTTTTCTTATTAGCCCTGACGCTCTCCCACAAGGGGCGAGGGAAATAAGAAGAAAGACCTTTTGGCAATCGCGATAAGATGAGGCAGCCCTTTGCCAAGATCAATCTTTAGCTGGTTCCTCCGACTCGCTTAAGTCCAAGGCACCGGATTTTTTTAGGGCCGCGAGGCCGCCTTGGACGTTGACGGCGTTACAGAGGCCCGCGGTTTCGAGCTGGCGCAGGGCTTCATAAGAGCGCACGCCGGAGTTGCAGACCACCAGGAGGCGTTTATCCGGCGGGATTTCGCTGAAGCGGTCTTTCAGGGTCTCCTGGGGGATATTGAGCCAGCGGTCGCCAAAGAGGTCGACGTAGGGCGCAGCGTTGGCGGCGCCGCGCACGTCCAGACAGAGGGTGTCAGCGTCCTTGTCGGTAAGGAAACACTGCTCAAACTCGGCTACTTCGATGGTACGGTTGTAGCCGTCCAGGATATTTTCCAGGGTGTTGGCCACGGCGTTGACGATATCCAGGGCCGCGGCGAAAGGCGGGGCGTAAGCCACCTCCAGGTTGGAGAGGTCTTGTAAGTCGGCCTTGAAGGGCAGGAGTGCTGCTATGCTATTGATGCGGCCCACCAGGGCGTCACCGTTGTGGCTGATACCCTGGGCCCCTAAGAGCTGCCGGGTTTTGCGGTCCGCCACGAGGGCGAGATACATGAGGTCCTGGGTGGGGTAGAAATGAGCCCGGTCGGCCTGGATGACCAGGGCCTCGACGGCATCAAAGCCTTCCCGAAGGGCCGTAGTAAGGTTCAAGCCGGCCCCGGCCACGGCCAGATCAAAGGTCTTGAGGGTGAAGGAGCCGACGATGCCATTGAAGGTGGCGCGGCCGCCAGCCAGGTTGGTGCCGATGACGCGGCCCTGGCGGTTGGCCAGAGACCCGGAAGGGAAATAGACGGATTTGCCGGTGATGAGGTGGTGGTTGTCGATGCAGTCACCGCCGGCATAAATGTGGGGGTCTGAGGTCTGAAGGCGGCGGTTGACTTTGATGCCGCCATCGGGTCCAACCAAGAGGCCGGCTTGGCCGGCCAGCTCGGAGTTGGGCACCGCGCCCACCGCGGAGATGACCAGGTCGGCAGGGAGGACGGCATTATCGGTGACCACTTCCAGGGCAGCGCCGCCGCCGGAGTGAGGCCGGATTTCCTTAATGGACTCCTTAAGGTGAAGTGCGACACCCTTGCCCTGGAGATGTTTTTGGACCATGCGGGCCATTCCGGCTTCCAGGACGCCGGGGAGGACCTGGGGAGTGATCTCCACCAGGGTGGTCTCCAAACCCCAAAGGTCGGTCAAGGCTTCGGCCATCTCAATCCCGATGGCGCCGGCCCCGATGATTACGGCGGAGCCCACCTGGCCCTTGGAGATTTGGTCCCGGACGGCCATGGCCGCGGTAAGATTGGAGACATTCATGACCCCCGGAAGATCGGCCCCGGGGACAGGAAGGGGGCGAGGGCGACTGCCGGTGGCCAGGACCAGCTCGTCATAGGGGAGGTCTTCCTCCTGGCCGGATTCCAGGTCGCGGACGCGCACCAGTTTGGCCGCCCGGTCGATGGCCAGGGCCCGGGTTCGGGTGCGGACCTGGACGTCTTTGGCGCCCTCAAAAAATTCCGGCGTCCGCAGCATATGGAAGCTGGTGCTCATCAGCTCCTTGATATCGCTTAAGTCACCGGAGATATAGTAAGGAATGCCGCAGCCGCCGTAGGAGATGTACTCGCCTTGATCAATCATGGTGACGGTGAAATCGGGGCGCAGGCGTTTGACGCGGCAAGCGACCTTGGGCCCCAAGGCCACGGCCCCGATGATGACTATGCGTTTGTGCTCCATATGAGTTCCTCTCTGGCTAAACCAGGCTGCGCTGCCACCCATTGGGCTGCTGATAGAGCGCTTCCATAGGTTTATGCCGAATGCTGGCTTTTATTGCGTTTGCCATAAATTTATGCCGCTGGCAGAGAAATCCCCCCTAACCCCCCTTTGGCAAAGGGGGGGATAAGAGGAGCCCAAGCTGAGCTTGGGCTGAAAGTGACGTTCCCAAGTACAACTTGGGAACGAGGTTAAATCCAAATCCCCCTAAACTAAATCCCCCTTTTTCAAAGGGGGACTTCGATTCGCACAGGCGAGACGCCTGTGCCACCGGGGAATTTATCAACGCCCAGATAAGATTTCGACTGCAACGCGACTTTTGCAAGAGGCTCAAAAGTTTTTTCTTATTAACCCCTCACCCTACCATTGGGGAGAGGGGAAAAAGTGGAACCGATAAAATTATTTTTCCGGAGGATCGGACTTGCCCGGGTTTTTATGGCGGCCGTTGCAGGTGAGGGTGTCTCGCCGCCAGAGGAGCTGCATCCTGGTGTCCTCCCGGCGATGCTCACAGAGGTCGTGGCCGCAGATGGGGCACTCCGGTTCCATGCAAGGATCGGCATGGATGAGGATATCAGCCTGGCCCCGGAAGTAATCATCGAGAATATTTTCCAGCTTTTTTACCTCATCGTGACTGACTTCCAGGGAAAGGTCCCGGGGCAGGATAAGGTGGAAGTCCATAAAGACGTGAGTACCGGACCGGCGGGCGCGCAGTTGATGGATATCGATCCACATGGGGCGGCGGTGCTCGGCGATCACCCGGCAGATCTCTTCTAAGAGTTCAGGGTCGGAGGTGTCCATAAGGGCGGCTCCGGCCTGGTGAACCAACCGGGCTCCGGTCACCAGGATATTCAGCCCCACCAGGATGGCCACGGCGCCATCCAGCCAATTCCAACCGGTAAAATAAACGCCGACCAGGCCCAGGACGACCCCAGCGGTGGTGTAGACATCGGTGAGGATGTGCTTGCCATCGGCGACCAGGACGATGGATTTGGTGCGCCGGCCGACAACGAGCAGGATGGCGCCCAGGATAAGGTTAACCAGGGCTGCACCTACAATGAGGATCAGACCCTCTTCCAGTTTGGGAATGGCCTGGGGGTGGAAAAGACGGGGCCATGCCGCATAGAAGATGCCGAGGGCTGCAAAAACGATGAGGGCTCCTTCAAAGCCGGCGGAAAAATGCTCGACTTTGCCGTGGCCGTACGGGTGAGCGGGATCGGGCCTCTTGGCGGCCACGAGGATACTGACCAGGGCGAAGCCGGCGGCCACCACGTTGATAATGGACTCCAGGGCGTCGGAGAGGATGGCGGCGGAATTGGTGAAATAGAAGGCTGTGAACTTGATGGCCATCAGACCCGCGCCGATGAGCAGAGAGGCGGAGATGGCCAGGAGGTGATTTCTGAGGTTGACGTTTGTCTGGGAGTTCACGGACGCATTATAAGGGAAATTAAACTTTTATAGCGTTTGCCATAAATTTATGCCGTTGGCTGATTTTTAAATCCCCCTAAATCCCCCTTTTTCAAAGGGGGACTTTATAAGTAATTCCTTATAGTTCCCCAATTTACCAAAGGGGGCTTAGGGGAGATTTGGGGTGTTAAAGTATCTCCTATTTACGGAAAAAACTTTTGGCAAACGCTATATGTACTTCAATACCTACCATATAATCAGGCAATGGAAAAGCCTCCAGGAGCGTCAGGTTTGACGGAAAAGGAAATTTTCGCAGCCAGACCGTTAAGAGCGTTGGTTACTTATGAAAATGTATGAAGATGTTCTCCCGTTCAAAAACTCCCTTGAGTATTATTTCTTCCTGATCCGATGAAAAGAAGGGGTGCAGGTCGAACTCTTCTTCGGGGAACCAATCGGTTTCCAGGGTGAGGCCGGAGTCCCTTTGCCGGATGATCAGATGGCCTTCATCGGCCTCTTCCAGGGGCCAGGCGAGATAAAGGCTGAAGGTCAAGGAATCGGGGGTACGCTGGATGGTGGCTTTCTTGGCCTCCCAGATTTCGTACTTGGGATCGCCGAAACCGGACAACCAGTAGAGGGTGATATAGTTCAGGCCGTCGAACATAGAGGCTCCGGGATAGGTCTCGGGGAATTTGTGAAATTATGCGCAAGATAGTTATTAAATATAGTTCAGGGGAAATTTGTTGTCAAAGACTTTGTGGGGCTGAGTGGAGGAGCGAAGGGTAGCACTACAGATAAGAATTGTTTGGTTCTATTGGGGTGGAGGAGCCGATTTCGGATAAACGGGAAGCGCCGGGATGGAACCCGGCGCCTTGGGAAAAATCCGATGAGGGATGACTTACTGCCGACGCCGCCTCCAGGCCAATAGACCGGTCAGCCCGGAACCCAGGAGCAGCATGGTTGATGGCAAAGGAATAGCTGCATACCGAAGGTCGTCGACTGCGAAGGCATCACTGGCAGCGGAACTTGGCCCAATCTGGATGGAGGCGATATCAGCGGTGAGGCGCTCAAAGCCCACAAAAATCCCCGGGAGGGGGAAGGTGCCGGGAGGAGGGAAGAAGCCGCCGGAATACCCAGGCGGCAGGGTCTCCGAAGCCAGGACGGTGAGACTTTCCAAGACACTGTGACCGGCATCATAGGCTGTGACCGTATAATCCCCCAAGGGGGCGGTGTCAGACAGAAAAATCTGGACGGCAGATTGTAAAGTGGCAAAAGCGGCAGTAATGCCTGCTATGGTCGGGGATGAATAGCCGCCTTCCGTGCTGCCGGTCAGAACGTGATCCCCCGAACTGGCGCCGTACCCAAAGAGCCAGGGAAACACATCGATTTGGGGGCGGCCAGCCAAAGGCGCCTGGCCAAAGGTTACCCCCGGATATTGGGTGTCGATCAGGGTTCCTTCGGAAAAGCCCTCAAAGTCGATGAGGGAGCCTCCGGTAAGAACCGGGGTATAGGATTTAATGGGGGTCGCCATGGCGGTACCCACGGCAAAAATGACGATCAAAGCCAAGGCAAGCATACTGATTTTGAGATGTCGCATACAACCTCCTTGGGGTCTACGATTCTTCGCCAATTGAGGCAGGCCTGGCGATAGTTTTCCGCCAGATCCAAACAGGCCGACAAAGTTTAAGTTTCCTCTCTGGACTGCGGGTGTTCCCTCCTTTACAAGAAAATCAGGATGCCTCCAACAGGCACCTTGGTATCTCAATCCTTAATACCCATGGCTTTCCATTGCTGCCCCATAATATAATTAATTTAAATAATAATCAATTATATTTATATAAATTAGTAAACTATTAAGCTAATTTTAATTTAAAATAATGCAATTTATACTCATTGTTAAAAAAAACCCTGACCTCCCGCAAGGCCCGCAAGGGGAGAGGGGAATAGAAGGAAAGAACTTTTGGCAAACGCTATGAGTTAAGCGGGGCTTTGCTTATGAAGCAGGGTACTTAAAGACCATGACCAGAATCACCGCGGCCAGGATGAGACGGTAAATGGCGAAGGGGATAAAGGTGTGGTGTTGGAGGAAGCGCAGCAGGTACTTGATGGTAAGGTAGCTGGAGATCACCGCGGCTAAAAAGCCCAGGGTGGCAGGCAAAAGGGGAAGGGTCCCGGCGGGTTCGTTAATCCACTTGGGGAGGTGGTGAAGGCCGGCGCCGGCAATAATCGGGGTGGACATCAAAAAGGAGAAGCGGGCGGCGGAGCGGCGGTTGAAGCCCAAAAAGAGGCCCGTGGTCATAGTGATGCCGCTGCGGGAGACCCCGGGCATGATGGCGAAGGCCTGGGAGATGCCGATCAGAATAGAGTCCTTTAAGGTCATCCCGTCCAGGCGGCGGATATGCCGGGCCATGATCTCGCCCAGAATGAGGAGCAATCCCACGGCGCCCAGAAGGATGGCGATGCGGGTCGGCTCCCGGAAGATGGTCTCGGCCTGCTTTTCCAGGAACAACCCGGCCAGGGCCCCGGGAATGGTGGACACAATGAGGAAGAACAGCATCTTGCGTTCCGGGCGGTTATAGCGGGAGGGCGAGATGAAGGCGTGGAACATATCCAGCCAGTCCCGGTAGAAATAGGCCACCAGAGCGAACAGCGTGCCTACGTGCAGGAGAATGTCGAACCCCAGGCCGCCGGCCTCAACGTGCAGGTAACGCTCCAAGAGGGCCAGGTGGGCTGAACTGGAGATGGGTAAGAATTCGGTAATACCCTGAACCACGCCGAGCAGGAGAGCTATGAGGGGGTGCATAGTTGCGGAATGTATCACGGGAAAGGAGCGCAGGCAATCTGAAAAAGTTGGAGCCAAAAATATTTTATCAATTCATTCCGATAAACGCACTAGTTCCGCAAGTGGTCGGCAATAAAATAAAACAATCATTATTTATCGTTTAACGATAATTTTATCTTGACGAAGCGCTGCAATTGGATAAAATTGCGGTAGTTTGAAAATCGTTTAGTTGCTTTCCCACTTTTCTCATGGCAGAGGCAACAGGGAGAAGCCAGGTGCAAAGGAAAGCAAGATTCAGGCATTGAGCCTCATCGAACCCAGCGCGGAGGAGGAGTTGAGCCATGGAGAATACCCAACGCATCATAAGCGTGAGCCGCAAGTTAAGGATTACCTGTAAATGGTTGATTATCTGCCTGCCGATAATATATGGGGTCTTTTGGACTTTCTTCAATCAGCTCTATGGCATGGGGCCATTGGTTCCTTTGCCGGTGCGCGTGGATCATGATCTTCCCCGCCTGACGCGGTTTCTGGCCTTCCTGGCCGATATGATTCCCATGGTGGCTATCATTTACGGTTTGCAAAAACTTGAAGGACTATTCCGGCTCTATGAAAAAGGCTTGATATTCACCGAGCGGCATGTGAGATGTTTTCGCAGTCTGGGCCGGACGCTGATCGTTTGGGTGGGGTGCGATGTGGTGAGAAATTCATTGTTGAGCATGGTCCTGACATTGGACAAAACACCAGGGACGAGGGTAATCACAGTGGGGTTCGGTTCAGCAGACTTCGCCGCGGTATTCGTGGGCATCGTGGTGCTGATCATCTCCTGGGTGATGGATGAAGGTCGAAAGATTCAGGAAGACCAGGCGCTTATCATCTAGGAATTGCTATGACTATCATAATTAATTTGGACGTCATTCTTGCCAAACGGAAGGTCAAATCAAAAGAACTGGCTGAGTATGTCGGCATCACCGAGCAAAATCTATCGCTGATCAAAACCGGAAAAGTGAAAGGAATTCGGTTATCGACCTTGAATTCCATCTGCGCATACTTAGGTTGTCAGCCTGGAGATATCCTGGAATACCGAGAGACTGACTCCTGACCACATGCTCAGGACAAAGTCGCCAGGAATCAGGAAGACTTGGCTACGGTCACGGTCACGATGGTGGGCTTAGAGCGCACCAGGCTGAGGCCGCCGGGCAAGTCCACGGAGACATTGACGCGGTGGCGGCCGGGGCTCAGGTTTTGCGTGTCCACCCGGGCCTTGAGGTCTTCTGCCTTGAGACTCTGCACCTGGGGCCAAGGGCCTTTGATGGTGAGGGTCACCTGAGTGGGAGATATCCGGGTTAACGGGGGCTCAGAAAACACGGGAACCCCGGAAAAAGTCCGGGTAAGGGTTTTGGGGCCGATCTGGATATCGGCCAGGATGGGGATTGGCTCTTTCAAGGACAGATGGAGGTTCTTAAAGTCCAGGTCCGTGGCGATGATGGTGTTTTCCTTCAGATGCAACAGGTCAATGGGAAGAGTGGGAATGGAATTCAATTCGTCCAGTTCAGAATGAGGTCCTTTTACCGTTACCTGGGCAGGTTTGGTTTGGGCGCTGATGACCTCGTAACCCTCGGGAGGGTTGTTCTCCAAGACCGGTTTGATGGGCAAGGTCCGAGTCATGGTGCTGGCCAGGGTCAGGTTGATGGGATTGGGTTGCATGCGGATGACCTGCACCCCTCGCGGCAAAGCGAAACTGTTGGGGCCGAGATAGAAGGTGTGACGCCCGCCTTTATAGCCGGCGAGGTCCAAAGTTTCGGTTTGGCGGGTCTGGGAGAGACTGTTAACGATGGAACGGGGACCCACAACCCGGACCTGGATGGTCGGCGGCACCTCACTGGTGACCATGAGATTAGGCTGGATATTGACCATTTCCAGGGCCATGTTGAGCGTGGTCTCGGTGCGCTCCTCACCGCTGACCGCAAACCACAGAGCCACGGCCAACAAAATGGAAAGGAGTTTCAGGAGCCTGTTACGCTTTAAGGTGCCGAACCAGCTTGTCAAGCCAATTTCCTTTATGGTGGGCCGGGGTTTCCAGGAGGTCCCGGAGGGCCTGGCGGAGTTGCAGCCGGGTAAGGTCGCGTCGCAATTTGCCCCCTTGCGCCAGGGAGATCTGTCCGGAGGTTTCGGAGACCACCAGGGCCAGGGCATCGCTTTGCTCGGTGATTCCCACCGCGGCCCGGTGACGGGTGCCCAGGGTAGGGTCCAGGTTGGGGTTGCGGGACAACGGCATCAGGCAACCCGCCGCCACGGCCCGGTCCCCCTGGATGATGACCGCACCGTCATGGGTGGGGTTGTGGGGCCAGAACAACGAAACCAGCAACTCTTTGGAAACCAGGGCATCCAATTTGATGGCGCTATCGACAAAATCTGACAAGCCGATGTAGCGCTCCATGATGATGAGGGCGCCCATGTGGCGAGAAGCCAGGGTGTCGGCGGCATCACAGACTTCTTCAGCCGTGACCGGGGCTTGGATGCCGGTAGGGGCCAGGGCTTTTTTGCCCATGCGGCTGAGAACCCGGCGGATGTCGGCCTGAAACAGAATGATGACAATGAGCACAAAGCTTTTGACGATGATATCCAGGAGCCATTCCAGGGTAAAGAACTCCAATTGGCGAGCCACCAGATAAGCCAGGAACAGGAGGAAGAGCCCGGCCAAGACCTGGATGGCCTGGGTGCCGCGGAGCACCAGTACCACCTGGTAAATGATGATGGCCACCAGAATGATGTCCACACCATCCTGCCAGCGCAGATTACCGAGAAATTGCCACATGATGGGGTAAGAGCGAGTCCTTTCCTGAGACTAGTATACTCATTGCCAACAGAGCCGCTTGCAAAATTGCCGGGCATTATGTAGTCGCAGGCTTTACCGTGAAAATCCAAATCCCCCTAAATCCCCCTTTTCCAAAGGGGAACTTTAAAAGCCCCCTTTAAATAAAGGGGGAAGGGAGGGTTTCATCCCTCAGGGGTGGCAGCTTGCGGCCATGTATGTTTAACCTGCATGAGCACAGGCTGGAAAGCCTGTGCTACCGGTGAATTTATAAGCACCCATAAGGATTCGACCACAAAGAGACTTTTGCAAGAATCTCTTTTGGCAAAGCGCTGTAAAATGGTGCGCAGGGCGCACCCTACATCTTCTTTTGAAGGGCCACGGGCCAAAAACGTTAAGCTTGTGGGTACAGTAATGCGCAGGGCGCACCATTATACCAACTACAGTTAGGACGGAACTTAAGGGATTTTATGGGGTTAATAGAAATCTCCCCTAACCCCAATACTGTTCACTTAAGCATTGGCCATGTCTATTCGGATGCAGGAGCGGGGTTTTCCCACCCGGCCCATGCCATTTTTCGAACCAGGGCGGGGAGACCCCACCCCTACAAATGCTTAAGTGAACAGCATTGGCCCTAACCCCCCTTTTCCAAAGGGGGGAATTACTGGGCTGGCTTTTGGGGCGCTCTTTGTGAGATCTTTCGTTGCCTCATACCGAGTTGCATTCAAAGAGCAATGTCGGGTAGGCGCAGGCTATTCCTGCGCCTGCACAGGCGAGACGCCTGTGCCACCGTTTGAATGCGAATTGGTATCAGAATGACAAAAAGCTATTTTTCAGCAGCCGAACAAGCGGCTGTTGCCGCCGGGGTGGAGCGGATCGCTTCCAGTACGGCCAGGAATTGTTGGGCATAGGCCACGTTGTGGGTGCGGACGATCTTGGCGCCGCGCAGCACCGAGATGGCCAGAGCCGCCAGGGTGCCGATGTCGCGCTCCTCTCCGGCGGGCTGCCCGGTGATGCGGCCAATAAAGGCTTTCCGGGAGGGACCCAGCAGGAGGGGGACGCCCAAATCAAGGAAGACATCCAGGTGGTTCAAGATTTCCAGGTTGTGTTCCCCGGTTTTGCCAAACCCGATGCCGGGGTCCAGGACCAGGAGGTCGGCCGGTATCCCCTGGGATGCGGCGAAGTCCAAGCGTTCCTGAAAGAAGGCCCGAATTTCCCCCAGCAAATTGTGGTAGTGCGGCTGGCGCTGCATATCCCGGGGGGTGCCCTGCATGTGCATCAAGACCACCGGAGCCTGATATTCGGCGGCCAGGGAGGCCATATCCGGGTCGAAGGTTAAGGCGCTGATGTCGTTGATCAGGGTGGCGCCTTTCGTAAGCGCGGCTTTAGCCACCGGCGCCTTGTAAGTATCGATGGAGATGGGGATGGTGATCTCAGGGAGAATGGCGTCGATGACCGGCAAGACCCGGCGCAGTTCTTCCTCAAGGGGCACGGGGTCGGCGAAGGGACGGGTGGATTCACCGCCGATGTCCAGGATGTCGGCGCCGGCCGCCACCAGGGCCCGGGCCTGGGCCAGGGCCGCGGCATGATCAAAGAAGCGGCCGCCGTCGGCAAAGGAGTCGGGGGTGATGTTGAGCACCCCCATGATCAGCGGGCGTGGCGCAGCCAGAAGGTCCGCCCAGATCTGGCGACGCGATGGCATCCCCGCGGGGCCGGAGTGAGACACCAGGCCCGCCATGGTTACGCCTGCTGGAGCGTCAGTGAGGCCGTAACTTCCGGGGGTTCAAGGGGTTCGTCCGGCGGCTTGAAAGAGTTCAGAATCCGGTCGATATCGTTTGAGTCCAGGGTTTCCTTCTCAAGGAGCCCTTGGGCCAGGGCTTCGAGTTGGGCCCGATTCTCGGTCAAAATGTCCCTGGCCTGATTATAGGCGCTGAGAACCAGGTTCTTGATGGCGTGGTCGATGACCCGGGCGGTTTCTTCACTGAAATCTTTGGATTGGGAGATTTCCCGGCCCAAAAAGATGTGTTCGTCCCGCTTGCCGAAGGTTACAGGGCCGAGTTCGTCGCTCATGCCCCAATTGCAGACCATCTTGCGGGCCAAATCGGTGGACCGTTCCAGGTCGTTGCCGGCGCCAGTGGTGAAATGCTGAAAGATCAGTTCCTCGGCGGCCCGACCTCCCAATAACACGGTCAGGGTGCCGGAAAGATATTCCTTGGGGTAGGTGTGGCGTTCATCCAGGGGTAACTGCTGGGTGAGGCCCAAGGCGCGTCCTCGGGGAATGATGGTGACCTTGTGAATGGGGTCGGTGCCCGGCATGACCTTGGCCACCAGGGTATGACCGGCCTCGTGGTAGGCGGTGTTGATGCGTTCGCTCTCAGTCAAAATGAGGCTGCGCCGTTCGGAGCCCATGAGGACCTTATCTTTAGCCTGTTCGAAATCAGGCATGGTGACCGTATCACTGCCGCGGCGGGCGGCAAGCAGAGCGGCTTCGTTGGCCAGGTTCTCGAGGTCTGCGCCGGAAAAACCGGGTGTGCCCCGGGCCAGGATAGAAAGTTCCACCGAGTCGGCCAAGGGGGTACGGCGGGTGTGGACCTTGAGGATGGCCTCACGTCCTCTGACGTCGGGGACCGGGACCACCACCTGGCGGTCGAAGCGGCCGGGCCGCAACAAAGCCGGGTCGAGGACGTCCGGGCGGTTGGTGGCGGCAATGAGGATTACGCCTTCATTGGCCTCGAACCCGTCCATCTCGACCAAAAGCTGGTTTAAGGTTTGCTCCCGCTCATCGTGGCCGCCGCCCAAACCGGCGCCCCGATGGCGGCCCACGGCGTCAATTTCATCGATGAAGATGATGCAGGGGGCACTTTTCTTGCCCTGAATAAACAGGTCTCGCACCCGGGCAGCGCCGACACCCACGAACATCTCAACGAAATCGGAGCCGCTGATGCTGAAAAAAGGCACGCCGGCTTCCCCGGCGATGGCCCGGGCCAGGAGGGTTTTACCGGTACCCGGCGCTCCCACCAGAAGGACACCCTTGGGGATGCGACCGCCCAGGCGGGTGAACTTCTTGGGATCTTTGAGGAAATCGATGATTTCCGAGACCTCTTCCTTGGCTTCCTCGATGCCGGCCACATCAGCGAAGGTGATCTTGACGGTGTTTTCCGTCATGAGGCGAGCCCGGCTTTTGCCGAAAGACATGGCTTTGCCGCCGCCGGCCTGCATCTGGCGCATGAAAAAGATCCAGATGCCCACCAGGACCAACATGGGCAACCAGGAAATCAGCAGGGTGGTATACCAGGGAGAATCATCCCTGGGCTTGGCAGTGATCTCCACCTTTTTGGCCTGGAGCAGCTTGATCAAATCCGGATCGGAGGGGGCATAACTTTTAAAGGCCTTGCCGTCTTCCATTTCGCCGGCAATTTCATCGCCTTGGAGGGTAACCCGGGTGACTTTGTCGTCTTTCACCAGTTCGATGAATTTGCTGTAATTGATGGTAGCTTTGCCGCGGGCGTGCTCCACGCTGTTGAAGTAGTTAAAGAGGAAGATCATTACCAGGGTAATGAGCAGCCACAAGGCGATATTCTTATAAAAGGGGCTTAAACGGTTATTCATTGGGTCCTTAGGCATATACGGAAGCTAGAAGAATGTCGATTTTATCGAATTCACCAAAGTTTATTTTAAGGCTAACGGAGGAAAAATGCAAGGAGCATTCTGGTCCAGGCTTGAGGCGAGGCGGGAGAGCCCGGGAAGGGGGTCCAAGTCCCGCTCTTTTCCTAGCCTGACGGAAAAGAGCGGGACCTGGGGTTAGGGGGGGTATCGATAGAAAGGAGGAGCGAAGTCAGGTGGATCTAAAACGTCTCTCCCGGCAGCAGGCTGGCCAGACTTTCCCGGGGAATGCGCCAGGGGCCGCGACCATATTTGACCCCATTGATCCGGCCATCGCGCATCATCCGGTAGACGGTGCGGCGGGAGAGAACCAGAATGGCGGCCGCTTCATCGGGCCGAAAAAACCGCTTATTACTACTGACTAATTCCATGTATAGCCTCCTTGCGGTGCGGGTTGCTCTTCCTTGAGCCTTCTGGCGACCTGTTTATGCAAAGCGGGTGCCATTTATAGCGTTTGCCATAATTTTATGCCGCTGGCTGATTTTTAAATCCCCCTAAATCCCCCGTTTTCAAAGGGGGACTTTATAAGTAATTCCTTATAGTTCCCCCCTTTACCAAGGGGGGTAGGGGGGATTTGGGGTGTTAAAGTATCTCCTATTACGGAAAAAACTTTTGGCAAACGCTATATCTCTTTCTGTTTATCTGTTGCCGGAAATTTGTCTTTTCACTCCTCGTAAGGATATGCGTTCAAACAGATAATTTGGTAGCCACAGGCTTTTACCGTGAAAATCCAAATCCCCCTAAATTCTGAAACGTTAAGTATAGCATCTATCATATCGGAACCATTTAATAATCCCCCCTAACCCCCCTTTAAAAAAGGGGGGAATTAAGGAAGGTTTATATTACTTAACGTAACAGGACTAAATCCCCCTTTTGCAAAGGGGGACTTTTTACCCCCATCCCTTAAGGCTCGCGGGTTTCGGACCTGAAGGGTCGTCAGCCGGCGCCTAACTTTCCGGGATTAATCATCAGCCTCGCAAGGGCACAGCGCAGCAGTCAAGAGCACACTCCGATCGGGAATGTCCCTCCAGGCTCTCAGGAGCGCCAATAGTTCAATAAGTTCATTTGCCCCCTAATATTAGGGGGGCTTTCGGACAATACCCCTAGGGATTGCCGAATAGCCCTATACCCTTTGGGGTCCCGCCAGCCGTGTCGTAGAGCCAGCCTGATCCAAAAGAGAGGAGCTAATCCTTAAAAGTTGGCACGGGTCAGATTTTCGGGGCCGAAGGTTGGCACCATGAGGCGCCAGGCGGGCCAAAGGCCGCTGCTTTAGGGCAGGCTTGGGTTTGCGGCCCTCAAGGGAGCGGCCTTTGGTCCTTTTTGCTCCCCAGGCAAGGGGGCTCAGAGGGCCTCTGAGGCAGGGAAATCTGGGGATTTGTGACAAGTTGGGACAAGTGTCCTTAAGGTTGCACGAATCTTGAATAGAGAGTTGGCATCTGCGCCAAGAAAGGGAGGAACAAGCGATGATCCAAGAACGGCTGATGCGGCCCAGGGAAGTGGCCAACCGCCTGGCGGTGTCCCGCTCCACGGTATACCGGTGGTTTTGGGAGGGCAAGCTCAAGGGCGTCCAGATCACCGGGGGAACGGTCAGAATCCTGGAAAGCGCAGTAAACGAGAGGATGGCCGAGGTTTATTAAGGGTGATTGAGGCAAATTACCGTATAGCCGGGGGCCGGAGCGCCGGCCACCGAGTAACAGCAGAAAGCAAAGAGGTTACGCCGATCTGGTAAGGCATGGATAAAACTGAATCTGATGTGGAGGTACGGATGGTGGTCCCTAGTTTTAGATAAGTAAGAGCGTTGGGGATGGCTGTTCCAGGTGTGCTGGAGATTGAACCGACTATTATTGATATCCAGGCAGCCATGACGGAAAACAAGAAAAAGGCGAAAAAAGGTAAGCGGGATTTGTACTGGGAGGATGCCCAGTCGCAATTCCTGGCAGGAAAAGAATTAGAAGAGATTAAGGATCTGGTCCCGGTGGCCCTTCAGACTTTGAAGAAATGGCACCAGGAAGGGCAATGGGAAGAAAAGCGGCGGCAGGTGCCGGTATCACCCCGATGGCTGGGAGAAGCCTTGAAGGGGGTCCTGCGGGAAAAGGCCGGAAAGATCATTGTCAGAGGCGACCTGAAGACGCAGGAACTGGATGAGCTGACCAAGATTGTGACTCTTCTCGACCGCCTGTGCAGCCAGGGATGGGACCTGCGGGCGGCGGCCCTGGAAGTGATGGACCGATTCAGCGATTTTTTGCGGGGCTTCGTGACGGATCAGGATGAATTGAAGCGAATTTCATTCCGGGTGCAGGAGTTTTTCCGGCAATTGGAAGAGGATCTGTGAAGGCGAGGTTTTGTCTTATTCGCACCCCTCACCCTAACTCTCTCCCCTCAAGGGGAGAGGGGATAAGGAAGGAACTTTTAGCAATGGGAAGGAGGCGGGCGGGACGCCCGCCCTACCGCACGGAAGCCCTTTTTTAAGGACCGCAGGCGGGGTCTAGAGCGCCCCCCTCAAGATGGTCACGATGGGAAACGAATGATTCTTATGGCGGGCATGGATGCCTGCCACACCGGCACAAGGAAGTGCAATGACTTTAAATAAAAAGCTGACCAAAAGCGAGTTTCGCAAGCGGGCCGACAAGATCCTGAACCGGCTATCGCTGGAAGTGATGCCCTTTTGGGCGGACAGCGAAGAAAAACAAAAGCAGCGCCTGAAACGGGCCGCTGGTGATCCGCTCTATTTTTGCCGCACTTATCTCCCTCATTATTTTCCCCACGCCCCAGCGCCCTTCCACTATGAACTGGTGCGGATGCTGGAGCAGAGGGACGGCGACGTGGTGACCCCCATGGTGGTGGCCGCCCCCCGGGAATTCGCCAAAACCACGGTGTGCACCTTCGGCTACGTGCTCCATCAAATCTGTTTCCGGAAGCGGCATTTCATCCTGATCGCCAGCGACACCGAAGATTTGGCCTCGGATCTCACCGGCTACATCTACCTGGAGCTGCTCTACAACGAAAGATTGCAGCAGGATTTCGGTGAACTGGTGAAAGGCAATAAGCCGGTGGATGATTTCGTCACGTTGAATGACATCCGGGTGAAAGCCCGGGGGCGGGGACAGCGGCTCCGGGGTCTCAAGCACAAGCAGTATCGGCCGGATTTGGCCATCCTGGACGACATGGAAAACGATACCAACGTGCGCAATCCCGAGATCGTCCAGGCCTTGTTAGATTGGGTGAAATCCACGGTCTATCCGGCTCTGGACGCCCGAGGCACCCTGATGATCATCGGCACCATTCTGCGGTGGCGCAGTGCCCTGCACCAGATGTTGACCAGCCCGGATGAACCCTACTGTAATTTCCAACGGCAGGTTTACCGGGCTTACCAGGATGACGGGACCTCGTTGTGGGAGGCGCGGCACCCGGTGGCCCGCCTTAAGCTGCAAAAGCAGTTGATGGGCAGTGTGGCTTTTAACCGGGAGAAGATGAACGAACCGGCGCCGGACGGCGGCTTTTTCAAGGAAGAATGGATTCATTACTATCATCCGGACAGTCTGAAGGACCGGGAGTTGGTGGTGACGGGTTTCTTTGATCCATCTTTGGAGACCGGGGCCACTTCAGATTACAAGGCTTTTATCACCGTGGGGTGGTGCCGCCGGGAAATGGTGTTTTACGTGATGGACGCGGTAATCCAGAAGACCACTTTAGAGCAGGTTATGCGGACGATTTATAACCGGCACCAACAATACGGCTATCAGGTGGTGGGGGTAGAGGACAACCTCTTTCAGCGGCTGCTGCTCAAGGACTTCGACCGTTTGGGGCAGGAGCGCAGCCAGATATTGCCCGTGAAAGGGGTGACCCACCGCATTGCCAAGGAAACGCGGGTGGCCGGCCTGTCGCCGCTGTTGGAGCGGGGCAAGATACGCTTCATCCGCGGGCACTCGGACCAGGAACTGCTGGTGGAACAGTTGCTATTTTTCCCCTCCCGGACGCTGCACGACGATGGGCCGGACGCGTTAGAAGGAGCGGTGACGCTGACCCAGAATGTGCCGACGGGAGAAGCGCCGAAGTTCACCCCCTTAAAGACGCGGCATTTCACGAGCGCAGGGGCTTATTAATACCGAGTTGCATTCAAAGAGCAATGTTGGGTAGACGCAGGCTATAGCCTGCGCCTGCACAGGCGAGACGCCTGTGCCACCGTTTGAATGCGAATTGGTATAAGACGTGCGAAGACGGGCGGGGACGCCCGTTCTACCAAGGGACGGCGGGCGAGGACGCCCGCCCTACCGGGACGGCGGGCGGGGACGCCCGCCCTACCGGGGCGAGGACAACATGGGGCTGAAGGATTTATTCGGAAGGCTGTTTAAAGAGACGGTGAAGCCGGAAACCCGGGAACTGTCGGCAGTAAGCCTGTTGGAACGCTGGAGTAGTTACCCCAGCTCGGGACTGACGCCCAGCCGCCTATCGGGAATCTTCCGGGAGGCGGATCAGGGCAACGTGTATCGGCAGATGGAGCTGTTTGAGGAGATGGAGGAGAAGGACTCCCATCTGGCGGCTATCCTGCAGACCCGGAAGATGGCCGTGTTGAGCAAGGACTACGAGGTGATGCCCTTCGCTAAGACTCCGGAGGATGAAGAGATCGCGGCGCGGGTGGGGGAGATCGTCTACGGCATCCCCAACCTGGAGGAGGCCCTCCTGGACCTGTTGGACGCCACTGGCAAGGGGTTCGCATTGAACGAAATCCTCTGGGAAGTGACGGGCGGAGTGGCAACGGTGTCGGAGCTGAGGTGGATTCCCCAGAAAAAGGTGACTTTTGGCGAAGATTGGAAGCCGCGCCTGATGACCTCGGAAGCCAACTTTCAAGGAGTGACGCCACCACTTTGGAAGGTCATCTACCACCGCTACAAGGCCCGGAGCGGTTACGCCAACCGGTCGGGGGTCCTCAGGGTGGTGGGCTGGATGTATCTCCTCAAAAATTTTGCCATGAAGGACTGGGCGGCATTCAACGAAGTGTTCGGTATGCCGCTCCGGCTGGGGAAGTATGACGCCACGGCTTCGCCGGCGGATCGGGAGGCGCTGGTTACGGCCATCCGGAACCTGGGGTCCGATGCCGCGGGCGTGATCAGCAAGTCCACCGAGATTCAATTTGTGGAAGCTGCCCGGGCGGGAGGGGCCAATCCCTATCAACTCATGGCGGAATTTTGCAACCGGGAGATGTCCAAGGCGGTATTGGGGCAAACTTTGACCACTGACACGGCGGGGTCCACGGGCACGTATGCCGCAGCCAGGGTCCAAGGGCAGGTGCGCCGGGATCTGGTGGACGCCGACTCCCAGGCCCTGGCCGCCACCCTGCGGGAACAACTGTTGCGTCCCCTGGTGGGATTCAACTTCGGCTGGGACAAGCCGGTGCCCTGGTTCCGCTTCAGGTTTGAAGAGGAGGAAGACCTGAAGGCGTTGTCCGAAGTTTTCCGTAATCTGGCGGCCATGGGGTTCCCCGTGGATATGGAACACGTGGCTGAACGGTTCGGCATTCCAATGGCCGGGGCCGCGGGTAAGGGCAGCAGTTCATAAGCTAATATGGGGAGGCGGGCGGGGACGTCCGCCCCGAAGAGGAGGATAGGACTCATGAGGAAAGGCATGTGGCTATGGGTGGTGGCTCTGGCATGGCTCAGCGGCGGTTGCTGCAATAATCCGGGGATGTTCCAGAAGGTGCACGACTCCATGGCGCTGGTGCAGAGCTTCTATGATCCGTTGATCAGGCAGGATCTGGACCGCAACGAGACCGCAAAACAGGCGGTAGTGGCTGCGGATACTACTCTGCTGCTGGCGGGAGAACTCCAGAAGCAGTGGTGTCCAAATCCCGGTCAGGCCAAGCAGTTGGAACTGCAGGCTCAAGAGGCCAAGCAATTGGCTCAGGCTGCAGGGGTAGCCGAAGGGAGCGCCGCCCTCGACAAAGTCTCAATGAAAGGCTCGGAGTAAAGGGGGAAGACCATGGCGCCTAACGAAGGTAGCAAAAACCAGTCTGCAGTCCTGCCCGAGTGGATCAGGGTGCTCCCCCTGGGCAAAGTGGAATTGGCGGACCACCGGGAGCCCTTTATGGTGGACGAAGCGTCCCTGGACTCCATGGTGGCGGCATTCCGGACCCGGGGGATCGATCTGGTGATCGATTACGAACACCAATCCCTGAACGGAGAGCGGGCCCCGGCGGCCGGCTGGATCAAGGACCTGGAGGCCAGGAGCGACGGGCTCTGGGCCCGGGTGGATTGGACCCAGCAGGCCCGGGAATACCTGGCGCAGCGGGAGTATCGTTACTTTTCGCCCGTGCTGCGACTGGACCAGGAAACCCGTAGGCCCACGGCTTTGATGCACGTGGGTTTGACCAACGTGCCGGCCATCAATCATCTGCCGCCTCTGGTGGCCCGGTGGGGGGGTGAGGCCAAGCCCGCGGCCCTGGAGTTTAAAACCCCGATGATGGAGATGGACCCGGTAAAGGAGAAGCCGATGATGGTGGAAAAACTCAAACGCCTCATGGGGCTTACGTCCGAGGTGGAAGAAAGCACGGTCTGTGACAAGGCGCTGGAGGCCTTTCGGGACTTGGGTGCGATCTTGAATCTTCCGGATGATGCCACCGTGGCTCAACTCAAGGGAGCGGTGGAAGCTCACAAAGCCGCGGTGGTGCGCTTGCACAAGGCCGAAGAGGAAGTGCAGAGCCTCAAGGCCCGTCTGGTGGAAGAAACCACGGAGCGATCCGTGGAAGAAGCCCTGAAGACCGGTAAGGTCAGTCCGGCGCAACGCGGTTGGGCCCTGGAATATTGCCGCCGGGACCCCGAAGGTTTCAAAACTTATGCGCAGCGGGCACCGAAACTGGTACCCACCGGCGAGGAATTGCAGCTTAAGAAAGACCCCTTTGACGGGGAGTATAGCCTGGTCCCGGAGGAACTGGCCATTTGCCGCTCCTTGAACGTCTCGGCAGAAGCGTTTCTCAGGGCCAAAGAGCAGGGGTCAGGGATTAGGGATTAGGGGTCAAAGGCTAATATTTTTCCTGGAAACCTGACCTGGAACATAAGACCTGATGTGGGAAACCGATAGAGCAGTGGTCAGTAAATGAATGGGCCAAGATTTTTAACCGAAAACTGAAAACCAAAACAAGCGGAGGTAGAAGGATATGTCAGCTTTAACCCGTGACCGGGCTACCCCTTACCGGGAAGGTATTGAGGTGGATTACCCGGTAGCAACCAACACAAAAATTTTCGCCGGCTCCCTGGTATGTGTCAATGCCACGGGATATGCAGTGCCGGCAGCGGACACCGCCGGCCACCGGTTCGCCGGGGTGGCCATGGAACAGGTGGACAACAGCGGCGGGAGTAACGGCGGCCAAAGTGTGAATCTGCGGCGAGCCGGGGTGTTCGAGTTCGACGCTGCGTCCATCACCCAGGCCATGGTGGGAACGGAGATGGAAGTCACCGATGACCACACCTTTGATGACACTGCCGGCACCACCAATCACATCAAAGTGGGCCAGTTGGTCAAATATGTCTCGGCTACCAAGGGCTGGATCGACATCGCCAAATAACGGGAGGAAACACGCATGATTGTCAACGTAGAGAGCTTAGCGCGACTGTACACGGGGTTCACCGCCGTGTTCAACACCGCCTTCCAGGATACCCAGACCTGGTACGAACAGGTGGCCATGACGGTGCCGGCCACTACCCGGATTATGGATTACAAGTTCCTCCTGGATTTCCCGATGGTCCGGGAGTGGATCGGGGATCGGCAGATCAGTTCGCTGGAACCCAAGGCCTTTCAGGTGGAAACCAAGGATTGGGAAGCCACCATCGAGGTGGACCGGAATGACATCGAAGACGACCAGTTGGGATTTTACAATCCCATCGTGGCGGCCCTGGCCCAGGAAGCCCGGAAGCACCCGGAGAAATTGATCGGGGACTTGCTGAATGGGGCTTTTGCCACACCGTGTTATGACGGCCAGAACTTTTTCTCCGCGGCTCATCCCGTGGGGGAGGGGACCGCGTCCAACTTCACCGACGGAGGCAGCACCCCGTGGTTCCTCCTGGACACCAGCCGGGCCGTCAAGCCGTTTATCTTTCAGTTGCGGCGGGAAGTCCAACTGGTGCGCATGGACAGGTCAGATGACGAACACGCCTTCATGCGGAAGAAATTGCGCTACGGCGTGGACTACCGGGGCGCGGCGGCTTATGGCCTGTGGCAGCTCGCCTATGCCAGGAAGGATGATCTCTCTGCCACCACGTACGCTGCAGCCCGAGCCGCCATGATGTCGGTGAAGAATGCCGACGGCCGGCCCCTGGGGATCAGGCCTAGCTTACTCGTGGTGCCCCCTTCCCTGGAGGAGTCGGCCCGGGAGATTTTGCAGGCGCAGTTTATCGTTGGCGACGCGGTCAACGGCGGCTACAAAACCAATATCTGGCAGGGGACAGCGGAACTCCTGGTGGTGCCGGAATTGGGTTAAAGGTTGGCGGGCGGGGACGCCCGCCCTACCGGGGAGGCGGCTTAACCGCCGCCCTCCCCGATCTTCAGGAACAGGCCCCAAATGACCTTTGGAATGGGGCAAAGATGGGCAGCCGCGTAACCATCCTTGACGGCAGGCGGATCTCATCAGAGAGGAAAACATGGCTTATTGTACCGAAGACGACCTGCTCAAGATGATCCCTGAGGAAGACCTGACCGAATTGACGGTGGAATCAGGCGAAGTCCCTGACAGCATCATCATCGCTGATGCCATCAACAAGGCCGATGCCGAGATCGACTCATACCTGGGGGTTAAATATGTGGTGCCCATCTCCCCCACTCCGGACCAGGTCAAGGCCCTGTCGGTGGACTTGGCGATCTACCACTTGTATTCCCGACACAGCATCATGCGGCCGGTGCGACAGCAAAAGTATGAAGCTGCGGTGGCCTTTTTGAAGCAGGTGACGGCCGGACAGGCAGTGATTATGGGTCCGGGAGGGGAGCCACCCACGGTAGCGAAAGAGCTGATTGACTCTTCCAGCGCGGTCCGGTGCTTTACCCGGAATACCCTGACGGATTGGTAAGGGATTGCATCTATGGCCAACGATCTTTGGACGACGGTGGAAGAAGCGGTGCTGGGAGCCCTGGAGCAGGAACTGACCGGCCAGGTCAAGACCCTGGCCGCCTACCAGGGGGATTGGCTGGACGACCTGACCCAGGAGTACTGGCGTTTTCCTGCAGTTTTGGTGCAGTTGCGCCAGAGCCAGGGGGAGCAGGTCACCCTGGGCTCCTATGACCTCACCCTGGAATTTACCATTTTCGTGGTGGCTCGGGGAGGTTCCCCTAAACAGCGCGCGGCAAACGGAGTCAACCTGATATTGGCAGGGGTGCGAGAAGCCTTGTGGCATCAAGACCTGGGGCTGGACCTGCAACCCTTCAATCTCATCAAGGAAGAGCCGTTATTGAATAACCAGGAATTTTCCGTATACGCCGCCCACTATGGCACTGCCATGGTGCAGGATCTGTGAAGCTGACGAGGAGAGAGAATCATGACCCGGTCCATCCGGAATTTTTTGGCCACCCATAATCTGCTGGCGGTATCGGCTCAAAGGCAGGAAGTGGCCATGAACATCGAGCAGGAGTTGGATACCACGATGCTCGTGGACCTGAATACGGTGCTCAACTACCAAGCCGTGAAAAACCTGAACCGGGAGGAGGTCACTGGCAAAGAGGAAGCCGACCGGCTCCATGATTTCGGGGGCAAAGTGGTGGGCACCCTGACCTTTTCCCGGGCCCAGCCGCAGCATTTCGGTTTTCTGCTGGGCTACGGCCTGGGTGCAGTCGCCACCGCTCCGGCCGGGACCAGCGGCTTCCGGCACACCATCGCCCCCCAATCCGGGGAGGTGGACGCGGCCCGGTCTAATCCATCTTTTACCGCGGCCATGCGTTTCGGCCGCCAGGTGATGAAACGGCGCTTCGCCTCCTGTTTCATCGATCAAGTCAGAATGGACTTCAGCAAGGACGGCTGGGCCAAGATCAGCGGGACCGTCAAAGGCAGCGGCAAAGTGGTGGATAACACCCTGATGGAGGAGATAGCCGCGGCCTACAATGCCACCAGCCTGACCCTGGCGGCCAACGGGGTGACCGGGGAAACGCCGGCGGAACTCCTGAGTAACGTCCAGGCGGTGCAGGTGCTGAATCCCACCACCCAGGCCTGGGAGGAAGTGGCCTACCAGGCCGTGACTGCAACGACCCCCGGAGTCATCACCATTACTGCGCCGGGAGCGACCGGGGAGAGCACCAGCTACCGGGTCTACTATGTCCCCGGCGAGAGCGGCTGGATGAACCTGCCCCCCCGGGTGGAAGAGCCGCCCTTGAAGGTGAATCAGTTGAATGTCACCGTGGGAGGGCGCTTTAACGGCACGAGCTTTCAAGGCGGGTATCCGTTGACCACGGAACTTAGGGGCGTCACCTGGATTTTGAAAAACAACCTGACGCCGGAGTCCACGCCGGGAGCCGGGGGCAATTACGCCAACCGCGCCTTCAGGACCGGACGGGAACAGAGCCTGAAATTCGATAAAGATTTTCGGGACTTTATACTAGCCCAAAACCTGAAAGACAACGACACCTTGGGGATCTCTTTGAAGGCCACGGGTCCGGAATTTGCGCCGGGGGTCAACTATCAGGTGGAACTGGTTTTTCCTCGGGTGGCGGTGCTGGGAACCACGGTAAAGGTGTACCAGCGGCGTTTGGGGGAAGAGGTGGAGTTTGCGGTCCTGGAAGATGACACTTACGGGTCGGTGGTGGCTTACGTCCAGAACCAGGTGAGCAGTTACGTAGCATAGCACCTGACGGCCTAAGGCCGCACAAAGTCCCCCTTTGGAAAAGGGGGATTTAGGGGGATTTCCAGACGGTTAACAAAATCCCCCCTACCCCCCCTTTGATAAAGGGGGGAATAAGGACGGTGGAGATAACATGGCGAGACTTTTGGGAGAACAACGCCACATGCTGGCGATCCAGGACCCGGTCTCCGGGTCGGTAATCAACCTGTATTACCGGCGGCCGACCTCGGAAGAGCGGGTGGCCTACCAGCTTTCCGCCTTCCGCCTGGAAAATGGAGAACGGCGATTTTGCCTGGGGGAGACGCGGCTGGGCTTCGGGCTGGAAATCCTCACCGGGTTTGAGGCAGGGGATTTTGTCATGCATGCAGAGGGCGAAGAGATCCCCCTGGACCCGGCCCGGCATCCCGATTGGAAAGAGCGTCTCGCCAATGATGCCCCGGACCTGGTATCGTACCTGGCCCAACAAGTGTTCGAAGGCATGCGGGTGGTAGCCCAAAGGGAGCAAGAGTGAGATTGGAGAAGGCTTCCGGAGAGGAGCGCCAGGACTGGCCGCTGAATAAAGAGTTGCAGATGCTGGCCAGCGGACGGCTCTGCAATGAGGAGGAGCGGCAAAGGTGCCGGACGGAGAGCGGGGCCTTTGCGGATTGGGCCTGTGGGGCGTGCGCCGAGCGGGTGCGCCCGGAGGCCATCTCCCCCTGGACCTGGCACCTGGTCTTCCTGTATCAGTTGAGCCGGGCCGGTTACCCTTTCAAAGCCAACGATCTCAGCCTCGAAACCTGGCTCCTCATGGGGACGGTACGCCGGGTTTTGGAAGGAGTCCAGCGAGGACAACATGGCTAAAACGAAAACGCAAAGCACTACGCACCAGAAAAAGCTGCAAGATTACCGCGCCTATCAGGAAGAGCTGCTGAACATCAGCCAGCAATACGGGCAGGCCCGCCTATCTGTTTGGGCTCGCGAGGCCCAGGCCCTTCATGAAAGTTGGAGCAGCTTATCCCAGGATTGGCAGTCCAACCTGGACCAAATGGCCGCGGTGTCCGGCAGCCAGTTTACGGCGATGGCCGCGCAAGGACAAGCCGCGGCCGATCTCATGGGTCAGAGCTGGCAGCAAAACCTGACGGCGGTCTCGGGGTCCGTGGACCAGTGGGGGGAAAACTTCCTCAATACCCTGACCAAAGTAGCGGGCGCCTGGGGAACGACCGCAGGGAGCTTTGGCGGTGGTGGCGGTGGCAGCCCCTTGTCGCTTTTGGGCGGGGTCCTGGATTTCGGCGGCATATTTCATGAAGGCGGGATCGTGGAGGCCCACCAGGGCATGGTGATCTCCCCGGGGACCCTCATGGCTGACGAGCAGCTCATCCTGGCCCAGAAAGGCGAGGGGGTCCTCCCGCGGGAGAGTATGGCCCGCCTGGGCGAGAAAAACTTTGAGGCCCTGCGGACCGGTAAGTTCGATGGCGGAGGCAAAACCGCACCCGGCTTTAATGTGACCATTCAGGTCCAAGCCCTGGATGCCTCCGGGGTGGCGGGGCTGGACTGGGATCGGGTGGTGCAGCGGCACCTGATGCCGGCCTTAAGGCAAGAAGCGAACCGGCGCTGGTAAGGAGGGGAGATGGCAAACGCCAGAATGGAATGGACCCCGACAGGAAGCAGCCGCCAGAGCTATACCTTGCCGGTCAACTTCACCTGGGATTATCAGGAACTGGCCCAGGATGAAACCGACCGGGAACGGGCCCTGGACGGCACCATGAGAAGTTACCTCCGGGGGTTGAAGCAGCGCTGGGTCTTGCAGTTCCAGTTCATTTCCGCAACCCAGAAGGATGCCCTCATAGCTATCAAGCAGGCCCAAACTGATATCGATTTTTTCCGGGATGGGACCGGGTCCAAGTCTTTTACCGGAGTCTGGACCAATGACCTGGACTTCCGGGAGGTCTCTCCCGGCTTCTGGTCCGGGAGCATGATTTTGGAAGAAGTTTAAATGAGCAGTGAGCAGTGAGCAGTTAAAACTTTTCTTTCTAATATTAATTGCTCTGAAAAGAGAGAAACCATGCGGCAAGCTGGAGCGGAATACCTGCAGGAAGAAGCTCGTTACCGGGGCGCCAGACCTCGAGTCAAGGCGGTTCTCTCCCCCTTCGGGCTGGACTACGGACTGGCCCCAGGCTCCGGAGAGTTTATCCAGACCGTCTATGGCGGAGAGTCGGGAAGCCTGGCGATGGGTGACGGTTACTATACCTCCGGCGCCTGGACTTCTCCGGTAATCCAGGCCTTTTCGCCCTACCTGGACAAGGCGGCGCCGTCCTGGGAGACGGCGACGGGGCATATGGATCTGGAGATCGGGTTCCGCAGCGGGGCGACCCCGGACGGCTTAACCCAGGCGCCTTTTGTCTCCTTAGCGCCCGGACAAGAACTTGCGCTCGCCCCGTATTTTCAGGTGAACGTTAACCTTCAGGAAACCATCCGGGCCTGGGCCTTGGATGTTGCCGGACAGATAGATGACTTTTCGGCCTATGCCGCAGACCTTTCCCCGGACGGAGGTTTTGAGTCCTACGCCTCGGACGGGCCGGGATGTTTGACCGGATTCAGCCTGGAGGGACGGCTCACTTTACCGGAGCAGGAAATCATTGATCCGGGCGGTTTGCAGGTGGAATTGGCCCGGGACTTCAGTGAACTGAGAGCCGCCGACCACGTCCTGGTTCTGGATAACCGGCTGGGGCAATGGTTGAACCGGCCCGGCAACGCCTATCTCCAAGGGCAGGATCTGACCCAAACGCAACTGACCCTGTACCATGGCTGGGAACTGGCCGACGGCACAGTGGCCTGGCAGCAACTCTACCAGGGGGTGGTACAGAGCCTGGCCGGCATGGCCCACGGCTGGAGGCAACAGCATCGGGTCCGTCTGGAAAGCCAGGATTGGGTGGCGGCGGGGCTCAATCGGATGGTGGGCGCACCCGACGGCACGGGAGCACGACGGCCATTTATGCGGGGCACCTACCTGACCCAGGGAGAGATGATCCGGGTGATTCCCGCAGCGACGAGCGAGATAACCTGGACAGGCAGCGGCAGTGCCTTCCTGCATCTCCTGGGGGCCTACCGGGGAGATTACCCTCAAGACTATGTCCTGGAAGTGGACGCTGGCGGCGAGGTGGGAAGCGCCACGTTCCGGTGGTCCCACGACCAGGGGCAGAGCTGGCAAAAAACAGGATTGGTCGCCGGCGGGCCGGATGCACCGATGCAGTTGGAGGACGGCCTATCGGTTTATTGGACGTCGGGAGTGGGGCAGGACCTGGCTGCGGGAGATCGCTGGAGCTTTACGGCGGTTCCCCAGGTTTACTGCTATCAGGTCTTTGGGGCCCCCTTTGAAGCAATTGCCACGGTCTATCTCGACGGAGAGATAGACGACGACCGGGTAACTGCGGATGCCGGCACCGGCTTAATCCAGGTGAGCGGCAAGAACGTCCAGGTACAAGCCCGGGTGGTCATGGGTCACACCACCCATCCGGTGGATATTGTAACCGACATCCTGGCGGAAGTGGGCCTGAGCCCGGCCATCAACCAGGACTCTTTTGCCCTGGCTAAGAGCCTTACCCCGGAATACACCATCGGGGTGAGGTTTGAAAATGTCACCGCGGCTCAGGCCATCCGGGAAATCGTCCGGCGGTGCCTCTTTGATCTCTGGATCGATTTCGGGGAAATCAAGATCAGGGCGTATCTGGGTGAGCAGTGAGCAGTAAGCAGAAGTTAATGGTGCGCAGTGCGCACCCTACATCAAAGGGATGACCATGGGACGCGTGCAATGGACCCGGGCCTCACAGTTTAATTGGGTCTTCGACAATATGGGAGGGACCCCGCTTCAGGAGGCGGTGGCCGGCAACTGGAATCAAGCCGTGGCCACGGTCCAGGCGGATGGCCGGGTGGCGATCACCGCTCCCAACCCCGGGGGCGGCCAGGTTTACTGGATACGGGGGGTCTGGCCGGTGGATACCCTGTTTCCTTATGAGGGGTTCTGGGCCGACCCCTTGAGCGGGGACGTCACCAACTATTACAGCGGCGGCTCTTTTGCCAATGATGGAGACCTGACCACGGTCACCCTGGGGACGGCGCTGCCGGCCGGAACCCCGGTGCAGCTTTATTACATCTATTTGACCGGGGAGCAATCGCGCAAATATGAACCGCTGAATGATTACCCGTGCATTCGCCGGGCCTACCGGGCCCGGGACGATTACACCTACGATTTCGCGGTGGACCGGATGCTGGACCTGATGGTCTTGCTGCACCTGGCGGGAAGAGAGCGAGGGCAGAATTATGGCCCGTTGATCCAGTTCCTCTGGGATGCCTTTCAGGCTCGGGAGGAGTCCCGCACTTCCCCTCTGATGCATGATGACTTTGAACGGCAGCAGTGGGACCGGGGCGCACACTTACTCTATCGCGGCGCCACCACCGGGGCGGGCGCCTTTCAGGCCTTTCAAAGCGAGCTGGCTCCGAGCCAAAGCGGACGGGCGCTCCATGTCCGGGCAACGCTGCCCACCACGCAGGACGCAGCCTGGTTTGGCTATGGCCTGGATTGGTCTCTGACCGGCAATCCTTTCAAGGCCATGGACCGTCTCACTTTTACCGTACAGGGCAACGCCGACACCTGCCACCTGCATAATGTCACAAAAAATGGCAGCGGCAGCGCCGTTCTGGTGCTCCTGGGAGACTACACCAAGCAGGAGAAGCGGCAATTTGCGGTGGAGATCCAGACTACGGGAGAGGTGGGCTCGGCTACTTTCCGTTGGTCCAAGGACGGCGGGGTCACCTGGGTTGCCAGCGGCTTGGTAAGTGGCGACCGGCAGCACCCGGTAACGCTGGAAGAACAACTTGCCGTGGCTTGGGAGGGCGGAGGGGGCAACGACCTGGTAGCCGGAGACCTCTGGAATTTCTGGGGGGGCGAGCCCGCCATTCATCCCCGGCGCCTGTTGGTGACGCTGAACGATGCCGACCCGGATGATCCGGCCCCTTTCACCCCCCAACATACCTATGTCCATGCCATTCCGGACCGCTTTACCGAGGCGACCGCCTTTGACCTGCCGTTCAGCCAGTTCTGGCGCGTCGACAATATCATCGATGACGCCGACCGGCTCCAGGCCATGTGGGCGCCCTGGTACTCCGCCACCCAGGCGGGGGTTACCGACATCACCGTGGGGACCCGGGAAGCAACCGAGGTAATCCTGGATGAGACCTTTTATACCCAGCGGTACGTCACCTGGGGCCTGTCTCCCTATGTTACCGCGTTTGGGCTGTGGACCGGCCTCGATACCTCACGTTGCACTTCTACCGGCCATGTGAACGTCAACTTTCTCATCAAACCGGAAGTGACGGGAGTCAGCACCCTCACCATCCGGGTCAAAGTTAAGGATGCTCGGGGGAGCTATTTTTATCGGGATGTTCCAGTCCAGGTCAACGCCTGGCAACGGGTGACCGTGAATCTGGACGAGATGCCGCTGGAGTCGGGGGTTAGCCCCCTCACCCATCCCATCCAGGTTGTGGACCTCGGCATCCCCTCCTCTCCCCCTAGTAATGGGGCGATTTCCTTTACCGACCTCAAGTTCGATGACCACGTGACCTTCGCCGCGACAACGCGCCTCAAGGTGCTGGAATTCAAAATGGAGCAGCAGGGCCTGACGGAGCACGAATGGTGGCTGGATGGCGTGGCCCTCAACCTGAGCGCGGTGGACCCTTACCCCTATGCCCCCCGGCTGGCCATCTCTCTGACTGCTCATGGGCAGAACCCCTGGCGGGGACCGACCCTGGTGCATTACGTCCAACCCCTGGCCCCTCATTTGGTGGGAGCGCCGGCTCTGACCCAAACCTATCTCCAGGTTCACGAAGACGCCCAAGCAGAATATACCCGGCGTTACGGCGGGGCGCCGGGCCCCATTATGCCGGTCCACACCCGCAATGACGTGGAAAACATCGCCCTGTGTGGCGGGGAAGATTTTCTCCAGTTTTCCTGGTGGCCGCGCTACCGGGATTTCGGCAAAGTGGCAGGCATGTGGCATTTCAATGCAGGCCTTATAGACGCCTCCGGAAAAGACCATAATCTCACGTGGTCTGCCGACAACCCCACCTATACCGTTGGTATCTGCCAGCCAGGGAACACTGCCCTGAGCTTTGACGGCAGCGGCCAGCACGCATATCTCGATCCAGACGCTGATTTTCAACTGGAAGATCGTGATTTCACCATGGAGGCAGTAGTCAAGTTCAATAGTCTGGGTACCACGATGAGTGTCATGGCCCTTTGGGATCAAGCCAACAATCAACGAAGCTGGCGCTTCTATAAATCAGATAACGATCTGATCTATCTAAGCTATTCCACTGACGGAGTAAACTGCTTTGATATCCCTTTAGCCGGCGCCATAACCGACAGTAATTATCACCACCTCGTCGTCACCCGAACCGGGAATCTCTTGGACCTTTACCTTGACGGCAACCATTCAGGACAGGCCGACATTGGCACGCCCAGTTTTTATAGCAGCATTTAATAGGAGGTAACTCATGGCTTTTCCTACTAACTTAACCAACGCCGTTGACGGCATAACCGATGTAATGGCGGACCACCTCAATACCCTGGAAGCCAAGGTAGGCATTGACGGTTCCCTGGTCACTACCAGTCTTGATTACCTCGTGAAAAATCCCGCCAGCGACAATCCTGGTCACGTCCATAGCGCTTATCAAGTGTCTGGAAGCTACATCACGGCCCTCACGGGTGATGTAGCGGCTTCTGGCCCGGGAAGCGCCGGGGCCACGATTCAGGCGGGGGTTATTAGTCTTGCCAAGATGGCGAATCTGGCAGCCAACAGCCTTCTCGGGAATAACACCGCAGATCCGGCGACGCCCCTGGCATTGTCGGTTGCTCAGGTTAAATCGCTCCTGGCCATTGGCCAGGCCGATGTGGCGGGCCTCACCACGGCTTCTTCCCCCAGCTTTGCGGCCCTGATCGCAGCCTCTTTAACGAGTGCCGGGGCTTTGGGATTAAATGCCGGGGGCTTAAACCAGAACATCGTTTTAACACCCTCTGGAACGGGTTGCACGATCCTCAACGGCAAAGTCGGCATCGGCACGACAAGTCCGGGTTATGCCTTAGAACTCGGGAGCGGCAGTTTAAAACTGCCTGCTGGTGATGCGACCAACTTGCCCCTTGCTTTTGAGCTCGGAGCCTATAGAACCGGCCTTTATGGAGTTTATGCTGGCACTGTAGATGCTGGTATCGCTGTATACTGCGGCGGCACCCAACAAGCATTGATTGGTGGTGGGGGAATTGCTGTAAACGGCTTTAGACGTTTGTCTCCCAATACAACCTTTGAAGTTCAGGCTGATAAAGGAACTAATGCGTCTGGGATGAGGATACGCTACACCGGTCATAAGGCTGATGCATCGGGAACATTTCAATTGCTGCAGATCGGCGAGACCATAGGATACGCTTATATAACTGGTACTGGCGGGATCTTTAGGCAGTTAGCTATTACACCAGTCTATAATCAGACTTCAGGAACTGCTGCGAATACGGATTTATTTATCAATCGCATTGAAACTGCAGTGGGGAGCGGGGCACAATACCTTATTGATGCTCAAGTTGGGAGCCTGAGCAAATTCAATGTGACGAATCTTGGAGGGGGATATTTTGCCGGTAGCGTCGGCATCGGCACAACAAGTCCCAGCGCCGCGGCCCTGTTGCACCTATCCAGCACCACTAAGGGCTTTCTGCCACCGGCCATGGCCACGGCACAAAAAAATGCCATCGGCACCCCTCCGGCGGGGCTGGTGGTTTATGACTCAACCTTAAACAAGCTCTGTGTTTATACCGGAGCCGCCTGGGAAACCATCACGAGTTCGTAAAGGAGATTGTCTATGGCCTTACAAGAAACTCTTGAGGAAAAGGACTTGAGTACCGCCCAAGCCAAGGCCCTGATCGAGCAGGAGAAGCAAGAGCGGGTGAAACGCTGTGAGGCCAAGATTAACCAGGCCTTGCAGGATGAACGCTGTTGTCTTGAGGTGGCGGTATTGATAACGGCACGAGGGAACGTGCCCCAACTAAATATTTTCCCCCAGGATTGACGCTTCGATGAAATACGGCACTTTCCAATATGGAGCGGGGAATAAGTACGGTTCGGCTTCCCGACCTCTTTTCAGAGTGGGACGGATCGATACGGGAGCTTTTCTCAATGGATCTCTGGATTATGCTGCCGTGCACAAAGGCCGGGCCATGTCGGCCTCGGAAGTGGCGGACCGGTGGCAAATCATCCAGGGCCAGATGAACGGCTCGGCGTATCCGGAGGTGGGAAACGGCCTGGGCCAGTATTGGGCCTTCCTGCGTCTGGCGGAATATTTCTTCGTGACCGGCAACGGCGCGGCAGGGGAGATCCTGACGAACTGGGTCACCTGGATCGACACCTATGGCGCGCCTGACGGCAACGGCTGGAAGATTCCCACCCTCTTTTCGGAGTATGGCTTCACCTATGGAGCCTACGATCCGGGGATGGCTGCGTCCGTTGCCCTGGGATGTCTATGGATCTATCTGCGCAACGGCGATAACCGCGCCGCCACCTGGGCCCGGCGGCTTCTGGATGATCTGCGGGAGAACCGTTGGGACCCGGAGTTCGGTGGCTATAAGAGCGACTATCACTATGCCTGGCTCAATGCCCTGGCCATCCGGGCCTTTGGCATTGCGGCCCGGGGCGCGGCGGGGCAGGCTTATCTCTTCCCGTCTCTGCCCGAAGACCGGGAGCATTTTGACGCCTTGATGGCCTGGGTTTTCGCCCATGCGGGAGATGAAAAGCCTAACGTCCTGAACACCGACCTGATCCCCTTTTACTATAGCGAGGCCGTGGATGTTTGGGACAACGCCCCCAACTACCTGGCCACGCGCCAGATGGGCACCCTGGAGGCAGTTGTGGCCATGGCGGGTGCGGCCTTGGAGCATGGCAAGGGCTCCGGGGACTGGGCCTGGTGGCAGAGCCTGCTGGACTTTATCCTGCAGGACCATCTGGTAGGGTTGACCGCCTCACAGATCCGCTCTCTTACCCTGGCCTATGAACAGGCCGGCCCCAAAAACCTGGTGCGGGTGCTTTATGCCAACTACGACCAGGACAATACCAAATATGCTGAGGTCCGGGAGGATGCGACCATCAACTCCTGGGGCGAACAAACTCTGGATCTTGATTGCCGTTATGGTTCGCCGGTGGTCCTGGAAGATCCGGAGGTGGCCCAACTCCTGGCTTCCCGGCTACTGGCGCGCCTGGCGGCCCCCCGGGAGCAGGCCGAGGTGGAAACCTGGCTGGAAGGGGTACGTCTGGAACTGGGCGATACCGTGGCGCTGACCTCTGACTTTCATGGCTTGGACCAGGATGAATTTACCGTAACCGGCAAAGACCTGGACCTGGCGGGGCGGTCGATGCGTCTGAGTCTGGACCGGCCCCTGAAAACATCCTGGGTCTGGGCCGTGGACGCCCCAGGAGGAGCATCTGACGACTGGGCCATCGACGTGGCCAGTTCCTTTGACGATAATTGGGCCTTCCGGGCCGAGGCCGGGTAATTCCGGGAAGAGTCGAAACCCTCTTCCCGCCATATTCCAATCAGGTAAAAGCGAGGTTAATCCATGTCTCTGATTCACCTTCCCCAGACCAAATGGGGCAGCGGCACCGGCCGCCAGGTTATTTTGAAAGGCGATTTCGCCGAGATCGAGCAGGCGGTGTTGGAGGCCTTCGAACTCACCCGGGGACCCGGAGTGGAATTTGTGGACAGCGCCACCGTTCGGGTCAATGCTACGCCGGATTGCAAGGTCCGGGTCATGATGTCCGGCTTTCCTTCCCCCCTGACCCGGGGCCAGTGGGTGGATGGGGGCTTGAGCGATGGCCGCTACCGGGAGAATGCGGCGCCCGCGAGCCTCAATCTGGCCACCGCCGGGAATCTCTGGGGCAGTGAGAAGTCCAACCAGTGGTACGCGGTCTATGCCCTGGCGGGACCCACTGACACTCTGTTTACCCTGAAGGCCATGCCGGTGATCCGGGTGGCTTCTCAGGCCAGCCAGGTAATCACCTTGAGGGACAATCCCAACGGGGCCAACATCGGTTACGGGTTTACCGCCAATGAATTGGTGGGGGGCTGTCTTCTGGTCCTCAGCGGCGCTTCTCGGGGCCTGATCCGAGTCCTCACCGCCAATAATGGCGACAATGCCACTGCCGGGACCATTACCTACGGCGGTGCCGCTCTGACCCTGGCTCAGGGAGATTGGGGCATCATTTTGCCGGCCACTAATTTCCGGTATTTAGGGATGGTCTTTAACGATGCCACCGGCAACCTGGTGCCCTTTTACCAGGATGCGGGGCGCACCAGTTATGCCAGTTCCCGGCAGTTGGTGGCCGGACCCATTAATGGCTACACCCCCGTGGATCTGGGGCTGGTGGCGCCGCCCACGGCCTGCCGGTTGGAAGGTTATGCCGCAGCGGCAGGCGGATACGACGTGAAGCTGGCCGTATCCTATGACGGCAGCACTCCGGCCCTGGTGGTCCATGGCAACCCGCCGGCCACCGATTTCCAGGGAGCGCGAGGAGCTTTCGCCTTTGCCTTACGGGTCTTGGACGGCGGGCGAGTTTACCTCACTAATGATAATACCGCCAATCAGGCGGTCAAAATCACGGGCTGGGGGGAATGATGAGGCTGGATGGTAAGAAAACCTAGATCACCGCAGTGTCGGTATGTGGGTTATCCATACCGGCCAGTATTAATCCGTGGGCATAATTTTCTACCGATAACTTTTAAACGATGACAATCCAATGGAGCTAGACATTCAAAGTCAAGACGCCTTTCGTGATCTTAAAAGGGCTGAAATTAATCAAACCAATTAGAGGAGCACTATCATGCCTAAATCTGACTGGACCAACACGATGGAAAACGGCCCTAAACCAGGGATTCCTCTCTCCCCTACCATTGCGGGCATCACTTGGAACGGTCTTGCCGGCACCATGAAAGTGACCATGCCGACAAACGACATCGACCAAGGCGCCCTCACTACTCCTTTGGTCGATATCCTTGTGCAGTTTTGCAAGAAGGGAGAGGCCATCGAAAATGGCGTGATGGTGCAGTTTCCAGGAAGCTACCCTGCCGGTTCCGAACAAGTTGTAGCCGTTAATGTCCCGGCTTTTGGTTTGTACGAATGGCGGGCGCAGGTCGATAACACGGTGGTTTAATGTCAATTTCGCCCTGGTCTGAGTCCATGGTCTCAGGGCCAAAAAAGAGGTGGTTTATGACCCCAGTTACTATAACCATACCATCGTTTACTCTGAATGGCTGGAAGACTTATGTCTGTGCTGCAGCCCTGATAGGGCTCTCAGTAGCTCGTAATCTCGGCTATATCACAACTGACCTTTATGACATCCTACTCCCGATTGTGGGCGGAGGAGGTTTGGCGGCACTCCGATCTGCCGTCACCAAAAGCGGGCCGCAATCTATTCTGGATGGGGTCAGCAACTTAGTCACGGCAGCTATTCAGATGCAGCATCCTTTACAAGCGCCTGAAACGAAACCGCCCGCACTGGGGCTGGCGGCGCTGGCTGGGGCTATGCCTGTTACCCAGGGTAATGTTGGCGGAAACGGGTAAGGAATGAAACGGAGGAGGGACAAGACATGGCACCCTCACTCCCCCAACCGGATTTCGGGATAATATTATGCAATATCAAGATCTCAGTGCGCATGTGGGGACTTTGGTTTCGCTGCTGGGTATCTTTGCCGGGGTGAGCGCCATGCTGCTATGGCGTATGCTGGTGCGCATGGAAAAAAAACTGGACGACCTGGCCAACCATACCTTTACTTGCCGTCAGGAACTGGGGGAGCGTTTTGTTCCCCGCTTTGAGCATGAAGTGGAGCACCAGGGCATGTGGGAAGCTCTGAATTACCACGGCCACGATATGCGGGGGAGGGTAGTGCGATGACCGAAGATCGGGTGGACTATTTTGTCAACCATTTACACGTGACCTGCCTGACCCTGCTCCGGCTCAAGAAAGTGGACGCCTACGCCCAGGACCCCGGTTTCATGGAACTCCTGGGGGGGTTTCTCAACCATAGCCGCCAGTTAATGGACCTGATCCGGGACCGGGAAGAATTGGGCAAGGCAACCCAGGGCCGTTACGCTCATCCCTGCCGGCTGGGCGCAGCCGTTGGGGTCGCACGCCACACCCCATGATGTTTGGGGCCGCAGCCTCTCCTGGGAAAAGAAGGCATATAGGAAGGGACGGGGGCATTTGTCCCCCGTCCTTCCCTGGGGTGGTTACAGCCCCCCGGGAATAAAAATTATGGGATTCATGCCTGCGCCTGCAATTCCTCCCGGATCACCTTGCGCAAAGTCTCTTCCAGCATTTTGTCATGGTGCTGGATATAGGCTCTCAAGGCATCATTCATCATAGTCTGATAATTACCGCCCCCTCTTGAATTCACCTGCTCCCTGAACCAGTTCAAGGTATCGGTATCGATCCGGATAGTGATGCGGGTCTTGCCGGGTTGCACCGGCGCCACTGGACCACGTTTGCCCTGGCTAAAATCATATTCTTTTTTCATAAATGCTTATCTCCCTCCGAGTTTAGCCTTCTGCCTTGGTTGGTTCCATTTTATGTACACGTTTATATGTACGCTTGATTCCTTTGTCAAACGGGAAATAGCTTGATCCATCCTTTAATCTGCTTCTCATTCTCCCGATCACCTCTGCAAACTCTCCGTCTTGGCTGATAGCTGACAGCTATCTCCAACCCCCTCCGCCCTTGACGGTCACTGGTTTTTTTGATAGGCCTGTGCATAACAGGGACGGTGGGCATGAACCTCTTAGACTTGGGAATTATTGTTCTTCTGGCCTTGATTACCTTGCGGGGCTATTATCGAGGCTTCTTTCAAGAAGTGGCGGTCCTGGTGGGGATCGTGGGGGGCGTGGTGGTGGCCGCCCATGTCTACCTCCGCCTGGCCGAGTTAATCCGGCCCTGGATCACCGACCCCCTCTATGCCCGCTGGGTCGCGTTCGCCGTGATCTTTGTGGCCGTTTATTGGCTCACCCGGTTAGTGGCCCATTTTCTCCAACGGGTCCTTTACCATCTCTACCTGGATTTTTTTGACCGGCTCCTGGGTGGGACTTTTGCTCTGGCCAAAGGGGCGCTGTTGGTGGGGTTCGGTCTGATGTTCCTGGGGGTAGTGCTGCCCAAGAACTCCCACCTGTTTCAAGGTTCCGTAGCGGCTCCCCACCTTATGTCATTCTCCCGTCAAGCCTTGGGACTGCTGCCGCCGGAGTTCAAACAGCGCCTCAACGATTATCTAAAAGAATGGCGCCAGCCCCGGGAAAAACACCAGGCCGAAGAGTTCAAACCCCGGGAGGATGGCGCGCCCCAGCCCCCGGCTACCCCCTGGCCATCATTGGGGAAGTGGTCCCGAGCCTGAGTCGGCTGCCGTGGGGGTTAGCCATCTCACAATCTCTCTTTCTGGAGTCTATCGATATGACCGGCAAAGACCGCGATCCAGGTGCGGCGCTGAATGAATTTGTGGCCATTGTGCAACGGTTGCGGGCTCCGGGGGGCTGCCCTTGGGACGCTAAACAGACCCCGGAAACGTTAAAGACCTATCTGCTTGAGGAAGCGTATGAATTGATTGAGGCTCTGGACAGCGGCGATCCTCTCAAAATTAAAGAAGAACTGGGCGACCTGTTGCTGCACCTGGTCTTCTTGAGTGACCTCTACCAGGACCGGGGTGATTTCTCCTTGACGGAAGTGACCGCGGGGATCACCGCCAAGATGATTAATCGCCATCCCCATGTGTTTGGGGAGGCCACGGCCGAGACCCAGGAGGACTTGCGGCGTATCTGGCGGGAGGCCAAGGTCCGGGAAGGCAAGGAACCGGCGCCTCCGTCACTGGGTAAGGTCTCTCCGGCCTTGCCGGCCCTGATCCAGGCCCAGCGGCTGGGTGAAGCCGCGGCCCGCATGGGGTTCGATTGGCCTGATATTAAAGGAGCCCTGGAGAAAGTGGAGGAAGAATGGCAGGAACTGCGGGAGGCCCTGTCCCAGCCCGCCAATCCGGCCTGGGAGGAAGAATTGGGGGACCTGCTGTTCTCCCTGGTCAACGTCGCCCGTTTCCTGAAAGTCGACTCCGAGGGGGCCCTGAGGCGCACCATTTATAAGTTTATCAAGCGGTTCAACGTAGTGGAACGAACTTTGGCCAAGGCCGGCAAGACTCCCGAAACCGCCACCCTGGAGGAGATGGACGCCATTTGGGAGGCCTGTAAAAAGGAGAAAACCGGATCAAAGTGAGACTCGGGGCCTGGGGCGGTTTTTTCCGAGAATCCTTGTCAATCCAGAGAAAAAGTGATAGATTCAACAAAATTAAGGGTTTAATGAGATATGCCAGCCAACCGGTCCCGGGGAGTTTTTCGCCTGAGCCTGACCATCGTGGTCATTGTGGCCGGGACCATTGTCTTATCCACTCTCTTTTACACCTTCTGGCAACAACTCAACCGTAAAGTCGAAGTCACCCTCCAGGAACAATTCAACCAGCAGCAATTGTTTTTGGCCCGCAAAATCGCCGACAATGTGGAGTCCTATTTCGACTTCCTGGAAAATGCCCTGATGGGTTATGCGGGCCTGTTCCAGATGGTCTCACCCGATGACCAGGAGTTGACAGCCGCCTTGCATGAACGATTTTCCCGGCATCAACGGTTTGGCCTCCTGGCGATCCGCCGCTACAACGCCGCCGGCGTGGGGGTGCAGGTCTTCAGCACTTCCCCTGCTCCATCTAAACCCGGCAGCCTTGCCTTACCCCCTGTCTTTCTTGACTGGGCCAAAAATCCGGCGAACCGGGACAAGCTGTTCCTGAGCGAAACCTACGTGGACTCTGATTCTCCCTGGAAGGGCCGCAGGGTTATGCGATTTTTGACCCCCCTTTATTTGCCGGGTCCAAATTCCCAATTAACCGGAGTGCTGGAGTTTCTGATCAACCCGTTTTTCATCTGCGAAAAAGTCGTTTCCGATGTTAAATCCGGCCAGACCGGCTATGCCTGGATTATCGATCAGGATGGGGTATTTCTGGCTCACTTCGAGAAAAATTTTGTCGGCAAAGATGCCATTAAGGTTCGGCTAGAGCGCAATCCCGATATCACATTTAAAGGTCTCCGGGAGATTCAAGCTGACATCCTGGCCGGCAAGGAAGGTGTGGGCGAATACACCTCCGGCTGGCACCGCCAGCGCCTGGGAGAGACTCCCAAGCTGGTGGCCTACACCTCCATCAAATTTGAGAAGGGCCTGATCACCGGCGTCACTGAAGTCCAGGACCCCAAGCACAATCTCTGGGGGGTGGCGGTGGTGGCCCCCGTGGCTGAGGTGTCCGGGAGCGTGGGACAGGTCATGCACCAGGAATTATTTCTGGTGGGCCTCTTCTTCATCGTCTTGTTGGTGGCCAGTGGGACGCTCATCGGCACCGCTTTTTTCTGGAATAAAAGCCTGACCCGCCAGGTGGAGTTGAAGACCCAGGAGTTGCAGGATTCCCATGAGCGCCTCTTGCGCTCGGAACGGTTTGCCGCGGTGGGAGAAGCCGCGGCTTATGTCAGTCATGAGATCAAGAATCCCTTATTGGTCATCGGGGGGATGGCCCACCAGGTGGAGCGGCGTCTCCCCGATGACCCGGCGGCCCAGGAGAAATTGCGCATCATCCAGACCGAAGTCAGGCGCCTGGAGTCTTTTCTGGGGGAACTGCGGGATTTCTTGCGTCCGGCCCTGCCCACCAAACAGGAAGTTAATGTCAACGAGGTGATCCGGGATGTCAAGGCCTTGATGGGAGATGCTATCCAGGAAAAGGGGGTGGTCCTGGAAGATCGGTTGGACCCCAACCTGCCGCCCATTGAGGTCGATCCCAACCAGATCAAGCAGGTTCTGCTCAACCTGGTCAAGAATGCCGTGGAAGCTACCGAAGGCCAGGGCAAAATTCTGGTGAGCTCCGGAGCCAAAGATGGCCAGGTGTGGTTTGCCGTCCAGGATACGGGCAAGGGAATGAGCGAGGACATCCTGGAAAAGATCTTCAACCCTTTTTATACTACCAAGGATAAGGGCACCGGCTTAGGATTGGCGGTGATCAACAAGATTATCACCGATCACCACGGCACCATCACCGTGGACAGCCAGGCTGGGTCCGGTAGCACCTTCATGGTAAAATTGCCGCAAAAAGGGGCTAACACTGAGCAAGCGCTCGCCTAACCTCGGAACCGTTCTCCAACCGGAACAGCGTAAACGCCGCCGGGAGCGCCTCCTCATCGCCATATTGCTGGTACTGGTGGTGGCCATCACCTCCGTGGAGATTCATCTGGTGCGTCGGGGTGGCCAGCCGGTGACCGGCAGTCTCCTGGCTTTCGGCCTTCTCAATATAAATACCTTTCTCCTGCTCCTCTTCACCTTTCTTATTTTCCGCCATCTCTCCAAGCTCTTTTTGGAGCGGCGCCGCAAAGTCTTCGGCTCCCGGCTGCGCACCCGACTGGTCCTTTCTTTCATCACCCTGACCTTGCTTCCTACCCTGTTTCTCTTCTTCATGGCCTGGCAACTGATTTCCAGCCGGGTGGATTATTCTTGGGACCGCCAGGTGGAGCAGTCTCTGAGTCAGGCCCTGGCCGTGAGCCGGGACGTGGGCCAGCAACTGAAGGGCAAGCTTCTGGCCTGCGGCCGGGTGGTGAGCCTGGAACTCACCAGCCAGGAAGACTTGAACCGGGAAGATCGGGCCGCGCTGGAAGGTTTTCTCACGGCGCGCCGGGAGACCTTCCAGTTGTCGGGCGTGGAGATACTTAACCTCCAAGGGGCGGTGGTAGCCTCGAGCTTCGCGCCGGACCTGGGAAGCCTGCCGGCCAATATCGCTCCGGACAGTGACCTGGCCGTTCCTACGCCGGAAAAAATCATTCGGCAAATCATCCCGAAGGGGGAACTTCTGACCCTGTCGGTACCCTTCCGGGACGACGAGGGCACTGTCGAAGGTTATGTGCTGGTGCGGCAACTCATCCCCCAGGCCCAACTCCTCCAAATTGCCACCGCGGCCAAGAGCCTCCAGGACCTGAGGCGGAGGCACCTGCTTTTCAGTCCCGTCAAGGTGAGCCATTACCTGACTTTAATCATCGTCACCTTGATCGCCATCATGGCCGCCATTTGGCTGGCTTTTTACATGGCTCGGGAGATCACCACCCCCATCCGCCAGTTGGCCGAAGGCACCGTGAAGGTGGCAGGGGGGGATTATGATATCCATATCGATCAGGAGGGCCGGGACGAAATCGGCTTTCTGGTGCAATCTTTCAACAAAATGACCCATGACCTGGCTCAGAGCCAGACGCAGTTAGCCTTGGCTTACCGGCAGTTAAGCGACAGCCACGCCCTGATTTCCACCCAGAAGCGGGATATGGAGATCCTCCTCAAAAACGTGGCCGCGGGGGTGATCGGTATCGATGCCGAAGGCCGGGTGACCAATATCAACGATTCCGCCGCCCAGATGCTCCGGGTCAAGCGGGAAGAGGTCCTGGGCCAAGACGGCCGGGTGCTCTTGCCCCCAGGGGAGTTCAACCGCGTGGCCGAAGTGGTGGCTGCGGCCCGCAAGTCCAGACGGGGCATGGTGGAGAAGCCTCTGCACCTGGTTTTGCCGGACCAGACCCTTTACCTCCTGGTCAAAACCACGGTGCTCAAGGATGACGCAGGCCGGGACCTGGGAGCCGTGCTGGTTTTCGAGGATTTGACCGAGTTAGAGAGGGCGCAGCGGCTAGCGGCCTGGCGGGAGGTGGCCCGGAGGATCGCCCACGAAGTGAAAAACCCCCTGACCCCCATTAAGCTGGCGGCCCAACGCCTGCAGCGCCGCTTCAACGGCCGGCTGGGGGAAGACGACCAGATCTTTGGGGAATGCACCCAAATTATTATCAACCAGGTGGATGAACTCAAAAACCTGGTTAACGAATTTTCCCGGTTTGCCCGGCTGCCTCAGTTGACGTTAGCACCTCAGGATCTCAACGCCCTGATCCAGGAAACCCTGCTCCTCTACCAGGAGGTCCAGCCGCGCATCACCCTTGATTTTCAGCCTGACGTTGACCTCCCACTCCTGCTCCTGGACCGGGAACAGGTGAAAAGGATGCTCCTCAACCTGATGGACAATGGCTTGGCCGCCATCAAGGGGACTGGCGCCATCACCGTGTCGGTGAAAGGGAACCTGTCCCAGGAGCGGGTGAAGCTCATTGTCGCCGATACCGGCTTGGGCATCCCGGACCGGGACAAGGACCGAATCTTCGAACCCTACTTCTCCACCAAACGGGGCGGCACCGGCCTCGGTCTGGCCATTGTCAATTCCATCGTGAGCGAGCACCAGGGCTTCCTCCGGGTGGAGGACAATATGCCCCGGGGCACCAGGTTCATCATCGATATTCCTATGCATAAGGCCGAGTATGTCGGGAACGCTGCTAGTAGTTGACGACGAGCCCCAGATTATCCAGGCCGTCTCGGGCATCCTGCAGGACGAGGGCTTCGAGGTGCTCACCGCGCCCGACGGGGAGACCGCCCTGAAGTTGGTGGGCGAGCGGGTCCCGGACCTAGTGCTCCTGGACATCGCCCTGCCGGGTATGGATGGGTTGGACGTCCTCCAGGAATTGAAGCGCCTCCATCCCTATCTGCCGGTGGTGATGATTTCGGCTTACGGCTCGGTGGAAAATGCGGTCAGGGCCACACGCCTGGGGGCCTATGACTTTATCGAAAAGCCGCCCCATGCCGACAAAATCCTTCTGACGGTGCGAAACGGCCTGGAACTGGCTCGCCTGTCCGAGGAAAACCGGCGGCTGCGGCAACAGACGGCCCCGACCCGGGAGATTATCGGCAAAAGCGAGCCCATCCGCAAGCTGCGCGAGGCCCTGAATGTGGTGGCGCCCACCAACGCCTCGGTGCTCATCACCGGAGAAAACGGCACCGGCAAGGAACTGGTGGCCCGGGCCCTCCACGCCTATAGTAAGCGGTCCCACCGGACTTTTGTGGAGGTCAACTGTGCCGCCATCCCTGAAGATCTCATCGAAAGCGAGCTCTTCGGCCACGAGAAAGGGGCCTTTACCGGGGCCACGGACCGCCACCGGGGTAAGTTCGACCTGGCCCACGAAGGCACCCTCTTTTTAGACGAAATCGGCGATATGAGCCTGAAGACTCAGGCCAAGATCCTGCGCATTCTGGAGGAACAGCGGTTTGAGCGGGTGGGGGGGCAGCGGCCCATCCAGGTGGATGTGCGCATCATCGCTGCGACCAATAAGAATCTGGAAGAGGAGATTGCCAAAGGCGCGTTCAGGGAAGATCTTTACCACCGCATCAACGTCATCCCCCTCATTGTCCCGCCCTTGAGGGAGCGCCGGGAGGACATCCCGCCCTTAGCCACCCACTTCCTCAAGGAACTGGCCCGGGAGGAAAACGCCCCGGCCAAGACCTTCAGCCCCCAGGCCCTGGAAGCGTTGGCCGCCCAACCCTGGCCGGGCAACGTCCGGGAGTTGAAAAACTTCGTCTGGCGCCTGGGCATTATGAGTCCTAAACCGGTCATCGACCTGGCCGACCTGCCCTTCAACGCTCCGGCCTCCGCCCCGGAGGAAGGCGGCGAGGGCGAATTCATTGACCCGTTTCTCCAGGTGCCGTCCTTCCGGGAGGCCCGGGCCCTGTTTGAAAAGCAGTTCCTGCGGCGCAAACTGGAGGAATGCCGGGGCAACGTCAGCCTGCTGGCCGAAAAGATCGGCCTGGAGCGCTCCCACCTCTACCGCAAACTGAAGAGCTACGGCCTGGAGCCGGGGAAGTAGGGAAACCAAGAAAACCGAAATGGAATAAGAGAGGATGGTAATTATAGCAGTTGCCAAAAATTCTTTCTGATTGCTGGATTTCTAAATCCCCCTAAATCCCCCTTTTTCAAAGGGGGACTTTTAAAGCAATTCCGCTAAGTTCCCCCCTTTGGAAAAGGGGGGTTAGGGGGATTTAGCTTCTTAGACAGTGTACCTTGAAGGAAAAAACTTTTGGCAAAGCTATGTATTCTTTCTCTGAATGAAACAGGAGGATCTGTCATGGGACCCGCACTGGCAATTATTTTGAAAGAGCTGCGACTCCGCTTAGAAAGGTTATATGGTGATCGCCTCATCCATCTCCGTCTTTATGGCTCCCAGGCTCGCCGGGATGCCACACCGGGGTCAGATATTGACGTGCTGGTGGTCTTGCGGGGACAGGTGTCACCCTGTGAGGAAATCTCCAGGACCGTTAATGATGTGGCCGAGATTTCATTAAACCACGGGGTTGTCATCGCCTGTGTGTTTGTCTCCCAGGAAGCCTATGAACACGAACAGAGTCCTCTTCTCTTGAATGTGCGGCAGCAGGAGGTTGCCATTTGAAGACCGAGGTGGCTGATCTGCTTTTCCAGGCTCAAGAGAGCCTTGCCGCCAGGATATTACACCGCGAAAAATTTCATGGCTTTGCGGCAGCCAGGGCCTATCGCCAATGCTTAAGTGAACAGCATTGGATTTAGGGGGATTTGGATTTTACGGTAAAGCCTGCGGCTATCAATTTACCTGGTTGAACGCATTTTCCTATGAGGTGCCACAAACCTATCAGGAGCTTCAGGCGCCTATCCCTCCCTCCTACTCCAGCCCCTGCTTACGGCGTTGTTCGTACTCTTGCATACAAGACCAAAATTGTTCACCGCTGGGGCCTTTCACTACCTGGCAAACGTTTTGGCCCTGGGCCAAAGAGAGATATTTTTGATAAGCCAATTCATCCCCGATATATAAGGTGTTGAATTTCTCATCGTTATAAACATAATGAGTGCTGCCATTGGTCTCGAAGGTCGTAATTTTCCCTATGGGAATATTGTTCATCAGGGCCGCCCGGCTGCGGGTATAATCCTGGTACACCGGCAACTTCTTAAAGCCCGCTTGTTCCAGCAGATACGTCGTTGTTACCGTTTGCTGGGTGGTGGGCCCGTAAGAGGTGCACCCGCTGAACAGCACGATAAAAAGCATTCCCCAGACCGCCACGTTCATCCTGGCTTTCCGCCCCTCCGCCATCATGCCCTCCTCTGAGTTCGAATGACCTGTGCCCCTCGGCACCCAAAAGGAAGAGGGGTGGTTAATCATAGACCACCGGTTCATATTGTCAAGCAGGTTTGGCACAATCTGAGGATAGACCCCGAAGTGAGGATAGCTCGAAGATTCACCTAAAAACCGCAAAGGAACAAAAAGCCCTCCCAAACCGGAGCTTGGGAGGGCGACCTGAAACCTGAAACCCAAAACCTTTCTAAATCGGTGCGCCTACTTCGGCCAGAGTCTGGAAATAAACCCGGCGGATCAGGTGCAGGCGCTTGTGAAAACAGAGCCCCAGTTCCATGCAGGCGTTGTAAAAGGATTCACGGCTGAATTTCATGGAGACCAAACGGGCCGCGGCGTCCCTGGTAATCGCCTGGCGGAGCTCATTGACCTTCTGGGCCGCCTCCCCCAGTCCTTCCCACAGGGGCACCAGGACGACGTCCGACTGTTCTTGCAGGCGGGCAATTTCGGCTTGCACCCGTTGCATGGCCTGGAGAGGGCTGGCCTCCGTCTTCTCCGGGTTGGTTACCTGCACGACCTCCACTCCCAGACGTTCCAGGAACTTAATGAGAAAATCCTTGGGTCCCTTCTCCCAAGTGCAGAGGTTCCAGACGTCACCGGGGATGCCGACCTTGGGGGTCCGCCCCTTTTGCGGCAGCATCTGGCGCAGCTGTTGCCCCCGGGTATAGAGCCGCTCTTTCAGTTGCTGGAAGTATTTGTTCCTCTTGAAGGTGGCCTTCCATAGGATGATACGGCCGTAAGCCTTCATTTTGGCGAAGAACAAGTCCCGGGCCACGAGGCGTTGAAACACCGAGGTCCAACTGTAAAACTTCTTCATGGCCCGGTTGGTTTCCATCTGCAGTTCATAGGGGGTGAACTGCCGGGGTTGGAACACCGTGTGGTGGCCGTCGTACTGGCTCCAGTCCCGGCAGATGATGCGGTTCTGAGCCTCTATTTCTTTGAAGAACGGGGTGCCGGGCAACGGGGTAAGGATCAGGTATTGCAGGGAGTCCAGGTTCAATTGGCGGGAAACCTTCACGGTGTCCCGGATCACCTGGTAGTGGTCCTCCTCGGAGCCGAACACGAACATACCGTGGACATTGATGCCGAAGTGGTGAAAATTATTCACGCAATCCTTGATGCCTTGCACGGTCTGAGACTTGTTATAGGCCTTCAAAGTGGCCGGGTTGATGGATTCCAATCCGACGAAGACGATGTAGCAGCCGCTCTTGGCCATGAGAGCCAGGAGTTCCGGGTCCTTGGCGGATTCCACCCGCACCTGGGCGCTCCATTCGATTTTTATGCCTTCGGCGATGATGCGCTCGCACAATTCTTTCGTGCGCTTGCGGTCGGCCGTGAAGTTGTCGTCGCAGAAAAAGACGTGGCGGCTCTCAAGACCGTTCTGGCGAATCTCCGCAATCACCCGATCGATGGAATTGACCCGGTGCTGGCGCCCGAAGAGTTGGATAACCGAACAGAAGCTGCAGTTGAAGGGGCAGCCCCGGGAGGTGGCGATGGACACGACGCCTCGGTTATTTTTAGCCTTCCAGCCGTGAATCAGATTGTAGTTGGGGATGGGGAGGGCATCCAGGCTTCCCAGGAACGGGCGCCAGGGGTTCTGATGCATGATATCCCCGTCCCGGTAGCAGAGATTTTTGACGTCCGCCGGATCTCCGCCGTTTTCCAGGACGTTGATCAACTCCGGCAGGGCTTCCTCGGCCTCGCCGCAGATGACATAGTCGGCGTGCTCCAGCCCCTCCAGGGGCAGGAAACTGGGGTGCGCGCCTCCTAAGACCACCGGCAGTCCCTGGGCGCGATAAAAATCCGCCAATTCATAGGCCCGGGGGGCCGTGGAGGAGATGCTGGAGATGCCCACCAAGTCGGGTTGAAAGTCCAGGGTGGCGTAATCGGGCCTGGAAATTTCCTCCACCACCACTTTGACCTCGATCCCCTGCTGCTCCAGGATGGTTCCCAGCAACAGCGACCCTAACCGGGGAATGGCCACCCGGCTGAAGATATGTTCCTGTGGAGACCGGGGTTCGATGAACAACACCTTTTTAATGGGCCGCGTCATGTCTTACTCCTTCTGGTAAATCTCACTCTTCGAGGGCGAGTTCAAAAAAAACAATCCCCTCCCCGGCCTGGTCCTCAGGCCCGGTGAAAGGCTCAATTATATGGGAAAGTTAGATGGATCCTTTTACCACTGTAAAGGGGGGCGGCGCGAATGTCAAATTAATTCTCTGTGTCCGCACTATGAGGAAAGCATGAGACAGCAGACTCCCTCGCCAGGAAGGAGTCTGCCGCAATTGTGCCTTAACTTCTGAAACTGGGAGGGTGTTCTAGACGCAACCGGTGGGTTTCGCCAATCCCGCCATCTTACAAGCGCCTTTGCCCGGTCCTGAGGGAAAGAGCTCATAGATATGTTTCAGTTTGTAGCCGGTTACCTTGGAAAGAATCCGGACCATGGGGGCAATGCCGTTCTTCTTGTAGTAATCCTGGAGCATGTTGATGACTTTCCAATGCTCATCGTTCAGCTCAGCGATGCCTTCGGATTCCTTGACGTAGTCCACCCACTCTTCATTCCACTGATCCAGGTTCTCCAAAAAGCCGTCTTCATCTACCGTAAAGGTTTTGCCTTTGAATTCCACGGTGGCCATTAAGCGATATCCTCCTTCAATATTTTACTCGCGCAGTTTTAGTTTTTGATTTTCAAAGTTATGTCATTGTGAAATTTTTGTCAAGCATTAAAAATTCACGAAGCCCTTCCCTAGCGTGCCGGGCCCGCCTCTGGAAAGATCTTTCCCGGATTCATTATGTTGAGGGGATCAAAGGCCGCTTTGATGCGCCGTTGCAGGGCCATAGCGGCCTCAGACACCTCCAGCCCCAGGTAAGGGGCCTTGGTGAGACCGATGCCGTGTTCGCCGGACAGGGTGCCGTTCAATTTTCGCACCATGGCGAATATGTCCTCCACCGCCAGGTGCACCGCCTCCCGTTCCCGGGCCACCTGATGATCGTACAAGACATTGACGTGCATATTACCGTCCCCGGCATGGCCGTAGCTGGGAATGATCAGCCCATGGGTTCGGCCAATGTCCTTAAGGGCGTCGATAAGCTGAGGAATGGCCCCCAGAGGCACCACCACGTCCTCACTCACCTTATTGGGCTTCACCTTTAAGAGCGCCGGTGAGATAACTTTACGGGCCTTCCAGAGTTGCTCGGCCTCCTCTATAGTCTTAGCCCTAAGGACCAGCCCGGCTCCTTGCTCCTTACAGAAATCGGCGATCCGGGCGGCCCGGTTTTCCACGTCCTGGGGTTGGCCGTCCACCGCGATAAGCAATAGTGCAGCGGTCCCCTCCGGCAGTTCAAAGGGCAGCATCTCCTTGACGCAGGAGAGCGTCACGTGGTCCATGAACTCCAGCGCCGTAGGGGCCAGGCCCGACCGTAAGATCAGGCTGACAGCCTCCGCCGCGGCATTGAGGGTTGCAAATCCCGCGGCCAGGGTCTGGCGGGCCGGGGGTTTGGACACGAGTTTCAGGGTGATGCGGGTAATCACCCCCAATGTGCCTTCCGACCCCAAAAACAGGCGGGTGAGGTCATAGCCCACCACGCCCTTCATGGTGCGGGTCCCGGCAGAGATAAGCTCGCCCGTGGGCAGCACCACTTCCAGCCCCAGGACATAATCCCGGGTGACGCCATACTGCACCGCCACCGCACCTCCGGCGCACTCTGCGACGTTCCCGCCGATGGTGCAGAACTCAGCGCTGGCTGGGTCCGGTGGATAATACAGCCCCTCGGCCTCAACCGCGGCCTTCAGTTTCCCCAGGATAACCCCGGGCTCCACCACCGCCACCAGGTCGTTTTTGCTAATCTCGATAATGCGGTTCAACCGGGTCAGGACCAGCACCACCCCGCCCTCGATGGGCACCGCGCCGCCGCTCCGCCCCGTCCCCGCGCCCCGGGGCACCACGGGAAACCGGTGCTCGTTGGCCAGCCGCACAATCGCCGCCACCTCCGCCGCCGACCCTGGAAAAACCACCACATCCGGCATCCGCGCCCGGTCCGTGGCATCAAAGGCATAGCACCAGCGCTCCTCGGGGGTGGTGAGGATATGCTCGGGGCCAACGATGGCTTTGAGTTCAGAAATTACGTTCTCGGAAATCATATACCAAGGTAAGATACCAGAAAACATTAATCAGAGCATGATAAGGCGTAATTCTTCTAACTCCCTCCCCCTTGATGGGGGAGGGTTGGGGTGGGGGTGAATGGCATTGCTGTTTCGCTCCGAGTTATAATTATAAGGCTATAAAATTACAAATATAGAGCATATTTCACTAGTTAACAGATATTGACAATCAAGCGCCAATGATTATAAAAACACTAAAGGAGACTTGCCATGAAAGCTTTCTTTCTTGCTCTGTTGGTGACTATCGCCTTTACTATCATAAGCTGTGCCACAACTCCTCCCCAGGAAGAAACCGCCAACCAACAGAAGTGGCAACAGGAAATGGAGGTAATCCTGCCCAGAGGAGGGGCCAGATAATTTTTGATTCTGGTTTCTGGTTTTTTCTGGTTCCCAAGCTTCAGCTTTTTTTTCTGGTTCCCAAGCTCCAGCTTGGGAACCGCTTTTTCCTGCGAAGCTCTGCTTCGCTTAAAAGCTTGGTAATCCTGACTGACGCTCACGTCGCCAAGCAGATCTTGGATGCTAGATACGTCCATAAACATGAACTTGGGGACGAGGGAAAATTATTTACTATTCTGCGATATTTACTTTAAGTTGACTATAAGTTTTTCTAAGTTTATATCGTCGTCTGGGTCAGACCCTGTAAAATCAATGTAATGAATTACTCGCAACTGGCGTGGAACTCGGACCCCTTCATAGAGTACAGGAACTATCTTCTTTTTTGAGTCCAAAGCCGTAAGGAGTTCACCTCGAACTTCTAATGACTCTAAAGAATTCGTTGATAAGATTATGAGTAACGTTCTGCAGTCGTCGAGGGCTTTATCAATTTCTCGGTCATAATCCGCGCCAAGTGGGAGATTCCACTCGTCAACCCAAAGATTTACACCTCGGTCTTTGAGATTTTTAGCCAGTTTTAATGCAAATTCTTTGTCTTTTCGGGCGTAAGAGAAAAAAATGAAACCGCTCGAACTCTCAAGGTGACGTACCTCGCTCGGCTTTTCTCTAACGGGCTCTGCAACGGCCTGACCGGCAGGCTCCTCGACTACAACGTGCTCTGGTAGAATAGTTGATATCTGATTTTTAGTGAGCGGGGGTGGTTGCTCGGGGGGGAATCGAGTTTTTTTAGCTCTCCGCGACTCTCCTTTAGGCACTGTCGGTGTTTTTGGGTAAGGCGGTTCGAATTCTTCAATGACTAGGCTCTCGGATTCAGCAGGTTCTGTCCTTATGGGCGGCCGTTCGCTGAGTGGGGCCTCGATTGGCCTTTCTCCAGCGGCCTCTGTTACCTCGGGCTCTCGGGGTTGAGATGGCGGTCTGATGCCAAAACCAGTGAATAGTTGGGAGAAGACCTTTAGGGGTTGAGTTCGGGGTTGAGATGGCTGATCGATGCCGAGGGCTCTGAGTAGTTGGGAGAAGCCCGTGTCGTAACCGGCGGTAAAGTCAATATGCTGTAAGCGCCGCAGGCGAGATGGCTTATCGCAGGGGTGGAGAAGGATTGGTACAACTAGTCTTCCCTCTTCCAGGGCATATGATACTTCATTCATTACGTTATTGGAAGCCACCGATTCGGGAGAAAGGACAGCTATCATGCCCCGGCTGGTCTTCAATGCCTCTTCAACCTCGCGGTCCCAGCGCTGCCCGCCAAGGATATCCAGTTGGTCTAGCCATAGATTCACGCCGACATCCCGTAACTCTTTGGCCAGCTTCAAAACAAATTCCGAATCCTTGCGAGCATAGCTAAAGAAGTATTTGAGCTCTCCCATGGCCCTTGTTCCTCCGATACATTGCAGAATGCCTGGCCTTTACTTGGAGCGTCGGGGACTGATTTACAGTCATATTAGCGTCTAACGTATAAAGAAACATTTGTTAGGCATAACCAAGGTGGCCCTGTTTGTAGTGACATCGTCTTTTGGGAGTCATGATAACATAAAAATTTCGCTGCAAAGCATAATTGTTTTCCCCTGGTTCCCAAGTTGAGCTTGTGAACCCATTTGATTGCAAAGCTTTGCTTTGCCCAAGCCCAGATTGGGCCATAATTGCGTTCCCAAGTACAACTTGGGAACGAGAAAAATTCATCTCATTCCCCCCGGTTGATTATCTGGTCAAGTTCCTGCGTGAGTTTGTTGACCGTGAACTCTGCCCAAAGGGGAAGATGATCGCTTATCTCCCCTTTACCGCCTTTGGGTTCAATATCTTGAAATAAGACCTCATTATAGGGGATCACGTTGCATTTTCCCGTAAAAGAGAAAGAAGGCCGGTTGACCCAGGCGATCTTGTCAAAGGTCTTGTCCCTGGCGAAATTTGTGAAGAGCCGGTCCAAATTTTCTGGCATCTTAAAACCTTTCTCCGCCAAAGCCTGGAAGAACCGGTCTCCCATTTCTTCGATATTGAAATCCCCCACCACAAAGAAGTCCCGATCAAAAACCTTGCTTTTTTCAGCCTGAGACTGTTTGTCAATAAATTTAACCAGCTCCACGATCTCCTTTTGTCGTTCATCTGCTTCCGATTTAGTCTCACCATAATATATGTGGACATTGGTTACAACAAAGTCGAAGCGGCCGGCCCGAAAAGATGCACAATACGGCATGCGGTGCAACTGATAGCCGGTGTGAGTTTTTGCCGGCACCGGGAAGCCGATTTCGCATACCAGCCCGGTGGTGATCACAGTGCGCTTGTCGTAAAGGAAGGCGAACCGCTCATTGTTGCCCGTGGGGTCGGTAACGAGAATTTTGTAGTTACCTGGAAGAAATCCCTGGAGCCTGCTCAGGCCGCGCAGATCAGTTTTAATTTCCTGGAGCGCAATAATGTCGAAGCGCTCACAGATGTCGGCAATGTATTGCAGGGCCCGGGTAGACTTTTTATTCCCGAATTGCTGAATATTCCAGGTGGCGAGCAGGATATTCTCATCCACCCTGCGGCTGGGAACCTGGTATTCCCCCTGGTCCATGAGGTCCATGAGAGCCTTTCTTTCCTTGGAGATTAGAAGCGTGTCCGGGGGCATGGTTGTGCTCCTTTCAATTTATCTGGTTTTCAGACTTCCCCTTAAGGATGAAATATAATTTCCCATCCCATCATCTACAATTGTCACACAATTTCGAATACTTCTTCGGTGGGCGGTAAACATTATGATAAAATATTATAGAGAATAAGGCGGAATTTAAAGGAAAAAACGGCATTTGCTGGGAAATTATCCAGATAATTTTACAGTAACGTGCCATGCCTGGTTGTTGGGCTTCTTTTAGCCTGTCTCTTCCGGTGGCCCCTCTCGTTTTCGTCCCCCGGGACGAAGTTCCTGGCCCCCTCCCCCAAAAAATCCTACAACATACCCTGCTCAGCCAAACTAAAATATCCGTGGCGCCCGATGATCAGGTGGTCGTGGACCGTCAGGTTGAGGCCCCGGCTGGCCCTGACCAGGGCCCGGGTCAGTTCCTGGTCCGCGGTGGACGGGGTGAGGTTGCCGCTGGGGTGGTTGTGGACCAGGATGAGGCCGGTGGCCTTGTGTTTCAGGGCCAGTTCCAGGACCTTGCGGGGGTATACCACCGTCTGGTTCACCGTGCCTTCCTGGACGATTTCCTCGGTGATGACTTCGTTCTGGCTGTTGAGGAAGATCACCCTAAACTGCTCGTCGGGCAGGCCCCCCATGGAGGCGCGGCAGTAATCCACCAGGGTGTCCAAAGACTTGAGCTGTTGGCGCTTGATAGCTTCGGACTTGAGGGTGTATTCAGAGCAGGCCTTGACCAATTTTATGAGCACTGCGGAATACTCCCGCAGGCCGGTAAACTCCATGAGAGTTTCGGGGGCAGCATCGAAGACGTGGTTGAAGGAGCCGAAATGTTCAATAAGCCGTTTGGCCAGGGGCTTGACATCGGAGTAAGGAATGGCAAAGGTAAGCAGCAGTTCCAGGAGCTCATAATCCTGCAACGCCCCGGGGCCGCCGGTGAGGAAGCGCTGCCGCAAGCGGCCCCGGTGCCCATGGTAGTGGGGTTTTTCAGATTTCTCCATCATTTCTATGTTCTTTTACTCCGGCGTTAACTTAATTGCAACCGGGAAAAGCGCCAGACGGGATAAGGGCGGACATACAGTTCCGATCCTACGGGATATTTGCAACGCAAAAAAGCCGGAACCAGCGGTTCCGGCTTATAGCTCTCTTAAGGGGTTGGGGAGGGGCTTTTTTGTAAAGACCCCTGCCCCAATGCCTCATTTCTTAATGCTCTTCCCCCGCCGCGGCGGCTTCGGCCATTTCCCGGCGCATATCCATATCGAAGAGCACCCGCTCCCGGGCCTTGTCGATGCCTAAGGCCTTCCGTTTCAGATCGATGTGGGCGATCATCTTCTTGGCCATCAGTTCCGGGTCGGCCTCGAAGTCCCACTTGCCGCCCAGCTCTTCTTCGATGCCCTTGAAGAGGTACTCGGTCAGGATCTCGGAGCCGCTGGTGGGCCAGTTCACCCCAAACAGGGTGTACACACCCGAGGCCACGAAGTACTGGCCGATGGCGATGGCCTTCTCGCTCATCCACTCCGGCGCCGCGCCCGCCGCGGGCAGATCGCTGATGTCGCTGCCCAGACCGCCGGCCTTGACGCAGGCGGTGGCCGCCATCAAGATCCGGGAGTTGTCCACGCAGGCCCCCATATGCAGGACCGGCGGAATGCCCACGGTCTCGCAAACCTCGGCCAGACCCGGGCCGCAGTACTTGGCCGCCGACTCCGGCGACAGCAGGCCGTATTTCCCTGCGGCCATGGCGGCGCAGCCGGTGGACAGCACGATGACGTCGTTTTTCAGCAGCTCTTTAATCAGCACCATATGCGAGGTGTCCTGCGCGGTGCGGCAGTTGTTGCAGCCCACCACGCCGGCGATGCCCCGAATCCGGCCGTTGATGATGTTGTCGTTCAGGGTGTAATACGAGCCCCGGATGGAGCCACCCAGCAGGTACTGGATGGTCTCATAACTGAACCCCACCACGGTGGGCTGGGTCCCCGAGGGGATCAGCACCGGCGCTTTGCGGTTAGGGAAGTTATCGATGGCTTCCCGGATGATTTGCCGGGCTACGTCCAGGGCGTGATGCTCATCGAAGGCGATGTGCATGGTGGCCCCTTCCATCTTGGCCCGGTCGTCGGTGGTAATCAGTTTGGTATGATAGCACTTGGCCACATTGGCCAGGGCCTGCATCTCGCACTGCACGTCCACTACCATGGCGTCTACCGCGCCGGTGATCACCGCCAACTCCTGGCCCAGGTAGTTACCTGCCACCGGCACACCGTGGCGCATGAGGACCTCGTTGGCGGAGCAGCACATGCCGGCCAGTTGAATACCCTTGGCGCCCTTATTCTGGGCGTACTGGATCAATTCGGGCTCCTGGGCTGCCACGTAGAGCATCTCCGGTAGCAGCGGCTCATGACCATGCATGATGATATTGACGTGGTCCTCTTTGAGCACCCCCAGGTTGATTTCGCCGGCTACCGGGGTGGGGCAGCCGAACATGATGTCCTGGAGGTCGGTGGAGATCATGGAGCCGGCCCAGCCGTCGGCCAAGGCGCAGCGGGTGGACTGCTTGATGAGGTTGTGGTATTCCTGGTCCACGCCCATGTGGGTGCGGTGCATCAGCTCCACCACCTCGATGTCCACGCCGCGGGGCACCACGCCCAACTTGCGCCAGATTTCCTGGCGTTTCTTGGGGGCCCGGCGCACGTAGTTGATTTCGCCGTCCTGCTGGCCAAACTCCGCCAGGACCTTTGGACCCAGGTCTTTGGCGATGTCTTCGGCCGAGCGGGCTTTGGCGTCGTCGCCTTCACCCTCGGTGATGGGAATGTCCCAATCCCGGGCGACCCGCCTCAACTTGGCCACGTCCTTGATCTGGTAGCCCTGGGTCCGGCCGTTGGCCACTTCGATAAACAGCTTGGCCACGCCCCGGGCGTGGTCGCTGTGGGCGGCGGTGCCGGCGGCCACCATGCGGGCGAAGTTCCGGGCCACGATGGTCTCGGCGGTGGCGCCACACAGACCCATGCGGGCTTTCTTCTCGGCAGGCGGCTCTTCCCCGACTTTCTTCTTGGGTGGTGGCACTCGACAGGGGCCCTGAGCGCAGATGCGGCAGCAGGCACCTTCCACGCCGATGGGACAAGGCTTCATGGTCTTGGCCCTGTCAAAAATGGTCTCGACCCCCTCGGCCTGCGCTTTTTTGATCAACTCCTGGGCCGCAGTGTCCATGGATAGTTTTTCTAACTCTAAATCAGCCATCAAATTGCCCTCCAGTTTATTAACGCTTTGAAAAAATGTCTGTTTTTATCTAACCGAACCGGTATAAACACATTATCATCTATACATGATCAAGGCAAGGATAAAATAATACAAAGTCAAAGGAAAAAAGTAAGGAAGAAGGGTGGCGGTTAGGGCTGGGCTGGACGTACCACCCGGAAGCCGATATAGCCATCGGCATAGGTGGGCGGGGCGGATTGGCGGGCGGCGTTGCGCAGATCCCGGGGGCCATTGATCCAGGAGCCGCCCTTGAGGAGGCGTAAGACCCCCGGTCCAAAGGGGCCGCCCCGGCGCAGGGGCACATAGCGGTCCTGGCACCATTCGGAGACGTTGCCAGCCATATCGAAGAGGCCATAGCCGTTGCCGGCAAAGGAGCCAACCGGCGCGGTGAAGCTGAACCCGGAGGCTCCGGGCGGCGTGGTGCGAAAGTTGGCCCGAAAGACGCCACCTACGTCCGGGGCCTGGCTCCCCCAGGGATATGGTTGGCTCACCAGGCCCCCTCGGGCTGCGGCCTCCCACTGTTCTTCCGTGGGGAGCTTATGAGTCACACCGGTGACTTTAGTCAGCCACTGGCAGAAGGCCGCGGTATCAAACCAGGTGACCCCCACCACCGGCTGGTTGGGGGCGTTGAGGTTTTTGTCTTCCCAATAAAGGGGCGCCGGGTGGCCCGTGGCCTTGAGAAACCGGCCGTACTGGGCGTTGGAGATTTCAGTGACGCTGATATAAAACGGCTTGAGGTTGACTTTGTGGGATGACGCTTCGTCGGCATAACGCCCCGTCTCGTTGGGCGGCGACCCCAGGAAGTACCAGCCGCCGGGGATCAGCCGGAAGCTAATGCCTTGGGATTCCAGGTTTTCCTGGGAAAAGGCCGAAGTGGTGCAAACCATAATCGCCAGTGCCAGGGCAATCCAGAAAAGAGCTTTCGGCTTTTGGTTTTGGGTTTTCGGAGCATAGAAAACGTTCATGTGTGCTTTGTTTATAACCGAAAACCGAAAACTGAAAACCGAAAACTTCATATTTCCATCACCTTCTGGCAGGCAGTGAAATAGATACCTACCCGGATATTCTCCAGTTCAGTCAACCCCTTGGCTTTGGCCACCATTTCTCGGTAGGCCGTAAGCTGCGGCCGGTATTTTTCCGTCTCTCTGGCGATAAAGGTGTCCCAGTCTTCGCCAGCAACAGGGCGGGAAGTCTTGAAATCCAAAATCCACCAATCTTTGCCGTCGAAAACCAGGCGGTCCACCACGCCTCGGCGGATCTCGCCCGGCTGGGGCTGGTCTTCTATAAGCCATTCACTGACGGCGAAAGATAAATCGGGTTTAAGGAGCGCGGCCAGAAACGGGTCAGCCTGGCAGGCCTGCAACTCAGAATGGATCTCGGGGGCCAGGTTGGCGGCCCTGGCGGCGGCCAGCCCCGCATGGCGCAGGGCCGCGGCGAGAGACGCCGGGGTCGGCAGCGGCTCGCCCCGACCCAAAGTATCCAAAGCCCGGTGCATGATTTCCCCCCGGAGCCGGGCCGCGTCGCCATCCTCGGGAGGTTCGGCCTGGGGGTGTGTGGCCGTCTCGAAAGGCAGCGTAGCCAATTGTGAAGGAAAACTCACCTGATAAGGAGCGGCTTCCGGGTGAAAATCCCAGGCTGCGGGCAATTCTTGAGGCTCCTGGGGCGCGCCGGCCAGGGGCGGCAGCGCGGTCACCAGTTCCACTTGGAGCTCCGGGTCGGGCCAGTTTGCGGGAAATCCCGCGGGTGGCAGGTCCAACCGATAATGCTCCTTGAGCCAGGCCAGGGGGCTGTCATCCGAGATTTGCCACTGCCCCTTTTTATCGACTTTGGCCACCGCGGACATCACCAGGCGCTGCCGGGCCCGGGTCACTGCCACATAGAAGACCCGCCGGGCTTCGTCCACCACTCTCTGGTTTTTGATATTGCGCAGAAGCACGTAAAGGGAACTCTGCTTCTCCCGGATATAGGGCCGGGCCAGGGCCAGGCCGTGGACCCGGCTGCCGGGAATCTCCTCCAGCAGAAAGGGGGGCGTGTTGTCTTCACTCTTCAAGGGCTGCCAGTCCAGGAAGGGCAGAAAAATCTGGTGAAACTCTAAGCCCTTGGCGCCATGTACCGTCAGGATCTCCACCCGGGAGGCCTGGGCCCGGGGGTCTGGTGGCTGAAAGGTTGCTTGTAAGTTAAAATCAGCCTTATTAAAGGTGGTCTCCGGGATTCCCGCTTCCGCTGCGGCCACCAGGTCCAGGTAAGTCCGGGCATTGGCCACCCCCAGAGGGCCTTCCCAGGTGGCTATCCCGGTCCAGGCGCAAGTTTCATCGAGCCAATCCGTCAGGATGTCGGCCAGGGGCCGCCGCCCCACCTGGCGCCGGGATAGCTCGAGCGATTCGGCCAGCGCCGGTAATTCCCCGGGGGAACCACCCTCAGCGGCCAGGCCGCACAATCTTTCGACCCACAGATCCCCCGGTGCTTGGGCCACTTCGGCCAGGGCCGCCAGCCCCAGAGGGTTCCAAGGACCTCTCAGGACCCCGGCCCAGGCCACCTCATCCTGGGGGCGGACCAGGGCCCTGGCCAGATTGTGGAGGTGGGCTACGACCCGGCTGTCGGCCAGCTTCAGTCCCTCTCTGACCCGGACGGCCAGCCCGGCTTCGCCCAAGGCCGTCAGATACAGGGGCAGATGGGTTCGGGTGAAGAGCAGGATGCCGATATTTTCTTTTTCTTTTAATGTTAACAGGCTTTGGGCCACCTGTTGGGCCAGCCAGCGGGCTTCCAGTTCCCGGGCCGCCAGATCGGTTTCCCCGGTGAACAGCGCCAGATGAGGGGCCGGACCCTCTGGAGCGCCGGGGCGGGGTTCGGCCCGATGGAACTGAGCTCCCGCAGTGCCGCCGGACATGACGGTGCCCTCGAACACCTGGTTGGCCCATTCGATCAGGGTCCCGGTGGCCCGGAAGTTTGTGGTCAGCCACAAGGGCGTCAGCGGCAAGGGCGACGCGGCGCCGCACGGCAAGCCGTTACGGGATTCCATAAACAGGCGAGGCCTGGCCTGGCGCCAACCATAGATGGACTGTTTGGGGTCCCCCACCACCATCAGGGTGCGTCCGGCGCCTGTCTGCCAGCCGGACATCAGCTGGCACAGCAGGGTCATCTGGTTTTCGCTGGTGTCCTGGAATTCATCCACCAGGAGATGCTTGAGCCGCCAATCCAGGCGCAGCATGATCTCGGTGGGGTCGTCCTCGTTGAGCAAATTCAGGGTCGACTGCTCCAAAGCCACGAAATCCAGGGCGCCGCGCCGGGCACAGAGCTGCTCGTAAACCTTCAGGGCTTCCCCCACCAGGATGACCAGGTCCTGGAGGGCTGCGGCTTCCTCCGGCGAGGCCCCGGAGGGGGTAAGGTCCCGGCACTGCTTCAGGGTCCGGGTCACATCCGGCGGCAGATCTTGAAGCAGCGCGGCCCACTTTTTCTGATTAACACCTTCAGGAAATCCGTCTTTGACGGAGAGGCGTTTGCGCGGCTCTCCCTGACTGGCGGTCAAAAGCACCTGGCTCATGGCCTGCCAGCCGGGCAGATCAGCAGGCGCGGTGCCGGGGATCACGGCAGGGAGGATGTCGCCGTGGGGAGCCCCCTGCAATTCCTGCCAAAATTCCGGCCAAGCCTGCCCTAACTTACTGTCTGTCAGCCCGGCCCGCAACCTGTCCAGGACCGGCACCAGTACCATCTGGAAGCGAGTCTCCAACAGGCGGCGGTATTGGGTCGCGTCCCGGCTGACCCGGGCCAGCGCCAGGAACTCGCCCAGGCTGTCCCGGCGGGACAAGAGCCCGTGCAACTCTTTGGCCAGACGCCGCCAGTCGTTGTTGAGGCGCACCAGGCGGCGCACCAGGGCCTGCCGCACCGCGTCGGTGGGGGAGCGGGCGTTCAGGCGGGTGCGCAGTTCTTCCAGGGCTTCGGCCTTGAGCCACCGGTCCTCGTCTTCTTCCAGGAGCGTGAAAGTAAGCGGCACCCCGGCCTCCTGGGGGGCCAGCTTCAGGAGTTGAGCGCAGAAGCCGTGGAAGGTCATGATAGGCAGGCGCTCCGGGGTCAGCTTGAGCGCCGCCTCATCGGCGTGACGCCGAAAAACCGCGGCCGCCAGTTCCTGGAGCTTCAAGTCCAGGGGGGAGGCATCGGGGCCGGGGGCGTGCCGTTCCCAGAGGAGTCTCATGACCCGGGCGCGCAGCTCGCCTGCGGCCTTGCGGGTAAAGGTCAGGGCCAGCATCTCCTCGGGGGTGTCCACCCGGGCCAAAAGCGTCAGGAACCGGGCCAGGAGCACCGAGGTCTTGCCACTGCCCGCCGGGGCCTCCAGGTGAAAGCCTTCAAGCGGCCCCATGGCCTGGTCCCGGACGGCCTGATCGGCGGGCTGTTCATTAGACATGTCGATAATAAAAAACCGCCATTCTGAGCACTTGCTCTGTGGGCAATTCGAGAACGTCCCTACGGCTTGTTATAATCCAAAACTTAGTGTCGTGTCCCTGGTATCCTTTTCTTAATTCCTAAGCTGAGCGGCACGACGCTTTTTTACCGAGTCCCACTGTAGCGCCTCGTTAGTCCAGCAGTTTTACTTCCTGACTACGATATCCTTCTTGGTGCTTTCGACGATTGTCACCAACTCCTCCTGTTCCTTAGCGGGCACCCCGTAGTTGTTCATCGCTCGGCGGAAGTCCGCCAGCATGGCCTGCCACTCCTTCTCGCTGATATTGAGATGAGCATGGGACTCCTTCATCCCTCGGCCTGTGTATTTGCATGGACCACCGGTCTGCTGGCATACCAAAGCGGTCAGGTGATATTTCAGGCCGGCGATTGGCACACGCTCTCGGGCTGCCTTGATAGCTGGGTTGGCATTAAGCACATCGTTCGCGTACAGCAGATCGATGAATGTGTCCACCACAACAGAGATCGGATAGACCCCTCCTAGCCTGTCGTAGAGGGATTTGGCCGGCTTCGCCTCGGCGGCTTGGGCGGAACCCACCCCAAGTAGTGCAGCCAAAAAGCTCGTAAGTATTAATGTCCTTACAAATGACCGTGTTTTGAGCATGACCATTCCTCCTTTGGTTTTGTCTAATTGTAAGAACTTTAAATTCGAATTTCAATTTTGCTCATCTTCCCCGCCCTCCAAGGCAATGGACTGGCTGAAACCGCAAAGGAGACAGTAGGGGCAATAATTACAGGCCCCCAATTCCTTTCCCGCCGGGGTCGGGTTGGGGTCGGGACGGAAATCACCTGCGGCCAGACGTCGGCCCAGGGCCGACACCCGCTCAACAAAGGCTGCAGCTGCGGCCTGCCACTTTTCCGGAGTGGCGTTAAAATCTTCGTGCTTCAAATGATGGGACCGGGGCGATTTGAGGCCGATGAATCCGGCCCGAAGACTCGCCGCCACCTGGCTCACCGACGCCCGGCCTTGCTCCACGGCCAGGAGATAACAGGGCAGTTGGGGTTCTTCCAGGTCCTCCAAGACCTTCTGCTTTTTCGGGATTTCACCGCTCTTGTAATCCCAGACTACGAGGTCGTCAATCTCCGGATGATAATCCAGGCGGTCGATGCGGCCTTTCAGAGCAAAGGGCCAGTCCTGACAGTGAAGGTCCTGGAATCCCACTTCCGTGTCCAGCCAGCGCCAGCCCGCTTCGAACCGTTCCCTTTCCAAACGCAGCCATTCCCAGAGCAGGCCGGCCTCCCCCAGCCAGCGGTCGGCCTCCGCCTGCCAGTGAAGATCGAAGCTCAAAGGGGCCAGCACCTTATGGACGGCTTCCCTGAGCAATCCCTGGGCCCGCTCGTGGTCCCAAACCCTTTCCTGTTCGAGGACCTCCCTGAACTCCGAGGCAAAGAGGGCCAGCACCTCATGCAACAATTGGCCCCGTTCCCGGGGGTCAAGTCCTGCCTCGATTTCCGGCAGTTCCCTGACCTTTAGCACATGCTCCAACAAGAAGCGGCATGGGCATCTCAGGGCGGTACTGATCTGGCTCAGGGAGATTTGGCCGGGCAAAGCAAGGGATAGGATGTGGTCCGCATATCCCGGCCAGAGCGGAGACCCCGCAGCCTCAAAAGCCGACCGGACGGCCTGCGACCGTAGCCAGGCCGGATGCGGGGAGGAAAGGACCGCCATCTCGGCTTCGGACCACTCCCCCAGATACAGCGGCGTGCTCACCCGCTCTTCCTGTTCCACCAGCTTAGGCCGGGTGAAGGTGAGGTGAGACGCGGTCCCTAAAAGATTCGCAAAGAGTCCCGCGGCAAAATGGTGCTGGCTCTGGTACGTCCCCCCCAGAACCTGGCGCTTTTCGGCGGCGGAGAGCAACGGCAGGGACCGAGGCGGCGCCGGCAGGACGCCTGAGTTCATCCCCAGGCAGAAGACCCGGGAAAAGTCCAACCCCCGCATCTCCAGGAGCCCCAAGATCTGAATCCCAGCGGTCTGAATTCCCGGCCCCGAAAGAATTACCCGGTGTGCCCCAATCTTGAGCCACTCTATGAACTCGCCGGCTTCAATTTTCTCTGAGTTCAGGGCGTTCTCCACTTCGGCCAGCAGGTCCGTGAGGCGAGCCCAGGCCTCCGTATCGACACCGTTCAGACCCCGGGGAAAGCCCAATTCCTGCCAGGCCGCCTTTAATTGAAGACACCACTCCTTCGCCGGAGCCGCGGGCATGTTCAGGAAATTCCAAACCCGATCCAGACGTGCCAGGACACCGGCCTCGGCCTCTGTGCGCATAAACCGAGTCACCGTCTTCCGCAGACGGTCCCAGCCCTGATCGCACCTATGCTCCCGAAAGAGCTGATCCCAGCGGGCCAGCGGCCGGCCGTGGATGTGCACCTTCCCATAGTAGGGGGACAGGAGCAGGGAGACCAGGTCTTCCCGGCGCTCCCGGTCGGCCAGGAATTGCACAGGCAGGAGCCCGGCCAGAAAGAGGGGGGCTTCCGAAAGGCTTGGGCCCCGGGAAAAGTTGTAGGCCCAGGCGCTCTCGGCTTCGGGCGGCCCCAGGACTTCGGCCAGGACCCGCCGCAGATGGGGAGTGTAAGTGGTGTCCATGTCCATGGCGGTGACCGCCAGGCGATGAAGCGGCGCACCACCTTGGGCCAGTTCCACCAGTTGGGCCGCCACCCAGTGCAGCTCTTGCTGGGTGTCGGGGAGACTCACCGCCTCCTGGACGTTATTCTGATCGCCTCGCACCTGAAGATACTGCACTTGGGCGCGGCGACTGACCTCCTGGAGCCAGAGCTCTTCCTGAGGGGCCGGGGTTTCCAGGCAAGCCACCAGGACCCGGCCGGGGAGCTCGAGCTTGCCTGCCCTGAGCGCGGCCATGAGATAGGCCGGGAGATCCCCGGGGCTCAACCAGTTCTCCTGGCGCAGCAAGTCGCTATAGATATGGGTGACGTGGCGGCGCCAGGCCACCAGAGGGGAATCATCCGTAGGGCGGGCGTCCCCGCCCGCCATCTTTGGCCCCAACAAGTAGCGGCACATGAGGATATGGGTTTCGTCCAGGGCCTCGGCCCAGGACAACTCCGAGGTGGAGCCGCTTGGGAGCAGTGCGGCTTTGAGGGCCTGCCGCCACAGGGCCAGGCGCACCAAAGGCGGGGCCAGGGCTTCTTGGGGCCAGAGTCTTTGAAAGAGTTCAGACCACCAGGCCTGCAAAGTGCGCAGGGCCAGGGGTTCCCAGGCGGCGCGGTGTGCCTGTAACGCGCCAAGTCGTTGCCGGTGCCAGATCTGGTGCGCCAAACGCTGGTGCGGCACCACCGTGAGGGTGCCGGGACCGGCCTGGGCCAGCACGTAGTCTTGCAGGGCGGCGCCGGAAGAAAAAGTTTTTTGAGAGCTCCCAGATAGCATAATGGGGCGTGGGGGAGAGCTAAGTGCCGATGGGCGGGCACAGAGGCCCGCCCGACCTACTCAACTTTATCAAGCAGGCTGCTCCTGAACCTTGGCGTTATTCAAAATCTCCCGTAATTCCTCGCCTTCCAGAACCTCCTTTTCCAGGAGGATTTTAGCGGCCTTCTCCAGGATAGGGCGCTCATTTTCCAAGACTTCCCTGGCCCGCTGATGGGCCCGGTTCACCAGCGCCGCCACCTCTTGGTCGATCTCCTGGGCCGTGGTTTCGCTGTAATCCTTGGAACCGGGGGGCATCATGGCTTCCAGGAACAGGGGGCGCCTTTCCCGCTCAAAGGTGATGGGACCGAGTTTTTCGCTCATGCCATACTCCCGAATCATGGAGCGAGCGATATCCGTGGCCCGGTACAGATCGTTCTGGGCTCCCGTGGAAATCTCGTTGAAGGTCAACTCTTCCGCCACCCGGCCTCCCATCATCACGGCCATGCGGTCTTCCAGTTCGGTTTTGGTCATCAAATAGCGGTCTTCGGTGGGCAGTTGCATGGTATACCCCAGCGCGCCGATACCCCGGGGAATGATGGAGACCCGGTGCACTTTGTCGGTGGTGGGCAGAGCTTCGGCCACCAGGGCATGCCCGGTCTCGTGATAGGCCACAATCTCCTTTTCTTTGGGATTCATGACCCGGTTGCGTTTCTCCAGCCCCGCCACCACCCGGTCGATGGCCTCTTCGAAGTCGTCCATCTCCACGGCAGTCTTGTTTTTCCGGGCCGCCAGCAGAGCCGCTTCATTGACGATGTTGGCCAAATCGGAGCCTACCATACCGGGCGTGCGAGCTGCCAGGGTATGGAGGTCGACATCCGGGGAAACCTTGATGGTCCGGGTGTGAATCTTCAAAATATCTTCCCGGCCCTTCAGCGAGGGCCGATCTACCAGGATGTGGCGGTCAAAGCGCCCGGGCCGGATCAGAGCAGGGTCTAAAATCTCGGGCCGGTTGGTGGCGGCCATGATGATCACACCTTTGCGGGTGTCGAACCCGTCCATTTCGGACAGCATCTGGTTCAACGTATTTTCCCGTTCTTCCGGGCCTCCCATGGGAGAAAAGCCCCGAGCCTTACCGATAGCATCCAGTTCGTCGATGAAGATAATGCATGGCGCCTTTTCCTGGGCCGTGGCAAAGAGATCCCGCACCCGGGCCGCGCCCACCCCCACGAACATTTCCACAAAATCGGAGCCGGACAGGCTCATAAAAGGCACGCCGGCCTCTCCGGCCACAGCCCGGGCTAATAGGGTTTTCCCGGTTCCTGGGGGACCCACCAACAGAACGCCCTTGGGCAGGTTCCCGCCCAAGACTTGGAATTTGGCGGGATTTTGTAAAAATTCAATGATTTCCTTCAGTTCCTCTTCGGCTTCTTCCACGCCGGCCACATCCTGGAAAGTGACCTTGGTTTCGTCCTGGACGTAAACCTTGGCCTTGCTCTTGCCCACAGTCATGAGGCCGCCAGTGCCGCTGCCGATCTTCCGGAAAAAATACATCCAGATGCCGATTAACAGCGCGAAGGGCAGCACCCAGGAAATGAGGGAACTGAGCCAGGTATTTTCCTGGATGGCTCGGTACTTAATGCTGTTCTTTTCCAAGAGCTTCACCAAGTCAGGGTCTGCCATCCTGACGGTGGCGAAGGCCGGGGGTTTCTTCTCGAACTTTTTTTCCAGGGTCTGGGGCAGGTCGGGTTTTTTCCTCTCCTTCGCCAGGTCTTCGATACCTTTGGGGAGCAGGCTGCCAGTAATGGTATCGGTGCTGATGGCCAGATCATCGACCCCATTGGTTTCCACCAGATGGCGAAATTCACTGTAACTGATCTCCACCGACTGCTTGGCGACGCTGTAATATTGGACTATCAGCAGCAGCACCAGCATGCCCAGCACATACCAGATGATTGTGCGGCTTGGGGTGGAAGGCGGGTTTGCGGCCATAATTACCTCATAACTCTCATATCGGGGATTTCTTTGCCATAATATAATGATTAGGGGGGGATAAGCAACTAGGCTCTTCTTTGGGGCTTGCGGATGGGCGCGGCGCTTCCTAACGTATGAATAGGTCGGGGCAGGTTTCAAACCTGCCCCTACTAATGACTATGCAGATTTAATAAAACCTGAGCCAAAAATTTACCCATCAAGGAGTTACTATGGAAGGATTAAAGAACTTGGATATCGACAATCTTCCCCTCCCCAAGCTGGTGGAAGAACTCCACCGGGCCGCCAAAAATTGCCAATGTGAGGGGACCCGGGAAACCGTGTTTGTTTCGCGGGGGCGGGATAATGTCGTGAATTGTCTAGCGTGCGAACCGATCTATCAGGTGCTGGAACCGTTGGAGGCGGCGTTAAAGCTGCTGCGAGCTTGATGATGACCCGCACTCGCCGGACAGCCTTAACTCCGGCGTTTAGCGGTCAAATAAGGTGGGGTGAGACCCTCTCCGGGGCAGCTTGGCGAAATACTCCGCGGCCCGGTTGGTGGCCATGCGGCCCCGGGGGGTGCGCTGCAAGAAGCCGCACTGCATCAGGTAGGGTTCATAAACGTCTTCCAGGGTGTCTTCTTCTTCACACAGGGCCGCGGCCAGGGTGCCCAGCCCCACCGGACCACCGTCATAATTCTCCAGGATGGTGAGGAGAATCTGGCGGTCCATGCGGTCAAACCCCAGTTGGTCCACATCCAGCAGGGTGAGAGCGGCATCCGCCATTTCCCGGTTGATGCGGCCGTCGCTCTTAACCTGGGCGTAATCCCGCACCCGTTTCAAGAGCCGGTTGGCAATACGGGGCGTGCCTCGGGAGCGCCGGGAGATCTCTTGCGCCCCATCGGCATCGATCTCTATACCCAGCACCTGGGCGGCCCGCAGGGTGATTTGGACCAGCTCTTCCACCCGGTAAAAATCCACCCGGAGCATCAGGCCGAAGCGGTCCCGCAGGGCCGGGGTGAGCAGGCCAGCCCTGGTGGTGGCCCCCACCAGGGTGAAATGGGGCAACTCCAGCTTCAGGGAACGGGCCCCGGGCCCTTGGCCGATAATGAGGTCCAGACGGAAGTCTTCCATGGCCGGATAGAGGATTTCCTCAACTACGGTGGGCAGGCGGTGGATTTCGTCGATAAACAGAACGTCTTTGGGGGCCAGATTGGTGAGCAGGGCCGCCAGGTCCCCGGCCCGCTCCACCACCGGTCCCGACGTGGTCTTGATGCCGCCGCCCATCTCGTGGGCGATGATGTAAGCCAGGGTGGTCTTTCCCAGCCCCGGTGGGCCGTGCACCAGGATGTGGTCCACCGCCTCGCCCCGGGCCAGGGCTGCGGCCAGGGCGATCTCCAGGTTGCGCCGCAGTTCCTCCTGGCCCACGAAGTCGGCCAGAGTCTGGGGCCGCAGCCCCGCCTCCAGCCCCAGATCATCCGCCTGGAGCCGGGGATTGACGATGCGTTCTTCCTGGGTCATATGCGGCTAATGTACCTTAGCATCAGCATATTTGCAAGCCGGGCCGGTCCGCGGTTCTGCCGGAAAACCTTGGCCCTGAAGCCAAAGGTTTGATAGACTGCATTTACGCATCAATTACGGCAAATAAGCGAGAAAGGGCGCTGCATGGCAGAAGCAACGGAACCTAAAAAAACCGGAAGACTTGGGAATCTCCAGATTCACATGGCCAATGAAAGGACCTTTCTCGCCTGGATCAGAACCAGTATTGGCATTATGGCGTTTGGTTTTGTGGTCGAAAAGTTTGCCTTATTTATCGATAAGATAGCCTATTTCTTGGGGAAGGACCATTTTCCTGAAGTTCCGCCTCATTCCTCCTTAGGATATTCCTCAATTTTTGGCATAATCTTGGTGGCAATGGGTGCGTTGATGGGCGCATTATCATTTGTGAGATATAAAAAAGTCGAACGAGAAATCGACGACGATACCTATCAACCCTCATTACTGCTTGACATAATGGTGACTATGGGAATGCTGGCAATTGGGATCTTCCTGGTTCTTTATATGATCCACAGTATTTAATGGCTTCCCCTCTTTGATTATGCAATTCGCAATATCCGCACAGGGCATCGGCAAGGCCTTCCGCACCGGTTTTTGGAAGCCGCCCAAACAGGTGCTCCAGGAGATTGACCTTCAGGTCGCCTCCGGGGCCATCTTTGGGGTATTAGGCCCCAACGGCGCGGGAAAGACCACCCTGATTTCCATCCTGGCCACCCTGCTCCTGCCGGATACCGGCCAGGCGCAAGTCTTGGGTCTGGATGTGGTTAAGGATGCCGCGCGGCTCAAGGAACGCATCAACCTGGCGGCCAGCGGGGCTCATTTCCTCTGGTGCATGACGGTGGAGGACAATCTGAGGTTCTACGGCCGCCTCTATGGACTGGGAGGCCGGGCCTTGATGAACAAGGTGGAAAGCCTCCTGGACCTGTTCGGGCTGGCGGAATACCGCACCACCACCTTTGAGCGCCTCTCCACCGGCCTCAAGCAGCGTCTTGCCCTGGCCAAGGCCCTGATCAACGACCCCGAATTGCTCTTCCTGGATGAACCTACCTCCGGCCTGGACCAGGAGATGGCGCAGCATATCCGGGAGGAAATTCTCCGCCTCAACCGGGAGACCGGGGTCACTATGCTCCTGAGCACCCACAATTTGCGGGAAGCCGAGATGCTCTGCACCGAAGTGGCCTTTTTGAAGCAAGGCCGGCTGGTGACCGGAGGCCGCATCCCGGAGTTGCAAAGGCGCCTGGGACTTGGAGACCACCTGAGCCTGCGGTTTAAGGATTCCCCCGCGCCCTTAGATTATGGCCGGCTCCCCGGGGTACTGAATCACCGCGTAGAGGACTCCCGGGTGGAACTGGTCCTGGACCGGGCGGACGACCGGCTGCCCGTCATCCTGGAAGCCATATTCCAGACCGGCAAGAAACTGGCCCAAATGAAGGTCAAGCCCGTGGACCTGGAAGAAATTTATCGTGAGATTACGCATTAACCTTTATAAAATCTGGGGTTTCAGCGTCCGCAGTTCGTTGGTGAACCGGCGCAATGTTTTTGCCATGCTTGAGATGCTCTTCTGGCCGCTCATCGGCATCTTTTCCGTGGGTTTGCTGACCCGGTTTCTCAACCTAGAGGCCGAAACGGTCTCCTTTATCCTCATCGGCGCGGTGACCATGAACACCGTCCAGATCGCCCAACTGGACCTGTCTTACGCCTTGTTGTATTCCGTCTGGTCCAAGAGCCTGAAACATGAATTCATTGCGCCGGTGCGCCTGTCTCATATCCTTATCGGTTCGGGTCTGGTGGGGTTGATCCGGGGTTTTCTGGTCTTTGCGGTTATGGGATTATTAAGCGTCTATTTTTTCGACATGGACCTGACGCGGCCGGGCCTGGACGGCTTGCTGTGGTTCCTTTTGGGCATGTTCCTCAACGCCGCCATCATCGGGGCGCTGGTCCTGGCGCTGGTGCTGCGCTTTGGCCAGCGGGCCGAAGTCGCGGCATGGGCCTTTTCTTACCTCATGCTGCTGTTGTGTGGCCTCTATTATCCCATCAGCGTGCTGCCCGAGAGTGTTCAGGTCCTGGCGCAATTCATTCCTCTGACCTATTTTCTCGATTATTTCCGCCACTTCTATGGCTTCCCCGCGGCCTCTCCCCACCCCCTGCTTTACGGTTTCGGCCAAAGTGTGATATACCTTTTCCTCAGTTACGGCCTGGTTTCTCTGACCTTGCGCTCCGCCTACAAACGGGGCACCTTGCTGCGCTTGTCGGATTAAATGCGGAAACAGAATGTGGTAGGGGCGGGTTTCAAACCCGCCTCTACAGTATAGTCATAATCTGTCCTTTTAATTGAAAACCAAAAACTAAAAACGGTATTTTACATGATCGGCGTCTTTGATTCAGGCTTCGGCGGGCTGGTGGTCTTGCGGGAATTCTTGAAGGTCCTGCCGGATTATGACTATCTTTACCTGGGGGACAATGCCCGCATCCCTTACGGCACCCGGTCCGACCGCGTGGTGATCCGTTTCACCGAACAGGCGGTGGATTATCTCTTCCGGCAGGGCTGCCGCCTCATCGTCCTGGCCTGCCACACCGCTTCAGCCCGGGCCTTGCGCCGCATCCAGCAGGTCTTTCTGCCGGCTCATTACCCCGGCCTCCGGGTCCTGGGGGTGTTGATCCCCACGGTGGAGGAGGCTGTGGCCCGCACCCGGGTAAAGCGCATCGGAGTCATCGCCACCGAAGGCACGGTGATCTCTCAGTCCTTTGAATTGGAGCTGAAAAAGCTGGACCCGGAAGTTTCGGTCGTGCAGCAGGCCTGTCCGCTCCTGGTCCCCATCATCGAGTCCGGGGAGCAGGACTGGGAAGGCACCACCCTGATCCTGCGCCGCTACCTGGCCCCCTTTAAAGACCGGGTGGACACCCTCATCCTGGGCTGCACCCACTACTCCATCCTCAAAGACCAGATTCGAGCCATCCTGGGCAACGGCCACGACCTGATCTGCTCCGGCCAGGTAACTGCGGCCAAGCTGGTAGATTACCTCAAGCGCCATCCCGATATGGAGAGCCGCCTGAGCCGGGGCGGAAACCGCCGTTACCTCACCACCGACCTTACCCCGCGTTTTGCGCAGTTGGCCAGCCTGTTTATGGGCCACCCTCTGAGTTCTGAAGTCGTGGAATTATAAAAGCTGCAGTAAGTCAGGCCCGCGCAAGTCACCGGCATCACAGGGTAAATGAACTGTTATAACAGAAAACGCCCCTACACCGAAGCTGGGGCGTTTTATCAGCTAACCTGATTGGTCCGTGAAATTATCCTTTTTGCCGCCGTCTCAAATATCCCAGTCCCAGAAAATTGAGTAACCCGGTGCCTAAAAGCAGCACGCTTGATGGTATGGGAATGGGAATGATGGCCGGTCTCCCGGCCAGGGAGAGAATGTCCCCGCTGGAATCGAAATCGACGACATCTAAGAAACCGAAGGTTCCAGCGAAGATATTGTGCGAGGCATTGCCGTTCACGTCAGCATCCGTTAAGCCGAGGCTGGCGCCGAACGGAGTAACGGTATTGCCAATCTCGCTTTCATTTTTCTGGGCGCTGGAGACCACAAAGGGGAGATAGCCAAAAAAAGTATCATCGGGGGTGAGTCCCGCGCCGCTGTTGCTCTCGGCCATGGCGTAAAGGCCGCCACCGTTATTCAGGAAATTGATGATGTCACCCTTCCGGTTGTTCAGAATATCGAGTTCGGCCTGAGTCAGAATACCGCCGAAATCGGAGGCCACCACGATGGCGCCATAGGTGGATCCCAAAGAATTCAGGGCGGTATTCAAAGTAGCAGCCGTGGCCAGATCGAAGTTGACCCCTAAGGTGTAGCCGCTGGCGATGATTCCATTGATGCCGTCGACGTGCCCGGCAGGAGGGGAAATCTGCGATTCCACAAAGAGGAATTTAGTGGCCCCAGCCGCGACAAAGGAGTTAAAGGCCGGGTCCATGACAAAATTAATAGCCGTTTGATTGATGTGCTGGGCCCCCACGGCATTGCCTCCCAACAAGGCATGGAAATCAGGGTCGTGTCCGGTGAGGAAAACGGAGCCGGCCACAGCAGAGGCCGCAAGACCTCCAACCAGCAAAAGGGCCATAACACATATGGCAAGTCTACGCATCGTCACTCCTCCTTTCTTTGAAGTTTGGATTTGCATAAGAGTCGTGACAATAAATTAGTCATTGATATTATATTGTAAAGAATTATATTCTAAGATAAATATTTTATTATAAATAAGCATTGAGCAAATTAGATTATTAAATATCTTGTTACAGAAAAACCGGGAGTTAACAGGGAGAAGATCGTAAGGCGAGCCACTTGGGGTCCGCCAGGACTACCGAGGTTTCCACCTGACGGGGCGAGATGGTCCAATAGGTGCGGAGCAGACGGTCCTTGGTCACGGGCGTGACCAGCTTAAAGCCATGCTTTTCATAGAAGCGGATGGCCCACCAGGCCGCGGCCCAGGTGCCCACCAGGATCGGTCCCGGGATATGATCCATAAGATGGGTCAACAGGCGCGCCCCCAGCCCCCGGCGTTGGGCCCCGGGGGATACATAGGCGTGGCGGATGAGGGTCACTTCCCCCAAGTCCTGGCGCCCCATCACCCCTAAAAGGCCCTCTTCGCCCTCGTAGCCGGAAAAGTCAACCCCCGCGGCGATCTCGGCCCGCAGTTCCTCTTCGGGCATGTAGGGCTCCTGCCAGCAATCCGCCGGGATTACCCCTTTATATTTCTGGGCAGCCTGGTTGATGATCGCCAGGGCGGCGTCAATTTCGTCGTGCTGAAGCGGCCGGATCATAGGTCAGGACGCTTGGGGCTGCTGCGGTGGCGGGGGGTAGTGGTCTTCTTTGAGGCGGTGGCCACATTCGGGGCAGAAGGTGGACTCAAGGGCCATTTTTTTCTGGCAGTATGGACAGGTGGACTCCTGGGCCGCCGGCGGATAGTGTTTTTCTTTGAGGCGCTGGCCGCATTTGGGGCAGAAAGTAAACCCCAGGCCCACTTTTTGCTGGCAGTTCGGACAGGTGGACTCTTGGGGTGGCGGCAGGGTGGGCTCCGGGGGATACTGGAAGGGATTGGAATACTGGCGGGTCACCTCCGAACCGGCCTGGCGCATCTTGGCCACGAACCTGCCCAGGGTTGCAGCGTACTCGGGCAGTTTTTCAGGGCCAAAGAGGATAAACGCCAGAATTACGAGGATGATCAGCGTCTCGAAGTCAATCCCAAACATGCCTGCACCCGCGATCAGACTTTCGCAATCGGCTGTCCACAATTAGGGCAGAATTTCACGTCCCCGGTATAATCCTTTTGACATTGGGGGCAGGTGAAATGCTTGGAGGCAGCGGCATTGCTGGGGGGAATCTCAATCGGAGACGCGACGCTGTCAGGGTCTTCATGAGCCTTTTTAAAGCTCCGAATGGCCTTGCCAATACTGTCTCCCAGCTCCGGCAGGCGCCGGGGCCCGAAGAGCAACAGGGCGATGGCCAGGATGATGATTAACGTGGTGATATTGTAACCAAACATGTGGCGCCTCTGGTTGCTAAGGATTTAATATTAATATAAGAAAAAAATGAAAGAACCGCAAGGGGGGGAGAGCAACTCCGTTATGGACAAAAACCCATCGCTCTTTACACCGCCACAGCCTCTGGCCGCCCAGATGCGCCCTCGAACCCTGGCCGAATTCGTGGGCCAGGCCCATTTGGTGGGCCCCGGACGCCTGTTGTGGCGATCCCTCAAGGCCGGCCGGCTTTTTGCCTCCATGATCTTCTGGGGTCCCCCGGGGAGCGGCAAAACCACCCTGGCCCGGGTCATGGCTGCAACCCTTAGCTGCCACTTTGCCAGCCTGAGCGCGGTGATGTCCGGGGTGGCGGACATTCGACGCGTGGTAGAGGAGGCGAAGCGCTACCAGGGCCAGGGGCGGCGCACCGTGGTCCTTATCGATGAGATTCACCGCTTCAACAAGGCCCAGCAGGATGCCCTCCTGCCCCACGTGGAGGAAGGGCTGATCACCCTGATCGGGGCCACGACGGAAAATCCCTACTTCGAGATTATCGGGGCGCTCCTCTCCCGGGCCAAAATCTTCATCTTCGAGCCCCTCACCAAGGCCGACGTCCTCACTATCCTAAAGCGGGCCCTTAAGGATAAAGACCGGGGTTTGGGGACCCATAAAGCTGAGGTCACCGCTGAGGCCCTGGACTACCTGGCAGAGATGGCCGGAGGGGACGCCCGGCGAGCGCTCACTGCCCTGGAACTGGCCGTGTTGAGCACCGATCCCGATCAAGGGGGCGTTATCCGGGTGGACCTCGCCGCAGCCAAAGAGTGCATGCCCCGGCGGGACCTGATTTACGACCGGCAGGGTGATGCCCACTATGATACCGTGAGCGCTTTCATCAAGAGCGTCAGGGGGTCGGATGTGGACGCGGCCCTCTACTGGCTGGTCCGGATGCTGGCCGCCGGAGAGGACCCCCGCTTCATTATGCGGCGGCTTTTGATCCTGGCTTCCGAAGACATCGGCCTGGCTGACCCCAACGCTCTGGTGCACACCGCCGCCGCGTCCCGTGCCCTGGAATGGGTGGGCCTGCCGGAAGGCCAGTACCACCTGGCTCAGGCCACGATTTACCTGTGTCTGTCCCCCAAGAGCAACTCCGCTCAGGCCTACTTTAAGGCCAAGGCCGCCCTGGAGGACAGAGGCGCCACCCAGGTGCCCACGCCTCTACAAGACGCCCACCGGGATCGGAAGGGATTGGGGCATGGTCAGGGGTATCTTTATCCCCACGATTTTCCCGGTCACTGGGTGGAGCAGGAGTATCTCCCCGAGAATTTGGCCGGCGCGAGTTTTTATGAACCGGGAACAGAAGGCCGGGAGCCGGAATTATCTGCACGCTGGCGGACTTTACGGCCCCAAGGCTCGAATATTACCAGGGATGAAAGCGAAGGAGGGGAAAAAGATCAGGGGTAGTAGGTGGCGGGCCTCCGTGCCCGCCATGTAAGGTGCGCACTGCGCACCTTACTTCCTGCACAGGCGAGACGCCTGTGCCACCAAGGCCAACGAAAAACTAAAAACAGTATTAACCGGCGGATACCCGCTTCCGGCCCCGCATCACCACCAGCCCCACCAGCCCCGAGCCCAACAGCACCAGGCCGGGCGGCACCGGAATGACCACGGCCTCCGTGGTTAAGGCGTTCCCAAGCCCAGCTTGGGAACGAGCCTAAGGGTAGCGCAGGCGCCCTCGCCTGCGCTCAAACGAGGTAGAGATACCATGTAGTGCGCACTGCGCACCAGACATGGCCCAGGCGGGACGCCTGGGCAACCTTCTTACGGCAGTTATACTCATTGCCAAAAGAGGTTCTTGCAAATATCTCCCTGCCTGTCATTCTGAGGGAGCGAAGCGACCGAAGAATCTCATAAGTGGCTGAAAATACGAGATCCTTCGCTTCGCTCAGGATGACAAAACGGCTTTTTGCAAGAACCTCAAAAGTTTTTTCTTATTAACCCCTCACCCTACCCTCTCCCACAAGGGGAGAGGAGAATTAGAGGAAAAAACTTTTGGCAAATGCTATATTTATAATTTTGCACCCGCAAAAGTGAAAATTTAGCGGCACCGCAATCGGCGGCGTATTGAGAAAATTGTTTACAATAAAATATATTGCCATATATCTAAAGTCAATTAATTTATAATAAATAAGAGTACAAGATAGTTAAAAACCTCCTAAGGGTTCAGTCCTGGTTCAGATAAAATTAATTAAAAAAAGGAAAATAAACCGGATCCTATTGGACTTTGGCGCCGGGAGTGCTTATAATTTAAACAAACCGTTACTGGGGGAGCACCATCTGCCCAAGGAGGGTGCAGGTGCCATGTCCCGCATATTATTTGCCGACAGCGAACCTCACATCCAGCAGTTGTGTCTAGAGGAATTGCAGGATGAGGGCTATGAAGTGAAGGTGACCGGGAGAGCTGACGATGTGGTGCGCCTGGCGGAAACCTTCCAGCCCGACATGGTCATCCTGGAAACGACGCTGCCGGATATGTCCGGGTTGGAGGCCGGACGCCTGATCAAAGGCAGCAACCGTAAGACTCGGGTGATAATCTATTCCTTTTTCCCTCCTCCTCACGATCTTTCCAGTTGGGGCGCCGATGATTATGTGATAAAATCCCCTAATCTGGACCGTCTCAAGGCGGCGGTGCGGCGTTTTCTGCCCGCCTAAGTACCGCCTTTCCGGAGGTCAGCATGGCGATTATGGAGATTAGCGTGGTCCCTTTGGGACTGGGGGACACCAGTGTGGGCGATTTCGTCGCCCAGGTGATCAAATACCTCCAAGCCGAGGGTATTCCCCATGAACTTACGGACATGGGCACCTTGATCCACGGCCACGCGGCCCGGTTGCTCAAGGTGGCCCAGGTCCTGCACGAACTGCCCTTTGAGCGGGGTGTCAACCGGGTGGTGACACATATCACCATTGATGATCGCCGGGACAAAGACGTCCATTTGGGCGACAAAATAAAATCGGTAAAGGCAAGACTTAAATAAAATAGATGGTGGCACAGGTTTTTATCCTGTGCAGACACAGGCAGAAGCACCCTACCCCAAGCACAGGTTGAAAACCTGTGCCACCGGATGGAATCCTGGTTCCCAAAGCTCTTGCTTGGGAACCACCTTGTTTGACGGTGCGCGGGGCGCACCCTAAACCTGGCACAGGCTGGAAAGCCTGTGCTACTTTCGTAAAAGGATATGGCAAACCAGAAAAAGGATTATTATCAGGTCCTGGGAGTATCCCGGGACGCCGGCGTTGACGAGATCAAGAAAAAATACCGTCAGGTAGCCCTTAAATTCCACCCCGACCGCAATCCCGGCAACAAAACCGCTGAGGATAAGTTCAAGGAGGCCGCCGAGGCCTACGAAGTCCTGCATGACCCTGAAAAGCGACGCCTCTACGACACTTACGGCCACGAGGGCCTGTCCTCTACCGGGTTTACAGGCTTCCGGGATTTTTCCGACATCTTCAGCTCCTTCAGCGATATCTTCGGGGACGTCTTCGGGTTCGGAGGCGGTTTTGGCGGGGGCGGGCCTCGGCCCCAGCAGGGCAATGACCTGCGCTACGATCTGACCCTGGATTTCCTGGATGCGGCTTTAGGCACCGAGGTGACTGTGGAGGTGCCCCGGGTGATCACGTGCCGTACTTGCAGCGGCAGCGGCGCCAAACCCGGAACCAAGCGGACCCCTTGCCCCCAATGCGGTGGCCGGGGAGTGGTCTCTCGCAGCCACGGCATCTTTCAGATCACCACCACCTGTCCCCGCTGCCAGGGTATGAAGGAATTTGTGGCCGAAGCCTGCCCCGACTGCCACGGCGAAGGTCGTCTCCGGGAAAAGAAAAAGCTCAAAGTAAAAATCCCCCCCGGCATGGACAGCGGCACCCACCTGGTCATGCCCGGCGAAGGCAACGGCGGCGTGCACGGCGGCCCCTCCGGGGATCTATATATCGTCATGCATGTTAAGCCGCATGAATTTTTTGAGCGCCAAGGTAACGACTTGCACCTCACGGTCCCGGTGTCCTTCGTCCAGGCGGCCCTGGGGACTCGCTTGACCATCCCCACCTTGCAAAGCTCCCACGAACTTGTCATCCCGCCGGGCACCCAACCCGGAGAAGTGATCCGGCTCAAAGGCGAAGGGGTCCCTTACCCCAAAGGCCAGCGCAAAGGTGATCTGTTGGTTGAGGTCAGGGTAGTCATCCCCCGGAAACTGAGCGCCCGGCAGCAGCATCTGTTGGATGAACTGGCCAAGGAAGAGCCCGAGTCCCAGGCCCCTCTGGGAGAGGGCGAGGCTCATGACGAAGACGAAGGGCTGCTGAAAAAACTTTGGCATACCTTCACCGACTTGGGCCACGACCATAAAGACCAAAAGAAATGAGTTTAAAGGCGCTGCCTTTGTGGCAGCGCCCTGCATATCCCTCCGCCCCAAGAGTTGATTTCCTCGGCTCTGGTGGTGATCCGGCATCTTAAGGGCAATCAAACCTGAACCAGCCTTCCCCTTGCCTTGCTTCGTCGGCGTGATTATTTAAAAAATATTGCGCCGCCGGAGCCCTATACTCATTGCCAAAAGAGCCTCTTGCAAAAGTCTCTTTGCTTGTCATTCTGAGGGAGCGAAGCGACCGAAGAATCTCAAAAAGGAGAGGAAAATGCGAGATCCTTCGCTCCGCTCAGGATGACAAAAGGCTTTTTGCAAGAAGCCTCAAAAGTTTTTTCTGATTATCCCCTCACCCTACCCTCTCCCACAAGGGGAGAGGAGAATTAGAGGAAAAAACTTTTGGCAAGCGCTATAAAGGTGCGGATTCGCCCATCCCCTTCGTTCCTGACGTCGACTATTTATATTGACAAGGGACGCTACTTGAGTAATTATTCACAATCAGACCGGTATGTGCCGGGAAGGGCAATGCTATGGCCATTGATCTCAACCTTGTGATCGGCGGCGCCGCGGGCCAGGGAGTCCATACCATTACGGGCCTCCTGGCCAGGATCATGGTGCGGCAAGGCTGCCACGTCCTCTACGTCCAGGACTATCAGTCCCGCGTTCGGGGCGGCCACCTCTTCAACCGCATCCGCATATCCGATCAGCCTTTGGTGTCCTCCCGGGAGGGCATCGATCTTTTAGTGGCCCTGAACCAGGAAACCGTGTCCCTCCACCAAGACGAGCTGGCGCCCGGAGGCATGATCGTCTACGACGCTTCGGTGGTCAAGGACTTGCCCCAGGGAGTGGGGAGCCTCCCCCTGAAGGCTGGCGAGCTTTTGCCCGACACCAAGGCCGCAGAAGTGGCCATCAACGCCGGCGCCTCCGGGGCCATCCTGGGTCTCCTCAAGCTGCCTTTGGACCCCTTTCTGGCCATGGTGCAGGAGACCTTTAAGGACAAGGGCGCTGACGTTGTGGCGTGGAACCGCCAGGCTGCCGCTCAGGGCCACAAGCAGGCCGCGGCAGTAGGCAATCACCATTCCCTGGCGGGGATCAAGGCCCCTGCTCAGCCCCGGCTTTTGATCAGCGGCCATGAAGCCATCGCGGTGGGAGCTCTGGCCGCGGGCTTGCAATTTGTCAGCGGCTACCCCATGACTCCCTGGAGCAGCGTTTTGAACGCCGTGGGGAGCCGGGCCGAAAAATGGGGGGTAGTGGTGGAACAGGCGGAAGACGAGATCGCCGCCATCAATATGGCCCTCGGCGCCTCTTATGCGGGCGTCCGGGCTATGACCGGCTCCTCCGGTGGCGGCTTTGCCCTCATGGTGGAAGCCCTGGGCCTGGCCTCGTGCTCCGAGACCCCCCTGGTCATCGTGGAAGCCCAGCGCCCGGGCCCCAGCACCGGTCTACCCACCCGCACCGAGCAGGGTGACCTCGGTTTTGTGCTCTATGCCAGTCAGGGAGACTCGCCTCGGGTGATCCTGGCGCCGGGCACCCCGGGCCAGGGATTCGCCTTGATGGCCAAAGCCTTCAACCTGGCCGACCGCTATCAACTGCCGGTATTCGTCATTACCGACCAATACTTCGCGGATACCAATTTTACCTGCGAGACCCAAGACTTTCCCAGCGAAGTTAAGATCGAGCGAGCCTTGACTATGGGCGAAGTCAAAGGCCCCTACGACCGCTATGCCTATACCGACAGCGGGGTCTCGCCCCGCCGCCTGCCCGGCTTCGGCCCCGTGGTGGTGGCCGATTCCGATGAACACACCCCGGATGGCCACCTCACCGAAGACTTGCAGGTGCGGATCAAGATGCACGACAAGCGCCTGCGCAAGCTTAAGGGGCTGGTCCAGGAATTTGACGGCATCACTACCATGGGCCCGGCTGACGCCCCTTTGACCCTGGCTTGCTGGGGCTCCAGCCTGGGGCCGGTGGCCGAGGCCGTGGCCCGGCTCAATGCCGACAAGACTCCGGCCCGCATGGTCCATTTCAGCGAACTCTGGCCCTTCCCGGCAGCAAGGGCAACACACGCCCTGGGACGCCCGAAAAAACTGGTGATGGTGGAGATGAACGCCACCGGCCAGTGCAACCGGCTGCTGCGCCAGGAGACGGGAATGAACGCCGATCGCCTGGTTCTCAAGTATGACGGGGCACCGTTTACCCCGGAGTATATTCTCCGGGGGCTGGCCGGTGAAGCTTAGGAGGCGCCATGTTGCCAATTGACCTCTATCAGGGAATCGAGTCGGCCTGGTGCCCGGGTTGCGGCAATTTCGGCATGCTCAAGGCCTTCAAGCATGCCCTGGCGGAGCTGGAAATCCGGCCGGAAGCTTTCGTGGTGGTCTCGGGTATCGGCCAGTCGGGGAAATTTCCCCACTATCTCAAGTGCAACACCTTTAATGGCATTCACGGCCGCACCCTGCCCGTGGCCACGGGAGTGCGCTTGACCAATCATGAACTGAAAGTGGTGGCCGTGGCCGGTGACGGGGACTGCTACGGCGAAGGCGGCAATCACCTTCTGGCCGCGCTGCGGCGTAACCCCGACCTCACCCTGGTGGTGCACAACAATCAAGTTTACGCCCTCACCAAAGGGCAGGCCTCACCCACCAGCGACCAGGGGTATAAAACTCTGCTGCAGCCCCACGGGGTGGCCTACCCACCGCTGCATGCCCTGGCTCTGGCGGTGGCCCAGGACTGCTCCTGGGTGGGCCGGGGGTTTGCCGGAAAAATAGAGCACCTTACTGGCCTCTATAAACAGGCCTTGACTCACAAAGGCTTCGCCTTGCTGGAAGTGTTGCAGCCGTGCGTGACTTTCAATAAGATCAATACTTACCAATGGTACCAACAGCGGGTTTATGACGTTGAGAAAGAACCGGGCTACGACCCGGAGAATGAACTCTGGGCCTATCAAAAGGCCAAGGAGTGGGGGGAGCGCATCCCCATCGGGGTGATTTATCGTAACCCCCGGCCCACTCTGGAGGAGATGCAACCGGTGCTTAAGGCCGGCCCCTTAGCGCGACAACAACCAGAGCGTCCTGTAAGGGAGCTTCTCTCTGACTTTTTCTAAGAGGTGTCTTGGCAAAAGTCAAAGTTTAATTTGAAGAAGCGTCCTTTAAGGAGCTTCTGGCAGACTTCTTCTAAAAAGGAAATGACAATGACGGCAGAAAAAGAACTTCGGTCCTGGGATATCCTCAGAGAGCCCAATCGCATCTTGCTGGAGGAAGACTACGGCTCCAAGATGGAGCTTTTGATCTACACGTTAACCTGGGCCGTCGAGATCGGCCTCTGTTTCGCCCTGGCCATCGCCTATCTCCGGGGATAAAGATGTCCGCTGCGGCGGCTGACAGCGCGGTTTTGGCACCCTTGGGATGGTAAGGCTGGGTTATGTTGCAAAACGCTACGCTTTATAACTCCGGGATAAGCGCGTTTTTTTGAATATGGTTTATAAATTTTTTGCTAATCATATTGAAATAAACTTGCATAGGGCATAGAATATACTCAGAGGAGAACCCTCAGCATCAGATTTTTGACGAACCCGCTAACTAGCGGGAATCAGGCAGTAAGTAGGCGCGAGGCAGGAACCCACCACTCCTGGGGGTTACCACAGGCACTGGCGTAAGCAAGTTCGCAGAGCCAAGGTACCTTTTGCGGCACAGGCTCAGGGAGGTGTGGTGAGACCATGATAAATGAATTGTTAGCTCCGGGCGGCAGCCTGGAAATGGTGGAGGGGGTTTTTAAGAGCGGCGCCAATGCCGTGTATGTTGGGGCCAAAGGCTTCAGCCGCCGCAAGTGCGCCTGGGAGTTGGAAGACAGCCAGATCGGGGAAGCGGTTCGCATTGCCGACGATTACCAGGGGAAGATCCGGGTTGCCTTGAACGCGGAAATCCCGGTGGAAAAATTAGCCCTGGTGGTGCAAAAGGTCGAAAAGTACGCCCACTTCGGCGTCGAAGGGGTGATTGTGAAAACCTCGGCGGTGATGCAGGAAGTACACCGGCTTATCCCGGAATTGGTCATTCACGCCAGCGTGGGTTGCAATATCCAGACCCAGGAGGAGATGGCCCGCTTTAAGGCCTACGGCGCCACCCAATTAGTGGCTTCCACGGAAATCGACACCGCGGCCAAGCTGACGCGGTTCAAACGGGAAGCCGATGAACTGGGGCTCAAGACCGAGATTTTGGTTCACGGCAACCGCTGTATCGGCGGGGTCGGAAATTGTATGTTCCACGAACTTATCGCCGATTCTTACATCCGGAAGGTCTATCGGGATGAAGATGGCAACGAGGTCGTGGAGTACGAAGGCTGGCCCGACCGGAGCGGCAGCTGTTTTCGTATCTGCCTGCTCACTGATGAGCAGCGTCGGAAAGTTTTGTCCAAACGCGGGCAACCGCTGGAAAAGATCGAGGCCATCAACGCACGGGTCCGGCAGCATCCTAACGTGGCTTTTGCGATCCTGGGTGATGAATTGAAAGCCTACCTGAACCTGGGAATCGCCACCATCAAGGTCCAGGGCCGGGAGTATGCAGTTACCATGATCTCCCGCATGATCGGCTGTTACCGTCAGCTTATCGATGCGCACGCCCGGGGTGAAGACATCAACAGTGCCTTTTACCAGCGGATTCAGGACACGCTGGCGGCCCTGGTGTCTGAGCGGGATCAGGCCCGGATGGAAAAGACCAAGGAACTCCATCGCCATATCGTGGGATTGTAGAATCTATCATTTTTGTTGATTGATCGAATAAATTTACTTTCTTGTCACGAGAAGCCTGCCTTATAATAGGGCAGGCTTTTTTATGGGCATGAAGTATTCCCCTTTAAGGAATTGTTGGGGTGGCTGAATTAAGATTAGGCATGAGGCGATAGCGGCTGTGAAGTCCTTTGACGATTCTTTCGAGCCTACGGGCTTATCCTTCTGGGTCGGCCTGCTGCTAAGCATCCTGATTCTCGTCAGCAGTTTTTATAACCTGGCCAATTATCCCACTATCTGGTGGGATGAGGCCATCTTTTCCGAAACCGCCGCTAACCTGGCGCAACATAACCGCTACGCCTTTACGGTGCAAAGTCCCAATCAGTTAAATGATCTGGACTTTCGGATCAGCGCGGGGCCCGCGGTGATCCTGCCCGTGGCCCTGGCCTACAAAATTTTCGGCGTCAATCTGTTTTCCGGCCGGCTGGTGTCCGGGGCCTATCTGGTCCTCACCTTCCTGGCCCTGTTCGTGGTGTCCCGTCGCCTCTGGGGCTCCTTTACGGCCTTGTTGGCCGTGGCCCTGGCCCTTCTGGGCACCGATGTTTTTTACTGGGGCCGCTCGGTCTTGGGGGATATTCCTGCCCTGGGGCTCTTCCTGTGCGCCCTCTGCTTTCTGATCCGGGGCCTTGAATCCCGACCGCTCTGGCCCCTGTTGTTGGGCGGGGTATTTTTGGGGCTGGCTTTTGACGCCAAGGAATTTTATGGCCTGGCCTTCCTACCCCCTTTAATTATTATGGCCCGGCAGACCTGGGGCGAAAAAAGGCGTCTGGCGCTTCGGGTCCTGGCCTTCGCCGTTGGTGCGGCCTTGCCGCTATTGGCCTACCTGTTGCTCAAGGCGCTGATCCTGGGGAGCCTGTCAGGCGCGGCCCTCCATTTCCTGGCGCAGAAAAAGCTCCTCTGCCACGAGTTTTTCACGCCCCTGACTATCGGCCGCATCTATCCCGAGAGTGTGCTTTTGCTGCTGCAGGACCCGCTTTTCTGGCTGGGAGCCCTGGGGGTTGTCTGGATCTGGAAGAAAGAAACTCCCTCCATCGGGATGAACTTATGGATTTGGAACTTCCTGCTTTGGAGCGCGGTTTACCTTACCGCGGTCTTTTGGCACCGCTTCGCTCTACCGGCCCTTTTTTTGGCTTGTCCACTGGCCGCTTATTTCCTCAAGCAAGGTGCGACCCGGCTGGCAGCCGGGGACTGCGCCCGCCCGCCCCGCTGGTTGGCCCCTGGCATCATCGCGGTTGGTCTCGTCCTGTTCTGTCCGGCCACCGGCCTGGATTTTTTTAAGCAGATCCTCACCTGTCGCAGTGATACCCCCATGCGCCTGGTACAGTATCTCCGCATGCACGTGCCCAATCGCTGCCTCATCGAAACCCCGGAATATGAACTGGCCTTCCTGGATGATGACCACCGAATCCACCTCATGCCGTCATATTACTTCGTGGAATCCACCCCGGACCAGGTAGTGCTGCATAACCCCAGGAAAGAACCTTATAACTTTGATCAGGTGGGGGCCGACGTCCTGATCCTGGGGACCTTCGGCAAGGGCGTTTTCAAGCAGATCTATCCGGCGGCGCGCATCAACCGGGAGTGGCGCCGCATCGCCCAGGTAGATTATTACGATATCTATATATTGAGAAAATCAGAAAAAAAGATGTTACAATTGATCAATCGAACCTTGGCCTCCTACCATAAAGATAGTCTGATCAGACTTGCCAGTCAGAACGATGTCCAGCCAGCGCCGGTTAATACGTTCCATCACTGATTTCCGCCGCCTCTATCGGCAGCTCGCTTCCGGTGACCTGGTGGTCGGCGTCCTGGCGGTGCGGTCCGGCGAAGAGATTAAAATGCTGGACCTGATGGCCAAAGAAGTGGCCTTCTTCCCTGCGGTTCTGTCCCAATTCTTAAGCCGCTCCAAAGCGGCCCAGGCTGAAGTTTTGGCGGACTATATGGTTCCCGGGAGTTTTGTGGCTTATGCCCTGGCCGATCTGGCCGCACACCTCCCCGAATTTCAGGGCCGGGATGCAGTGGTGGCCAAACGGGACCGTGGCCACCTGGGCCTGGGGGTCAGCCTCTGGCCCTCATTGGAAACCCTGTACAGTCTGGCAAGCCTCCAGGGGCTCACCTACCCTCTGGTTGTCCAGCCTTTCCTGGCAGACGCCCGGGATGTTCGGGTGGTGGTATTGGGCGACTATGTCGAGGCCTATGAACGGCTCAACCCCCACAGTTTTCGTAAGAATCTTTTTCAGGGAGGTTCCTCCCGTCCTTTTACCCTCACCCAAGAACGACAGCATTTTTGCCGGGAGGTGATGGCCCGGGGGAACTTTCCTTATGCCATCCTGGACCTGCTCCTTGATCCTGAAGGCGGCCGGCCTTATCTTTCAGAAATCAGCTTTAAGGGCGGACTGACCGGAGCCTGCCTTTCCCAGGCCGAGTTCCGGGATCGCGTCGCCGCTCTGGAAGAGGAGTTCTGCCGATCATGGGAAAACTCATCGAAGACCCTGCCTTAAGGGATCATATTCAGGTCTTTGTTGACCGCACTGATGCGGGCCGGCGGCTAGCTGGTTTTCTGGACGGCTATCGAGGGACTGACGTGGGCCTCTTTGCCATCCCCGCCGGCGGCGTGCCGGTAGCCACAGAAATCGCCCGGGCTCTGGCGATGCCTCTGGATCTCATCATCGTCCGCAAAATTCAGCTTCCCTGGACCACGGAAGCGGGGTTCGGGGCGCTGGACCCCGGCGGCCAGGCGATCTTCAACGAAGATTTGATCCGCCGCATGTCTCTTTCCCCCGCAGATATCGACGCCCAGGTACAAACGACCGCCGCAGGCCTAAAGCAGCGGGAAAAACGTCTCCGGCACGGCAAACCCTACGCCCTTCTTTCCGGCCGCCCAGCCCTGGTGGTGGATGACGGCCTGGCCTCGGGCTATACCATGCGGGCCGCGGTCGGCTTCCTCAAGGCCCAGGGGGCCGGGAAACTCATTGTCGCGGTGCCCACCGCGTCCGAGCACACCGTCTTTGACCTGCTTCCCCTGGTGGATGAGCTTTACTGCCTCAACGTGCGGGGTGGCTATTCCTTCGCCGTAGCCGAGGCTTATGAAAACTGGTATGATCTCACCGAGGACGAAGTCCTAAAAATTCTGGAATCATTGGCTCAAGATAATTCATAGGGCGGCCCCTGGCCCCATATCGGCGTGCACGGCACGCCCTATTTATCCTTTCCAAGCTCTGCTTGGCCACCTCAAAATGAACAAATCTCTACCTTCAAACCTGTTACCGGCTCCCATCCCCAAAAATCGGTTGGCCTTTGATATCGATGGCGTGGTTGCCGATATCATGACTACTTTTCTGGACCTGGCCCGGGAACGTTACAACCAGGGGCATCACCTGCGCTACGAGCATATCACCACCTTCATGCTTTCGGAATGCCTGGACCTGCCAACCGGGATCATCGACGAACTCATCCGGGAGCTCATCGACCGGCCCCATGAACTGGCTATTGCGCCCTTCCCCCAAGCCGTGCCGGTCTTGACCCGCCTGGCCCAGGAAACACCGCTCTTATTTGTGACGGCCCGGGACCGGGCCTGGCCCATCGAACGCTGGCTGCAGCGCAACCTGGCTGCGGTATCGCCTGCGGCCATCCGGGTCCTGGCCACCGGCGACCCCGATACCAAGATTCACTACCTCAAGGACCACGGCATTCAGTATTTCGTGGAAGACCGGTTGGAAACTTGCCTGCAACTAGCCGACCACGGCATTACCCCCATCGTCTTTGCCCAACCCTGGAACCGCCGTTCCCACCCCTTTCCGGAAGTGGCCGATTGGCCTGCGCTGGAGGGCCTGATCTTCGAGGAGAGATAGATCCATGGGAGAGGGGGCCAGGGGCTTTTTTGTAAGTGGCCCCTATCCCCTCTTTAACAACCTCCCCCCAAACCTTCCATTTTCACAAACGTTAAGATAAAATACCCTTATGACGCAGAGGGAAGCAGCATTAGCAGGCAAGATTACGCTGGCCATGGAACAGGCCGCGGCCGCCGAGGGCGTGGACCCCGAGATCATTCGCCAGGGTTTGGCTCTGGGCACTGTCGCGGTCCCGGCCAACCGGGAGCACCGGGGGCTTAAACCCGCGGCTATCGGAGCCGGCGTCCGGGTCAAGATCAACGCCAATATCGGCACCTCGCCCCACGACGTGAGTCTGGAAAAAGAACAGGCCAAATTAGCCGCAGCCCTCACGTACGGGGCGGATGCGGTCATGGACCTGTCCACCGGCGGCAACCTGGATGAAATTCGCACCGCGCTCCTGGCCAACTGTCCGGCGCCCTTCGGCACCGTGCCCATCTACCAGGTGATGACCGAAGCCAAAAGCCTGGATGACGTCAAGGCCGACGACCTTCTGGGCATGGTGCACCACCACGCCAAACAAGGCGTGGACTTCGTCACGGTACACTGCGGGGTCACGCGAGCCGCTCTACCCTTGCTCAAAAAGCGAGTCACCGGCGTGGTCTCCCGGGGGGGCGCCTTCCTCTCAGCCTGGATGCGCCGGTATAAGCGGGAAAATCCCCTGTACGAGCACTATGACAAGCTGCTGGCCATTGCCAAAGAGTACGACGTCACCCTTTCCCTGGGGGATGGCCTGCGCCCCGGCTGTCTCGCCGACGCCACCGACAAGGCCCAGCTCCACGAACTGAAAGTTTTGGGCGAACTCACCAAACGCGCCTGGGCCGCGGGCGTCCAGGTCATAGTGGAAGGGCCGGGCCACTTGCCACTTAACGCCATCCAAAAAAACGTCCGCCTTCAGCAGAAATATTGCGCCAACGCCCCGTTTTATGTTCTCGGGCCCCTGGTCACCGACGTGGCCTCAGGCTACGATCATATCGCCGGGGCCATCGGGGGGGCCTTGGCCGCCACCCTGGGCGCGGCCTTTTTGTGTTACGTCACCCCTGCCGAACATCTGAAACTCCCGGAAGTGGAGGATGTCATCGACGGCGTGGTGGCCTCCCGCATCGCGGCCCACGCCGCGGACATCGCCCGGGGCCTGCCCGGCGCCGCGGACTGGGACCTGAAAATGTCTCAGGCCCGCCGGGCCTTAGACTGGGATACCCAGATCAAGCTTTCCATCAACCCCACCAAAGCCCGGCGCTACCGGGACCTCTCCCAGGCCAAAGACGACCAGTGCACCATGTGCGGCAAGTTCTGCGCCATGAAGGTGTTTGACGATAAATTCGAGGAATAAGTTCTTGGGGAGGGGCCAGGGACGGAAGCCCAACCCCACCCCCAACCCCGTAAGCAAAAATCGTAGGGGCGGGTTTGAAACCCGCCCCTACACGGGTATTTTCATATTTTAAGGTGACATAGATTAATAAGGAAATGCGTTCAAATAGGTAATTTAGTAACCACAGGTTTTACCGTGAAAATCCAAATCCCCCTAAATCCCCCTTTTTCAAAGGGGGACTTCCTCTCCCTGCCTTTAGGCTAGCGCTTTCAGAAACGAGGGTTCAGTCGGCGCCTAACTTCATTGAAATTACCTTTATGAGCGCAAGTATTAACACCTGCTAATTAACAAACCTTAACACCATTCCGCAAATTTCCATCAAACCCGCATTCCTGCTGGTTTCTTGATTCTGGCATGTTCCTTGCTTTTGATTTAGTAACCTAAGCTGCTGGTCTGCGCGCTGAAATTTCCGGCAGACATCAACCTCCCGCGGAAAGGAGCAGGTATGGCATACAGAGGATATCGTTTCTGGGGGTTACTGGCTGTGGTTCTGGGGGCTCTCATGGTACTGACGCCTTCGCTGGCCAGCGCCAAGACCCGCACCTGCCCCCCCTTCTTTTTGAAGACCGACGACGGCAAGATCATCAATCCCCTTACCGGCGAAAATGCCGACCAGCCCTACAGCACGCGACAGACCTGCGGCTCCTGCCATAACTACGACCAGATCACCAAGGGCTATCACTTCCAGCAGGGTTGGAACAAGATCAAGGACGATTTCTCCAAAAAGAAACCCTGGGTCTTGTCCGACGGCATGATGGGGAAGTTCTGACCGCCCTCTTTTCGCCAGTTGGCGAAAAAGCACAACCAAAATCCCGATGAAATCGACCTGACCCCCTTCGCCTTTGCCGCGGCGGGCGACCCCAAGATGCCGGGAGTGCCCGGCTGCGGCGGCTGCCATCCCGGCGGCGGCGGTATGGAGTTTGACCGCGACGGCAAACGGTTCGACAAGCGCCTGGCGGCTGAACCTCAACTGGCCCAAACTCTGGACGGCGATTACTACCAGAGCAAGTGGGACAAAACCGGCGTTATCGAGGCCGACTGCTTCATCTGCCACCTGCCAGGCTACAATTTCAAGGAACGCAATAACCAACTGCAGTCCCTGAACTTCAAGTGGGCCACGGTGGCGGCTTCGGGCGTCGGACTGGTGAGCGGCACCGTCAAAGAAGGTGTGCCGCCCAAAGTAGCGTACAACAAGCGCCTGTTCAATGAAGACGGCAAGATCGTTGTGGACCTCTCCTATCCTCCGCCGGCTGAAAATTGCGTTTTCTGTCACGGCCTCGCGGACGTGAAGAAGCGGGGCTTCTCCTGGAACGACCGGATCAACCCTGACGTCCATAACTTGCAGGGCATGAATTGCGCCCACTGCCACCCGTCCGTTGAAGACAAAAAACTGAAGGTCACCAAGATTGAGCACAACTTTGCCAAGGGCCATGAGTTTGTCTCCACGGTGGCGGACAACCTGGACAACACCATCAAGACCTGCAAGGAATGTCATGAATCGGGCTATATGGGCGCCACCCGGCCCCAGCACCTGTCCATCCGGCCCAACCACCTGGACAAGCTGTCCTGCGAGGTCTGCCACATTCCGGCCTTGCACCGGGCGGGCTTCGAAGGCTTTGATGTCACCACCGGCCAGATGGTAAACTACCCGAAGCTCGGGGCCAAAAAGATCGGGGAGGAGTTCACCTGGCAGCCGGCCTTCCAGCGGGACGAACACGGCAAGCTTTGGCCGGTGAATCGGTTCAACTCGGTTTTCTTTACTAATCAGGACAAGGACGGCATCAATTATCCCCTGTTTGCCCGGGAACTGAAAAAAGGCTACGAAAAGGCTAAACCTCAACTCAACCCCAAAAATCCCATGAAACCGGAAGTGCACACGCCGGAGCAGATCAAGATCGTCCTGACGGCGTTTTCGGAGACGCTGAAGGGGGACAAGCGGTTCCAGCAGGTCAAGCCGTACTACCACAAGGGCGGCATGATGCACTTCTTAAACGACAAGGGCGAGGTGGTGAGCGGCAAGGACACCACCTGGGCCGGCCAGCTTGAGGGCTTCAATATCAACCACAACGTAGCCCCGGTGAGCCAGGCCTTAGGAGCCAACGGCTGCGGCGACTGCCACTCGGATACGGCCCACATGTTTAAAGGCCAGATCGTCACCGACATGTTCGGACCTGACGGCAAACCGGTGACCATCAGTTCCGGCCGGCTCTTCGGTTGCCAGCCCTGGGCCTTCACCTTTAATCAGATTCACCAGATCTATCTGACGCCTTATGTGAGCTGGGTCATCTTGCTCCTGGTCTTTGTCCTGGTGCTGCATTACACCGGGCAAGGCCCCAAGGTGGCGGATTTCTACGCCGCGCCCGGCGAAATCCAGCGGTTCAGCCTGGCGGAGCGCTGGACCCACCTGGTTCGCATGGTCACCTTCCTGATCCTGTTCTTTACGGGCTACATCTTCTTCTACAACAATGTCACCATGCTGCGGATGTTCTTCGGTTCGCAAGGTTCCGCAGTCATCATCCACTGGGTGGCTGGCCTCATCTTCGTGGCCGCCTCCATTGTCAGTCTCGTGCTGTGGTACAAAGACGCCGGATTCGTGAGCTACGATAAGGAATGGCTGAAAAAGCGCGGCGGCTATATCGGCGGCAAAGAAGTTGAGGTCCCGGCGGGGAGGCTTAACGCCGGCCAGAAGATTTTCTTCTGGCTCTCGGTGGTCCTCTCCCTCATTATGGGGATAACCGGCATCCTGCTCATCTTCAAGGCCAGCCTGCCGTTGACCCTTAACTGCTTTCTGTCCACGGTCCACGGCTTCTTCGCCATCATCTTCGTGGCCACCATCATCGCCCACGCCTACTTGGGAACCATCGCCAACCCCGGCACCTGGAGCGCCATGGTGGACGGCAAGGTGAGCCGTCTGTGGGCCAAGAAGCACCACTCGGAGTGGTACAAGGAGATGAGCGCCGGAGAAAAGCCGGCTGCAAAGCAGGATAAGCCGCCAGAATCCTAACCAGGTGGCCGGGGCCTGAGCGTATCAGGCCCCCGGCCTGCGAACGATTGGCGATTATTTTAACTCAAGGGGTGGCCCACAGGGTCGCCCCTACCATCTGTTCTGACCACATCCCATACCTGACCTTCGATCGGCCACCTAAAAAAATCTGTCTGCTCCCGTCAATCTATGACAATTGTGGTGTTTTTCCTGGGGTTGTGTTAAATTTCCCTTAAGACTCCTCCCATGCGATGGGGAGCTTGGATCCAAGGATTTGGACCGAGACTTAAGGAGGGAAGAGGATGGATTGTCTGCCACACACCCAGGGGGCCATGGTCGCCCCTGAGCCTGCCCAAGGGCTGAAATTCACTCAGGCTTTGGACCATATGCACGAGGAACTGGGAGGAGTGCTGGCCCAGATTACTCCCGATATGGCCGAGACCCTCATCAAGGAACTGGAAACCGCACCTCGCATCTTCGGCTGCGCTGCGGGCCGCTCGGGATTTATCCTCCGGGGCTTTTTGATGCGGCTGATGCACTTGGGTTTCACCGTTTATTCCGTGGGGGAGACTATTACCCCCCGGGTCCGCCCCAATGACCTGCTCATCGTCATGTCCGGCTCCGGCGAGACCGCCCAACCCCGGGAGATGCAGCGCCGGGCCAATCAGGCGGAAGCCCGTACTCTGGCCCTGACCACTCATGCGGCCTCCACCATCGGCAAAGAAGCCCAGGTCACCATCACCGTTCCCGGGACCACCAAACTGACCCTGAACCGGGAAGCCAATTCGGTGCAGTGCCCGGGCAGCCTCTTCGAACAGGCTACTTTCTTCTTCCTGGAAGCGGTGGTGCTGATCCTCTACCAGCGGCGCCTAGGCCGCAACCGGGGCGAAGTCCTGGACCGCCACGCTGATTTGGAGTAGGGGCAGGGATTAGGGGTTAGAGATTAGGAACCAGGAGGTTGAGGTTCAGCCAAAATGGGGCACGAAGTGCGCTCTTTCAAAGATTTAGTGGCCTGGCAGAAATCCATGGCCCTCGTTACCGAAGTTTATCGCGCCAGCCAAGGGTTTCCCAAAGAAGAAATCTTTGGACTGACCAGCTATCCGCATTGAAAAAATCATCCCCAATATCTAACCCCTAATCTCTATTCCCTAATCTCTGGGTCCATAAGGAACAACAATCATGCCTCCAATATTGCAACTCGCATTAGACTTCGTGGATTTGCACCGGGCCGTGCGCGTGGCCGAACTGGCCGTACCCGCCGGGGTGGATTGGGTGGAAGCCGGGACACCCCTTATCAAGAGCGAGGGTCTGGATGCGGTGCGGGAGCTAAAAAGGCTCTTTCCCGGCAAGACAATTGTGGCCGACATGAAGATTATGGATGCGGGGCGCATTGAAGTGGAGTCCGCAGCCAAGGCCGGAGCTCAAATCATCGACGTCCTGGGTACGGCCACCGACGCCACCATCGAGGAATGCATCCAGGCCGGGAAGAATTACGGCGCCAAAATTGCGGTAGACTTGATCGCCGTGGCCGATCCCGTGACCCGGGCCCGCCAGGTTGAGGCCTTAGGGGCCGATTATATCGCGGTGCACGTGGCCATCGACGAGCAGATGCGGGGCCGCGATCCTTTTGCCATCCTCTATGAGGTCAGCCAGGCGGTGCACCTTCCCGTGGGGGTGGCAGGCGGCATCAACTCCGAAACCGCGGCCGCGGCCATCGCCCACGGGGCCGCCTATGTTATCGTGGGCGGCGCTATCACCAAGGCTTTAGATCCTGCCATAGCCACCATGGAGATTCGCCGGGCCCTGGATGAAGGTGCGGTCATCCCCACGACATTGTTCAAGCGGGGCGGCGAGGCAGAGATTCACCGGGTGCTTTCCATGGTGTCCGCGGCCAATCTCTCGGACGCCCTGCATCGGGGCGGGGTGTTGCAAGGCTTGCGGGCCCTGTTCCCGGGGTGCCGCCTGGCAGGCCGGGCCTTGACGGTGCGCACCTATCCCGGCGATTGGGCCAAACCGGTGGAGGCCATCGACGTCGCCCAACCGGGGGATATTCTGGTGATCGACGCAGGCGGCGTAGGGCCGGCCATCTGGGGCGAACTGGCCACCCATTCGGCCATCCAACGGGGCGTGGGCGGGGTGGTCATCGACGGGGCCATTCGGGACACAGGCGATATCGTCAAGCTGGGCTTTCCGGCCTTCTCGCGCCTGGTGATGCCCAACGCCGGAGAGCCCAAGGGTTTCGGGGAAATCGGCGTACCCATCCGGGTCGGCGGCCTCAAGGTGGAGTCCGGCGACTGGCTCCTGGGAGACGACGACGGCGTCGCGGTTCTGCCCCAGAAGATCGCCGTGGAATACGCCAACCGGGCCATGGACGTTTTGGAAAAAGAAAACCGCATCCGGGAAGAAATCAAAGAAGGCCGCACTCTGGCTCAAGTGACGGATTTGCTCCGTTGGGAAAAGAAGGTCTGATTAACCATGTCGAAATGTAGTGGTGTGTTGCACAATTAAAGTGGCCCTAGATATGCGGTTTTTTTTATCCCCTTTCCTAAAGGGGGGCAGGGAGATTTTTATAACTCCCTGAAATCCCCCTTTTTCAAAGGGGGACTTAAGCTACTAAATCCAGCTACCCCGACCTAATTTAATGTCCAGCTAATTATGATTCGGACCACTAGTAAGGCTTTATTGGCCTTAAGCTCCTTCATGCTCATGGGGTTTCTGGTTTTCTATCCCGCCCTCAGGGTCGGTTTTTTGGGGGATTTTGCCGGAGACCTTTATGGAAGCCAGCAAAATTGGTTTAATTTTGCAGCGTACCAATGGAACTTTTATGTTCCCGCTATGGCGATTTATTCCGGCCTCTATAAAACCTTTCAGTTATTTCCTCTGCCCTATCATGTCGTTCATCTAGCGTTGATATTCATCAATGCTTGGCTGGTATACGTGCTGGCCCAAGAATTAGAATTTGAGTCCTGGCAATGTTGGGTCGCCGGGCTCCTGGCGCTTTTCAACTCCACCGCGTTCGAGACCTATTTCTGGTTGAGCACTATTCCTAAGGTCTTGGCCACCAGTTGCGGATTGGCCGCCTTGATCTGTCTGATTCGTTTGCGGCAAAAGAGAGCCTCAATTTGGGGTTGGGGCTACTTGATCATGGTGACCATAGGGATGTCCCTGGAATCTACCGGCTTGATCCTCCCTTTATTGGGACTGTGCCTGGACACCTATTACCGGCCCTGGAGGGTCTCCGAAGCGGATAAGGTTACTCCCCTTTCAGGCCTCAGGCTGCATTTCTGGAGTTTCGGCAGCGCGGGGATTTTTTTGCTGATCCGCCATTTTCTTGGTATTAAACCGTACGTTACGAATATCCCCATGCTCAAGAAATATCTAACTCTGACCAGAACGATCTTTAGCACCTTTTTCCATGGGCTCTCTGAACCTTTCTTGTTTGTCGTCGAAGGCATCACTCCAGTCTCTATAATGCTGGTTATGGTGTTATTGATTGTTTTAATGGGGGTCTGGTATGTCAAGCAAGGACCGGAAAAAAGACGCTTTACTGCCCTGTTGCTGTTGTGGGTAGGGGCTTGCTTGCCCCATACCATCGGGGCCAATTTTCAATCCCGCTATCTCTATTTCCCAGGAATATTCGCTGCCCTGGTATTGGCGGACCTACTGGGAACTTTGAGGCTGCGCCTCTATGCCCGGAAGTTTGTCTGGTTGTTCATTTCACTGGTTATCATCGGATATCTCGCCACGGACCTCTACGCCTTCCACCAGTCAATAAAATACTATATGGAGGCTACCCGGATTTATGATGCCGGTATCCAAAAAATAAGGAGTAACTTACCCGAGAAGCCGGACGGCATTCGTCTGGTTTTGGTTGATTTCCCTGATAGTATCAGCCGCCCTCGTACCACTCGCCGGGGTCATATAGACGGATATCGCATATTAGTTTTCCGCAATGCCCTCCCCTGGCACATGAGGTTGCTTTATCAGAACTCCAATTTAAATGTGACCTTATTAAAATTATCGGATCAAGACGGTGATGATAACCCTGAACCTTTAGGAACTCCCGCCAGTCCGGAGCAGTTAGCCAAACTGTTAGCTTCCCCGCAAACTATGACATGGCAGTACTTACCGGGGAATCCTGAAAATTTTGTCTTGAACCCCAAACCTTAATTGTCCCGTTTTTCATAGAGAAGAGAAAAGGTTCCATTGAAGTCATTACCAACAGCATCTAACAGATACCTTCTCTCTTTTAAGGACTTTTTAGGAATAATCCGGGTTAAAAACCCCATCAAGAAATTCCCCGCAATTAATTTTTTCACCAGAGGCGCTCGATGAACGGGCCATTTTCCAATCTTCCCAAATGTGCTATTATTTCAATTATGTGGAGAAAGAACAAGGTCGGTAGCAAGCTCTTAGGGGTCACCCTGTTGTCCCTGCTGGTGGCTTTGGTGGGTCTGCTCCTGGTGATGCAATACTTGGCCACCCGGCAAATCCTGGAATGGCACCGTCAACGGGTGGAGTTGGTGGGTCGCCTTGTACTGGCGGAATACCGAGAGAAACTCCAACGGGTTGAGCAGGCAGCCAATCTCCTGGCCGACAACCCCACATACGGGGAGCTACTGGCTACCGGCAATGCAGAGGCCTTGCGGCGCTTGGTAACTCCCATGATGATTGCCACCGGGCTCCACATCCTCACTATTACTGACTATCAGGGGGTCATCCAGGTGCGGGTCCACGACCCCGAGGGTATGGGTGTCAATATTTCCGGCAATCCCTTGGTGCGTGCCGGTCTTCAAGGTAAAGAAGCCTCTCGCATGACCCAGTGGAAAGATTCCATTGCCTTGAGCGCCTCGTCCCCCATTCGCTACGACAACAAGGTAGTGGGGGTGATTCTTACCGGCCTCCTCATTGACAAGGGTTTCGTGGAGTCTCTGACGCGCCCCGGGGCCGAGGTGGCCATCTTCTTCGGTAATCGCCTGGTGGTCAATTCCTTTAAAGACCTGTCCGAGAGCGCCCTAAATCAGCTCCAGCGCCACCGCGACCTGGCAATCAAGGGGCAAGGGCTGGAACAGGCCCAGCGGCTCCAACTGGGGAATGAGGACTATACCATCACTTATCTCCCCTTGGAAGAAGTCGATCAACCCTGGGAAAGCCTGATCGTGGTGGGGGTCAGCCGGCGAGAGCTGGAACCGACGCTCATGACCCTGAAGCTGATCATCTTCGGGGTGGGAGGGGCTGCGGCTGTGATCGGGGGGCTTCTCAGTTTCTGGCTGTCCTCCGGGATGCGCCGCCAGATAGCCCATTTATCCGAAGGCACTCGGAAAGCTACACTGGAGGAACTGGCTGGAGATATCCCGGTGACCAGTCACGATGAGTTGGGGGAACTGGCCGAATCCTTCAATGCCATGATCCGGGCCCTGGGGGAAAAGACCCGGCTCCTCCAGGAAGAGCGGGATCGCGTTGCCGCCAATGCCGATTTTCTCTCCATGATCGTCCACGACATCAAGGCTCCCCTGACCGGGGTGCGCCTCACTATCGAGGCCCTGGAGGACGAAACTCTGCCTCCTGAGATTCATCACAAGTTGCAAGGCATCATAGAACGGAGCGAAGGCCTCCTCCTGCACCTCCACAATGTTTTGGACTTAAGCCGGTTTGAATCCGGGCGCCTGGCCTTAAGACCCGAGCCGGTTCCTCCTGGCTTTATCATCCAGCGTCTGCTCCATCACTTCGGGGCGCTGGCCCAGCACCAGGGGGTGAATCTAGTGGCCCCGCCGCCACCGAACCTGCCCGCCATCATGGTTGATGAGCCTTCCCTGGATCGCGTCTTGGCCAATCTTTTGGTCAACGCCCTGGCCGCGACGCCCCGAGGCGGCAAAATCCAGGTGCAAGCTCTCCCTGCCCATGACCACGGGGAAGTTGAACTTGTCGTGGCGGATACGGGCTGTGGCCTGAGCCTTGAGGAACAGGAGCACCTGTTCGAAAAATACCGCCTTTCCCGTCACAAGAATAACGGCTCAGGGTTAGGGCTCTATATCTGCAAGACTCTAGTCGAGGCCAACCAGGGGCGTATCTGGTTGGAGAGCACTCCCGGTCACGGCGCGGCTTTTCACCTGTCTTTTCCCGCTGCCCAGGAAGACTTAGAATCGGCAGGCTCAGAGGAAGAGGCGCGGGTGGCCTCGAAAATCTCCAGCCCTGACTTGCATTAACGGGGATGTCTCAGATAAAATAACAGATATTTGAGCCATTTTCCCCACATGCCACCGAAATTTCCTGCCCTTTAGGAGGGATGGCTAACTCTTACCGTGCACGCTATGTGCTGGTCGATGGGAGTTGTCAGTGGACCCGAGCCCCTGGATTTTAGTGATCGATGATGAGCGCTGGATCCGGGAAGCCCTGGTGTCAATCCTGGGTCGCGCCGGTTACCAGGTCACGACCCGGGACGGGTTTGACCAGGAACTGGAAGCCGGTCACTTCCCTCAGCGCTATGAGGTGGCCGTGTTGGATTATCACCTGCCCCACCTCAACGGCCTGGAGGTAGCCAGGCGCCTGAAACAGTTCCAACCGGATTGCCGCATCGTCATGATTTCTTCCGAATTACCCCACCTACCGGAACTTGCCGGCCTGGAAGGCGTGGTGGACCGGTTTCTGGCCAAACCCTTTTCCAAGGACACCATTTTAGAGGTAATCGCCCAGCTTTGTCCCTCCCCGGTGACGTAAACCTCGCATTTATGGAAGACCCCGCCTTGGCCGGAGATCTTCCCGAGGCGGTGCTTGGCTATGCCCGGCGGGAGCACCTGTTCACCTCCAACGACCGGGTCCTGGTGGCGGTATCCGGCGGCCCGGATTCGGTAGCCCTGGTCCATCTTCTGATACGGCTACGCCCGGTGCTGAGTCTGGAGCTGGGCATGGCCCACTATGACCACGGCCTTAGGGGAGAAGACTCCCGGCGTGACGCGGACTTTGTGGCCCACCTGGCCCAGCGCCTGGGCCTACCTTGCCATATGGGGCGTGGACAGGTGAAAGAGGCGGCTCGTAGGGACAAGGTTTCAATCCAGATGGCGGCCCGGAAGCTGCGGCGCCAATTTTTCCAGGACACCCGTAACGTTCACGCTTACACCAGGCTGGCCTTGGGCCACACCGCGGACGATCAGGTGGAACTCTTCTGGCTGCGCCTGCTGCGGGGCGCAGGGCTGGAAGGTCTGAAAGGCATGGAGCCAACCACCCCCGAAGGCCTGGTGCGGCCTTTGCTGGCCATAGGTAAGGCGGTCCTGTTGGCCTGGCTGGAGCAGGAAAACCTTGCTTACCGCGTTGATGCCAGTAACCTGAGCCGGGCCTACTTGCGGAACCGGGTGCGCCTGGACCTCTTGCCTCACCTCACCCAATTCTACAACCCCCGTCTGGCCCAAACCATCTGGCGGACCCAGACTCTGCTCCGAGAAGATGAGTTCCTCTTGCGCCAAGATACGGTCGCGGCCTGGAACCGCATTGCCCGGAGATTGGCCGAGGACTGTTTTGCCTTGGATCTCGAACGGTTTTTAGCCCTGGAGGGGCCCTTGCAGCGCCGGGTGCTCAGGTTCGGGGTGGGTAAAATCGGGGCGAATCTCACTCTCACCGCCGCTCAAGTTGGCTCTCTGTTGGCCTTGGCCAAAAGTGAGCGAAGCGGCGGGCTGATCTCGCTGGGGGAAAACGTCCAGGTTGCCCGAGCCGCGGCAGCCTTGCATATTTTAAGAGGCCTGCCCGAACCGTCTCGAGAGGTCACCCTGCTGCCAGACAGAGCGGGGGAGGTGGAGTCCCCCGAGGGCTGGCGCTGGAGGTTGACCCGCCGCCCCAGTCAGCCCGGGGACGCCTGGCCGTCCCCAGAGGTGGCCTGGTTCAACCCGGCTCGGGTCTCCCTGCCCCTTAAGGTGCGAGGTTGGCGCGCCGGAGACCGCTTTTGGCCCCAGGGCGCCCCGGGTCCCAAAAAACTCCAAGATTTCCTGGTGGATGCGAAAATTCCCCGTTGGCTCAGACCCCATCTCCCCCTGGTGACCAGCGCTCAGGAGATTATCTGGGTCGCGGGCCTGCGTCTGGCCGAGCCGGTGAAACTCCTTTCAACCAGCCGGGATATGCTGGAAATTGCCGTGACACCCACCACTCCTGACACCACCCGTATCTCCGAGATTCTGCGTCAGATAAGGAATTGAGAGTTTGTCTCAGTCCGGTCCCCCGCTCCTGTTGATCAACCCCTGGATCTACGATTTCGCGGCTTATGATTATTTCGCCCAGCCGTTGGGGCTGCTCTATCTGGCGGGGCTTTTGGAGGCGCGGGGCTACGCGGTACATTTCCTGGATTGCCTGGGCGCGCCGCACGCCAAGCCTGGACCTTTCGGCACCGGCCGCTACCCTAAGGAAATCCTGCCGCCGCCTCCGGCCTTGCAAGGCATCGCCCGGCGGTACGGGCGCTATGGCATCAGTGAGGCGGCATTCCGGGCGCGCCTGGCTCAGATTCCCAAACCCGCGGCCATCCTGGTGACCTCCCTGATGACCTATTGGTATCCGGGAGTGGCCGCGGCCATTCGGTTGGCCCGAGAACACTTCCCCGATGTCCCTGTTGTATTGGGAGGAATCTACGCCACTTTGTGTCCGGAGCATGCCCGCCAGCACAGCGGCGCCGACCGAGTGGTCGCTGGACCGGGGGAGGCGGCTGTTTTCACTCTCCTTGAGGAAATCACCGCTTGGCCCAGCCCAGGGCCAACCCCTGCAAAAAGGGATGCGCTGGACTCTCTTCCCTATCCGGCCTTGCAGCTCCTTAATCATCCGTCCTATATCCCTATCCTCACCTCCCGGGGCTGCCCCCTGGAATGCTCGTACTGCGCCTCGCGCCTGCTTCAACCTGCTTACCGGCGGAGGCAGCCTCTGGCAGTGGCCGAAGAGTTGATCTACTGGCAGGAGCGCTTGGGGCTCAGCGATGCGGCGTTTTATGACGATGCCCTGCTGGTGGCGGCGGAAGAGCATCTGCTGGTGATTCTGGAAGAACTGGCACGCCTAAGCCGCAGCTTTCAGTTCCATACCCCCAACGGCCTCCACGCCCGGCTCATCACGCGGGAAGTGGCCCGTTGGCTCAAACGGGCCAATTTTGTCACCCTGCGCCTGGGAGCGGAAACCACCGCGCTGGGGCCGGCCCGCCTGGACCAGAAACTTGCGAAAGGTGAACTGGAAACCGCCCTGGCCCTCTTGCGAGAGGCCGGATTTTCCCGGGAATCGATCGGGGTCTACCTCCTCATCGGCCTGCCGGATCAGGAGGAAGCCGAAGTTGTGGCTTCCATCAATGAGGTCAAAGCCTTGGGGGCCACCCCGGTGCTGGCCTTGTACTCCCCCATTCCCGGCACCGCCCTGTGGAGCCGGGCCCAGGCCACCTCCCGCTACGACCTGAACGCTGACCCCATCTTCCATAATAACTCTTTGTTTCCCTGCTGGCCGCAGTTCTCCTGGGAGCGCTATTCCCGGCTCAAACGTCTGGCCGCCTGGTAAAAGTTGTGGTACGGTTGAACTGGGGGAAGGGCTCTGGGCCTTCATAAGTGGCCGCTACCCTGGTCCTCCCCTCACCTCATTCATAAAGGCAGTCATATGGGAACGTCCAGTGCCCGGCGGGGGCCGACTACGGCGTTATGGCGGGCGGCCAAAGGGGCGGCCACCCGGTATCTGTCGCCGGAGGGCGGCGGCGAGCTGAATGCACGGGAAGTGGTGACCCGGTATCTGGCGGCCGCAGAGGAGACGCCGGGGCAGGGGGACCGCTTGGCGGTGTTCCGGTTTACCCGGAAAGTTGGCCAGGAACTGGGGGCTTTTGGGGAAGAAGTGAAGGCTCAGGGATGGGAGCGGAGTTTGCAAGAACGAGGCCTGGCGCCGCTGGTTCACGGTGAGGTCACGATGCTGGCTCAAGGGTTGAGCGGGGTTTTGGCCGGTAGTGGCGGCGGATTGGAAGAGGCCGCGGTGCGGACTACTCTGGCGCTGGTGCTGCGACGGGCGTTGCAATCCGGGGACGAGGCAACACCTGCGAATCTGGTGCGGCAGTTTCTGGCCACTGCGGTCGCCCTCCGTCTGGCCCAGGATCTGGGGGAGCCCCTGGAAGCCGCTGCAGGCAGTTATGGGCGGCTTAAGGACGGATTCAACCACATTAAACAATTGATCGAGGTTAATATCCCGGAGGAAAATGAGCAACCGGCACCTCCGATCAGCCCCGATCACTGGCAGGGGCTCGCGGGTTGGATCTGGGTCACGGAAATAATGGCGGCTTTGATGGATAAATTTGGGTGATGAGAATTACAGGAATAGTGCGCGAATGCCAGGGGCAAAGTCCCACGAATGACTGTTTCTAACCATCATTGTGTCTTAAAGTTATGAGGAACGCATAATGGCTACTATCAAAACAAAACAGGACATATTGATGATTCTTCGCCAAAACCAGGTTCGCCTCAAGGCGCTTGGTGTAAGTAGGATAGGGTTGTTCGGATCATTTGTCCGTGGGGAACAGCATCCCGATAGCGATATAGATCTGCTCGTGGAATTTGAAGTGGGAAAGAAAACATTTGATGCCTTTATGGAACTGTCTTTTTTCCTTGAGGATATTTTGCAGCGAAAAGTAGAAGTTATAACGGCAGAATCCCTTAGTCCGTATCTTGGTCCGCATATTTTGAAAGAGGTGGAATATGTCGCTCTCGCCGCTTGAATATCTGCGCCATATCCTTGATGAAACCGAGTATCTGATTACTGAAAGCCAGGGGTTGAGCGTGGATCGATTCATGGGCAGCGAGACACTAAAGCGTGCCTTTGCAAGGAGTATTGAGATCATTGGGGAGGCCTCGAAGAAAGTCACTGATGCACTGAAACAAAAATACCCCGAAGTTGACTGGCGCTCAATGGCAGGGATGAGGGATCGCCTTATTCACGACTACTTCGGGGTGGACTATGATATTGTCTGGGATGTTGTTCAAAATAAAATACCAGTCCTTCATCAAAAAATAAAGACGATACTGGACAAAGAGAAGGTGCTGCAACGATAGCTTCAGTTCGCACACTTAGGTGCTATGATGCGTGATATAAGAATGAGGCCCGTTCATGGCGGCCCACCTTTACCTGAAAGCCCCTAACGAAAAACGCCGGCCGCCGCCGGGGATGTCTGCGGTCATCCATTTGGATGAGCCGGGCCAGTCCGGCTATCCTCTGCACCAGAATCTTTCCCGGCTATTCAGCACTCCTCGGCCTCCGGACCAGTCGGTCCAAGCCTTCCTGCTGGCGGCCCTGGGGGTTTGGACCGCGGATAAATTGCAGCCGCGCCAGAAGACAGTCGATGCCTGGACCAGGCAGCTCACCCTGCATCTGCCCGTCAGTCCTGCGTGGCTGCCCCTGGCCCCGCGCATGGAGGCGGTCTTCAATTTTCTCACCGGGGATGACTGGACCCTGAAGTTGCGGGAAGCGCCCCTGGACCTGGGAATTAACAGTAAGTGGCCCCACCCCTGGTCGCCTGATGGGGTGATGCTGTTCTCCGGGGGGCTGGATTCCCTGGTGGGGGCCGTTGATTTTTTGGAGGCCGGGCAGCGCCTGCTGTTGGTGAGCCACTATGATTTTGGGCAACTGGCCTCCGTCCAGCAAAATCTGGCCGCAGCGTTGATTGGTCATTATGGCTCGGATCGAGTGCATCACCTGGGGATTCGGGTGCAATTCCCCGAGGCCCCGGAGCTGACCATGCGGAGCCGGTCACTGCTTTACCTGGCCTTGGGGCTGACTGCGGCTGCGCCCTGGGGCACTGATACTTCCTTGATCATCCCGGAAAACGGTTGGATCAGTCTCAATCCGCCCCTGACCGTCAACCGCCTGGGCAGTTACAGCACCCGCACCACCCATCCCCACTTTTTGGAGCAGCTCACAAACCTCTGGCGAGAGGCGAATTGTGCGACTCCGCTGGTCAATCCTTATCAACTTCTCTCCAAGGGGAAGATGGTAAGCTGCTGCCGCAACCGGGAACTCCTGGAACGGCTTTTCAGGTTGAGCGTGTCCTGCGCCCGGCCGGTGGTCTCCCGTTGGCAGGGTGGCGCCGCGGGCTCGTGCGGCTATTGCTATCCCTGCCTGATGCGAAGGATTGCGCTGCACGCGCTGGGATGGGATCGGGGCGAAGACTACCGGCGGGATGTTTTGGCTGACCCGGATATCTTGGCGCACCGGGTCCGGGGAGGAGACCTGCGGGCTTTGCTGCTGGCGGTCAAGGCCTGGGAGGAAACCCCGGCGGACGTGGAAGCGCGCCTCATGTTGGGGGGAACTCCTGAGGCCCTGGTGGCGCGATTGCCCCTGGCCCGCCAGGTGCTGGCCCGGGGGTTCCAGGAAATCACCGGCTGGCTCCGGGATAAAGGGCCGGGGTGGGTGCAGGCTTATATGGCTTGATTATACTGGGGGCAAGAAAGCTCCGGCAAAATTAGTCTTTGGCAAAATGCTAAAGGCGGGATGCGCTTCGCTTTCCCGCCTGCGGGCTTTTTTCAGGCTTGGATTGGGGGCGAGATTGGAAGGTTAAGTTATCCATGGGTGCCCTCCTTTCACGAAAAGGCTATCTATCTGAGGGTATAATTATTGTGGTCATTTGTTCCTTGACACCCAAGATATTGTGTGGTAGGGATACATATGGATAAACAAAAGCCCTCCAATGTATCAGCATCGGAAGGCTTTTAGTTTGCTCCCTAATCTCAGGAAGGGACCGGGAGCGGTTGACAATTGTACCTGTTTTCACAAACTCTAACTAAACATAAGATAGTAGCGACAGGAAAAAATGTCAACTAAAAAAGGTCCCTCCAAAGGAGGGCTGATGTATTTTGCCCAGAAACCGTAGCACTGACAATCAGGGACGGTCATTCGGCTCGGCGACAGTAGGTCAGGTCTGGAATAAGGGAAGAATAATTCCGGGCTATGATTCAGCCGTCTGGCGGTATGATATGTGTGGTCAGCCTATGAAATACTCGGAGTATGGGAACACCAACTCTAAGAATGGTTGGGAAGTTGACCACATCAAGCCGGTGGCCAAAGGCGGAGGGGACGAACTCGGAAACCTCCAGCCGCTGCAATGGGAAGACAATCGCAGCAAAGGGGATGCCTACCCCTGGTCTTGCAGTTAACCAATAACCCCTCTGAGTGAAAACTTCAGGGGCCTATTAACCTGCCAGGCTGGTTTATTTGTCCAGCTTGGCAGGTCCTTCGACACATCTGTCTATCGGCCTGCCCATTATCATCAAAACCTTCGCCTTTAGCCTCCCAGGGAGACGGCCAGGGCCGTGGTTAGTTTGACCACGTCCTGATTGGTTTTGCGCAGATGGCGGGAGAGGACCTGGGCCAGACGCAAGATCAGCTTGACCCCCATGGCGGGATTGCGCTCGATCAGGTCAAGAAAATCCTTTTGATGCAGCTCCAGCAAGGAGCAATCGGTCAGGGCAGTCACCGTGGCCGACCGGGTTTCGTTTTCCAGCAGGGCCATTTCGCCGAAATAGACTCCGTGCTCGGCGTTCAGGCGGATAAACACCCGCTCTTTGGGGGTGTCTTCATCCAGCACCAGGGTGAGTTGCTTGGTGATCTCCACTTCCCCGGATTGCATGATGAAGAGACTGTCGCCGGGGTCGCCTTCCAGGATGATGACCTCCCCGGCGGGAAAGACCCGGGGCACAGTGCGAGTGAGCACCTGATGAATTTCACCCTCTTCCAGATCCTGGAACAAGAAGATTTTCCGGAAAAAAGCGGCATCCTGCATCAGAGATCCGGCCTCTTTATAGCGATGACCACGGCATATTGGCGCGGCCCCACAATCTGGGAAAGGGGTGGATTGATCTGGTAGTCGACCTTGGTACGCCCCAGGAGATGGGACATCTTGGTTTCGGCAAATTTGCGACGGATAAAGTCATCAATGGCCGAAGGCTCGTCGGACAACAAGTCTTCGAGGCTCAAGGCCCGGCCCTCGGTATACACGCCGATGAGGATGCCCTGATGCTGTTCCTGGAGGAAGGCGGCAAACTCGCTCAAGGGACGACCGTTGAAATAACTGGGGACTTCCACATCCCACAGGGTTTGCCCATCCCCCAGGAGCAGCGAGGTGTAGACGCGGTACAGGGCCGGAGACGCGATGGCCCCCGCCAGGAGCGAGCTGTCGTATTGACCCCGGATCAAGACCTCCTCGGCTCCGGCCCGCTCAAGATAGGCGCGGTTTTCCGGCCGCAGCAGTTCGGCCAGGATGCGAATCTTGTTGTGGAGGGCCTTTAAGGTGAGGGCAGTGAACAGGGTGCGTTGATCCACCTGGGCCGCGGTTTCTCCCGGTTGCCGGTCGGCCAGGATAATGGCCTTGAAGGCCCCCCGGACATTGGCCTTCAGGAGGATATCTTCCCGGGAATAGTCCCCGCGCAGATAAAAGAGCGCCCCTTCGGGGAATCTTTCTTTGACGGCCTCCATCTGTTCAGGTGGAGCTTTGTTGATCAGAACCACCGGGATGGTCTGGGGCAGACGTATGAGCAACTGGTCCAGAAGGGCTTCCGCGTCTTCCGGCCACCCCAGGAGCAGGATATGTTGTGCGGCTTTAACGGCTTCCAAACCTCTCTCCTGGCGAAACTTGCGTTCAATGAAAACCGAGGCGACGGTAGCGGTAACCAGGGAAAGGCTGATAAACCCGATTACCATGAGGGAGATGCCCACCAAGCGGCCCAGAATGGTGACGGGCACCACGTCGCCGTAACCTACGGTGGTCAAGGTGACCAGGCCCCACCACACGGCCCGCCCGAAACGGTCATACCACGGCCCCTCGGCGGGTTCAACCAGGGCAAACCCGATGGCGCCCAAGAGCAGGATCACCATCAGGACCAGGACCAGGGAAAACACCCGTTCCCGATGCAGGGTCCGGAATAAGGAGGTGAGAGAATCTTTAAGCACAGCTCCCCGGCTTGGAGGGTTCAAAGTTCAAAGTTTAAGAAAGGTTCAAGGTTAAGAACTTCGGACTTTGAACCTTGAACCTTGAACTTTGGCTACGATGACAACCCCGGCACTCTACGGGCCCTGCCGGCCGTCCCTGTTGCTTAAGCCGCAGATGGCACCCTTTACATTGGCGGTGAAAGGCATTCTTGGCGTCCAAGCGGCCTGCCTTCGGCGTCAGGCCGTGGCAGGCCTGGCACTTCTGCACCGGCTGCCCTTCGTGCCAGACGTTGCGCCTCCCCTGATAGTCGTGATGGCACTGGGTGCAGCCTACCCGCCGGGCTTCATGGAGCTTGTGGCTGAATTGCACCGGCGGTTTCCGACTGGCAGCCGGGCCAGAAATTTTAAGGAGACTCGCCGCCGGCGGCTCGATGAGTCCGGCATGGGCTCCCAAAAGGGTCAGCATTGCGAGGACCAGCCCTGCCACAGAGGCCACACGACATCTGGTTAACCGCACTTCAGTCCTGATAATAGGAGGCGCAGGAGGTATCGGATTCCCAGACGTTGACCCGGTGGACGGTTACCCCGTCGCGATCGAAGATGGCCCCCAGGCGCTCGTAGAGGTAGCGGGCCAGATTTTCCGACGAAGGGTTGCGGTCCTGAAAAGCGGCCAGTTCATTTAAATACTTATGATCGATCTCTTCCAGCACCTCTTTGGTCCGGGCCTTGACCACGCCAAAATCCAGAAGCAGCCCGGCCTGGTCCAAGGTTTTGCCCGCCAGGAACACCTCAACTTTCCAGTTGTGGCCGTGAAGATTTTCACATTTCCCATAGAAGTTTTCCAGCCGGTGGGCGGCGGCAAATTGGGTGACGATTTTTACTTCATACATATTATCGAGGGCCCCCTTTGAGGGTGCGGAGCCGGGTCTCCATGCGGGTGACAAAATTTTTCAGGTCACTCTGCAAGGCGGCCAGTTCTTTATGGCGCTTGGCCAGGACAGTTTTCATTTCCTCCAGCCAAAACTCCAGGAGCGCCAGTTCCCGCTTCCGCAGTTCGTCTTCCACCCGGTTCTTTAATTGTTTGATCAGGGCTTCGTCCATATTATACCTAATTATGGGGAATTATATACTTGACTCTCTCATGGGGTAAGCCCAAGTCCAATCAGTGACGGAAAAGGTGCCACTTCAAGCATTGCCGAAAGGGTCGGTAGGGTGAAAACGCGTCCATCCGTGTCTCGAACCACTGGCCCCAATGCATCGTTGACTCGCGCCCAACCGATGCCACCAAGAACAGCGATCAGCGGGATTCCCCCAAGCCGATTCGACTCTCCCCGAAGTCTCGCGAAGCGCAACGCCTTGTCACGAGCCGTGCCTCCGTCATTTGTGCCTTTGCATTCAAGGAGCGCTCGAAGTGTTCCTGAACTATCGAACACCACAAAGTCTGGCGCCGGTGTAACTCGGACTTCAAACCGAGAGGCGATGTCACCCTGGTTGTGACTGCCCGTGCGAATGTAGGGCACGCCGTTATCTCTGAATAGCCCCTCTACCGCGTCCTCGATCAGGTCACCCCGTTTTTTGGATGTGGCATCCAATATCTGTCGAAACGCACCGCCGTAATGACGTTGATGCAGGAACAATGAGAAGGGCACCCCACCGGAAGCGAAGATCTGCACACTCTGCCAACCATTTTCGGTGTCAGGTTTTGATTGCTTACTGACAAGGTCACCCGGTGGAACGCCGAACAGAGAACTATCAATGATCTGGGAAAGAGTCTTGGCAGCGACCTTGGCTTGCTCATTTGTGGTTGCCGTACCGCTTCGTTCCATTGCGTCCACCTTGTTCGGTGACAAGGGGCTTAGGCCAACCGGCTCCCCAGCCATGATCGTTGCGTGAGCGAACTCCCCCTTCGTGAGTCCCATAATCGTACGGAATGCCAGCAGCGTTCTAGGATTGCTCACCAGAACCGAGGTCAACTCGGCTTCCGTCACCTTCGTGAATCCGGCCGTTGCCACATCAGCAGCGGCGTAGACCTGCTCGAAATACTCTCGTCCGTAAAAATGGTCCTCATGTATATAGGCGAAATCAGCGGCAAGATGCGGCACATACAGTAATCGTGCAATTTCAGCGTAAATACTTGGATGCTCGTTAGTCCCATGTTTCTGAGGAATTAAACGAATCTGCGCGATTCGCTGATCCCAACTGTTCGCTTCGGCAATCTTTGCGATTGTGGCCTGAATATTTGACACCGATTATCCGACCTTGAATAGATATCCGGGAATTTCAAGGGCAGAATTTTCGGCGATGCGGCGACGGGATTCATCAACGAAAGGTTCATGAATTTCGAATCCCGCCGCCTTACGTCCCAGGCGGCGAGCCACAACCACTGTGGTCCCCCCACCAGCGAATGGGTCTACCACGATCCCACTCTCAGGGCTGGCGACCCTAATGAAGAACTCGGCTAGTCCCTCGGGCATTGCTGCCGTGTGTGCAACGCCTCGATGCTGGTTGTATGTCTGTGCAACGGTCACCACGTTCCCTGGGTCCGCCCCGCCCAATAGATATGTTTTCGTTCGATCACGGCCAAAACCGGCCTCTGTGTTTCGCCTGCCAAGTTTATCTAATTTGCGTCTAGCGATCTCTGCGCAGTCTGCTTTATATGGAATTCTAATTGCATTCAAGTCAAAGTACGGCCTGGCACCCCGCGCAAAGTGGTAAACGTACTCAAAACTATCCTTGGTCCGTGGACCAAACCTACCCGGAACTGCATTTGGTTTCGCCCATATATAAGTCTCAATCCAACGCCAGCCCATCCGTTGAAGGGCAATAACCAACTCATAAACGTATGGGTGCCTCTGACCTTTTAGTGGACCTTGTTTGGCCACACGATTTTTTATATTAAGAATTAGGCTGCCGCTTTCGCTCGCAGCATGATACATCGCCTTGCCGAACGGCAGGAACCAGCCCACATATTGGTCTGGGTGTATCCGACTATACGCCCGGGCATCGGCATACGGGGGGCTCGTGAAGAAAAGGTCGATGCTGCCTCGGGGAAGGCGCGGCAACAAGTCCAAGGCATCACCATGTGTTATCCCTTCATCCAGAAATCGGGATAACGCTTGAGTGTCACCTCTGTTCTGCACGGTGCATCTCCAAAAGCCGCTTGTAAATGATTTTGTTAGGGAACCTCGTATAGAATCCCTTCTTATTGACTACTCTAAAAGTGCTGTCCTGTCAATTCATTGGCTATGGAAGGGATGAAATAATTGGCGGGAGAAAAGGCTTGGGACCGAACCGATCTGCATTTGAGCATAGGCGGATCGCCTTTAAAAATACCGGATGGGCCAGTGATGTTTGCGGGCTTGGAGCCTTAAACGCCAGGAAGGGTTAACCGCCACGGGGTTCCCGATGGACCGGAACATATGGGCATCCTGGATATGGTCCCCGTAAGCGTAGGAGCGGGACAAATCAAAGCCGTGGATATAGGATAAATCCTGCAAAAGAAATAACTTATTGGGCCCACGGGGGTGCAGGCCGTCGATGGCTCCGGTGAACTTACCGTTTGAGCGCTGCAATTCCGTGGCAATGAGCCAATCCGCCCCCAGTTCTTCTTTTAAAGGCGTCAGGAGTAAGGCCAGGGAGCCGCTCAACAGGGCCACGGCATGGCCCTGGATCTGGTGCTCCACAAGACAGGCCAATCCGTCCGGACTCACCCGGGGCGCGATGTCCGTTTGGTAGCACCGCCCGGCCAGGCGGGCTACTTCCTCCACCTCCAGCCCCGCCAGGTAACTCTTGTCCTGAAAGCGGCCCTGGGGACGGTAGGCCAACTGACCGAGGAAAGACAGGGCCTGAGACACGCTGATCAGGCGTTGCCGCACCAAATAGCGGAAAAAGAAGCGCTCTGTGTGCCCTTGAACCAGGGTCTGATCCACATCAAAAATAGCAACCACCCGGCTCATAACGTCCTCCGGCGGTGAAATTGTGGTGTCTTAAGCGGGGGTCAGGCTAAACTTTGCCAGCCTGGAACAGGACACGACCATCCTGGATTACCGGGAGGCCTCGAATCAGGCATAGTCCGGTAGTAAAGAATATAAGGCCTTGATTCACAGGATGCAAGGTTATGAGGATATTGGGGTCCTTGAGCGCCAGGGCCCAGGTGAGATAAAGAAGACCGAAAATCACGCCCTTGGCCAACCCATAGAGGGCCCGCATAAACCGGGAAGCCACCAGGAAGCGCCCCAGGGCGGAGTGCATCATGCCGAAACCCGATTTCCCCTGGGTAAGGGCCACGCCTCGAATACTGTCCACGATGAAGGAGCGGATTAAAAAGATAATGGGAACCCAGAGAGGCACCAGCCCCAGGTACATGAAAGTGATCCAGAGGATATTTTCCACGGCGCGGTCGATGGCGATGTCCAGCACCGCCCCAAGTTCGGTAACTTCTTGGCGCAGCCTGGCGACATAGCCGTCAAACCAATCCATGAGAAACAGGACGATCAGCAGCCCAAGGCCGCACAGGCGCGCGGCGAAATTAGGCACAAACAGAAGACCCACCAGGATTAACAGGAGTGGCAATCGGGCCAGGGTGATGAGGTTCGCTAAAGACATCGGCACCATTCCAGCAAGACTCTATAACGGAGAAGTTACCAGAATAATCTCCATGTTACAATTTGAACTCTACTTTTGGCTCAATTTGACCGGAGAAGTTATTTATAAGTGTGGCTCGCTCAGGGAGTTCCACTCCAGCCGCCTCAACCCAAAAGGACTTTTGTGCCGGCTAGTTTTGTGTTATGTTGAGTCGGACTGATAATCAGGCCGATTTTCCCAGCCAAGGTAGGCCTCCAGATGACCCACGACCGTCCGGATCGTACTGAGACCGTTGAGTTGATCGGGCAAAGATACCTGATCGTGCGCCAACTCCGGGAAGAACCCTGGGGAGAGGTGTGGCTGGCCCAGGACAACCTCCTGAGGATCGAGGTCGGCCTCAAACTCCTACCCCGGGACGATCCGGAGTGGGCCGCAGCCCGGGATATGTTTGAAAACGAGGCGATCCTGGGTCACAAGCTACGTCATCCCCAGATCCTGGGGATCTTCCATGTGGACAAGGCAGAAAGATTTCTCTACCTGGTGGAAGAACCCTTCGCCGGCGTCAGCCTCATGACCCATTTAAGCCGGCAAAAACGGTGCAGTATGGCGCAGGCTCTAGACCTGCTGGAGCGCCTGGGTCAAGCCCTGGCCTTTGCCCACCAGCAAGGAGAGGTGCATCAATCCCTCAACCCCGCCAATATTCTCTTGCAGGAAGACGACCTGCGTCTCGCCAATTTCGGCTTCGCTCCGGCCTTTGACGATCATCCGCTGTATTTGGAGCTCAAGGCTTATGTTCCTCCCGAAGTCATTCACGGGGATCGGCTCACACCCGCGGGCAATGTGTTTTCCTTAGGGGTTCTGGGCTTCCGGCTGGTGGCCGGCAGTCTGCCGTATCCCCTGACCTTTGACGAGCCCTTTCCCTACCGTTTGGAATACCCCCCGGCGGACCTGGAAGAGATTCCCGTTCCCTTGCAGAATGTGCTATTGCGGTGCCTGTCGGAGGACCCCGAGGAGCGGCTGCCCCATGCCGGCGCCTTTGTCAGCCAATTGCGCCAGGCCCGGGAGATGATACACGGGGTTTCCAAAGAACCCTACGCGTCCTCGCGGCCGGAAAGGTCTAGGGCTAAATGGGCACCGCTGGCTCAGGCCGGACCTCTCCTGAAAAAGGTTTGGGAGGAGAATAAGCCCCGGGCGCAAAAAGCCCGGGAAATGGCCGTAACGCACTGGAACTCGCTCAAACAGGCGCCCCGGCGGCTTTGGTGGGGGACGGGTCTGGCCGTGCTGCTTATCGCCCTCATTATTGGCGGGGTCAAGCTGGTCCACCAACCCGCATCGCAGCCACAATCCCCCAGGGTGGCGGCGCCGATGAGCTTGCCTCCCATGGGTGGCGGGCCGCCCTTGCTGGAGGCCGGCGAGGCCGGAACTCCCCGGGAGCCGGTCCCACCTGCCAGGCTGGCGACCGGGCCAACCACGGCCCCGGTGCAGGCTACACCGGGAGAAACCCCGCGGGCTAAAGAAGAGCGCTACCTCCTGGTAGTCGCCACCTATGCCAACATGAAGCAGGCTGAGGCCTTGCAGCAACGGCTCCGGGCCAAAAAAATTCATGCTGTTACCGTCACGCGGAAGGCCGGGGACAAAACTCTGTACCTGGTCCAGGTGGGTCCCGTCACCGGCGCCAAGGCCGCCGAAGACGCGGCCGGCCGCATCAAAAGCCAGGAAAAGATCACCCCGAAAGTCGTGAAACTGTCGCCTCGAACCGGCGGCGCCAACCAAGTGAGGAAGCCAGCCCGATGAATCCCCCGGTCATGACCACTGCGTTACCCTTAGGCCCCCGGCACCAGGGCAAAGTTCGAGACATTTACGACTTGGGTGACAAATTGCTCCTGGTGGCCACGGACCGCATGTCCGCCTTCGATGTGGTGATGAACGAGCCCATCCCTGATAAGGGCCGCATCCTGACCCAGTTGTCCGCCTTCTGGTTTAAGCACCTGGCGGACCTGACCCCCAATCACGTGATTTCGCTTGAGGTGGCGGACTTCCCCCCGGCCTGCCAGCCGTTCCGGGAGATTTTACAAGGCCGCACCATGCTGGTGCGCAAGTGCCGGCCCCTGCCGGTGGAGTGTATCGTCCGGGGTTATTTGTCCGGTTCCGGCTGGGCTGAGTACAAACAAACCGGAGCTATCGGTGGTTTGGCTTTGCCTACGGGGCTGGTGGAGTCCCAGAAGCTGCCGGAGCCCATCTTTACGCCCTCCACCAAGGCCGAGTTGGGGACCCACGACGAAAACATCTCCTTTGCCACCATGGCCGATAAGATCGGGGCTACGCTTGCCGCCCAGGTCAGGGATCTGAGCCTGGCTATCTATGGGCGCGCGCTGGCGTGGGCCGAGCCCCGGGGCGTCATTATTGCCGACACCAAGTTCGAATTCGGTCTGGCCGATAACCAACTTCTGCTCATCGACGAAGTCCTGACCCCCGACTCTTCCCGGTTCTGGCCCCAGGAGGACTATAAGCCCGGCGGTCCTCAGAAGAGCTACGACAAGCAATATCTGAGGGACTACCTGGAATCCCTGGGGTGGAACAAAAAGCCCCCGCCGCCGCCGCTGCCCGCGGACGTGATCGCCAACACCCGGTCCCGGTATATTCAGGCCTTAAAGACCCTTACCGGCGAAGCGTTATAGCGATTGCCAAGAGTTCTTTTGCGATTGATTTATGAATTTTGAGGGCACAGTGGGTTGTGCCCTCAAATCTTTTTGACCTACCAGCCGCTGCCCCCACCGCCGCCGCCTCCGCCGCCTGAGGACCCGCCGCCGCCGCTGCCCGAAGACGACCCGGGGGCAGAAGAGGAAGAAGAAATGGCGCTGGAAAAGGAGCTGCCCAGGCTGTCAGAAAACCGCGAGGTGTTAAAGCGGTCCCAGGAGCTACCGGAATACCAGATGGGGGTGTAGGGCTGCGCCTCGGTCCCGGCCTGGGCCAGCACCTCGGCGAATTGCTCGCTCCAGGCATTTTCCACATCCAGGGCCAGGGCGTAAGGGAGGTATTTCTCGAAGAGTTCCGGCGTCTTCTCCGGGGGATTGAGGAGGTTAAGGCGGTCTTTTTCCGCCACCGAGAGGTAGAGCTTGAAACCCTCGATCTGGTCCATGATCTTGCGGCCCGCCAGGGTGGGGGCCTTGAGCAGGTGGTAGAACAGGGCGTTCAGAAAGGCCATGGCGGCCAGGGTTACGGCCGCGGGGATGGACACGGCCGAGCTGATCATGACCACCCCGAAGATCTCCCCAATAAAAAAGGGCAAGGCAAACAGGGTGGTCAGCAGGGCCCCCAGAAATTTCCACAGACCACCGCTCCGGGCGGTTTTCCATTTGGTGTAGACCGTGACCGCCAGAAAGTAGCAAGCCACCGTCCAGATGGTTAGCCATAAGGCACCGAAGCCCGCGGCCGTGCGGTCCCGGGCGGTGAGGATGACAAAGGCCGCTCCCAGTAAGGTAATGATAATCCCGGGGGTCAAGTAGCCCGAGTTGGTGACGAAGTAGATCTTTTCTAATTCCGTCTTGAGACTTTTCTTCAACGCGTCAATGGCGGCCTTAATCTTGGTGTGGTTCTTATTTTCCAATTTAATGGAACCCTTCCCCAGGAAGAGTTGCGTGGCGATGAGTTCTTCGCCCCGGGACAGGGCCTGCTTGGGGGCGTCCCGGCGAATCAGGGTGTAATCGCCGCCGTCCTCCTGGATGAGCACGGCCCCTTTTACGGCCAGGTCCACGACCGCGGCGGCAAAAGCCTTGTCATCATAGCCCATGCGGCTGAGGTAGCGCACTCCTGCAGGTGAAAACCCCGAAGGCGGGGTGTACAAGGGGATGATGGTGCCGGTGGCCGGGTCCCGGCCCACCCGGTTCCAGACCCAGAGATAGTATCCCAGGAGCGCTATCAGCCAGAGGAGGCCCAGGGCCATGGCCATATTGTCCTGGAGGAAGAAGCCCATTTTTTCCTGGCCGGAGGGCTCGTGTACCACGCCCTTGGGCCAGGCCACCGCCACGGTGAGGCCCTCTTTGGGCGCCAAACCCCGGGTGGTCTTGAAAACGATGTTGTGCTCTCCTTGTTGCACCGTAACATCGTGACCCTGGTCCCCTTGATAACCGGTGTAGGCAGCATAGCGAAGAATTTTAGCCTTGGGTGGCAGCTCGATGATGGCTTCCGCCTTATCGATGGGAAAAGTCCAACCGTTGCCGGTGACGTTCCAGTACAGTTCGTCAAAGTCCTTGAAAAAACCAAGCTCCCGGTCGGCCCGGTACCGGATGGTGTAGGTATGGACCCCGGGCTTGAGAAACACGTCTTTTTGGCCGATAAAAATCTTGACGCCGTTGCTCACCCGCTGGGTATGATAGGGCTCGGGCCGGCCGTCCCGCAAGACCTCGGTTACAGCGAAACCCACCGTGACGGTGTTGCCCAGACGGTCCCGGTAGGTGGTGGGGAAGTCCCGGATGATGCCACGCTTGATCTCCCGCCCGGTGGCCTGGACCGTGATGTGCTCCGTGACGCTCATGGCGGCGTCGGTATGGACCGTGATGACGCTCTGGAAATCGAGAATTCTCTCGGATTGGGCCGCGGCGGGGGCGGCTCCGATCACGAGGCCCAAATAGAGGGGTGCCAGGATCAAGAGGAAGAGGCGCTTCATGGCGATGGGGTCCGTTCCTTAGGGGAAAGCAACCTTGGGCACGGCCCGGTCGGCGGCGTCGGCGATTTCAAAGTATTCCACCGGGGCAAAGTGAAACGTCCCGGCAATCAAGTTACTGGGGAAAGACTGGATCAGGATGTTGAAGTTGCGGGCCGCGCCGTTGTAGTAGCGCCGGGACAGTTGGATCTGGTCCTCGATGTCGGCCAGGGACTGCTGGAGCTGGATGAAATTTTGCGAGGCCTTAAGGTCGGGATAGTTTTCGGCCACCGCGAAGAGGTTCCCCAGGGCTGCGCCCAGGGCTCCTTCCGCCCGGGCCTTGCCGCCTACACCTTGGGCTTCCAGGCTCTTGGTGCGCAATTCCGTCACCTGGTCCAGGACACCCCGCTCGTGGCCCATGTAGCCCTTGACTGACTCGATGAGGTTGGGGATGAGGTCGGCCCGGCGCTTGAGCTGCACGTCGATGCCACTCCAGCCCTCGGCCACCATGTTCTTGTTGGTTACCAGCCGGTTGTAAATCGTCACGGCCCCGACTAACAGGAGCACCACCACGCCTAGGAGAATGTATCCGGTCATTAAAACCCCTTTGTCTGCTGGAGTGAACAGGCGTCTCGTCTGTTCTTCTGGAAGGTCAAAAATCCGAAACTTTAGGCGCTTTCAATTCCTGAACGGTGAGTTCGCCAAACCATTTTCGCTTATTCCCGCAGCAGGGCCCGGAACAGGGTTTTCGCACCTTGCGAAAATAGCCGATGCAACCTACGTGAATTGGATCGGTCGGTTTCCACAAATTCTTTAATTCCGGATGGTAGGTATTCCAAAGGCGGCGGGCAATGCGGTTGGATTTGGATAGGCGAGGGCCTCTCATTTTAGCCAAAATTCCCTTTAATACCGTGGTTGTGGTGGGCAGTGCCCACCCTATATTGCTATTTTATAAGGCAAGAAAGTTTTACCTGAAATACCTAGAATATAAAGTTTTCTAAAATCTAAAGGTAAATTAATTACATTAGATTCTATAAATTTATTTAACACCTCAAGATCTCTTTGGTTACCATATCTTGGAGCAAGGTTATCATCTATTACAATAACCAAGATATGATTTTTCCCATAATTCTTTGGTTTGCACTTTTGGCCAGCACACTGCTTAATTAGAGCAAAATTCTTTTGTAATAATTCAAAATGATTGGCTACTTCATTTCCAACAAAAATCTTATGCCCCGTTTTCTCGTTTCCCCTGGATTTAAGAGGTCCAGTTAAGCAAACGTGACCATGCTCGACAAGGTATTTAGTCCTTAAATGGTCATCCTTGCCATCAATTGCCAACGTAAATTCTATTTTTTGCTCAATAGGTGGTGAGCAAGAATTATTACGAATAATCGCGTCAAAATTATCATTTCCTAGATTTGGGATGCAGATGATATCGCATCGGTCTGCATATAGGATATTGGCTAATAGGCTCAAGGGCAATATTTCTTCAAGGAATTTCTTAGTAAGCTCTTTTTTTAGCAGTACATAGTGGTGGCCTTCTTTAGAATTGGCAAATTCTCGATTCTTTTTCTCCCACCAAAGAGAAAGTTCACCCGGTGTTCGTTCTTTCTCCATATCCTCTTTGGTGAGAATTGCTGAAGGGTCAATTACCATGTCAGATTTGTCAGCCGCAAGGTGCGCAGTGCGCACCCTACCTTTTACTTAAGGGATTGGGGGACGGGGGTAAGGGCTCTCGCCCTTAGCCCCTTACCCCACAATCAATCATTTTCTATCCCTTCGCCTTTTGGGCGATGACTTCGTAGACTTGTTCCAGGGCGGCGGGGAGTTTGTCTTTGTCGGGGCCGCCGGCTTGGGCCATGTCGGGGCGGCCGCCGCCGCTGCCGCCGACTACCGGGGCGATGGCTTTGATGATCTCACCGGCGGGGAAGCGTTTGGTGAGGTCTTTGGTCACCAGGGCGATGAGCATGACTTTTTCGGTGGCGTCGCTGCCCAGGACCACGATGCCGCTTTTGAGCTTATCCTGGAACTTTACCGCAAAGTCCCTCAGGGTCTTGGGATCGGCGGCGTCGACCTTCAGGGCCAGGACCGAGACGCCGTCCACCTGGCGCACCTGGTCCATGAGGTCTTTGGCCTGGGTCGAGGCCAGGCGGCCTTTGAGGGCCTCCAGTTCCTTTTCCAGTTTTTTCGAGCGCTCCAACGTCTTTTCCAGGCGGGTCACCAGATCGGCCCGGCTGCCCTTGAGGAGGCTGGCGGCCTGATCCAATTCCCGGGCCTGCTCCTGGGTGAGTTTTACGGCCTCCACGCCGCAGACCGCCTCGATACGGCGGATGCCCGCGGCGATGGAGGTTTCGGTGGTGATTTTGCACAGGCCCAAGTCACCGGTGCGCTCGACGTGGGTGCCACCGCAGAGTTCCTGGCTGACCTCCGGGATGGCCACTACCCGGACATTGTCGCCGTATTTTTCTTCGAACAGGGCCGTGGCCCCCAGGTCCATGGCTTCGGTCATGGTCATCTGATCGGTGTGCACCGGCAGGTTGGCCGTCACGGCCTGGTTCAGGTCCAGCTCGATGGCCTCCAGTTCCTCGGGGGTGATGCCCTTGAAGTGGGTAAAGTCGAAACGCAAACGGTCCGGGTCCACCAGGGAGCCGGACTGTTTGACGTGATCGCCCAGATGGCGCCGCAAGGCTGCCTGGAGGAGATGGGTGGCGGTGTGGTGGGCCATGATGCGACGGCGCCGCTTGGCGTCTACTTCCAAATGGGCCGGGTCATTGACATGGACCACACCTTTCTCCACCTTACCCTGGTGCACGATGAGGTCGTTGGGCAGCTTCTGGGTGGCGGTCACCCGGACGAGCCAGCCGTCGCCGGAGATGCTGCCCGTGTCCCCCACCTGGCCGCCGGATTCGCCGTAAAAGGGGCTCGCCCCGGTGATGACCTCCACTTCCTGCCCGGCCTCGGCCTGGGCGTTGTGGCCGGACTCCACGATGAGGGCCAGGATGGTGCTGTCGCCTTGCAGGGCGTCATAGCCCAGAAATTGGGTGGGGGGCCATTCCGCCAGTTCCTGGTAGACCATGGGGAGTTCCTCCCCGGGGCCGCCTTTCCAGGACTGCCGGGAGGCTTCCCTTTGGGCCTGCATGTTGGCTTCGAAGCCTTCCAGGTCCAGCACCAGGCCCTCTTCCCGCAGGGTGTCCTGGACCAGGTCCAGGGGGAAGCCGTAGGTGTCGTAGAGCTTGAAGGCCACCTCCCCTGGCAGAATTTTCTGGCTGTGGTGCTTGAGATAGTCCAACTCCTCGCCCAAGAGCTTGAGGCCGTGGTCCAGGGTGTCGGCGAAACGCTCTTCCTCGCCCGTGACCACCTGGGTCATGATATGGTGCATCTGGCGGAGTTCGGGATAGACTTCACCCATGAGTTCGACCACCCGGTCGCAGACTTGGGTGAGGAACGGCGTCTTGAGGTTGAGGAGGCGGCCGAAGCGGATGGCCCGGCGCATGATGCGGCGCAGCACGTAGCCCCGGCCTTCGTTGGAGGGCAGCACGCCGTCGGCGATGAGGAAGGCGGTGGCCCGGCTGTGGTCGGCGATGACCCGGAAGGGCACGTTCTGGGCTTCGCTCGCGCCGTAAGACTGCCCGGCCAGGGCCTCGATGCCGGCAATCACCGGCCGCAGCAGGTCGCAGTCGAAGTTGCTCTTAACACCCTGGATGACGGCGCAGAGGCGCTCGAGCCCCATGCCGGTGTCGATACTGGGTTTGGGCAGAGGATGGAGCACGCCGTCCGGAGTGCGGTTGTACTGCATGAAGACCAGGTTCCAGATCTCAAGATACCGGTCGCACTCGCACTTGCCGATGCCGCACTCGGGGCCGCAGGACATGGCTTCGCCCTGGTCGATGAGGATTTCGGAGCACGGCCCGCAGGGCCCCGTATCGCCCATGGCCCAAAAATTGTCCTTTTCGCCCATACCGATTATGCGAGACGGCGGCAACCCGCTGATTTTCTCCCAGAGGCGGGCCGCTTCTTCGTCTTCGTGGAACACGGTGGCCCAGAGCTTATCCGCGGGGAGTTTAAAGTGCTGGGTCAAAAGCTCCCAGGCCATCTCGATGGCTCCTTCCTTGAAATAATCGCCGAAGGAAAAGTTTCCCAGCATTTCAAAGAAGGTGTGGTGCCGGGCGGTGAAGCCCACGTTTTCCAGGTCGTTGTGTTTGCCGCCGGCCCGGACGCACTTCTGAGAACTGGCGGCCCGGGTGTAGGGCCGGGGGTCTTCTCCCGTGAACACCTTTTTAAACTGCACCATGCCTGCATTGGTAAACAAAAGCGTTGGGTCGCCTGCGGGCACCAGGGAGGAACTGGGCACCCGGGTATGGCCCTTGGAGGCGAAGAAGCGTAAGAAGGTCTCCCGGATCTCGCGGCTGGTCATATCCTACTCCTGTGTCTGGGCTGGGGCCTCTTCGGGCAACAAGCCGTGGAAAGCCCGGATTTGTTTCTCCAGGTCCCCGGCCAGCTCGGGGTGCTCTTTCAGGTAAGTCTTGGCGTTCTCCCGACCCTGGCCGATGCGGTCGGAGCCGTGGCTGAACCAGGCGCCACTTTTGGCGATGAGGCCCTGGGCCGTGGCCAGATCCAGGAGGTCGCCTTCCCGGGAGATGCCCTGGCCGTAGATAATGTCGAACTCGGCCTCTCTGAAGGGAGGGGCCAGCTTATTTTTGACCACCTTGACCCGGGCGTGCACCCCGATGGCTTCGTCGCCCTGCTTGATGGCGCCGATCTTGCGGATGTCCAGGCGCATGGAGGCATAGAACTTCAGGGCGTTGCCGCCGGTGGTGGTCTCGGGGTTGCCGAACATCACCCCGATCTTGTGGCGGATCTGGTTGATGAAGATCACCGAGGTCATGGACTTGCTAATGGCTGAGGTGAGTTTGCGCAGAGCCTGGGACATGAGGCGGGCTTGGGAGCCCATCTGGGCATCCCCCATGTCGCCTTCGATCTCGGAGCGGGGCACCAGGGCGGCCACTGAATCCACCACCGCTACGTCGATGGCGTTACTGCGCACCAGGATCTCGGTGATTTCCATGGCCTGTTCGCCGGAATCGGGCTGGGAAATGAGCAGGTCCTCGGTCTTGACCCCCAGCTTGCGGGCATAGACCACGTCCAGGGCGTGTTCGGCATCGATAAAAGCCGCCACCCCGCCCCGGCGCTGGGCCTCGGCGATGACGTGCAAGGCCAGGGTGGTTTTCCCGGAGGATTCCGGGCCGTAGATTTCGATGACGCGGCCCCGGGGTACGCCGCCAATCCCCAAGGCCAGGTCCAGGGACAGACAGCCGGTGGGGATCACCGCCACATCCATTTTTTCATCGGCTCCTAAGCGCATGATGGCGCCCTTGCCGTAATTCTTTTCAATCTGTCCCAGGGCCTGATCCAGGGCCTTGGTGCGGTCTGCGGAGGGTTGGTCACTCATATGTTGTTCCTTATAGTTTTATTTTTCCTGTATAGGGCGTGCCGCGCACGCCGCTTTTGTTCGGCGGCCATGGGCCGCCCTATGATTCTATTTCCCCAGCGGAATCACCTTCAGCCGCGTATACTTCGACCCCTGGGGGGACAGGACGCTTTGAAAGAGGATCAACTCTTTAACCGGAAACGGCGGCCAGTCCACCGGCGGCAGCTTTTCCAGCATTTTTGCCAGCTTCTCCCGGTTGGCCGGGGACTTCACCCGGCCCAGGGTGAGATGGGGGTTAAAGGCCCGGCCTTCGGGGAGGTAACCCAGGGTGGCGAAGGCCTTCTCCAGGTGGTGATAAAGGCGCGTCAGAGGCACCATGTCTCCGCCCAGCCCCAGCCAGACCACTCGGGGGGCCTTGGTGGATGGAAAGGCGCCGGCCATGGTCGCCTTAAGCTGAAACGGATCCTCGGTTTGCACCACCTCCCGGGCCGCCAGGGCCAGAGTATCAATCTCATCATCGGGTACGTTACCGAAAAATTTTAAGGTGAGGTGGATGTTGCCCACCGCCACCCAGCGCACGTCGGCGTGGCTGCGCTTCAGCTCCCCCTGGAGCAGGGCCAGGTTAGCCCGGAGTGCTTCGGGCATCTCAATGGCCAGGAAAGCACGGATCATGGCGTCTTACTCGAATGCATAAATATTGTTGTTTCTAACCACACCCCCCTCACCCCAACCCTCTCCCCCCGCCGGGGGGAGAGGGAGTGATGAAGGTCCGTAATTATCGGCTCGTTCCAAAGTGCAACTTGGGAACGAGTGGAAATGTGCGGGTCATGTTAGTCTTCAGTCTTTAGTGGGGAGTGTCCCCCCCCACCGCTTTGTTCGCACAGGCGAGACGCCTGTGCCACCAATTAAACCTTTTTTAGGAAAATGGTGGGCAGTGCCCTACCTACATTTTTTTCAACGTCCTTCGCAGCCGGTCCAGGGCGGTTTCGGCGGTCAGGGTTTTGATCTGGGTCCGGTTGCCGTGAAACTGATAGTGCCAGACGTCTTCGCCAAAGGGGGTGCTCAGGCCGATATACACGGTGCCCACAGGTTTAGCGATGCTCCCGCCGCTGGGGCCGGCAATGCCCGTCACTGAGAGGCCCACGGCGGCGCGGAAGGTTTCCCGCACGCCTCGCGCCATGTCCCGAGCGGTTTCCGGACTGACTGCCCCTTTTTGGGCCAATTCTTCCGCCGGTACCCGCAGCAAATCATGTTTGGCCTCGTTGCTATAGCTCACCACGCCGCCCAGAAAGTAGTCCGAGGAGCCGGCAACATTGGTAATGCGATGCCCGATAAGCCCGCCCGTACAAGATTCCGCCACCGCCAGGGTGAGGCCGCGTTCCTTGAGCAGGCGGCCTACCAGTTCCTCCAGGGTTACTGCATTGGAACCTATGAGCGCTTCTCCCACCTCTTGGGCCAGCGTATAAGTGAGGCGATCCAGGGAGGCGTTGAGTTCGGCGCGGTCAATGCCCCGCACCGTCAGACTCAGATGGGTTTCGGGAAAATTGGGATAATATCCCACCGTCACGCCCTGTTGAAAATCCGGTAAGCGGCAGATAACCCCCTGCAACTGGGCTTCGGCAATCCCGAACAGGCGCAGGGTGCGCCGGACCCAAAATTCTTCCGGGTTGGCCCAATCTAACAGACTGGGGAGCACGATGTTGTTAAACAGACTGCGCATCTCCTGGGGCACCCCGGGCAGGAAAAACAGGCGCACTTCCTGGTGCTGCACGGCAAAGCCGCAGGTCATGCAGCCGGGGTCCAAAAGCTGCGCTCCTTCCGGGATCAGGGCCAGGCCGGCATAGCGCTCCTCCCAGGGGATTTGCCGCTCGCCCAGGCAGCGCTTAATGCGGTCTAACAGGCCTTCATGGACCACCAGCCGCCGATTTAAGGCCAGGGCTGCAGCGGGGAGGGTGACGTCGTCTTCGGTGGGCCCCAGGCCCCCGGTGACAATGATAAATTGGGAGCGGGCCAAGGCCCGGTCCAGGACTTCGCGGATCAGGGGGGTCTGGTCCCCTACCGTGGTGATGCGCGCCACCGTCAACCCGGCCTCGAACAGCCGCCGGGCGGCATAATGGGCATTGCAGTCAACCACCAGGCCGGTAATCAACTCCGTGCCGGTGGCAATGATTTCGCCGTGCATCATAAGCAGTTGCCAGTGGTCAGTGGTCAGTGGTCAGTAAAAGTCAGTTGTTTTTCTGACAACTGATAACTAACCCCTGACAACTATTCCGTCTCTAGCCCCCTCCCCAAAGTATCATAACAATTTCCACGATCATCCGCCCGATTACCCCCGCGGCCACGTCGTCGGCCATGATTTCCAGGCCGCCGTGGCCTTCGCCGAACCAGCGGATGGGGCCGGGTTTGAAGATGTCCAGGGTTCTAAAGACAATAAACCCCAGGACTGCGGCCGGCCAACTTGGGGTGACCCCGGCCAGGGTGATGAGCAGCCCCACCACTTCGTCCACCACGATGGCCGGGTGGTCGGTGCGTCCCAAATAGGCCTGGGCGGGGCCTGCGGCAATCAAGCCCAGGATCATCAGGGCCGCCACCCCCAAGGCATACCCCCAGGGACCGATTTGTGCGAGCAGGTACCAGAGCGGCAGGGCCGCCAGAGTGCCCCAGGTGCCGGGCATAAAAGGCAGGTAGCCGACTCCGCCCCAGGTGGCCAGGGCCAGGATCATACGGGACACCCGGGTTTTCGGCCTCACCGTTTTACACCTCTAACATTTTAAGAAATATATGGATTTAAAGCGCTTGTCAATAATTCCCCGGCCGGGCGGTTTTTTCCCGGGCGAATCCTGTCTTGACAGGTATTTCATAATTATAAGGAATAAGGGGTTAAAAAATGTTATGATTTTCTTTATAATCCTGTTATGCCGTCCGAATTTCCAGAACCTGCTCAAACCGCTCCCCACATCATTCCCCGGCCCGAACACACCGTTTCCCGCCGCGACATCGACGTGGAAGCCCTGAAAGTCCTCTACCGCCTGCATCATGCCGGATATACCGCCTACCTGGTGGGCGGCGGCGTCCGGGATTTGCTGCTGGGCAAGAGGCCCAAAGACTTCGACGTGGTCACCGACGCCCGGCCCGGCGAGCTCCGGAAACTCTTCCGCAACAGCCGGATTATCGGCCGGCGCTTTCGGTTAGTCCAGGTCTTCTTCAAGGGGGCGCACATTGTGGAGGTCTCCACCTTCCGGTGCCGCTCCGAATTCGACGAATTGCCGGAAAATAACAACATCCCCGCCAAGGACACCACCTATGGCACCCCGGCGGAGGACGCCCAACGCCGGGACCTGACCATCAACGGCCTGTTTTATAACATCGCCGATTTTTCCCTGGTGGATTACGTAGGCGGCATGGAAGATTTGGAGGCCAAACGCATCCGGGTGATCGGCGAGCCCTCAGTGCGCTTCGTGCGGGACCCGGTGCGCATGCTGCGGGTGCTGCGCCACGCCGCCCGCATCGGCTTTACCATCGACGAGGCGGCTTGGGATGAGATTCTGGTCAAAGGTCACCTGATCCGTACCTGCCCGCCGGCCCGGGTCAGGGACGAACTCCTCAAAGATTTCCACAGCGGCGCGGCACACCCGTTTTTTGCGCTGATGCTGGACTCCGGGTTGTTCTATCAGATCTTTCCAGCCTGGGCCGGGCATTTGGGAGCGTCGGGTGAGGGTCGCTTGCTCGAACTGATCGGCAGGCTGGACCAATTGGCGGAGGGTGGCGTAGCGGTGCCTGACAGTTTGCTCTGGGCGGTGTTTTTAGCCGCTTTCCTGGAGCCGGAAACCCATCCCCAGGACTTCAAAGAACTGCGGGAATTCATCCAGGAGAAGATCAAGGAGGCTCTGGGCGGCATCGAGTTCCCACGGCAGCGGCAGGATGAGGTCTCCCAGATGCTGGCCCTGGAACAGCGGGTGGCGCCATTTACGGCCAAGGGCCAACCCATCCCGGCCCGGCTGACCCGGCTGTCGTTATATCCCCTGACCTGGATGCTCCATCAGATCAAAACGGCCCCCGAGGCCGAGTTGCTGGAGCGCTGCCAGCCAGAGGCCATGCCGGTTCCCGCGCCGGCGCCCAAACGCCGGCACTCCCGGCGCCGCCGCCCACGGGGGCGGAGGCGGGGAAAAGAAGCTGGGGGAGGGGCTAAAGGCGTTGGGGGAGAGGGCTAAGGTTTTTCATGGGGGGCCTTATAATTAAAAAAGACTCTCCCCGATCCATCTCCCAATCCCGTAAGAAAGCTGGGCGCACCTGCGTGTGCTCCCGCTAAAAAGGGCGGACACCTAGTCCGCCCCTACAAAAACCTCGGTGGCACGGGCGTCTCGCCTGGGCTTCAGCTCGCCAGGGTCACCCGCTTAAACCGCCGTTTTCCTACTTTAAGAAGATACGTTTTCCCGGCCGCCAATTCCAGCTTGGCGTCCGTGACCTTCTCGCCCTCCACCTGCACTCCGCCCTGGGTGATGAGGCGCCGGGCCTCGGTGGTGCCTGCCGCCAGCCCTGCGTCTACTAAAAGCCGCGGCAGCCACAGGGTGGGCTCGGCGATTGTCAGGGTCACTGCTTCGATCTCCTCGGGTAACTCCCGCTCACGCAGGACGCGGATAAACTCCGCGGCTTCATGTTCTGCTGCGGCCTGGCTGTGGTAGCGGGCCACGATTTCTTTGGCCAAGTCTTCTTTCACCTGTCGGGGATGTTTGGCCCCCGAGGCTAAGTCATTTTTTAGTTTAGCCACCGCATCGGGGGTAATGTCGGTTAAGAGCTCATAATAACGAATCATTAAGTCGTCAGAAATGGACATGAGCTTGCCGAACATCTCTTTGGCGGGCTCATCGATCCCCACGTAATTGCCCAGGGATTTGCTCATCTTGTTCACGCCGTCCAGGCCTTCCAACAGGGGCAGGGTGATAACGATTTGGGGCGCCTGGCCGTATTCGCGCTGCAAATCGCGCCCTACCAGGAGGTTGAAGGTCTGGTCGGTGCCGCCCAACTCCACGTCAGCTTGAAGCGCCACTGAATCATAGCCCTGGATCAGGGGGTAGAGGAATTCATGGATGCTGATGGGGGTCTGGGAGGTGTAGCGTTTATGAAAATCCTCCCGCTCCAGCATCCTTGCCACGGTATGCCGGGCCGCCAGGCGGATGAGGTCCTGGGCCTGCATGGGCTTCATCCAGCGGCTATTGAAGTCGACGATGGTCTTTTCCGGGTCCAGTACCTTGAAGATCTGGCGCTCATAGGTGGCGGCGTTGGCCTTGATCTGTTCTTCAGTTAAGGGCGGCCGGGTCTCGCTCTTGCCGGTGGGGTCGCCGATGAGGCCAGTGAAGTCGCCGATGAGAAAGATAACCTGGTGCCCCAGGTCCTGGAAATTCTTGAGCTTTTGAATGAGCACGGTATGGCCCAGGTGCAAATCCGGGGCGGTGGGGTCGAACCCGGCCTTGACCCGCAGGGGTGTGCCGGTAGCCCGGGCCTTTTCCAGGCGGGCGGCCAGGTCTTCTTCCCGAATGATGTCATGGCAGCCTTGTTTGATAATGGCCATCTGTTCCGATACTGGTTTCACTAAGTTGACTCTCCAAGAATTTTTTTATTAGAAGATGCGCAGGGACGCCCTATGTGCTGAAAGATAGGTTTCAGGTTCCAAGTGTCAGGTTTTAGAAAGAATTTCCTGTTCCCTGACACCTGACAACTGGAACCTGGAACCTGCTCCTAAAACCCCAGCCAGCGGACTTCCCGGTCCTTCCGGGGCGGCACCGGCGGTTCCTTGGCGGAGTAGCCGATGGGCGAGATGGCCAGGAGTTGCTGGTCCTCTTTGCCCAGGAATTTCAAGATCTCTTTTTCCAGGGAGTGGGCCCCGGTCATCCAGCAAGTCCCCAGGCCTTCGGCGTGGGCCGCCAGGAGCAGGTTCTGCATCAGGGCTGCGCCGCTCTGGATGTTGGCCAGATTGGTGGGATCATCCGGGCGCTTGCCGATGGTCACTGCGATGACCACCGGGGCGCCTCCCAGGTTTTTAAAAAACTTCATCACCAGTTCCTGACTTTTTTCCGGGACCTGGTTCTTCTTCATGATGGGAACGAGATTCTTAATGGCGCCACTGACCAGGTCCACAAAGTCATCCCGGACTTTCCCGGCCATGACGGCGATCTCCCAGGCCTGGAGGTTGGTCCCCGATGGGGCCCAAAGCGCGGCGGCGATTATCTTTTCCAGGACCTCCCGAGGCGGCGCCTCGGGTTTGTACAGCCGGTGGCTGCGGCGGTTATGAATAGCTTCGTAGATGTCCATGGTTTCCTCTTTTGCGGTGTCTCGATTATCCTTTAAGCCGACGTGCAGCTAAATGATATTTTTCCGGATAAGCCCTAGGGGCACCATAAGGGAAAACTTACCAGAAATTCAGTAAAATTCAAGTCTTGGACATCCATTTGGGAAATATGCGGATGAATTTAAGGATATTGAAGTGCCTGCCGATATTCCTCTAAGGAGACGAGATAATGAGGATTTGAGGCAGTCGGCCGCAGTCGCGGCCCGGGAATACCGCGCCAAGATGGCAACCTTGCGGAGCAGGTGGACCGGGAACAGGCGGATTATCTGGCAGGGTGCGCATTGGGCACCGTTGCCCCTCAGGCGCGATTGGTTTGAATAGTTCCTCGGTATTGGGGTTCCCACCTGCGGATATCCAAGCAAAGGCTGGAAAACCTATGCTACCAAACCTTTTCAGGATTTACGGCTGGACCAAAGGCCCTGCATGACTTCTCCGAATAATAATTGGCCTGGGAGACTCGTTCTGTGGTAAATTAACTATTTTAAGAAACCTGAGACCTCTGCGAAAGTCTCAATACCTGCCGTTTTTAATCAAATTTAGCCGGCGCCCTCGCTTGCGGCTCAATGAAGGCTGGACGCCGAGGGCGGCTATCCTACACGAGACTTTCGCAGAGTCCTCAATTTGGAATCAGGAGTATTGCATGGCCCCTCGTTATGAACCCCGTCCCCTGGAAGCCAAATGGCAGGGCATCTGGGAGGAGCGGCGGCTGTTTAATGCCAAAGAAGACCCGTCTCGCCCGAAATATTACGTCCTGGAGATGTTCCCGTACCCTTCCGGGCGCATCCACATGGGCCACGTGCGCAACTATACCATCGGGGATGTGGTGGCCCGGTACAAGCGGATGCGGGGTTTCAATGTGCTCCATCCCATGGGCTGGGACGCGTTTGGCCTGCCCGCGGAAAATGCCGCCATGGCCCGGGGGCTCCATCCGGCCGCCTGGACCTATGACAATATTTTGTACATGCGCAACCAGCTCAAAGAATTGGGCTACAGCTACGACTGGCGCCGGGAGTTGGCCACCTGCGATCCGGATTACTACCGCTGGGAGCAGTTGGTCTTCACCGAGATGTTCAGCAAGGGCTTGGCGTACAAGAAAGAAGCGCCGGTCAATTGGTGCCCGAAGTGCCAAACCGTGCTGGCCAACGAGCAGGTGGAAGACGGCCTCTGTTGGCGCTGCGATTCGCCGGTGCATTTGAAGGAACTCAACCAGTGGTTCTTCAAGATCACCGCCTATGCCGAGGAACTCTTGGCCGATCTGGACCAGCTCAGCCACTGGCCGGAGCGGGTCCTCACCATGCAGCGCCACTGGATCGGCAAGTCCCCGGGGGCCGAGATCTATTTTCCCCTGGCCCAAGGGGGCGAGCCCATCACCGTGTTCACCACCCGGGCCGACACCCTGTTCGGCGCCACCTTTATGAGCCTGGCCCCGGAGCACCCCCTGGCCCTGACCCTGGCCGCCGGCACTAGCCAGGAAGCGGCGGTGGAGGCCTTTGTCGAGTACTGGCGGGCCCAGAACCGCAGCCGAGGCGTGTTGGAAGAGGTCTCCAAGGAGGGGGTCTTTACCGGGAGCTACTGCGTCAACCCCGTCACCGGCTGGCAGATGCCCATCTATGTGGCCAATTTTGTGCTCATGGAGTACGGCACCGGCGCGGTGATGGCGGTCCCGGCTCACGACCAGCGTGATTTTGAGTTTGCTCAGAAGTATGGTTTGCCCATCAAGCTGGTGATCGAACCGCAGGGCGAAAAGCTTAAGGCCGCGGACCTCACCGCCGCCTACGAAGACGAAGGGGTTTTGGTGGACTCGGGCCAGTTCACCGGGATGCCCAGCGCGAGAGCCAAGGAGGCCATCGCCGTCTACCTGGAAGAGAAAGGCCAGGGCAAGCAGACGGTTAATTTCCGCCTCCGGGATTGGCTTATCTCCCGACAGCGTTATTGGGGAGCCCCCATTCCCATCATCTATTGCGACCGCTGCGGCTTAGTGCCAGTGCCGGCCCAGGACCTGCCGGTAGTCCTGCCGCTGGAGGTTGCGATCACTGGCGAAGGCGGCTCTCCCCTGGCCCAGTTGCCATCGTTTTATCAGGTTACGTGCCCTACCTGCGGTGGCCCGGCCCGGCGGGAAGTGGACACCATGGACACCTTTGTGGAGTCCTCCTGGTATTTCCTGCGCTACGCCTGCGCCGATTATAAAGACGGCGTCCTGGACCCGCCCCGGGTGAATTATTGGGCCCCGGTGGACCAGTACATCGGCGGCATCGAACACGCGGTGCTGCACCTGTTGTATGCCCGCTTTTTCACCAAAGTTCTGCGGGATCTGGGGATGGTTAAGGTCGGCGAGCCTTTTCAGCGGCTTTTGACCCAGGGGATGGTCCTCAAAGACGGAGCCAAGATGGCCAAATCCAAGGGCAACGTGGTTGACCCGGAGTACATGATCGCCGAATACGGCACCGACACCACCCGCCTGTTCCTGCTGTTTGCGGCGCCGCCTGAGAAAGACCTGGAGTGGAGCGACCAGGGGGTGGCGGGCTCGGCCCGCTTTCTGCATCGCCTTTGGAACCTGGTACAGGACTTGCTGCCGGAACTTCAAGGGCTTAAGCCTTATCAAGGCCCGGGGACGGAATTACCCGAAGGACTCGCCGAATTCCGCCACAAGGTGCACGCCGCCATCAAGAAGGTGACTGAAGACATCGAAGATTCCTTCCACTTCAACACCGCCATCGCCGCGGTGATGGAACTGGTAAATGCCTTCTACCTGGCGGTGGAGAGTCTGCCCAAAGACGAAGCCACCTTGCGGGTTTTCCGGGAAGCGGTGGAGGCCATCCTGCTCCTGGTCAGCCCCATGGTACCTCACATCGCCGAGGAATTGTGGCAGGCCCTGGGACATACGACTCTACTCCTGGAGGTTCCCTGGCCCCAGGCCCAGTCCGAGGCCCTGACGGTCTCTACCCTGACGGTGGTGGTCCAGGTCAACGGCAAGGTGAGAAGCCGGCTTCAGGTCCCGGCTTCGGCCGCGGATGAGGACATCAAAAACCTGGCCCTGGCCGATCCTGCCATCGCAAAATGGCTGCAGGGTCAACCGCCCAAGAAAGTGATTCTGGCCCGGCGCAAGCTGGTCAGTATCGTGGTGTAAAGGAGTAGAAATGGCTCTTGGTCGCCTCGGGGTCCTCTGGCTTCTGATAATCAGCCTGTGGGGCTGCGGTTATCGGCCCATGGGGGCGGAGCCCCTCAATTCCCAGGTCCGGCCTACCCTGGCGATCCCGTTGTTCGGGAATCGCTCCACCGAAGTGGGCCTGGAGGCCGTCTTTGCCAATGAACTGATCAACGCCTTTGCCCAAACCAGGGCGGTGCAGGTGGTCCCAGGGGACCGGGACGCACAATACGTGCTGGAAGGCAAGGTGCGGTCGCTGGATAACTCGTCGGTGGCCTACAACTCGGTCACCCAGTCCACGGTGCGCCGGGTGACCCTGAGGGTCGAATTGACCCTGCGGCAGAAAAAGGGGGACAAAGTCCTCTGGAAGGAAAACCAGGTCCTGTCGGAAGATTATGTGGTTGACCCCAACTACCACGCGGGTGAGGCCACCCGGTCCGAAGGTATTCGCCGTGCTGCGGTCACCCTGGCCCGGAAGGTGCTGGATAAGGTGCTGCTGGTGATCTAGCTTTCAGCAAATGTAAAAGACAAAAGATTTTGATGGATAGCGCCCTTTGTCCGGCTCCTGAGCGTGCACGCCGGCTTAATTGCGGCCACGGGCCGCCCTATTATTACTGGTTATATAATTGATTATTTTATAATTCTTTGCTAACGTTTTTCCAATAAACCTTACTTCAGCAGGGGGCAAGGGGGTTGGAAAAATGAACGGACGTTATAGCTGGCCTACGGTGGGAGCCTTTGTTCTTCTGGTGGTTGCTTATGTCCTCATGGTCTATATACTTTTGGTCCTCAATAGAAACGGAGTGATCGGCCTTGAAACCGAGGTCAACGGGGATGTGCTGAAACTCATTGCCAGTCTACCGCTGGTGGCCTTCTACCTGGTGGTGTTTTTAGCTGCCACCGCGGGTTTCGCCCGCGCGGCCATAGTAATGAAAACCATGCCCCTGACCCAGGTCTTGAGCAAGGAATTAAAGAAAAAGACCATGGAAAGCGCCACCATCCAAACCAAGATTCGGAGCGGCGGCCAGGTATGCAAAGATACATCTTTTTTACGAGCTCTCAATAACGTCACCTCATCCCGTCTCCCTATTCTGGCCGTGGTGGAAATGGACCCGCAAACCAAGAAGGAACGGGTGACCGGGGTGGTCACAGCCGACGATTTTCTGAGAAAGATAGAGGCAGAAGCGGATAAACGCCCCGGGCCGAACGATCCTGCCTTGCCGCCGCTTGCTGAAAGGCTAGAGAAATTCACGGTCGATGATCTGAAACCCCGAAGGCCCACGGTAGTAACGGCCGACCAAAATCTTCAGTCTATCATTGACACTATGCTCAATGAACAATTCACCAAACTCATCGTGGTGGAAGATAAGCAGTCGATGAAATTCAAGGGCACCCTGGATGTGCTGGATATGATGGGAGAGATTTTCGTAGGAGACTCTGAAGCCTAAGAAGTTAGTGTAGCGGGCACTGCCCGCCATGGTAATTAACTTTGATCGGTGGTGGGCAGTGCCCACCCTGTATATTTTTACTCAGGTATTGAGGATCGCCCACCAATTTGAGGCCTTAGTTGACCGCTCCCATATGTCCCATCCCATCTTAGAACGCCACTTGGAACGCCAGGCCCTGAAGCCCGTTTACCTCTTTTATGGGGACGAGGAGTTTTTGATGCAGCGGGCGCTGGTGCGCCTGGAGACGGGGCTGACGGAAGGTTCAGGGGAGCCGCCGAGCCGGGTGCTCCGTGAGGCCCAGGAGATGGGGCTCGCAGAGTTTTTGGCCGAGTCCCGGGAGGCCACTCTCTGGGGACCGGGACAGTTGCTCATCCTGCGCCAGGTGAATATCTACCCCGCGGCCCAACTCAAGGACCTCACGGCGTACCTGGATCACCCGGCGCCCAGGGCCTGGGTGGTGCTTCTGGCCGAAGGCTTGAAGGCCCGGGACGTAGAAAAACACGCGGTGTGGGGCAGGCTGGCCCGGGAGGAGGCGGCCTTGGGGTTTTTCCGCCTGCGGGAAGGCGAGCTGTACCAGTGGCTGACCCGGGAAGCCCGGCATCTGGGCAAGAACCTGACCTTGCCCGCAGCCCAGCGTTTGGTGGAGATGGTGGGGGACAATCTGGCGGAATTGAGCCAGGAGTTGGAAAAACTGGCCCTTTATGCCGGTACGGAAAACACCCTGACCCCGGGGCTGGTGACGCAATTAGCCAGCCACAGCCGGACTTACAATATCTTTGCTTTGGTGGATGCTTTAGGGGGGGCCGGATTTCACCAGCGCCTGGCGTCTCTGGGGCACTTACTGGATCTGGGGGAGCACCCGGCCAAGATCTTGGGGATGCTGGCCCGGCAGGTGCGGATGCTCATCCGGGTGAAGGAAGCCGCGGGCGGCAATCCGGCGGAACTGGCCCGGGGACTCAATCTGCCCCCGTGGAAGTTAAAAGGCCTGACCCAACAGGCGGCCCGCTTCAGCGCGGCGGCCCTCAAGGCGCACCTGGCGCTTCTGCACCAGGTGGACTATCATCTCAAGACCAGCACGGGCAATCCCCGGCTCTGGCTGGAGTGGGCGTTATTGAAGATGGGCCCGGGGTGAGCCGAAATACGGGGAGCCGGAACGCGCCGCGGCGCAAGGGTGCCGTCTGGATGAAGGCATAATGAAGAAAATGATCTACAGGCATTCGGCATTAAATTTGTCGGCTATATTAACCCTGATATTTTGCTTGACTCTTATTGCTTGTGCCGACGATGCAGACCTTGCCAAGCTATTTCAAGAGCGCGGCGTCGAGGGGACCATTATTATTTCTTCTCTGGACGGTAAATTCAGCTATATCCATAATGCTGAACGTTCCCAACGGAGATTCGTACCGGCTTCGACCTTCAAAATTCTGAATACCCTTATCGCACTGCAGGAAGGAGCTGTCAAAAGTGAAAAGGAAGTAATCAAGTGGGATAAAGAAGATAAGGGATTTGAGGCATGGAACCAAGACCAGACCCTGGAGACAGCTTTCACCTTGTCATGTATCTGGTATTATCAGGAACTGGCCAGGCGCATCGGCAATGAAAAATATTTGCTTCACCTGAAGCACGTTGGGTATGGAAACGGGAAGACCGGCCCTGATATAACCACCTTCTGGTTAGAAGGGAATTTAATGATATCCCCCCAGGAGCAAATCAATTTTCTCGAGAAGCTCTACAGCGAGGAACTTCCCTACGAAAAGCCCCATATGCAATTGGTGAAGCGGCTTATGATTGTTGAGGACCAGCCCCGATATATCATCAGAGCCAAGACCGGTTGGGCAAGGGGTATTAACCCTCAGCAGGGGTGGTATGTGGGCTATGCTGAGACTAATGGACAGGTCTGGTTCTTTGCCACTAACCTTGAGATCAGGAAGAAAGGAGATGAAGCCTTCAGGAAAGAGATAACCATGGGGGCTTTAAAGGCCAAAGGCATCATATGATCCTCTGGACGCGACTCGACCTCCTGGTCGCGAGGCGGCGCAGAGCATTACCAATAATGGGGGGGACACCAGGGTCCGAATGCGGACCACTTAAGATTGACAAAAGAGGAGCGGCATAACCGCCCCTTTCTGTCTTAATCCCGGTTCAACTCAGGCAGGGGTTGAGAGGGCGTTGACCTGCCGGGTGAGGCGGGAAATCTTGCGAGCCGCGGTCCGCCAGTGCAGGGTGCCCTTGCTGGCTACCCGAGCGAGCACCGGGATGGCGGCCGTCAAGGCCGTCTGGGCCTCTGCCGCATTCTTTTGGGCCACTGCCTGGCGCACCTGGCGCACCACGTTTTTGACCCGGGTTTTGCGGCTCTGGTTTTGCAGCCGCCGCTTTTCGTTCTGTCGTGCCCGCTTCATGGCGGATATATGTCTAGCCAATGTCATCCTCCGAATTTAGTGCCTTATAAATGTCACCCAAGAACGCCTTTTTGTCAAGGGCGTCAGCTTTCCTGGTACTCCCGGAAAAATCCCCAAAAATAACTCAGCCCTGAAGCCAGGGTGGCAATGAGGGCCAGCCATAATAAGGCCATGCCCAACTCGTGGAAATCCACTCCGACGTACGGATAATGCAAAATCAAGGCCGTCAGCGCCGCCATTTGCAGCAAGGTTTTGGCCTTGCCCCAGCGGTCCGGGGACAGGAAAATGCCCTCTGTGGCTGCCAAGCCCCTCAGGCCGGTGACCGCCAGTTCCCGCCCGATAATCAAAAAAGCCATCCAGGCCGGCACCCGTTCCAGAGGGATCAACATGATCAGGGCCACCGAAACCAGGAGCTTGTCGGCCAAGGGGTCCATAAACTTGCCCAAGCGGCTTACCAAGCGGTGGCGCCGGGCCAAAAAGCCGTCCAGAAAATCCGTGGCTCCTGCCAGCATAAAACAGAAGGCCCCCAAAAAACTGGCCCAGGGGCCGTCAAAGCACAGAAGCAGCATCACCACGGGCACAGCCGCGATGCGGGCTCCGGTGAGCATATTGGGGGTGGCCCAGTTATTGAAGTCTACCTGGCTCATTTCAGGACTTGCGGGCGCGCTCCCAATCTGCCAAGAATTTTTGTAAGCCGATGTCCGTCAACGGATGTTTCATGAGCTGCATGAGCACCCCGTAGGGCACCGTGGCGATATCAGCCCCGGCCAGGGCGCCGTCCAGGACATGCAAGGGATGGCGCACCGAAGCCACGATGATTTCAGTATCAAAACCGTAATTTTCAAAAATGGTGATGATCTGCTCGACAATCTCCATGCCCCGGTGACTGATATCATCCAGGCGGCCGATAAAGGGGCTGACGTAAGCCGCGCCCGCCTTGGCGGCCAGCAGGGCCTGGAGCGGCTGAAAAATCAAGGTGACATTGACATTGATGTCTTCTGCCGCCAATATCCGGGTGGCCTTGAGGCCGTCTTCGGTCATGGGGACTTTGACCGCCACCCACTCATGGATCTTAGCCAGTTCACGGGCTTCCGCCACCATGGCGCCGGCCTCGGTGGCCACAACTTCGGCGCTCACCGGACCCTGCACCAACTCGCAGATGGTGCGGATATGCTCTTTAAACTGCTCTTTGGTGCCAATGCCGATTTTGGCGCAGAGGCTGGGATTGGTGGTAACGCCATCCACCAGGCCCAGGCTATGGGCTGCGCGAATCTCGTCCAGATTGGCGGTATCAATAAAGAATTTCATAAAAGACCTCTTACTATATCATAATGTCAACTTTTGCCACCACTCACGAAGCGTTTTAAACAGCCTTCGGAACAGAAAAAATACGTTTTGCCGTCCTTTTGGGTCTTGAGGGCTTCCCGCCTGGGGATGAAGGTCTTGCAGACCGGGTCCTGGACCAGGACATCCGGCTCCCTTTCTCTTTCCAGAGGCTTAGGCGCCTGGGGCCAAAGGCCCAGGGAGCCGGCCACCTTTTTAATGGCCCAATAACCCAGATATCCCAGGCCCAAACCCAAAAGTAGACGGAACATCAGTCGGGTCCTTAATCGTGCGCGATAGGTTGCAGTTTCGTTAAGTCCGCGGCATCGAGTTTGGCCAGAAGGTCCCCGGCACTCTTGCCCAACACCGGATGCCAGGCCCGGGGGGCAATCTCCGCCAGGGGGGCCAGCACGAACACCCGGCGATGCATCTCCGGATGAGGCACCACCAGCTTAGGGGTAAAGATCACTTCCCCATTATATAACAGCAGGTCCAGGTCGATGACCCGGGGGCCCCAGCGTTCGCCCCGCACGCGCCCCATGTCTACCTCAATCTGCTGCAACAACCGCAGCAGTTCTTCCGGCCCCAAGCGGGTGCGCACCCGGGCCACGGCATTAATATACCAGGGCTGATTTTCCGGCCCCAGCGGCGGGTTCCGGTAGAAGGTGGAAACCCGGGTCACTTCCACTTCGTAAGCCAGGTTCAGGCGCTCCAGGGCCTCATGTAACTGCTCCTCAGGGTCGCCCAGGTTAGCACCCAGCCCCAAGTAAGCGATAACCGGAGTCCGTTCGGTGATGGCGGCAATTCCCAAAGGCATACGTATATACTATCCTATTTCTCTTGAATGGCTAAAGGGTTTTTGACCGGAGGCGTGATTACGGGGATTAACTGGGCCGCAATTTGAGCGGCCACTAACCGGGAGCCTTGATCATTGTAATGGGCCACGTCACAGATATTTTCTTTAACCGGGGCAATCACTCGGGCCAGGTCGATGACCACCACCCCGTTTTTAGCCCCCACCTCCCGGATGGATTGATTGAGCCGTTCAAAGGCGCTCTTAAAGTCCGCATAGGTAATCCCCTGGCTGTCCTCCAGGTTGTGCATCATCTTTTTGATCAGGGGATCGGGGTTATCCGTCAAGCGGCTGGCCTGGGTCATGAGGACCGGCGTGATCCCCCGGGCCCGGCAAATATTGATGAAGGTTTGCAGGTTTAGCGTAAATTCCCTGACGAGCAGGTCCTGGTCGATGGTGATTTTCTGGCCCCGGACGTTTAAGAATTCATCGCCTTTGCCCTTCCGGTCGGAATGGAAGATGCCCTTGGTGGCCCGGGCGAGGTTGGGAAAGGTCAGGTCCCGCACCGTATAGAATATCTGCCGCAGGTCCTGGCCCACGGTTTTAAAATTCGGCAGTTTTTCCTGAATGGGCGACCGGGAGGGATTGGTGTTCCAATAGGTTTTTTCGTACATCAGGATGGCCAGGTCGTTGATGTTCTCCATCAGCACGACGATGTCGGGCCTGAGGTTAACCACTTTGTTCAGCAAAATATTGAGGCAGTGCAAGGTATTATTGCCGCTGCGCCCGGCATTGTATGCGTTGACCTTGAGATGCGTCTGTTCTTCGATGAGCCGCCCCGCCAGATACGGGAACCGCAAATTTTCGTCGACGTAGACACATTCGGTGGTGGAACCGCCCAAAAAGGCGATGGTCAGGTCGGGGTGGTCGTGAATTTTGGCGGGCATGATGAAGCCCTGGCGATCCACCCGCAGTATATAGGGTTTTTGCGTCAGGCCATCGGACATCCGCATGGCGCTGGCGTCAGGTATCAGGATGTTCCGGTATAACGGATTGAACTCTCTGAGTTTAATAGACCGCTTGATGCCGGCGAGATTGATCTCGTCATGGGTGCGGCTGGCCAGGATCTTTTCGGCCACCACGGCCAGACCAGAGATGGCCACCAGTATAATGAGAACAATGACCTTCTTGGGGTTTCTTTCCAGCCAGTTTTTGCGGTTTGAGGCGTTATCCATAATTTATGGGAAACAGGTTGTACTCCTGCTTTATTTAAGGTTGTGCTCCACCCGCTCTTTATCTTTAAGGAGATAGGCCAACAATTCCCGGGCAAAGGGCGAGGCCAGATGGAGAAAGGTGAGTTCGGTTCGAAAAGCAGGAGGCATCTAATACCTTAATGGCCTAACTTTAGACAACAGGGTCGGAGACAAGAGTTTGGGGGAAGAAGGGTATTGTTATGAGGGGACGGACTCGTTGGGAAAAAGCCCGTTTCCCCCGTGCCAGCCTCATTATGCTCCTATCCCAGCTTCGCCAGGCGGGCCAGGGCCTCTTTCAGGCGCTCTTTGGGGACCGTCAGGGCCAGTCGCACGTAACCTTCACCCGGCGTCCCCAGGCCGTTGCCGGGAATGGTAACGATCCCGGCCTTCTCCAGCAGATGGGTGGTGAACGCCATGGAGGTGAAGCCCGGTGGGACCGTCAGCCATACGTAAAACGTGGCTTTAGGGGGCTCCACGTCATAGCCCAATTTTTTCAAGCCGCCCACCAGGATATCCCGGCGTTCCTGGAGAATGGCGCAATTTTCCCGGACGCAGCTCTGGTCCGAATCCAGGGCGGCAATCCCGGCAAACTGGATGGCATCGAAGGCCCCTGAATCGATATTGCTCTTGATCTTGCCCAGGGCTGCCAGCACTGCCGCGTTGCCCACCGCCATTCCCAAGCGCCAGCCGGTCATGTTGTAAGTCTTGGAGAGAGAGTGGAATTCGATGCCGATCTCTTTGGCGCCGGGCACTTCCAGGAAACTGGGGGGCTTATACCCGTCGTAGGCCAGTTCAGTGTAAGCCGCGTCGTGGACCGCGATGATCTTATATTCGTTGCAAAAATCCACGACCTTGGCGAAAAACGCACTGTCTGCCACCGCTGCGGTGGGGTTGTTGGGATAGTTGAAGAACAGGGCCTTGGCATCCCGGGCAATCAGCGGTGGTATGTGGTCCAAATCCGGCAGGAAATTGGTTTCTCGGGTCAAGGGCAGGAAGTGGCAATAGCCACCGGCGAACAGGGTGCCCATCTGATAGACCGGGTAGCCCGGCGAGGTCATGAGATTGATGTCCTCGGGGTTGTTAATCCCTAAAGGCAGGTGGGCAATGCCTTCTTTGGAGCCAATGAGGGTGAGGACTTCGCTGGCGGGGTCCAGGTCCACCGCGAAACGCCCCTGATACCAGCGGGCCACGGCCTCCCGGAAATCGTTCATCCCGGAGTAGGCCGGGTAGTGGTGGGTTTTGGGGTCCTGCACCATCTCGATCATCTTATCGACGATGAACCGGGGTGTGGGCAGGTCCGGGTCGCCTACGCCCAGGTCAATGATATCCACTCCCCGAGCCTTGACTTCGGCCTTCTTGTCGTCGATGGCTTTAAAGAGATAGGGCGGAATCAGGCCCAGGCGCGCCGCGGGTTCAATAAAATCCGTCATTTAGGGTGCCCTTTCTGCAACAATACGATTTTTCAGGGTGCCGATACCTTCCACCCGAATTTCGACCACGTCGCCAGGCTGCATGGGGCCGATCCCCGACGGCGTGCCGGTGGCGATGACGTCGCCGGGCAAAAGGGTCATGATGCGTGAAATGAACGATACTTGAGCGGCCACCCCGAAGATCATGTTTTTGGTGCTAGAATGCTGGCGGCGTTCCCCATTCAGGTAAGCCTCCACCGTGAGGTTGTCCGGGTCGGGAATCGTTGTTTCGATCCAGGGGCCTAGGGGCGCGAAGGTATCAAAACTCTTGGACCGGGTGAACTGCCCGTCTTTTTTCTGCAAGTCCCGGGCGGTGACGTCGTTGATGCAGGTAAACCCCAGGATGTAGTCCCAAGCTTCTTCTTCCCGCACGTGACGGCAGGTGCGCCCGATGACCACGGCCAGTTCCGCCTCATAATCCATCCGCCGGGACATGGCCGGAAAGACGATGTCATCGTCGGGCCCAATTACCGCGCTGGCAGGTTTCAGGAAGATCAAGGGCTCATCCGGGATGGGGTGGCCGAACTCTAAGGCGTGGTCGCGATAATTTAGCCCCAAGGCCACGATTTTGCTGGGTTCGCAGGGCGCCAGCAGCTTGACCGCCGGCAGGGACATAATTTCCCCGACCGTATTGTTCAGCCCGCCATCATAAGGAGTGCTCCATAAGACGTCGATTTTCTCCCCCTCCAAGATGCCGTGACCGGTGCGGCCCGTCAGTTCAAAACGTACAATGCGCATCTATTTTGATACCTTTGCAATAAAATTAATTCCCGACCTTCTTTTGGCTGATGAATCCAGTCGTTTGTCCGGCAGGAGTGAATATTTTTATTTGCATGTTCATTTTGTCCATATTATGTCTATCAATCATGTTAGCTCCCGAGTCATATTGATACGCCTTAAAATTCATAAAAGAAGGTTTTGATTGCAATAAATGATAATTATCATTTGGATTAAATATATAGTGTTTAGTTAATTCATTAACAATATATATAGTACCACCAAAGTTACTGCCAACCTCTATGATATTATAATAAGAATTGATCGGCTTTCCATGAATATCAGTACATATTAATTCAGATCCTTTTGGCATTACAGGCCAACTATCATCAAACTCAAGAACATTTCCCACTCCATTTAATTTATTCTCTTTGATTAATTGCCATAAAATATCCCTGGGATACGAATACGAATTATAATTTATGAAGCTAAACCAAAAGTTCCCGATAAAAATAATTGAAATTAAACATAATATCAATTGACTTTTTCTTGTTACCTTAGTTAATGTTTCATTTATTGAATATATGGATAGAATACAAATAAATGGGACGTACTGATGTAATAACCTACCATAGAAAACCATTTTGTGGAAAAAATATCCCGTACTTGCGTAGACTAAATACATTCCTATAAGCCCAATACCCAATAAACTTATAAGCGAATATTGTTTGAAGGTTTTATTTTTGAATCGATAAAGCGTTATGCTAATAAAAACCAACAAGCCTATTAATAATATTATCCCGGTTAATCCCTCAACTTCAATAAAATATTTAAATAAGTAAGCAAATGATTCTTCAAATGAACCTTGCGTTATTGTCTTAGATAAACCTATTGCATCCAATATATATGACTTCCCTACAAGTCTAGCAATCTTTTCACATAAAATTAAACACAGAATGCTTCCTAAAATATAATAACCTGCATAATAAATCTTCTTAAAAATATTTTCTTTGGAAATTTTATTAAATAATAATATAAATAACCCAACAATTAATAAGGGAAAATACCCAGGATAGACTAATAATCCAAACAAAGAACACATCCCAATAATTAATGATTTTGTGTACGATAAGTTATCTTCTTCAGTATATAAAGCAATTTTATAAATCACTATATATAAAATTAAAAGGCCCATATCATATGGTAATGCATGCCTAAGATATAGGTAAGAGTTTGTCAATGTACTAAACAACAACACACTAACCAAAGCCAAAAAACTGTCTTTTAATAATAAATTAGATAATTTATAATGGACTATAAGTATAAGACAATAAATTAAAAAATTAAAAATGAACAGTGGATAAGAGTTTTTTCTTTCATAGTAGTTTATTTTAAATATACGAGCAGTAACATACTGTATCGCATTTGGAATAATTTTTATTATCGCATCTGCCGGTCTTCCCTGTGTAGAAAAGATTTCCTTCATTGCAGCATCTATCTTTAATTCTGATAGGTGTTGCACAACTCTTCCTGATTGACAATAGCGAATTTCATCAGGGAAAGCTAAGAATCCAGTCCCAATTAAATTTAATTTACTTAGTGTAATCAAGACTATACTAGTGATCAGTAAATATTTTAGCGCCTGTTGGCCATAGTCACGCGCCAAAACGAGGAGTGTAGATTCATTTTTGTTAAATGATAAATTATTAGCCACGTATTTCATTGTCTATGCCTATTTCAACCCCAAAACGTCCTGCATGTCATAAAGGCCCGGCGGTTGCGTCACTATCCACTGCGCGGCCCGCACCGCGCCCCGGGCGAAATTGTCCCGGCTGTGGGCCCGGTGAATGATCTCCAGGCGCTCGCCCATGCCGCCGAAGAGCACCGTGTGCTCCCCGACGATGTCCCCGGCCCTTACCGTCTGGATGCCAATCTCTTTGTCGGTGCGCTGGCCGATGATGCCATGTCGGGAATAAACCCCCACCTTGTCCAACTCCCGGTCCAGGGCGTGGGCGATGACCTGCCCCAACTTGATGGCCGTGCCGCTGGGCGCGTCTTTTTTCAGGCGATGGTGGGCTTCGACGATCTCCACGTCGTAGCTCTCGCCTAACACCCGGGCAATGTCCGCCACCACCTTGAACATGAGATTGACCCCGACGCTCATGTTGGGTGCGAACACCAGGTGGGCCCGGGAGGCCAGGGCCTGAATCTCGGCGATCTGGGGCGGAGCAAACCCGGTGGTCCCTAACACCATGGCCTTACCCGCATCGGCCACGGCGCGCAGATTGGCCAGCGACGGCTCCGGGTGGGTGAATTCAATGACCACCTCACCTTTGGGCAGCACCTGGGCCAAAGAGTCGACCACCGTGACCCCTTTATGAGGCAGCCCCACGACTTCACCCACATCTTTGCCTACCGCGGCATGCCCCGGTGACTCCACAGCCCCTACCAACTGGACACCGTCAGCCGCTTCCATCATATGTACGATGCGGCCGCCCATCCGGCCTGCCACTCCGGTTACGATCGCTTTGACCATGGAGTATCTCCTTCCGTACCAGTTCAAAGATCAAGGTTCAAAGTTCAAAGTTTTTTAACCTTGAACTTTGAACCTCGAACCTTGAACTACTAAATCAATCCATATTTCTGCATTACCAGGCGCAGTTTGTTCTCGTTGGCCTCGGACATGGCCCACAGGGGTTGACGGATTTCGCCGGTGATTTTGCCCATCAGTTTCAAGGCGGTTTTGGCCGGGGCGGGGTTGGTCTCGAAGAACATGGCCTCCGTCAGGGGCCACATCTTATAGTGGAGTTCCCGGGCCCGGGTCAGGTCGCCCTTAAAGAAGGCGTTGCACATATCCGCCATGTCTTTGGGGGCCACGTTGGAGATCACCGAAATCACCCCCATGCCGCCCACGCACAACAGGGGAAAAGTGGTGAAATCATCGCCGGAGAGCACGGTGATCTTATCGCCACACAGCTGCAAGGTCTTGGCGCCCTGTTTCAGGTCCCCGGTGGCGTCCTTGAGGCCCACGACATTGGGTATATCCGCCAGCCGCGCCATGGTTTCCGGCAGCAGGTTGACGCTGGTGCGGCCCGGCACGTTATAGACCACGATGGGAATCTTGGTCTTGGCAGCCACGGTCTTATAGTGCTGAAAGAGACCTTCCTGGGTCGGTTTATTGTAGTAAGGAGTGATCAGCAGGGCCGCATCCGCGCCGGCAGCCTGGGCATGTTGGGTCAGTTCCAGGGATTCGGCGGTGCTGTTGGAGCCGCTCCCGGCGATCACCACAACCCGTTTTTTCACCTGGTCGATGCAGGTCTCCACCACCCGTTTGTGCTCGGCGTGAGATAGAGTGGGGGATTCGCCGGTGGTGCCGCAGGGTACGATGCCATGGACGCCTCCGGCGATTTGGAACTCGATGAGTTCCCGGTAGGCCGCTTCGTCGAATTGGCCGTTTTTGAAGGGAGTAACAATGGCAGTGATGGCTCCCTTGAACATGAGACTACCTCCTTACTTGAGTTCGTCGGCCCACAGTTCGCCCTGGTAGGCCACCAGGGCATTACCTTCCAGGTAGACCTCGCTGAAGGTCTCGCCCTGGAGGGTAAAATAGATGATCAGGGCTTCGCCGCCCCGGGTGTGAACGGTCACCGGGGAGTTAACCTGCCCCAGCCGGGCGCTCAAAAGGGCCGAGGCCACCGAGCCGGTGCCGCAGGCCAGGGTCTCATCCTCCACCCCGCGTTCATAGGTGCGAATGCTTAAGTCCTGGGGCCCCTCTACCCGGATAAAGTTGACATTGGTGCCCGCGGGGGCAAACAACGGATGGAAGCGGACCGCCCGGCCCCACTGGGTAATCGGAGCTTGTTCCAGATCGTCGACGGGCACCACGACATGGGGCACACCGACCTTCATGAAATGGCCCACGAGGGTTTCCCCGTCCAGGGGGATGGCTTGATCCATACGCACATCACCAACCCCGGTCATGAGCAGTTTGACCCGGCGACCCCGGACTTCGGCCTTGATGGTCCCCGCCAAGGTTTCAAACGACAGATCGGCCGGGGCGATATTGTTCAGGACCGCGAATCTGGCGGCGCAGCGCCCACCGTTGCCGCACATCTCGGGCTCGGAGCCGTCGGCGTTATAAAACCGCCAACGGAAATCCGCGCTGGGGGTAGACTCGATGAGGATGAGCCCGTCGGCCCCGGCGCCCAGTTGGCGATGGCAGACCCGGCGGGCGAACTGGGGCTGCTCGGCCTCGGGGATAAAGCGCTCCCGGTGGTCGATGAGCACAAAATCGTTGCCCCCACCGTGCATTTTGAAAAAAAGGATGCGGCGTCTGGTATCCGTTGTCATAATGCCAAGACCAATCCCCCCTGACCCCCCTTTGGCAAAGGGGGGAAAGTGGAAAGTCCCCCTGTAATGAAGGGGGATTTAGGGGGATTTCAAAGTATTCAGATTTTGGGCAAATCTTATATTACTTCAAAAACTCCGGGATGGACTCCCCCCAGGTAAGCTGGCGGTATGTCTCCCTTTTTCTGATAACATAAAAATCCCGATCCTGCACCAAGATTTCGGGCACGCGGGGCCGGGCGTTGTAGTTGGAACTCATGGAAAAACCATAGGCCCCGGCGCTCAAGACCGCCAGCATCTCCCCCGGGGCAAAGGCCGGCATGAGGCGATCCCTGGCCAGGAAATCCCCGGATTCACAGATAGGCCCAACGATGGAGGCCTTCACCTGGGGACGGTCCGCTTCCATCACCGGCCACAGGCCGTGATAGGAGCCATAGAGGCTGGGGCGGGCCAGGTCGTTCATCCCCGCGTCCACGATAATGAAATGCTTGGCGTCGGTAACCTTGGTATAGAGCACCTTGGTTACTAAGATGCCGGCGTTGCCCACCAGCACCCGTCCAGGCTCCAGGATGAGGGTGCATTCAAGGCCCTTGAGGTGTTCCAACAGTTTCTGGCCATACTCCTGCGGGAGCGGCGGCTCCTCGTCGTGGTATTGAATCCCCAGGCCGCCGCCCAGGTCAAGGTAACGGATCTGGATGCCCAGGGCCCTTAAGCGCTCGATCAACTCTTTCAGCCGCTCCAACGCGTCCACAAAGGGCGTAACCTGGGTGATCTGGGAGCCGATGTGGCAGGCCACCCCCACCACTTCGAGGTGCGGCAGTTCCTGGGCCCGGCGATAATCCTCCACCGCCCGGTCGATGTCGATGCCGAACTTGTTCTTTTTAAGCCCCGTGGAGATGTAGGGATGGGTCTTCGCATCGATGTTCGGATTGATTCTTAAGGCTACCCTGGCCTTGAGCTTCAGGCGGCCGGCGATGCGGTTGATCTCCTCCAACTCCTGGGAGGACTCCAGGTTGAACAAAAGGATGCCGGCCTTAAGGGCCGCTTTAATCTCCTCCGGCTTTTTCCCAACTCCGGAGTAGACGATCTTGCCGGGGTCCATGCCGGCCTGGCTGGCCCGATAGAGTTCACCGCCTGAGACGATATCCGCCCCGGCTCCCAACCGGGCAAAGAGCCTCAAGACGGCCAGGTTGGCATTGGCCTTCACGGCAAAGCAGATTATATGCGGAAACGCCGCAAACGCAGTGTTAAAAACCTGAAAGTGTTGGGTCAGGGTGGCGGCGCTGTATACGTAAAACGGTGTGCCCACCGCCTCGGCAATTTGGCGCACCGGTACGTTTTCGCAGAAGAGTTCACCGGATTGGTAATTGAAGTGATGCATTGAGTAGTTCCTGTCCCTCCGCGACAATTTACCAAGGGATTTGGTAGTCGCAGGCTTTAGCCTGCGTTCTCCAGATCACCGAGAGGTAAACGCAGGCTAAAGCCTGCGACTACCAAGAGACTCAAAAAGTGATCGCAGCCACCTCGGAAGGCAAGCTCTCGTTGGCCCGGGGGGAGTCGTCCACCGCGGTCACGTAGTAATGGTACGTCTGGCCCCGGTTTACCTGGGAGTCCACGAAATAAGGCTTCTTGACCAACTCCTGAGTGAGTCGGGTATATTTTTCCTCCCCGGTGAGGCGCCGGTAGACCCGGTAGCCCGCCACGTCCGGGACCGGGCTTTCCTCCCACCGAAGTTCTACCCCCTGGGAGGTGGGCACCGCCAGAAAATTCAACACCGGCGGCGGCGGCGTGCGCTTCTCCGGCATGGCCTTTTGGGTGGCCGAATCCTGGCTGGCCAGCAGATCGTCACCCACCCGGCGCACCGCCACAACCTTATAAGTATATTCCACATCGTTCAGCACTGCCACGTCCTGGAATTGATTCTCGAGCACGGGCTTCGGTGTCACGCGAATCCAGGGACCCTGGCCCGAGAGGCGATAGATAAGATAACCCGCCAGGGCCTTAACCGGCGAGCCGTCCTCTAACTTGGTCACCGGGCTCCAGGTGAGGGAGACGATTTTATCGCCGGGCACGGCCTTGAAGTCCCCGGGGACTCGGGGCAGCCAGCCCCAGGCATGGCTTAAGGTTCCAGACCAGCCGCCTTTGTAGCCATCCTGGTCATAGGCCGCCACCCGGTAGTAATAGCGATGGTCCGGCACCAACTCCCGGTCCCGGAAGAGCAGGGCTTCCCCTTGGACCTCCCCCCTCTGGGGGTAGGCCAGGTCGATATCGGCATAAAGGACGAAATCCGAGGACGCCAACGCCTCCGGGGACACCCCCTTCATTGCGGCCCGGTAAACCTGGCAGCCCTGGACCTGGGTCAAAGGCTGGCCCAGGAGATTCTCCCGGGGCAAGAGCCAGCTCACTACCAACGCATTGCCTTCCTGGGTCAACTTAAAGTTCCGCACCGGCGCCGGTAATACCCGGTCGGGGGCATACGGCGTCATCCGCTTGCCGCACGCGGCTGCCAGGAGCAAAAGGCAGAGAATGAAGAGAAACAAATATTTTGAGGGGCGGACCGGGGGAAGAGCATTCCCCCGCCCTCCCCTCAAACTCCCCTCCCCACCCCCTGTAAGGGTTCGGGGGAGGGGGCTTGGGAGAGGGAGTGTAAGTGGCTTGACGCCCCTGGCTTCCGCTCTCAAAGAACCGTTAAATCTTCTGCTCATGAAGGTTCAACCCTATTTCCGCTTCGGCCCGTTCCAGGGCCTCGCGCACCCGTTCCGGCGCGGTGCCTCCCGGAGATTTTCTCCGGGCCACGGAGTTTTCGATCTTGAGCCAATCAAACACGTCGGCCGCGGCCAGAGGAGCAAACTGCTGGATTTCAGTGAGGCTCAATTCCCACAGCTCTTTGCCGCTGGATTCAGCGTAGCGCACCGTATTGCCTACGTGCTCGTGGGCGGTGCGAAACGGCGCCCCTTTGGTCACCAGGTAATCGGCCATGTCGGTGGCGGTAAGAAAGCCGCCGTGCAGGGCAGCAGCCATCTTCTCCGGCCGCACCGTGAGATTCGCAAGCAGCCCGGCCATCAACTGGACCGAGGTGCGCACAGTGTCCACCGTATCGAACAGGGGCTCCTTATCCTCCTGGAGGTCCCGGTTATAGGCCAGGGGAAGCCCCTTCAGGGTCATGAGGATGCCCATGAGGTGGCCCGTAACCCGGCCGCTCTTGCCCCGAACGAGTTCCGGCACGTCGGGATTCTTCTTCTGGGGCATGATGGAAGACCCCGTGGCGTAGGCGTCGGGCAGCACCACGAACCCGAATTCTTGAGACGACCAGAGGATAAGCTCTTCCGACAGCCGGCTTAAGTGCACCATGATGATACTGGCATGGGCAAGAAATTCAATCACAAAATCCCGGTCGCTCACCGCGTCCAGGCTGTTGCGGAAGGTTTTTGGAAAACCTACCTGGGCAGCCACCAAATGTGGGTCGATGGGAAAGGTAGTGCCAGCCAAGGCCGCAGCCCCCAAGGGCGAGACTTCGATGCGGCTCAAGGATTCGTGCAACCGCTCCTGGTCCCTACGCCACATTTCGTCGTAGGCCAGGAGGTGGTGGGCCAAGAGTATCGGTTGGGCGCGCTGCATGTGGGTGTAGCCGGGCAGGATGGTGTCTTGATGCAGGTGCGCCAGGCGCACCCCAGCCAGGCGCAGATCGCGTAGGTCATTGATGAGCCCTTCAACTGCTTCGGCCAGGTAGAGCCTAACGTCCAGAGCCACCTGATCGTTCCGGCTCCTGGCGGTGTGGAGCTTCTTCCCCACTTCGCCGAGGCGGCTGGTCAGCCGCGCCTCGATGGCCATGTGGATGTCCTCTAAGGCCGGGTCGAACTCGAATTCCCCGGCCTCGATTTCAAGTAAAATCTCGGTGAGCCCCGCGACGATCTGCTCCCCTTCCGCCTGTGTGATAATGCCCTGCTTGGCCAACATGCGGGCGTGGGCGATGGACCCGGCGATATCCTGGCGATAAAGACGCCGGTCAAAGCTCAAGGAGGTGGTGAAATCCTCCACCGACTTTTCGGTGTCGCTTTCGAAACGTCCCCCCCAGGGTTTGTGCGCCATGTGATTTTCCTTAATTTTGTTCTGAGTGCAAGACCTACGGCCCAGCCCTTCAGGGTTTAAAGGATTGCAACTGATAGGTCCGATTATCAGAGACTATGTTCCCATCTTTGGATTTTTGTTTGATGGTGACCAGGCTCTTGACGATGCCCACCTTGGGGGCATACCATTCGTAGCCCATGACGGAGGCGCCGGCGTCATTGCCGCCCACCTGTTTAATCTTCAAGCAATCTTTGAAGGTACCGGCCGGAACCTTGACCTCCTCAGATACACTTTCCAGCGTCAGGGTGACATCCAACGTGCTGTTGCCTATCTTCGTGGCCATATTCCAACTGTTGCCCTCGGTGATGGGAAACCTTAGATGGCATTCTCTTGGGGTTACGAGGGTTGGGGCACCTTTTTCGCCTATTTGCTCCGCATAGCGGTAAATCCCGCTATCATCCTTTTCTATAAATTCAATGAAGATGTGTCCACCCAAATCCCATTTCCGGGGCGTTACTTTTTTCCCCTGCACTTCCTGAGGCGTCAGGTTGGTGATGATTAATTTTTTCGTATCGCTCGCATTCGATATGACGAGGTACTCCCACCTCATGTCTGCTTTGAGGGGGTAATAGGACTCGCTCAGTTCATCGCACCTGGCGCTGCCTGGCAATACCAGAGATAAAGCTAGGAGTAAAGCGGTGAAGATACCTGTCGTTCTCATGGCTCCCTCATTTAATTGAGTGTGGTTTATTCCTCGCCCATGGCGGCCAGGCCGCTTTAAGCCCTATTTTGGGGTCCGGCAGTTTGGCGCCGCAGGCCTCACAAGTGCCCTGGGGCAGGTCGGCGTGGTTGTTCAGCTTCTGAAAATGACCGCATAGGCGGCAACGCGCCACTGGGCGGTAATTAATCCAGCCGTGGCCCTTCCAGAAGCGCCAGGTGCCGTATTTCCAGCGGTACAGGATGACCGTGTAGAGGCAGCTCAGGCCCACCAGGTGCGCGGTGGAGATATAGAACGCCCGCCAGGAAATCAACACGGTGACGCCCATGACCATAAGCAGGCGGGACGCCAGGCGCCAGGATTTGTTCCAGATCCAGGGATCGGCCAGGGTCCAGGGCAGCCGCACCCCGAACCAGAGATTGGGTCCGGGCCGCCAGAAGACCATGAGCAAGCCCAGCCCCCAGCAGAGCCCCGAAACCAGATAGCGCAGTGAACCAGACCTCCGAACTGCTCCCGCCCCCAACCTGACGTTGGGGACGGGAACCCTGAGTTACCCTACCGCGGCGCCGGTTTAAACCGGCGCCCGCTCGCCTGCCAAGACCATGGGCGGCCGAGATGAGCCGCTTTAGCCGCTAATTTACTCTTTAATGGGCTGCGTCTTCTCTGATTGACCTGGCCCCCGCTTCATAATCTGCGGGGGCTCAAGCCACAAACCTCACAGATGGCACGTTCCAGATGTTGGTCATCCTCAAGCTTCTGGGTATGGCCGCAATGACTGCAGCGTACCACCGGGCGGTAATCGATCCAGCCGATATCCTTCCAGAATAACAGGGTGCCATATTTCCGCCGGTAAAGATAGATCGGCAGCAGCAAGCTGATGAGGATCAACAGTGCCACGGCGACAAAAAAAGCGAACGCTGTGACCAGCACGGCACCTGCCATCACAAGCAGGAGAACTCCACCCGCCATCCACGATATATCCCAGATTTCCCGGTCGGCGAAGGTCCAGGGGGTCCGCACCCCGATCCACGATTTGGGGCTGGGATGCCAAACCAGCAGCACCACACCCAAGAGTCCGCAAACCGCGGCCAGGAGAAAAGCTACAGATTGCGGCATCATATTTTCCTCTTAGAGATGAGGGTAGAATTCAGCCCGGCGGGGAGTCTGCCTCACCCCCTGGCCAAGCCTCCCCACGTCAGCCCGCCTGAACTACTTCCCTTCCAGCTTCGCCCTGATTTTCAGGCGCAGGGCGTTTAAGCGGATGAAACCGGTGGCATCTGATTGGCGGTAATCCCCTCCGGCCTCAAAGGTCACGAGCGACGGCTGGTACAGGGATTTTGGAGCTTTGCGACCTACCACGGTGACGTTGCCCTTATACAGTTTTAGGCGGGCAGTGCCGGTCACGGGTTGCTGCGCCTCGTCGATGAGCTTTTGCAGGGCATAACGCTCCGGGGCGTACCAGTAGCCGTAATAGACGAGTTCGGCGTACCGGGGCATGAGGGAATCCCTGAGGTGCATCACTTCCCGGTCCAGGGTGACGGACTCCACCGCCATGTGCGCCGCCCGCAGGATGGTGCCGCCCGGGGTTTCGTAGACCCCCCGGGATTTAAGGCCAACGTAGCGGTTCTCCACCAGGTCCACCCGGCCGATGCCGTGCTCGCCGCCGATCAAGTTGAGCCGGGCCAGGAGCGCCGCGGGGCTCAAAGCCTCGCCGTCCACGACCATCGGGTCGCCATGCTCAAAGTCAATTTCGATATAACGCGGTTTGTCGGGCGCGGCTTCCGGCGACTTGGTAAGCGTGAACATATCCGCAGGCGGCTCGGCCCAAGGGTCTTCCAGGATGCCACCTTCGAAGCTGATGTGCAGGAGGTTGCGGTCGCTAGAATAGGGCTTTTCCTGGGTTACCGGCACGGGGATGCCGTGCTTTTCGGCATAAGCCACGCAGTCCGCCCGGCCCGCCAGGTCCCACTCCCGCCAGGGCACGATGATTTTGAGATCGGGCTTCAAGGCCATGTAGGTAAGCTCGAAGCGCACCTGGTCGTTGCCCTTGCCGGTGGCGCCGTGGCTCACCGCGTCGGCGCCGGTCTTAATGGCTACCTCCACCTGGGCCTTGGCGATGAGGGGCCGGGCGATGGAGGTGCCCAACAGATACGAGCCCTCATAGAGGGCGTTGGCCCGGAACATGGGCCAGACGAAATCCCGGACGAACTCTTCCTTCAGGTCTTCGACGTAGACTTCATCCGCGCCGGTGGCCTTGGCCTTGGCCGCCACCTCCGCCAGTTCCTCTCCCTGGCCCAGGTCCGCGGCAAAGGCCACCACGGGGCATTGGTAAGTTTCCTTAAGCCACTTGAGAATTACCGAGGTATCGAGGCCGCCGGAGTAGGCTAGAACAATTTTGTTTATATTTGCCATGCTCGTTTCCTATGAGAATTTATGGCGGGCAGTGCCCGCCCTACATTTTGCACAGGCTGGAAAGCCTGTGCCACCGGGTTTTTCTGACCCCCGGCCCTAACCCCTATCCCCTATCCTAAAAGCCATTCTAGGAGCGCCTTTTGGAAGTGCATCCGGTTTTCCGCCTGGTCCCAGGCCGCGGACTGAGGGCCGTCCAGGACCTCGGCGGTGATCTCCTCGCCCCGGTGGGCCGGGAGGCAATGGAGCACGATGGCTTCGGGCGCGGCCAGCTTGAGTAAATTGGCATTTACCTGGTAGGGCTCAAAAAATTTCTGGCGTTCCGCGGCCTCGTCTTCCTGGCCCATGGAGGCCCAGACGTCGGTGTTGATCACCAGGGCTCCGGCCACGGCCTCTTTGGGGTCCTGACCCAGGTAGACCCTGGCCCCTTCTTTCTTGGCCTGGGCGAGCAGGGCGGCGTCGGGCGCGTAGCCGGCGGGACAGGCCAGGTACAGGGGAAAATCCAGGTGCATGGCCGCGGTGATCCAGGAGTTGGCCATGTTGTTGCCGTCCCCCACCCAGGCCACCTTCAAGCCAGTAAGATCGCCGAAGCGCTCCTGCATGGTCATGAGGTCGCTGAGCACCTGGCAGGGGTGGTGGGTGTCCGTCAGGCCGTTGACCACGGGGATGGTGGCATGACGGGCCAGTTCCTCCACGGTCTCCTGGGCAAAGGTCCGCACTACCACGCCGTCAACGTACCGGGACAACACACGGGCGGTGTCGGCCTCCGGCTCGTTCCGGGACATCTGCGTCTGGCCCGGGGCCAGATAGATGCTGGAGCCCCCGAGTTGCGCAATCCCCGCCTCAAAGGAGACCCGGGTGCGGGTGGAGGGCTTGTCGAAAATCATAGCTACGGTTTTGCCCTTGAGGGACGCCGGGTCCCGCTGCTCTTTATGCAGAGCCTTGAGTTCCCTAGCCCGGGCCAGGAGGGTAACGATCTCTTCCCGGCTCAAATCCAGAATAGTCAACAGGTGCCGGGTCATGGAAATACCGCCTGTAGAGATACTCCCAGGATAGCCAGGCCTTTGTCTAGTTCCTGGGGGCTCACCACCAAGGGCGGGAGCAGCCGGATGACATTGCCCTGGGTGCAGTTGATGAGCAGACCCCGCTCCCGGCAGGCAGTGATCACGTCCGCACCTTGCTGGGTCAGCTCTAGGCCCCACATAAGGCCCAAGCCCCGGACTTCCTTAACAATAGGGAACTGGGCCTGAAAATCTGCGAGCTTCGCCCGGAGAAATTCACCTTTCTCCCGCACCGAGGCCAGAAACTCCGGCTGGCTCAGAAGGCCTACTGCGGTCTTAGCCGCCGCGGCCACCACCGGCCCCGCCCCGAAGGTGCTGGCGTGGGTGCCGGGGACAAAGGCCGAGGCTACCTCTTCGGTGGCCAAAAGCGCCCCCATGGGCAGGCCGTTGGCCAAGCCTTTGGCCAGAGTCATGACGTCAGGCGTGATGCCAAAATTTTCATAGGCAAAGAGCTTGCCGGTGCGGCCCAGGCCGGCCTGAATTTCATCCAGGATCAGCAACAGACCCCTATCATCGCACAATTGCCGCAAGCCTTTGAGATAATCGGGCGAGGGCAGATTGACGCCGCCTTCACCCTGGACGGGCTCCAGCATGACGGCGCACACGGTTTCATCCACGGCCTTGGCCACCGCGTCCAGGTCGTTAAAGGGCACAAAGCTGAAACCCGGTAGCAAGGGGTCGAACCCCTGCCAGAACTTGGGCTGGCCCGTGGCGGAAAGCGCGCCCAGAGTGCGGCCGTGGAAGGAGTTTTCCATGCTGATGATCCGGTGCCGCCCTTCCCCGAACCGCTCACGGGAATAGCGCCGCACCAGCTTGATGGCTCCTTCGTTAACTTCCGCCCCGGAATTGGCAAAAAAGACCCGGTCCGCAAAGGACAGGTGCACCAGCGCTTCGGCCAGCTCCACCATGGGGGTGGTGTAGTAGATGTTGGAGACGTGGACCAACTGGGTCAGTTGGCTTGCTGCGGCCTTGGCGATTTCCGGATGGGCATGCCCCAGATTGCACACTGCCAACCCCGCCAAAAAGTCCAGATATTCCCGGCCGGCATCGTCCCAGACCCGGCAGCCCTCGCCTTTCACCAGCACCAGCGGCTGCCGGCCGTAGGTGTTCATTACTACTTTGTTTGAACGATTAATCCAATTGTTGTTCATGATTCCACTCTCAGGTTATTAGCTATCAGCTTTCAGCCATCAGCAGTCAGCAAAAGAAAAACAGACTGTAGGCTACGTTTTGCGCATTGTCTGGTGCGTAAGACGCACCCTACGTTACTATTTCCGTGCCGATACCGGTATCGGTAAAGATCTCCAGGAGGACCGCGTGCAGGGCGCGGCCGTCCAGGATATGGGCCTTGCCCACGCCATTCGCCACCGCATCCAGGCAGCAGTTGACCTTGGGGATCATGCCGCCTTTGATGGCGCCCGTGTCCATCATGGCCAGGGCCACGTCCCGGTTCAGGGACGAGACCAGATGGCCGTCAACGTCCAAGACCCCGGCCACATCGGTGAGCAAAATGAGCTTAACCGCACCCATGGCCTTAGCCACTGCGCCTGCCACCAGGTCGGCGTTGATGTTATAGGTTTCCCCGGCTTCCCCCACCCCCACCGGCGCCACCACCGGGATGAAATGGTGATCCTGGAGGGTGCGGAGCAGGGCGCTGTTGACCCCTACTACCTCACCCACCAGCCCGATGTCGATGATCTCCGGGGGCTCGTCCTCACGGGGGCGGTAGTAATGGAGTTTTTTGGCCATGAGCAACCTGCCGTCCTTGCCGCTTAAGCCCACGGCGTTGCCACCGGCGGCGTTGATCAGATTGACGATCTCTTTATTGACCTTACCCGCCAGGACCATCTCCACCACATCCATGGTGCTCTCGTCGGTGACCCGGAGGCCGTCCACAAACCGGGTGGGGATGTTCATCTTGGCCAAGACCTGGCCGATCTGGGGACCACCGCCGTGCACCACCACCGGGTGGATGCCCAGGTATTGCAGGAGCGTCATATCCCGGGCGAACGCGGCTTTAAGTTCCGGTTCGGTCATGGCCGCGCCGCCGTACTTGATGACCAGGGTCTGCCCCTGGAAGCGGCGCATATAGGGCAAGGCCTCAAGTAATACTTCCGCTTTTTTTACCCATTCATTCGTCATGGATTTTGGTGATCTCCCTAATGAAGAATGGCCTTGGGCGAAAAAGGGAAAAGGGCAAAAGGCGAAAAGGAAAAAAGCTCGTTAAATTGTGCTCTTCCTTTTCCCCTCTTCGCCTTTTCGCCTTTTCCCCCTTTTTACAAAATGTACCGGCTCAAATCTTCGTCTTCGATGAGCGCGGCCAGGCGCTCCCGGACGTAGGCGTCGGTGATGGTGATTTCCTGGGCCGCCAGGTCCGGGGCCGTAAAGGAAATCTCCTCCAGCAGTTTCTCCATCACCGTATGGAGACGCCGGGCTCCGATATTTTCGGTCCGGTCGTTCACCTGGGTCGCCAGGGCGGCGAGTTCCTTGATGGCCTTGAGCGTGAATGTGAGCCGGATGCCTTCCGTGTTCATCAGGGCCTGATACTGCTTGATCAGGGCGTTTTCCGGCTCGGTTAAGATACGTTCAAAATCCTCGGCCCCCAGGGATTGGAGTTCCACCCGGATGGGGAAGCGGCCCTGCATCTCCGGGATCAAATCCGACGGCTTGGACAGGTGAAACGCCCCGGACGCGATGAACAGGATGTGATCGGTGTGCAACATGCCGTATTTGCTGTTGACCGTGGTGCCTTCCACGATGGGCAATAGGTCACGCTGCACCCCTTCCCGGGAGACGTCGGGTCCCCGGGTCTGGTCCCGGCCTACGATCTTGTCTATCTCATCCAAAAAGATAATGCCGTTTTGCTCCACCTTGCGCCGGGCCTCTTCCACCACCCGGTCCATGTCGATGAGGCGGCTAGCTTCCTCCTGGAGCAGGTATTCCCGGGCCTCCGAGACCTTGACTTTGCGCTGCTTGGTTTTGCCGGGAAAGAGGTTGCCCAGCATATCTTTGAAGTTAAAGTCCATTTCTTCTATGCCCGCGGCAGAGAAGATTTCCACCACCGGGGTGGTACGCTGGCTGACTTCCAGTTCCACGAAGCGGTCCTCCAGGCGTCCGGCCCGGAGCATGGACTTGAGCTTTTCCCGGGTTTTGTCACTTTCACCTTCGCCCTCGCCTTCCCCTTCCCCTGGCTGGTTTGGGGTCGAGCCGGGGAGCAGCATATCCAGCAGGCGTTCTTCCACCGCCTCCACGGCCTTGGCCTGGACCTTGTCCCGCTCTTCGGTCTTGACCATGGTGACGGCCAGTTCCATCAGGTCACGGACCATGGATTCCACGTCCCGGCCCACGTAGCCGACCTCGGTGAACTTGGAGGCCTCGATCTTGAGGAAGGGGGACGCGGTCAGTTTGGCCAATCTACGGGCGATCTCGGTCTTGCCCACGCCAGTGGGGCCGATCATGATGATGTTTTTGGGCGCGATTTCGTCCCGCAGGGCCTCGGGGACTTGTTGACGCCGCCAGCGGTTGCGCAGCGCGATAGCCACGGCGCGCTTGGCGTCCTTCTGGCCCACGATATATTTGTCCAACTCCGCCACGGTCTCCTTAGGAGTCAGGTGATCCCCGGAGACGGGGAGAAATTTCAGCAATTCCATGTTTGCAAGTCCCTTAAGCTATCTGCGTTCATCGGCGGTTATCGGCGGTTTAAAAATTAACCGCCGATGCACACCGGTAGACGCGGATTATAATTCCTCAATCACGATCTCACTATTGGTATAGACACACAATGACGCGGCGATGGACATGGCCTCCTGGCAAATCTCCACAGGACCCAGAGTGGTGTGGGTCATGAGGGCCCGGGCCGCGGCCAGGGCGAAGGAGCCGCCGGAGCCGATGGCCATGACGTCTTCGTCGGGCTCGATGACGTCGCCAGTCCCGGAGACCAGAAAGGCCGCGGTGCCGTCTACAGTCAGGAGCAAGGCCTCCAGGCGCCGCAGAATCTTGTCGGTGCGCCAGTCCTTGGCCAGCTCCACCACGGAGCGGGTGAGGTTGCCCTGGTGTTTCTCCAGCTTGGCTTCCAGGCGCTCGAATAGGGTGAGGGCGTCGGCCGTGGACCCCGCGAAGCCCACCAGGATCTTGCCGTGATAGAGCCTCCGGACCTTCTTGGCATGGTGTTTCATCACCATGTCGCCCATGGTCACCTGGCCATCGCCGGCCAGGGCAACTTTATCGCCCCGGCGGACCATTAAGATGGTGGTGCCGCGGAACTTTGTATCGCTATGGTTCATGCTATCCTTGTCTCGTTATTCTCGTTCCCAAGTTGCACTTGGGAACGGATTGAGGAGCCAAGCTTAGCTTGGCCCTCGAAGCAGAGCTTCGAGGAAATTTGGTTCCCAAGCTCAGCTTGGGAACCAGGTGAAGGTGCGCAGTGCGCACCCTACACGGCGGGCACGAAGGCCCGCTCCACCGATCCTCTTCGCCTTTTAACCTTTTCCCCGTTTCGCCCTTATTTACTCCGGGGATGGGCCTTGTCGTATTCTTCCATCAAATAATCCAGGTTCAAATGAGTATATCGCCCGGTTGTGGAGATCGAGGCATGGCCCAGCAACTCCTGGACGGCCCGCAGATCGGCCTGGCCCTCTAAAAGATGGGTGGCGAAGCTGTGGCGCAGGCCGTGGGGCGTCAACCCTTGGGAAAGCCCTGATTTGCCCACCCACTTGGCCACGAGCCGGGCAACGCCCCGGGTGGAGAGGCGACCCCCCCGGGAATTGACAAACAGGGCGGTTTCGTCCCCGGTGCCCTGCTGCGTAAGAAACCGCTGCCGCAGGGGCAGATAGGCCGACAGCGCCGCTTTGGCCGGCTCGCCCAGGAAGGCCAGGCGTTCCTTGCTACCTTTGCCCCAGACCCGGAGGATGCCCGGCTTCAGGTCGACGTCTTCCAGGCTGAGGCCGGCGAGTTCCGAGAGGCGGAGCCCTCCGCTGTAAAATACCTCAAGGACGGCTTTATCCCGGCAGGCCCCGAAGTCATCGCCCTTGGGTTCGCTCAACAGATGAAAGGTCTCGTCCACGCTCAGATAGTGGGGCAGAGGCTTTTCCAGCTTGGGGCTGGGGGCCAGTTTGGCCGGGTTCTGGGTCAAGACGCCGAGGCGTTGCAGGTATTTGAAAAAGGTGCGCAGCGCCGAGAGCTTGCGGGCTACCGTGGTCTTGCGGTTGATCTTGAGGGCCGTGGCCAGAAAGGCCCGTAAGTCCCGATAAGTCACTTGCTTAAGTTCGGCGTCTTGCCGCTCCCGGGCGTAAAACTCTAGAAATTGGGTGAGGTCGAGGCGGTAGTTTCTTAAGGTATGGGGCGACATCTGCCGCTCCACCTTGAGGTACCGCAAAAAGTCTTCCAGATGACTAAAGCCGTCCACCGCCATGGAATCCTTGGGAAAACCTGCCCCATTCTCCCTTTAACCCATTTAAAAGATAGATATTATCATGAAGTGTCCGCAATGCCAAAGATTATCAAGGATAGAATGAGACCGGAGGACTGCAATGAGATTGAATGGGGCTGTAGGCTGAGGTCGCATTTATCACTGGAGCCAGAAAAATAACTCTACTCACCCCCACCCCAGCCCTCCCCCATCACGGGGGAGGGAGGAAAGGGACAATGCATTTCGTGCTCCGATCAATAGAAAAAGCGTCTCGGCTGTAAAGCGCAGGTTTTTGTAAGAGACTGCGGCTACCCAAATTGACCAGTAGTCCAGGGAAAAGTCTTTAATTGACTTATGTGCAATAATTGGAGCTTGCGCAGAAGAATACTAAAGTTATACACTTATAAAAGTATCAGGGAGATTCATAAATCCCCTCTGCCGATTTTCTTTGATTACCTTTACGAGGAGTTTTGGATATGGAAAAATGTTCCCACGGAGCCGATCCCAAGTCCTGCGGCGAAGACCCCAAGTCTTGCCAGGGCTGCGATCCGGCTCATCATGAGCCCGACAAAGACCAGGAAGAACGGGAACTGGCCCGCACCCTAAAGCAGATTCGCCACAAACTGGTGGTGATGAGCGGCAAGGGCGGCGTGGGCAAAAGCAGTGTGGCCGTCAGCCTGGCCCTGGCCCTGGCCCGCCGGGGCAAAAAGGTGGGGTTGATGGATGTGGACCTCCACGGCCCCAACGTTTTAAGGATGCTGGGCCTGAAGCAGCCTATGGATTTAACCCATGCCCAGTTTGATCTGCCCCCGGACCTCTTTGACACCCTCCGGGTCATCTCCATCGAAGTTTTGATGCGCGACCGGGACATGGCGGTGATCTGGCGGGGTCCCTTAAAACACCAGCTCATCCGCCAGTTCCTCAGCGAAGTGCAGTGGGGAAATCTGGATTACCTGGTGGTGGATTCGCCCCCGGGGACCGGGGATGAGCCCATGAGCGTGGCCCAGACTATCCCCGACGCCGTAGCCATCGTCGTCACCACCCCCCAGGAAATTTCCCTGGCGGATGTGCGGAAGTCACTGAATTTCTGCGAAAAGATCAACATGAAGGTAGTGGGCATCGTAGAGAACATGAGCGGCTACGCCTGTCCCCATTGCGGCAAGGACCTGCCCCTGTTCAAGAGCGGCGGCGGCTTAAAGACCGCCCAAGCCGCCAAGGTTCCCTTCCTGGGAGCCCTGCCGTTCGACCCCGCGGTGGTGGAGGCCTCGGATCAGGGAAAACTTATGCAGGTGAAGGAGGCCGACAGCCCCTTCTTCCAGGCCCTGAAACCCATCGTGGAATACATCCTGGAGACCCTGCCCGCGACGCCGGCGGTTACTCGGGAGCCTGGGGTTATGAAGTTCGCCCTGCCGGTGGAAGACGGCAAACTGACGGACAAGTTCGGCCATGCCTCCCACTTTGCCATCTTTAAGGTCAAAGACGGCGCCATCGGGCCTAAGGAACTCATCCCCAGCCCGCCCCACGAACCCGGGGGCATCCCCGAATGGCTGGATGACCTGGGAGTAACCCACATCATCGCCGGCACTCTGGGAGAAAAAGCCCAAGGGCTGCTGACCAAGAAAGGCATCGAAGTGGTGGCCGGCGCTCCCCTGGAGGCCCCGGAAGTATTGGTGGAGAAATACCTCAAGAAGACCCTCGCCACCAGCCCCCGGGAGCACCCGGCAAGTTGCGGCTGCGGGCAGGGGTAATACGACGTAAAAAGCTCCAGGCAGCCGCAGGCTTTGCTGTGAAAGTCCTGTAGGGGCGGGTTTAAAACCCTCCCCTACAAGCGGTGTCCAAGCGGAGCTTGGGCGGAAAGTAGCGTTCCCAAGTGCAAACTTGGGAACGAGGGCGCAAAAATTATGGAGCCGAGGCGAGGCCCTCGGCTCCACATTCTCCTTACTCCCTGACTGGAGCTTGTAGGGGAGCGGGCAGGCTCAGGTTAGAGAAATGACTTTGTCCGCCAGTTGCATGGAGGTCACGATATCCACCATGCTGGTGAGTTCACCTACCTGTTTCTTTTCCAGGAGATTGAAGGTCTTCAAGCAGGGGCCACAGACCAGGATGCCGAGCCCTTCATCGGCCAGGGCTTGAAGCTGGGGCAAAGCTTCCGACCCCTCTACGGCCAGTTTGACTCCCGAATTTAAGAGAACCAGGCGCCACAGGTCGCTCCCCATTTCCTTCATGGTCCTGATAAAATTGACCACGATTTTGCGTCCGAGTTCATCATCGCCCTTACCCAGACTGTCTGCGGCCAGTAGCACCAGGATCTTCTTAACGTCCTGCACGTCCTGAGCCGGGGCTTTGTGAACCGGGATTTCCCCGGTACAACAAGCCTGGCCCGCCAGTTCGCTTCGCATCGTCTCAGCCACGGTCGTTCTCCTTTTCCTCTCGCTTTTTACTCTTAAGACGATGGCGATCGGAAAAAGGATACAGTTAAGGGTTGGGCGGTTTCAGGAAAAGCTTGTAGCCACTAGGGGTTTCAGGCTGGCAGGTTAAGACATTCCTCTCATCCACTTCGAAGACACAGTGTTCCTCCAGCAGGGCCTTCAGTTTTTTCCGGGCCCGATGGAGCCTGATCTTGACGTTTTCCACGGTAATCTCCAGGATCTCGGCGATTTCCCGCTGGCTGAACTCGCTGATATCCGAGAGAATGATGACACTGCGGAGCGACTCGGGCAGATGGTTGACCAGGCCAAAGACACATTTGCGCATCTGGCCTTGTTCCAGTTCTTTCTGAGCCGTGGTGGCCATTGTTGGCTTTCCGGAGATTTCTTCCAGGCCCAGGTTGGCGGCTTTTCCTTGCTGGCGGAAATAATCCTGGCAGATATTGTAGGCAATCCTAAATATCCAGGCTTTCAGCTTGGTGGCATCCCTGACGTTTTCCAGGTTATTGTTGATTCTGATAAAGGTCTCCTGCACTAAGTCATCCGCCACCCACTCGTTTCTCACCGTATGCAGAATGAATTTTCTGACTCCCTGGTAATATTGATCGTAAATCTCCGTGAGGTGCATCTCTAAATCCCTGTCAACTCAGGAACCGCATTTCGGACTGCATTTATCGCTTGGCAAGGGGCAAGCATCCCCCTCCTGACCCGTTAAGCTTCTGACGCTATTCTTCATCAGCATGTTGATATTATTTTTAATTTTGTAGGCACATTCCACCGCCGCTTGAATATCCTCCGGGGCCAGGCCGCAGGCCTGGGCCTTCTGATAATAGTAGTCAAAGCAGGGAATACAGTTGGCCGCGACTGCCGCTCCCAGACAAACCAACAGCTGGGTTTTTTCTTCCATGGATCTTCCCCCTCCTGATTCTGCCGGATTATTACTGAGACGTTACAGCTCGACAAAAGGTTACTCGGGTACCTGTCACTTTCCCATCATCTGTTCCCTTTTTATCCCCACTCCAAGGTCAAGAGCAAGGCGTCTTCCTGGGTATCGTCGTAGTAGCGGGGACGGCGGCCCACTTCTTTAAATCCAAAAGATTCATACAGGGCGCGGGCCGCGAGGTTGGACGGCCGCACCTCCAGCCAGGCGATCTCGGCTCCCTGGGTCCGGGCCTGGGCCAGGCCTTCGGACAGCAAGCGCCGGGCGATGCCTTTACGACGATGGGCGGGGTGAACAGCCAGATTGAGAATGTGCATCTCGTCGAGCACGACCCAGAAAATGAGGTAGGCCCAGGTCTGCCAGGGTTGAGGAGAGGGAGGGCCGGCAACCAGCATAGAGCTGTTCCGGTGGGCCAATTCCGAAAGGAAGGACCACCGGGACCACGGGGTGGAAAAAGAGTGCGATTCGATGGCCCAGATGGCCGAGACATCCGCCAGGCCGGCCCGGCGGATGAGAAGCCCTGGGATCATTTTTTATGGAGAACCTCGCTGGCAACGGTGATCCCTTTCTGACCGGATTGCTTCAGGGCCAGGGCTACCTCTCGCAGGTCATTCTTATCCCGGAGTTGCGCCAGTTTCATGAGCATGGGCAGATTGACGCCGGTGATGACTTCCACCTTGCCCTCTTGCAGGAAAGACAGAGTGAGGTTAGAGGGGGTGCCCCCCAGCATGTCGGTGAGGATGACCACGCCGCTGCCGTTATTCACCTGGGACAGGCCGCGCTGGATCTGCTGGCGGGAGACCTCGGGGGCCGCGTTGGGGTCCAGGGACACGGCCACGATTTTCTCCTGCCGCCCCAGGATCAGGTCCCAGACGCTGGTAAGCGCCTCGGCCAGTTCCTTATGAGTGACGATTAAGATTCCAATCATAACTAATCTCCTGAGGACCGCGGCATATCGCGATGGGTAAGGGTGAACGGATAATTGTCCCGATTCAGATGTTGCCCCAGGGCACTGGCGATGACCACTGAGCGGTGCTGCCCTCCGGTACAGCCGATGGCAAAAGTGAGGTGGGTCTTGCCTTCTTCCTGGAAGCGGGGCAGTAAAAAATCCACAAAGGTGAACAGGTGCTCGAGAAAAGCCTGCGTTTCAGGCTTTTCCAGGACATACTCCCGGACCCCGGGATTTTCGCCGGTTAACGGCTGCAACTCGTCGACAAAATAGGGGTTGGGTAGGAACCGCACATCCAACACCATGTCAGCTTCCGGAGGAATGCCCTTCTTGTAAGCAAATGAAATGAGATGGAGCCGCATTCTCTGGCGAGGCAAGAGCTCGGAGTACTCATCCTTGATCAACTCCCGCAGTTGATGGGGGTTATAGTGGGAGCTGTCGATGATACGGTGGGCCAGTTGGCGCAAGCCTGCCAGGGAATTACGTTCCTGATTCAGAGCCTGGATGATGGTGTCATGGTCCGCCAGGGGGTGCTGACGCCGGGTTTGAGAAAACCGCCGGATCAACGTGCCTTCTTCCGCCTCCAGAAAGATAATGTGGAGATGGTAGCCCTGGTCCTCCAGCCCTTTAAAGACCTGGGCGTAATTCTGGATGAAGCCTTCGGTACGAACATCCATGACCAGGGCGATCTTGCGTCCATTCTGAATAGCCGGCGACTGCATCTGAAGGAAAGGGGGAAGCAGGCTCAGGGGTAAGTTGTCGACGCAAAAATAGCCGATATCTTCCAGGGCGCGCAGTACCGTGCTCTTCCCCGAACCGGAAAGCCCGGTAAGGATCAAAACGGCAAAAGGGGACAGGTGTTGTGAGCTCGATTCCTGGTGCGGACCGGATGCCTGGGTCATGTTTGCCGGATCTATTCTTTTAGATGACCTGCATGATTCTTATCGGCAGTTAGAAAAGATAGCGTGAGACCTGAGATTAAAATTCCGCATCGCGCTCGGCGATCAAGCGGTAAATTTCGTCGGCCCCCTCGGCCTTCATCAGGTTGTCCCTAAACGGCTGGCTCATAAGCATCCGGGAGATCTTGGCCAATGCCTTAAGATGGATACCGGCAGAATTAGCCGGAGCCAGAAGCATGAAAAAAATTTGGGAAGGCTTGCCGTCCATGGAGTCGAAGTCAACTCCTTTGAGGCTGCGGCCGAAGCATAACAAGAGCTTGGAGAGTTGGGGGAGCTTGCCGTGGGGGATGGCGATGTTATCGCCGATGCCGGTACTCCCCAGGCGCTCCCGGTCCAGCAGCACATCCATCACAGTTTGGAGAGAAAGCCCATCGGACCCCGGCGCCAGAGCCTTGGCCAACTCCTCCAGTACGCCCTTTTTGTTGGTGGCCTGCAAATTGGGTAAGATGCAATTTGGGGCCAGGAGGTCAATAATTTTCATGCTGCTCCCCAATGCTCTATCCCAGGTCGGGTTCGACCAGGACAAAGGTGCCATCCTGGCGCCGATATAAGATATGCAAACTGCCGCTGGTCACATTGGTGAAGACCAACAGGTCATCTTTGCCGCTTTGCATGAGTTCCACCGCATCCGTCAGTTGGAGGGCCGGGACCTCAACGCGTTTACGCCGCAGGGCCGGTAAAGCCGGAGCTTCCTCGGTTTCGGCTTCGGCCGCGGCAGCGACAGTTGACCTGCTCCGGTCGCCCTTGGGGCCCTTCAGCTTATCCCGAACTTTTTTCAACTGCAAATCGATCTTGTCCATTACCAGATCGATTGCGGCGTACATGTCCGTGTTCTCTTCTTTGCCTTTGATGATCCGCCCATTATTGTCTATGGTAACATCCGCCAGGTGGCGAAATTTTTCCAGCCCCAGCACCACATGGGCCTCTACCGGTCCGTCCAGATAGCGGGTGAATTTATTCAACCGGTCCGTCACATAGTTTTTCAAGGCCTCAGAGGGTTCAATCTGTCTGAAAGTCACGGAAATCTGCATTATTGCCTCCCAAAGGGTTATGCCAAAGGCCCAACATTAAGGGGCGAGATTTTCTGGCTGGCTCTTCCGCCGGTACACGGGTTTCTTGCGTTTACTGGAAGATAACACCCCCAGCATGCCGCGATATTTGGCCACGGTGCGCCGGGCAATGATCACATCCTGACGGCGGAGCATATCGGCAATCTCCTGATCGCTCAAGGGGTTCTCAGGGTCCTCGGATTGCACCATTTGGCGTATCTTTTCCTTGACGGACTCCGAGGCTATCTGGTCACCCAAAGACATGTTGATGGCGCTGTTGAAGAAGAACTTAAGATCAAAGACGCCCTGGGGAGTGTATACATATTTGTTGGTGGTGACCCGGCTGATGGTAGATTCGTGCATCTGCACATCTTCCGCCACCTGGCGCAGGGTCAAAGGTTTCAGATGGGACAGGCCATGATCCAGAAACTCCCGCTGGAACCCCACGATGCTTTCCGTCACCCGGTACAAGGTCTTTTGGCGTTGGTGGATGCTGCGAATAAACCAAAGGGCGTTATCCAGGTGCTTTTGAATATAACTCTTGACCGAGTCCGGAAGTTTGTCGGGACCCCGCAGGGCCTCCAGATAATACGAGTTAACCCGCAACTTGGGCAGACCGTCGTCATTCAAACGGATGACGTATTCATTGCCCACTTTTTCCACGTGGACGTCGGGGTTGATGTAGTCTGCCTCTTCGGAGTCAAACCCCCGGCCGGGCTTGGGCTCCAGGTTGGCGATGAGATCACCGGCCTCAACCACCTGCTCCAGGGGCACCTTCAGGTCCCGGGCGATGGCATGGTAATTCTTATTGCCCAGGTTGTTCAGATGGCGGTCAACAATATCCAGTACCAGGGGATCGGCGACACCCAGCAACTTGAGCTGCAATTGCAAACATTCTTGCAGGGTCCGGGCTGCCACCCCCGGCGGGTCGAAGGTTTGGACGATCTCCAGGACCTGCTCTACCCTGGCCGGGTCGATCCCCCCCATCTCGGCAGCAATCTCCTCGGCCGTGACCCTAAGATAACCGTCTTTGTCTATGTTGCCGATGATCAACAGCCCGATGGTTTCGCCTTCCTCATCCAGATCCAGTTTGGCCATCTGGAGCTGCCAGATAAGGTGAGATCTCAGCGTGCTCTTTTCCGCATTGAGGGATTCAAACGGCAGGGCTTCCCGTTCTTCGTGCTCGCCTACGGGGGTGGGCATGAGGCGATCTTTCAGGAAGCTGTCCCAATCCCACTCTTCCGAGGCGGATTTGCTTTCTTCGGGTTTAATCTCCTCCGGGGTCGGTTCGCCATCGGCAAGATTCCCCAGCCCTAACTCATCCTCTCCTGCGACTTTTTCTTCTTCAAACTGATCATCTTCCAGGACCGGGTTGGTTTCCAGGGCCTGGGTGATTTCACCCACCAACTCCATGCGCGACAGTTGCAGCAGCTTAATGGCCTGCTGCAATTTCTGCGTCATGATGAGGGATTGGGTGAGCTTTAAACTCTGTCTAATTTCCAAGGCCATCTGGTCGCCTTATGGACATACCCTTCGTTTTGGGGACCCTAACTGCCGCGGCCACCGAAATCATTATAACTTAAAGGTCTCGCCCAAGTAAATTCTTTTGGCCAACTCACTTTGAACCAACTGCGAAGGCGACCCTTCTTCCAGGATCACGCCTTCATTGAGAATATAAGCCCGGTCGCACACCCCTAGAGCTTCCCGAACATTATGATCAGAAATCAGAACACCCAGGCCTCTATCCCTTAACTCCCTGATAATATTTTGTATATCGGTAACTGCCAGGGGGTCGATACCGGCAAAGGGTTCATCCAGGATGATAAAGTGGGGGGCGGTGACCAGGGCGCGGCTGATCTCCACCCGGCGCCGTTCGCCGCCGGACAAAGCTGAGGCTTTCTGATGAGCCAGATGGCTAATCCGCAGATCTGACAACAGCTTTTCCAGCCTTTCCTGACGAATATGCAAATCTGGTTCCAAAGTTTCCAGGATCGCCATGATATTTTCGGCCACCGTGAGCTTGCGAAACACGGAAGCCTCCTGGGGCAGGTATTGCAGCCCCATCCGGGCCCGACGATAAATGGGCAGGAGGGAAATGTCCTCGCCGTCCAGGTAAATCTTGCCGCCGTCCGGTTGCAACAGCCCCAATATCATGAAAAAGGTGCTGGTTTTTCCGGCTCCATTGGGACCCAGGAGTCCCACCACCTCGCCGCTCTTCACTTCCAGGGAGACGTGGTCCACTACCGTGTGGCCATCATAACTCTTGGCCAGCGATTCCAGAGTGAGGCGGTGCATATTCTAAGGTTGGCGTCCCTTCGTGGTCTTAGGGCTAAAAGGCAGGTTGGTTTTACCTTCGGGGCTCCCCTTGGAGTAGAGCAAGGCTTCCACACGGCGCTGGGGTGAACTTTCCACCAGCACCTTATTGGTCTTGAGGTTGAAAACGATCCGTTCCCCCTTCAGGGTATTTTCGGCCTGCCATAACTGGGGGTTGCCCCGGAGCACCACCTCATCTTTGTCCTTATAGTAAATGGCCTCGTCGCCGGTGGCCACCCGGTCCGCCTGTACGAAACGCACCTGGCCCTTGGCCACGATGCGGTCGATTTTGCCGGCTCCCAAATCCCCCAACGGCGACTGCTCCGCGGGTTCCTGAGGCGGCTTGGCCGCAGCTTTGGGCTTGGCCGGTTCCTTCTTCAAATAGACCAGCAATTTATCGGAGTATAAGGTGGATTCACCGTACAGGGATTTTACCTGGCCGCTGAAAATGATAACCCCTTCTTTCTGATCGGCCTCCAGGCGGGTGGCGGTGATGCGCAGCGGTATTTCTTTCTCCGTGGCCGGGGGTTTGGGCGGAGCGCCATAACCCAGGGACAAATCCATGAGGCACACCAGGAGGAATCCGGCGGATATCAAAAAACGGTGGGGCTTCACGGCTTGACCCTCCAATCCCGGACCTTTAATTCGGTGAGGCGGTGCTGAGCCATAATGAGCTTTTTTGCGGCCAGTTCCACCCGCAACTCCTTGCCTTCCACCCTTAGGCTCGGTTCCATGATCACCACATCCTGGGGCGCGAGCAGGACCCGCTCGTCGGGGAGATAGGTGGCTTCAATGGTCTCAATCGTCAGATCGCCGCGTCGCATCTCGACATGTCCCTTCAGGGTCAAGACCCGGGTTTTGGTATTGAACAGGCCATCATCGGCTTTGACCCGGATGTCTTCGCCGGGACCGAAGAATTCCACCCGCACGCCGCTGATGCTGACCGTAGCCAGGTCCGGATGAAAATCCGCCTTCTTGGCCTCCAGGACCCAGCGCTTGTCGCCTTCATGAATCTCGGTAAGGGAGAGGCCCTCCATCCGAGGAGTCTTAACCTGGGCGGGTTTGGGAGGCGGCGGCGGCGGTTTATTGCCGAAGAGTCCCCAGGCGCCCAGTCCTAATACTATTACGGTTCCCAGTACCCAGAGCCACCTTTTGCGGCTCCAGGTTGACGGTCCCCTGCCTACCATATTTTTCATGCCAAATTCAGCGCTTTTTCCTTGAATTATATTAGGGGTGAGGGAGCGTGTAAAGGTATATCTGGCCGCGCCAAGGGCCTGTTCGGGAACCAGCAGAAAAATGTGGGACAACTATCACGGGGTTTCCGGTGCTTACATTTTACGGCCCCAGCCACGGGCTCAGGAGTTCTGCCCACTTGCCCCGGGCCTTCAGGAGCAAATCGCAGACTTCGCGGACCGCGCCGGTGCCGCCCGGAAGTGAGGTGACCCAATGGGCCGCAGCCCTAACCTCCGGGACGGCATCGGCCACCGCCACTCCAAGCCCCACACGGTGGAACAGGGGCAGGTCCACCAGGTCGTCGCCCACTGCGGCCACCTCAGCCGGGGCCAGATTCAGGGCCGCCAGGAGTTCTTCCAAAATGGCGACTTTATCCCGGACGCCCTCATAGAAGCGGCTGATTCCCAGCTCCCGGGCCCGGTGAAACGCGGCGTCGGAGCGGCGGCCCGAGACCATCGCCACCTCGATGCCACCCCGCTGGGCCATCTTGATGCCGTGGCCGTCCCGGACGTGAAAGACCTTAAGAGTTTCGCCTTTGGCATCGAAATAGAGGCGCCCGTCAGTGAGAACCCCGTCGATGTCCAGGATCAGCAGGCGGATGGCTTGGGAGCGCTGCCATACTTCCGGGGGATAATCGTGAGAATTCATCTGATTCCTTTTCTGAACCTTTATATCCATTAAGCTGCAGGGCGGGTTTAAAACCCGTCCCTACATTGGTCGGAATAGCTGTAAATTGAGTTAACCCTGCTCTTGAATGGTACGATGTAGGGCCGCAAGTTTCCGCCACAAGGGTAGGACCTCGGACAATAGCAGGGAATTGGGACCGTCGCAGAGGGCCGCGTCGGGGTCGGGATGGACCTCCATGAATAGGGCATCCACCCCCGCGGCCACCCCGGCTCGGGCGAGCAGGGGGATATACTCCCGTTGGCCGCCGGAGCAGGTGCCCTGGCCGCCGGGCAACTGGACGCTGTGGGTTACGTCCAGGACCACGGGGCAGCCCAGGCCCCGCATAATGGGGAGGCTGCGAAAATCCACCACCAGGTTGTTATAGCCGAACGTGGCGCCCCGCTCGGTCAGGAGCACCCGCCGATTGCCGGCGGCAAAAACCTTGTCCACCGCCTGGCCCATGTCCCAGGGAGCCATAAACTGGCCTTTTTTGATATTTACCACCTTGCCGGTTTGCGCTGCGGCCACCAGCAGATCGGTCTGGCGGCAGAGAAAGGCCGGAATCTGGAGGACATCCAAGACTTCAGCCGCGGGCGCGACGTCCGCCACCTGATGCACGTCGGAGATCACCGGCAGACCCACTTCGTCTTTCACCCGGGCCAGGATTTCCAGGCCTTGTTGCAGGCCCGGCCCCCGAAAGGAGGTGACCGAGGTGCGATTGGCCTTATCGTAGGAGGATTTGAAGATCAGCGGCAGGTTAAGCTCCTGCGCATAGTCCTTCAAAGTCCGGGCGATGTGCAGGGTGGCGTCTGCGGACTCGATGACGCAGGGCCCGGCGATCATGACTAAATCGCCGTTTCCAACCATGAAATCAGAAATGAGAACTTTGCCGCTCATGGAATTTTAGAGGTCAGGGGTTTGGGGTCAGGAAAATCTTTCTCAAGGGGGTTCATTTCTTAAAATCATCAAAGAATTTTTCGTCTACGTCAAATGTGGTTCTTGGAATAAGACCGAGTTGCAGCTGCTCAAACATTTGTACCAGTACGTCTCCGTCCACTAATTCTATCGGTGGCGCTCCATCTCTCCGAGCCTCTTTCTTGGCTTCAAGAGTGAATGTTCCAGTGGTAATGATGATGCCTTTGTCGGCTCTCCCCATCATTGCTCCTCGGAAATCTCTTACCTGCGATGGGGTTACTGCCCCCTGATAGCGTTTACATTGGAACAGAACATTAAAACTCACAAAGGCATTCACCTGCAGAATACCTACGCCATCTATTCCTCCGTCACCTGTTTTTCCCGTAACAGCTACCTTCTGAAAACCGGATTCTCTCAATAATCTTTGGCTGAGGCGTTCAAATCCGCTAGGTGGCAGTGATTTAATGAGGTTTAATAAATTGGTTCGATGATCCGGAGGTTCAACTTCCTCTTCTAATTCCCCAGCGGGAGGTTTGCTTAGGTCTTTGGGTTTCTTCCCCTTTGTAAAACTCTTATGGACTGCTTTAAATATCCCAAAGGAATCAAAGGCCATGGCATCAGTGGATAGCCCTTTTTCAGTGAGGCTCCAGACGCCGCGTTTTGAAGAATCTATATAACCCGCGCTTGCTAAATAAAATCGAGCCCATTGAATTTGATTACGAACGCGTGATTGCCCACCTTTAAGTGTCACCTCTTGTTCTGATTCCGGTATGCCCATTTTTTCGATAACATGATCAATGACTTCAGCAGCTGTTCCTGATCCCCCTGTCTCTTGGAGGACTTCAATGATGGGCTTAAAGAAACGAACAAACTGAGACCCCTTATGATTGCTCATGTTGACACGTCCGCAATATCTATCTCCCTCATATCTCCCCGCCGGGGTGAGGCAGGCTGCGTTTGTATTCCAGGCAGGCCTTGATGTAGTCCCGGAACAGAGGGTGGGGGGCCAGGGGCCGGGACTTGAATTCCGGGTGGAACTGGCACCCCAGGAACCAGGGGTGGTCCCGCAATTCGATGATCTCCACTAACTCGCCGTTGGGGGAAGTGCCGCTGATGACCAGGCCGGCCTCCTTGAGCTGGTCCCGGTACTGGTTGTTAAACTCGTAACGGTGGCGATGCCGTTCCATGATCTTGGTTTCCGTATAGGCCGTCCCGGCCAGGGAGCCTTCCGTGAGGACGCAGGGGTAGCTTCCCAGACGCATGGTGCCGCCTTTGTCCGCGGCCTGGTCCCGGCGGATGATGGCGTCCTTGCGGTAATCATACCACTCCCGCATCAGGTAGATCACCGGGTGCTCGGCCTCGGGGAGGAACTCTTCGCTGGTAGCGCCGCTAATATTGGCCAAATGCCGGGCAAACTCCACCACCGCCAATTGCATGCCGAAGCAGATGCCGAAATAGGGGATTTTCTGTTCCCGGGCGTAGCGGATAGCCAGGATCTTGCCCTCCACCCCCCGAACCCCGAAGCCTCCGGGCACCAGGATCCCGTGGAGGTGGCCCAGGAGACCTTCGGCGCCTTCCCGCTCCACCCTTTCTGAGTCGATATAGGTCAACGCCACCTGGACTTCATTGGCCAGGCCGCCATGCACCAGGGCCTCGTGGAGGCTCTTGTAGGATTCCCGCAGGTCCACGTACTTGCCTACGATCCCGATTTCCACCCGGTCCTTGGGGTTTTTGATGCGGTCCACCAGTTTTTGCCAGACTTCCAGTCGGGGAGCCCGGGTCCAGATATTGAGGCTCTCAATGAGGCGCTCGTCCAGACCCTCCTGGTGAAACAATAAGGGAATTTCGTAAATGTTAGCCACATCCTGGGCGGTGATCACCGCACCCGGCTCGACATTACAGAAGAGGGCGATCTTGGCCTTGATGTCCTTACTGAGGATCTTTTCGGTACGGCACAGGAGGATATCGGGCTGGATACCGATGGAGCGCAATTCCTTGACGCTGTGTTGGGTCGGTTTGGTCTTGACCTCGCCTGCGGTTTTGATAAACGGCACCAGGGTCAGGTGAATGTAGCAGACGTTTTCTTTGCCCAGGTCGCCCTTGAGTTGGCGAATGGCCTCCAGGAAGGGCAGGCTCTCGATATCGCCCACGGTGCCGCCGATCTCGATGATGGCCACATCCGCCGTGGGCGCGATCTTCATGATGGATTGCTTGATTTCGTCGGTGATATGGGGGATGACCTGGACGGTGCCGCCGAGGTAGTCCCCGCGCCGCTCCTTGGTAATGACGTTATAGTAGATGCGGCCCGAAGTGAAGTTGTGCTCCTGGCCCAGGGTGACCCCGGTGTAACGCTCGTAATGCCCCAAATCCAGGTCGGTTTCCGCGCCGTCTTCGGTGACGTAAACCTCGCCGTGCTGGAAGGGGTTCATGGTGCCGGGGTCCACGTTGATATAGGGGTCCAGTTTTTGGAAAGTGACCCTCAGCCCCCGGGCTTCCAATAAGGCGCCAATAGCCGCCGCCGCCACCCCCTTGCCCAACGAGGACAGCACCCCACCCGTGATGAAAATGATTTTAGTTTTCACAAGTCCCTACATATACCTCCGTAACCTGGATGTCAAGATGGACCTGCCGCCCCTGAGAAAGTTTAAAGCGGAGCGGGAATTGCCGCCCGCGGCGAGTTGCGGAAGTGACCGGGAGGCCTGGCCAAAACGACCCCGCTTACTCATAGGAAAAGGGGGCGGTGGCGGCAAATTTGAGCAAAGAAGCGGCGATGATGATCCCGGCCGCAAGCAACAGCGCCACTATCAGAGGATAAGCGATGATCCGATACCGGGGATATTGCGCCAATTTCAACCGGAGCCAGGTAAAAGCCCGGGCAAACTCCTCGGAGAACAGGGCGATGAACACCAGAACGCCGGCATAGAAAAGGATTGTTCCGATCATGTCATCCCAGGATCACCCGGTGGGCGAAACCGGGCCTAATTCTTAGAACCCTGTTTTGGCAGTTTCAAATCCGGACAAATGATCCTGTGGTTTTAGTTATGCTATCATATTTTTGCTATAATTACTCTATGGATACCTGCCGATTTCACCCGGAGCGCGAGGCTAGCGTGCAGTGCCAGAAACATGAATTGGGGTACTGCCAGGAATGCCTGGACGCTTGCCGCGCCTGCACCGACCCCTGCTTGTACTGCAAGTTTCGCCCGGGCTGCGTCATCTGGGAACTCTGCCGCAAGGAAGCTAAAAAGCGCTGCAAGGAAGAGGTTGCCTTAAGCTAATCCTCTCCTTTGGTCTTCCCGCCGGAATATTGATTCCGTTTTTCTCTCCCCCAAAATAAACAGCAAAAATAGAAAGGGCTCATCCACCTTTTTGTACTTCTTGCATTTTTTGTAAGAGTCGGGAGACGTGCGGCAGGGCTTCAGCAGCTCTTTAAAGCTTTTTCAAGCGTTTTTGGAGTTGGCGTTGGAGTTTGGATAAGCGCCGGGCCGGCCCCTTTTTGTGGGTGCCTCGGGTGGCGGATGGGTCGGCCTCGCCCTCGTGGTCACGGGCGGCGGTTGGGTGAAGATAAGACAACTCAAATTGTCCGGCATGGATCCAGGAAGCCTTCACGTGTTCGGCGCACACCTGGATTTCCCGATCCGAGGTGACCACCAGGGCCCGCTCCCGTTCCTGGTGCAGCAACCGTTTGATGACTTCATCGGCCCGCTCCCCGCGACGGGAATAGATAATCAAAATGCCCTGATGTTGGTCCCGGCTTTCTTGCAGGTCGCCGTGCTGCCAGCCGTCAAAGACCACGGTAATCCGGTGGTGGGACCGACTTCGATACTGGGCCAACAACTCTAATAAGGCTTCCCGGCCGGCTTGCAGGTCCATGGCATCCAGGAGCTGCAACTGGGGAGATTGACGAATTACGTTATAGCCATCAACGATGAGATGCATGGTTATATAATACTAAAAATAAATAATGAGAAAGTTTACTGCAAAAATGTTGTTGTCAATAGTGTTTTTCTTTGCTATAGTACCTCCGGTTACGTTTTATTAACGTAAGGGGGAGGATGTGGACAATATGCGTAACTTTTTATACTTTCTGTGCGTGTTGCTCCTGGTGGTGGCAGGCGCAGGGTGCGGCGGGGGCTTGGGGAAGCCCGAAACCGCAACCCTGGAGACGCCGCTGCCAGATTATGAACAACAACAAACCACGCTTACGCCGGAACAAAAGTATATTGCGCAAGTGTTAACCAAGAAAGGGTACGACAGTAATCGCGATAAGCCCACGGTCATCGTCGTCCATAAGCTCAGCCGCAAACTCGTTATTTACCGGGGCCTGACCCCGCTCAAAACCTATCCCGTGGTCCTGGGAAATGATCCGTTAAACGATAAGTTATGCCAGGGAGATGCTTGTACCCCGGAAGGCGTGTATGGGGTCCGGGCCAAGTACCCTCATCCCAAGTGGGATAGTTTCATCTGGTTGGATTATCCCAACACGCAGAACTGGCTCAAGTTCGCCAAAGCCAAAAAGACTGGACGTATCCCTCCGGAGGCGGACATCGGTGGCCAAGTCGGCATTCACGGAACTGAAGACCCGTCCCGAAACATTACCGGACAAAACTGGACCAAAGGGTGCATCTCTTTACTTAACAAAGATCTGGAAGAGATCTACCCCATGGTGAATGATAAAACTCTGGTCATTATCACCAGGCAATAACTTAATCAGCGCGGTTGTCAGCCTCCGGCCGACGGCCACCTGAGGGGACCACCAGGCAGACCACGGGGTCTGCCTTTTTTGTGCCCATAGTCCGTGGCGCTGTGCAGACGCAGGCTGAGGCCTACAGCTGCCCAAAATAGAAGGCAGCTTTTCCCTGGCTTTGTCCCTGACAAAGAGAGGGGCGGTGTGCTGTGCATCCGCCCCTCCCGAATCACTGGCAGTATTCCTCCCGAAAGCTTTACGGGGTTATTTCGGAACTTCCACCGTCAGGTAGAGGGTGCGGCCCATACGTTTCATCAGGAACCGGGCCACACTGCCTTTCTTCACCTTGGCAACGGCTGCCATATATTCTTTGACCGAGCTGACCACGATACCGCCCACTTCCAGGACCAGGTCTCCGGCGCGGATACCGGCCTCAGCCGCCGGGCTCCCGGACTCAACCTGGACGACCACCACCCCCTTATTGTCCCGGAGGCGGAACTGCCGGGCCAGGTTCGGATCCAGGTTCTGGACCTCCAAGCCCAAGGGAGTTTTTTCACCCCCGCTCTCCTCCTTGTCCTGGGCCTGTTGTGCTTCGGTGAGTTCCACGATGGTCAGGCTCAAGGTTTTCTCCTTGCCTTCCCGCAGGACCTTGAGGGTGACCTTGGATCCCGGCGCGGTATCCGCAACCATCCGGGGCAGTTCATTCATTTCATGGATGGCGTAGCCATTAAACTCAATGATAATATCACCCCGTTCGATACCGGCTTTTTGGGCCGGGGAGCCGGGGTTGACATCGGCCACCAGGGCGCCTTTCGGTTCAGCCATGCCGAAGGATTTAGCCAATTCCGGGGTGACATTCTGGACCTGAACCCCGATCATCCCCCGGATCACTTTGCCCTTGGTCTCCAATTGGGGAATAACGGACTTGGCGATATTGCTGGGGGTGGCAAAACCGATGCCCTGGCCGCTGGCCAGGATCGCGGTGGCGATGCCGATCACCTCGCCTTTGAGGTTGAGGAGTGGTCCGCCGCTGTTTCCCGGGTTGATGGAAGCGTCGGTCTGGAGGAAATTGTCATAAGGGCCGGCACCGATCACCCGGCCTTTGGCGCTGATTATTCCCTGGGTGACGGTATGGCCCAGTCCAAAGGGGTTGCCCACGGCCAAAACCCAATCTCCCACCTGAATAGCGTCGGAATCTCCCAGCTTAGTAAACGGCAGGTCCGCGGGAGGATTGACGATCTGGATCAGGGCCAGGTCAGTCTTGGGGTCCCGCCCCTTGATGGTGGCCTGGTATTCTTTGCCGCCCACCAATATGACCTTGATCTTTTCCGCGCCTTCCACCACGTGGTTATTGGTCACGACATAGCCTTTGGGGTCAATGATAAAGCCGGAACCCAGACTGCGGGCCTTGTAGCTCTTGGGCATTTCCCCGAAAAACTTATCAAAGAAATCGCGGAAATCCCGGAAGGGCCCCTCAGGACCGAAGGGGCCTTCTGGTCCCATTCCCGGTCCCTGTGGTCCTTGCGGCCCCGGTTTCTGTCCCGGGCGCCTCTGGCCCTGGCCGAAAAATTCCGGCATCTGGTTCTTGACTACTTTTTCCGTGCTGATATTGACCACAGCGCCCGAGACTTCTTTGGCCAGCTTGGCGAAGGTATCCGGGGCCAGGTAGGTGGGAGCTTGGGCTTGGGTCGGAACTGGCGCTGGCGCTTGAGCCCATGACGGCTGCGTCGTCGGACTTAAGGGTCCCAGACCCAACAAGGTCCCAACCAAGATCAGACTAATTATGAGACTGCGCTTTTTCATCTTTCTTCTCCTCTTGCTTCTGGCTGGGCGCTGGACCCGGCAGGGACGTCATGGCAGACTTTTTCCCCACGATAACCAGGAGATATTTGTCGGGGTGGATATACTTGTCGGCAACCTGCTGAATATCAGCGGGCGTTAAGTGCTGGATGAGTTCCGGATAGCGCCAGGGGTAGTCCAGACCAAGGCCGTAGACCTCCACATAACCCAAGAGCCCGGCGCGTTTGGACATGGAGTCCATCTTCCGGGAAAAACTGCCCACCAGGTAAGACTTGGCGTCTTTTAACTCCTCGGCCGTCACCGCCTGGGTCTTGATGCGGTTCAGTTGCGCCACCACCTGGTTGATGGCCTCAGCCGCGCTGGCGTTTTTGGTTTCCAGGGCCACGGCAAAGGGGCCGGGTTCCAACCCCGGAGAAAAAGCACTGGAGACGCTGTAAGCCAACCCCCGATTAACCCGAATATCGTCCATCAACCGGGAGGAAAAACCTCCGCCGCCTAGGATGTAATTCATCACCTGGAAGGCGTAAAAATCCGGATTGTTGCGGGTAATCCCCAGGCTACCCAGGACGATATTGGCCTGGCTGATATCTTTATCGATTATTACTTCCTGGCGTTGCGTCAGGGGCGGAATAGGCGGCAGCTTGGACGATGGGATCGGGATCGCGGTCCAGGCCCCGAAGGTCTTAGTCACCCACTGGCGAGCCTCATCCAAGGTCAAGTCCCCCACCAGAGAAAGCACAGCATTATTGGGGCGATAGTATTGCCGGTGAAAGTCCACCAAGTCGTTGCGCGTGATGGCCGACAGTCCCTGGACAGTGCCCCGGACAGGATGGCCGTATGGAAAAGAACCATAGAGGTTTTTGGCGAAGGCTCGCGAGGCTACCACCATGGGCTCATCTTCTTCGCTCGCCAGCGCCGCCTTAAACTGGCTCACTTTCCGCTGCATCTCCGCCACCGGAAAGGTGGGGTTCAGCAAAATATCCTTCAACAGGTCCAGGGCCGGCCCTAAATCCTTTTTTAACACGGTCAGACTCACCGTGGCGAAATCATCGCCTCCGGCCGCCGAGAGGTGCGCCCCCATAAAATCCAGTTCTTCGGCAATTTTGGCCGAATCGCGGGATTTGGTGCCGTTGAGTAGGAGAGAGGCCGTCAGGTTGGCCAGACCCTCTTTCCCCGGAGGTTCTTCCAGCGTCCCCGCCTTGATAATGAGTTCCAGGGTCACCAGAGGGAGTTCGCTCTGCTGGGAAAAGAGCCACACCAGATTATTGGGCAGTTTCTCCCGGGTTCCCAGCACCGGGGTCTGAAGCGCCGCGAACGCCGCACTGCTTAAAAGGAAAACTCCGATAACTACCCAGGTAAAGCGTTTGAGCACTTTTTTCACCATGGCAAATGCGCCTGATAGAGTAAGCCCGAGCTAGCGCCCGGGATTTAGCGAATCTCTTGTCCCGGTCGAAAACGGCCGGTCGGAGCCTTAGCGGTCTTAATGGGCACCAGAATCCCCACGGTCTTGCTATCGGCCACCAAATATTTTTTGGCCACGTCTCGGATCTGCTCACTGGTCACTTGTTGAATCTTGGGCACGAATTCTTTGAGCAGCGTCCAACGAGCCACGGTCTCGGTCCTCCCCAAAAGCATAGCCCGGTAAAAGATGGAATCCATGGCCATATAAAAGGAAGCGGCCACTTGATTTTTGGCCTTCTGGAGTTCCTTGGCCCCCACCAACTCGGTTTGTATCCGCTTGATTTGGGCCTCCAAGGCTGCCTCAAGCTGGGCCACAGTCTTCCCCGGCATGGGTTGGCCGTAAAGGAAAAACAGAAAGGGGTCGGTGGTGTCGAAATCATAATCCGCCCCGGCCTCCAGGGCCAGTTTCTGCTGGTACACCAGGTCGTGATATAAACGGGAGCTGCGGCCCTGGGAGAGAATCCGGACCAGCAACTCCAGAGGATAGGCGTCGGCGCTCTCCCAGTTGGGGACGTGATAGTTTATGAGGACAGAAGGAAACTGCGCCTCCCGATGCACCTCCACCCGGGTCGGGCCGTAATGCTTGGGTTCCTTGGCGGTCACCTTGGGGGGCTCCGGCCCCGCCGGCAATTTGCCGAAAGTCGCTTCGATCTGGGCCAGCGCGTCTTTGGGGTCGATATCGCCCACCACTACCAGGGTACAGTTATTGGGCAGATAGTAACGATGGTAGTAATTCTGGTAATCTTCCAGGGAGATGCTCTCGATGTCGTTGAGCCAACCGATCACCGGCCACTGATAGGGATGGGCTTTGAACGTCGCGGCCATGGCGGCTTCCTGCATGAAGCTGCCGGGATCGTCTTCGGTGCGCATGCGCCGCTCTTCGATAACCACCTTTTTTTCGAGATCGAAGGCCTTTTGATCCACATTGATGTCTCGCATGCGGTCCGCTTCCATCTCCAGCCAATGCCGCAACTGGTCCTTGGGGCCAGTTTCAAAGTAGGCGGTATAATTCCTGGAGGTAAAGGCGTTATCCGTGCCGCCCACCTTTTGCACCTCCTTGGAGAAATACTTGGGATCGTATTTGGCCGTGCCTTTGAACATCAGGTGCTCGCACAGATGCGAGAGGCCGGTCTTGCCCAGACATTCATTGCGGGAGCCCACCCGATACCAAACCTGGAGGGTGATAATGGGGGCCCGAGGTTCACGCAAGAGCAGCACCTTAAGGCCATTGCCCAGTTTATGTTCCACTACCTTGTTAAAAAGATTGCCATCCTCGGCCGCTTTTAAGGGGAGGGCGCTCAAGCCTAGCCAACAGACGGCCACGAGGGCCATCAGCAGCCTAAGTCCAACCCGGCCGGCGCCGCCAAATTTCAGACGTTCTGTGGTGAAAATCATAAGGATTCTGTCTTTAGAGTAGTGTAAGGGTCAGAAAATAAATTGTGCATAATTATTAACTTAACCTAAATTCTCCCCGGATAGATTTCAAGGGAGCCTTGCAAAGATTATCCCGGCCCGGCGGGGTGTCGCCCGTCTGGCCCGGCCAGGGCTGCGGCTTTGGGCCGGGGCGTCCAGACCGCAAAGGTGATCAGGGCCGCGAGGCTTGCGCCGGACAGATCCAGAAGGACATCATAACCGCTGCCTCCCCGGAACTTGGTAAAGCTCTGGTGGGCCTCGTCGGTCATGGACACCAGGAGGCAAAGTCCCAAGGCATAAAGAAAAGAGCGTCCCGGATCGGCGCTCAGATGTCCCCGAAAAGCCCGGAACCAGAGAAAGTACATCAGGCCGTAAGCCAGAACATGGCCGGTTTTTCGGAGATAAAAATTGACCATATTAATCTGGGCCGGTTTCAGGACCACGAACCAATCCAGGAGCAATTTCAGCAGCCCAAGGCTTTTCTGAGCCGAGCCTACATCTCCCGACATGACGAGGATTGCCAGGGCCCAGAGGATAGGGGGCAGCCAATAATGCAAAAAGTATGGGTCCCGCCAAAAAATCTTCAACGGCGCAGTTCCCTTTTGGAGAGTTCAAAGTTCAAGGTTAAAAGTTAAAAAACTCGACTTGCCTTAAACCTTGAACCTTGAACCAAATACCCCCTCAAGCTGCCGAAGCCCCCTGGCAGTAATGAAGTTAGCCTTAAGATTCATTAGACTCACTTTCTCAGGATTTTATTAAGGAAGTGATAAACGTAATTCAGGCAGCAAAGATAAGAGATTGATATTCATCGTAAAATATCTAACTATAAAATTGCTTCTAAAAATCGGCCAATGGCCCGACCGCGGCGGCAACCCTCCCTTTATCCCAGGATTGCCTCTACAAAAGCCTCGGCGTCAAAGGGGCGCAGATCTTCCATGGCCTCTCCCACCCCGATGAAGAGCAGCGGTATGCCGGTCTCATGGACAACCGCCAGGGCCACACCCCCCTTGGCGGTGCCGTCCATTTTGGTGAGGATAAGGCCAGTGACCCCCACGGCTTCATGAAATAACCGGGCCTGATTCAAGGCATTCTGCCCGGTGGTGGCGTCCAGGACGAGGAGCACCTCATGAGGCGCGCCGGGAATTTTCTTGGCCGCGGTACGGTGAATCTTTTTCAACTCCTCCATCAAGTTGACTTTGGTGTGGAGCCGACCAGCGGTGTCCACATAAACCGTATCCACGCCCCGGGCTACAGCTGCGGCCAGGCCATCGAAGACCACTGCAGCGGGGTCGGCCCCGGTCTTTTGTTTGACCACCGGAGCGCCCACGCGCTCCCCCCAAATTTCCAACTGCTCCACCGCCGCGGCCCGGAAAGTATCCCCGGCCACCAGCATGGGGGTCAGCCCCAGGTGGCGGTCCCGGTAGGCCAGCTTGGCCAGGCTGGTAGTTTTGCCCACCCCATTGACTCCCACCAGCAGCACCACTCGGGGATGGGCGCTCACTTCCTGAAGGGCCGGGGCCGTGAGCAGGGCGAACATCTCGGCCTTGAGCGCGGCTTTGAGCTTTTCCACATCCGCCAGTTCCCGGCGCTTTAATTTGTCCTGTAACGCCTGGATCAGAAAGAGGCTGGTGTCGACTCCCAGGTCGGCGGTAATCAGCAATTCTTCAAGTTCATCTAAAAGTTCGGCGTCGACAACCTTGCGACCCCTGAATAGCCGGTCCAGCCTGCCGCTGAAGGCTTCCCGGGTCCGGTGCAGCCGTTCCCGGAGGCGCGAAAAGCGCTTGCGGCGAACCACTTCGTTCACTTCCCCGGGAAGTTCCAGGTCCTCGGCTGCTTGAATTTCGGGAGCCACTTCCGCCGCGAGGGTCTCTTGGGAGATCGGTTTCCCGGCTTCGGGGGTGGCTGGGAGGGGCGACAATATGTCGACTTCTGGGGACGTGAGGGGTTCGGGAGGAATCTCGCCAGAAAGTTCGAGCGGGGAGACCGTTTCCTCCGGCGCTAGGACTTCCTCCTGCACTTCCCGGCGCCAGCGGCGAAAAAAGCCGCGGCGTGCAGGCGTAGACTCAGTCTCGGCTGCCACTTCAGGTTCAAAAAGAGAAACCTCCGGGGCCTTAAGTTCGGGCTCCCCGATCGCCTCGGTCCCGGCTTCGGATAATTCCACAGGAGCCTCGGGCTCCGGCGCAGTCTCCTCCACGGGAGCTGCTTCGAGCTCCTCCTCCTGGTCTTTATCCTTGCCTTTGCGGCGGAACCAGCGGCGCATCGCTAGGCCGTGGTAATTTTAGAGAAGTCGGCCATCTTCAGGAAGGTCTGGCTGATGCGGACCAGCAGAGCCAGACGGTTGCGGCGCAGCTTAGGATCCTCAGCCATCACCAGGACCTTATCGAAAAAGCAGTCCACCGGTCCCCTGAGTCTGGCCAAAACCCCGCAGACCTCGGAATAATCCCGTTGCTCCAAGGCCTGAGTCACTTGCTCCTCCATCACTTTCGTGGATTGATAGAGAATGTTCTCTTCCCCATGTTCGAAAAGGGCGGAGTTCACCTCGCCGGGCTCGGCCGCCTGGGCAATATTGATGACCCGTTTAAAGGCCAGGGCCAGGGAAGGAAACTCCGGGTTCTGGCGGAACTCGTGCAGGGCTCGCACCTTGTCCGCCGCGTCCACCACATCCCGCCAGCCCGCGGCCAGAACCGCAGTGATGGTTTCGTGCTCAAAACCTTCCGTCAAAAGGAGATGCTGCAGCCGGGTCTGGAAGAAGTCCAGGACCTCCAGGGCCGTATCCGCCATATTGCGGCTGATTTTGCCCTTGAGAAGTTCAAGCGCTGCGGCCACGGCTGCCGCCAGATCCAGGTGCAGTTCCTGACTGCGGACAATGCGGATGACGGCCAGGGCATGGCGCCTGAGACCATAAGGGTCGGCGGTCCCTGTGGGGCTCAAGCCCACCCCGAAGCAGCCGCAGATAGTGTCCAGGCGGTCCGCCAGACTTACCAGGGCGCCGATCCGATCCTTAGGCAGCTCATCATCGGCATGACGCGGCAGGTAATGGGTGAACAGGGCCTCCGCCACTTCCGGAGCCTCACCGGACAGTTTGGCGTACTGACGGCCCATGACCCCTTGCAGGCTGGGGAATTCCCCCACCATTTCCGTGGTGATGTCGGCCTTGCACAGGGTGGCGGCTCGCTTGACCTGGTCCGTAAGTTCCGGGGCCAGTTGCGCCGCGAGTGCCGCGGCCAGTTCCCGGAAGCGCTCCATCTTCTCATAAGAGGTTCCCAGGAGAGAGTGAAACATTACGCCTTTCAGGGCGTCCACCCGGTTGGCCAGGGGCACCTTGGCGTCTTCCTGGTAGAAGAACATGGCGTCGGAAAGCCGGGCCCGGATGACGCGTTCGTGGCCCTGGCGCACCACGTTGGGGTCCCGGGTCAGGGTGTTATTCACCGCAATGAAATGAGGCAGCAAACGGCCGTCTTGCCCTCTCAAGGAGAAATAGCGCTGGTGCTCCCGCATGGAGGTAATGAGGACCTCGTCGGGCAGGGCCAGAAATTTGTCCTCAAAATTTCCCACCACCACGGAAGGATATTCCACCAGGAAGGTGTTTTCCTCCAGCAGCCCGGGATTGGCCACCACCTCGCCCTTAACCCCGGCGGCGGCCTGAGTCAACTCCTGCTCCAGCAAAGCCCGGCGCGCGGCCGGGTCCACGATGACGTTGGCCGCTTTGAGGGCCGCAACATAGGCCTGACCATCGGCCACCTCCACGGCCTGGGGAGCTAAAAAGCGATGCCCCCGGGTATCGCCACCGCTGGTCACATCTCCCAGCGCAAAAGGCACCACCGCGCCGCCGTAGCGGGCCAAAATCCAGTGGATGGGCCGGGCAAAGGTAATGGTCTCGGCGCCCCAGTGCATGGATTTGGGGAAACTCAGCCCCAAAATAAATCCCGGCAGCAGCTCCGGCAGGCGCTCCGCGGTGGGCCGCCCGGTGGTGCTCTTCTTTATCGCCAGATAGACGCCCCGAGGGGTGTCCACTTCGATGAGGTCGCTTACCGCCACACCTTGCTTCTTGGCAAAACCCTGGGCCGCAGGCGTGGGCTTGCCAGCCGCGTCAAAAGCAACGGCTTTTGGGGGGCCGATTTCCTCGGTTGCGACCTCGGCCTGGGCCTCGGCTAGCTCCCGGGCCACCAGGGCCAAACGTCTGGGGGTGCCATAGGTGAGGATCTCTCCCACACCGATGCGCTCGGCGTCCAACAGCTTGCGGAAAGAGGCAGCCATCTCCTCCAACGCCGGCGGGAGAAAACGGGCCGGGATCTCTTCAGTGCCAATCTCCAATAACAATTCTTTCGCCATGGTGATCCTCGTGTGACTTAAGCGATAGCTGGAAGTTACTTTTTCAGCAACGGAAAGCCCATTTCTTCCCGTTGTTTCAGATAGCCTTCGGCGCAGAGGCGGGCCAGTTGCCGCACCCGGCCGATGAGGCTGCTGCGCTCGGCCACGCTGATGGCGCCCCGGGCATTCAGAAGATTAAAAGTATGGGAACATTTCAGGCAGTAATCGTAGGCCGGTAGCACCAGGTTCAGGCCGATAATGCGCAAGGCTTCGACTTCGTACATATCGAAAAGGCGAAAGAGCATATCCACGTCGGCTTGCTCGAAATTATAGATGGAGTGCTCCACTTCGCCCCGATGGTGCACGTCGCCGTATTTGACGCCTTTAGTCCATTCCAGGTCGTAGACGCTGGCCTTTTTCTGGATATACATGGCGATGCGCTCCGGGCCGTAGGTCAACTCGACGCTCACCGGGTACAGGTCGATGGAGCCCGCCTGTTGGAAGTAGGTGAACTGGGTGATTTCCATGCCGTCCAGCCACACCTCCCAGCCGAGACCCCAGGCTCCCAGGGTGGGGGACTCCCAGTCGTCTTCCACAAAGCGGATATCATGGTCCAGGGGATCGAGCCCCAGGGCCCGCAAGCTATCGAGATAGAGTTCCTGGATATTTTTCGGAGAGGGTTTCAGGATCACCTGGTACTGGTAGTAATGTTGCAGGCGGTTGGGGTTCTCGCCGTAGCGCCCGTCAGTGGGCCGACGGCTCGGCTCCACATAGGCCACGTTCCAGGGTTCCGGCCCCAGGACCCGAAGCAGGGTGGCGGGGTTAAAGGTGCCGGCCCCGACCTCGATGTCGTACGGTTGTTGGATGACGCAGCCCCGGTCGGCCCAGAAGCGCTGCAGGGTCATCAACAGTTCCTGAAAAGTCATCCCGCCTCTCCTTTAAGGAAAAAATATCTGTACAATCTAACGTGTTAGACTCCATCTTGTCAAGGTTTTCACCGGGAGCCCCCGAGCGCCGAGGCCGGCATTTTTCATGCCCTGAAGAGACGTGCTCCCCGATAGCTGCCTGAAGAACTCACTGGGGAAGGGGGAGGAATGATCAAGATAAAGTCCAGCTTTTTTTGGCCGGAGCTTTTTCCGCTCTTGACGCGGCGTGCATCGCAGGTTATATGAGAACTATCACCCTACAGGCACGTAGCTCAGGGGGAGAGCACTACCTTGACGCGGTAGGGGTCAGGGGTTCAAATCCCCTCGTGCCTACCAGATATATCAAGGGGTTACGGTCGAGGCCGTAACCCCTTTTTGCTTTTATCGTTTATTTGTAACACGGTGGGGGATGAGATAACCTGGTCGGGACGGGCGGATTCGAACCGCCGGCTTCCTGCTCCCAAAGCAGGCGCGCTAACCAGGCTGCGCTACGTCCCGAAGTTTTCGGTTGTGCCTTTTCGTGGGGTTTACTCTAAAAATCACCTTCAAGGCTCTCCATAACCTGCCTTAACCCCTGATCTTCAACCTGCAAATATTTCTCCGTGGTCTGCTTGTTTTGGTGCCGAAGTAAGCGGCTCACTTTCGCCATGCTCCATTTCTTCTCATCGAACAGTCGGGAGGCCACATAGTGCCGGATAGCGTGAAAGCCGTAGAGCTGCACTCCGGCCTGGGCGCAAATAGTCCGCATGATCTTGGGGCGGCGGTTATATCGTCCCCCGGTGACTCGGTTATAGAACACCCATTCGTCTTGTTTCCGGCCCTGCCAGAGTCCCCACAGCGTATCATAAAGCACTTGGTTCATAAAGATGATATCTGATTCCCATTCCCCCCCCATGCGCTTCCTGGTCCAAAGAATGACCGTCCGGTCGGTAAAGTTCACATCTGACCATCTCAGGCGCAAGGCTTCATCCAGGCGTGCCAGGGTGTGGTACAGCACCAGGATAAAGGGCCGGTATTCCCCTGCGGCCAGGATGATCTTGCTCATTTCCTCTTGCGTAGGGATTTCCCGGTGGTACTTTGGCTCCGGCATTTTTTCCAGCCAATCACAGAGGTTTTCCGGTATAAGGCGGCGGCGATAGGCCCAATGGAACAGGGCGCAGAGGTCTTTGCGATGACGGTTATAATTGATGTTCCCCTGTCGGGTCTTGAGATAGGATTCGATAATAGGGATGGTGATTTTTTCGGCCGGCAGGGTCCCGCAGTGCTCTAAGAATTGCCGGTAGACGCTGGCTTTGTATTTGTAGGTTTTCGGGACGAACTTTCTTTCGGCATAATCCAGATAAAGGTTGGCCAATTCTTTAAAGTCCATGCCTTCCGGGGTCTTGGGCTTCTTGACTTCCTTCCGCTTTTCCTCTCGGGCGGTCCTGGCCTCCCCCTTGGTTTTGTAGCCGTAGCCGGTGAACCGTTCCTTGTTGTGCTCGAACTCCCAGCGCCACAGCCCCGTCCTGTTGTCTCTGAATAAACTCATGTACCGCTCCCAACTCCCAGCGCCAGCCGCGGGCGCCTGGAATCCTGATCCCACACACGCGATAATACCTGTCAACCGATCTGGGGTCAATACCCAGGTATTCAGCCAGGGTTTCGCGGGTCAAGAGTCGGGCGCTCTGGTCAATCATAATTTACAAGCTTTCGGCGGCTTGGGGGATGGTGGGGAGGTGATCAATACTGAGCCGCCTCATAACCCCGACCCTCACTGTCGCTCACAGTCGGCATCTGGCCGTCGGTCAAAAGAGAGATGAGCCATTCCTTATCGACCTTCCGGAAGTCAACGAAATTGGGGTAATTGACGATGAACTCCTTGATATTCGAGTCCTTGATAAACCACTCATCGCCACCTTGCTGCGGGGTCCTCAGCGTGCCCCGCTTTTTGGTCTGGAGATAACCCTTCTCGATCCAGCGAGTGACGGTCTTGGTATCCACTCCGAAGCACAGGGCCAGAGTGGTGGCCGGTTGGCCCTTGAGGTTCTGGGTAAAGCGCTGGCGCTTGCGTTTCAGGACGATACCAACCTCTGACCTGGTGTATCCTGCCGCCTTGAGGTGGCGCCGGATCACCGCCGGGCAGCAATGGGCTTTCTGCTCCAGGATGCGCAATTCCGGCTCCGTCCAGTTGGGCTCTTTCTTCTGGACCGCCACCAGGCCTTGAGCTTGAGCATATTTGGTGACTTTCCAGCGGGGTAGGTTGAGGCGTTGCGCCAGGTCCCGGATCTGGCCTTTACCGGTGCTCCCCTCATATGCCCGCTTGATCTGTTCGTGCATTAAGGGGGTGATGACATGACGCACCGGCTTGAGGGACCGCCCTGACAGGCCCTTGACCTTACAGATATTACAGCAGAACCGGGGCGGGCCTTGTTTTGCCGTCCGATAGGCGGTCTTGGGCTGCTGGCAGGTTTCGCAGATGAAGCCGTATCGGGGCATGGCTTACCTCAACTCGCCATTCGCCTGTAGTTTCGGTCGGTCGGCGATTTCTTTTGGCAGCCTGCCATGGAGATCCACACCGCATTGCAGGATGAGCTCCACCAGGCGGGGCTTCTTGGTAGCAGCCAATTGCTCCGGAGTCAAGGCAGTCGAAAAGCCAAGCTTAATCATCCCATCCTTAAACTCGGGAGTTTGCCAGAGGCCGGAGTCATGGACGATGAACCGCACCAGTTCCGCCTTGGTTTTCTTTTCCAGATATCCCTCGGTGACCTGGAACCTGGTCCAGTCGATATCCAGGAATTCGGCCAGGGCCTGGCGGTCGGCGTCGGTAAAGGAAATTTCGGAGCGGAAGCGGCCGGCACCATAGCCGGTCCCCAAAGCGATCTTGGCCAGAGCAATGGCCATCAGGAATTCGGCCTGCAGGCCGGATTGCGTCTTCACCAGCTCCAGGAGCCGGGGGAAAGAAAGATAGCCCGCGGTTTCCCATTCTGCTTTTTTCGGCGGTTCTACCCCCAACTGTTGACAGAACCAGGTGCTGAGCTCCCGGGTGGAATAGACAAAGGTGGCCAGGGCCAGTCGCAGGCGCCGCGGGTCCTGGCTATCCAGACGATCCATGAGCAGGGGGATTTCCTCTTTATAGAATTCCTGCCGGAAATATTCGCCATGCCAGTCGACCCGGGGAGTATCGGGATTGACCTTTGTGTCCTTCTGGTTGCCCTTCTTTTTCTGAGCTCCGGCCGCCTTCACTTCGGCATAGCAGGTGCTCTTTCCCAGACAGACCTGGCTCTTGGAAGAGTAAATACTTTCGCCATTCAGACGTATGATGGTGGCATAGTGTTGACAGGAAAGACACTTTTCGGCGGGTGGCGGAGAGTCTCCAAATGAAAAGGAGCCGGTCTGTTTGGTGTCATATTCACCAATCAAAGCAGTGCGAGTGCCGAATTTGTTGGCCTTGCTGGTAGCCCAATTCGCATCATGCCAGGCCTGCTGCTTTTTGTGGAAACATGCTTCATCGAGGCATTTGGTCTTTTCTTTTTCACCACCAAAAAGCCGGAGTTGGCAGTCGGTATTTTTAAGGCACGCCTTACATTCGGTTTTATCAAACCTGCCGGAGTGGAGAGGGATGGCCAACTGGTCAACTCTATCCTTTAACCGCCAGACGGGCAGGTCCTGGCTTTTTACCTGCCAGGTGGCCAGGTCCTTCATAAAGGAGGCAACCTTGTCATTATCACCCAAACGCAAGAGCTGCTCCATGTGGCCGACGTGCCAGGTGCCGGCGCGCCAGAGCTCCAGGGCTGCTTCCGGGAGCTCCAGAATTTTAAGGCGCTTGCGGATATAGCGGTCGGAGACGGAGAGCTTTTCCGAGAGAATCTTAACGGCCGACTCGCCGTAGCGCTCGCTGCAGGTCCGGAAGAACTCCGCCTCTTCGATATCGGAAAAACCTTCCCGCTGAAGATTTTCGATGCCCGAGGAGATCATGGCCTGCTCTTCGGTCATCTCCCGGATAAAAGTTTTAAGTGAAAAATGGGCCGCGTCGACCTTGGCAGCCAAAAGCTGCTTTGCGGCATAGCGCCGGTGGCCCCAGACCAGTTCGTACTTTATCGGGGGCCCGGCCTCGATCGGCCGCACCAGCGCAGGCGCCTGCTGGCCCTCGATCCTGATGCTTTCCGCCAGGTCCCTGACCTTCTCAGGGATCATCCGGGAAGGTGGGTTCCAGGGCGCCGGGCGGATCTGGTCGAGAGGTATTTCATGGACATGGTTGTCGCTGGGGCTCATGCGGCTAAATCCTCCGGAATTTCAATCTTGAAAAGACCCTGGCGCCCCTTGACCGGAAACGGCTCAATGGCCCGGACGTTTTCCAGTTTCCAGGCGTAGCGGCCAGAAGAAAAGTCGCCAAAGGTTGCTTCAAGTCCTATCCAATCGGTTTGATATTGAAATGTTGGAATGCAGGCTGTTAATTGAGCAATCGCAACGGCTTTACCAAAAGGAAGGAACCATGAAGGAATCCATTGTTGTAAATTGTCACCCGGCACACCGGCATCAAATAAAGGCTCAAGGGCTTTTACAAATTTAGGCTGAATTAATAGTTCTTTAAGAGCCTTTTCCGACAGGCCCCCTTGCGCAGCACAAATTAGCAGCGGCCCTCGGTAATCAGTTTTCCAAGACCGCGTTTCATACTGCTTGGCCCCGACCGCAATCAACGAGGCCCACGGCTGCCAAAGTGATAAAGCTTTGATTTTCAAACCATCTCCTTTTTCTCGGCCAGCCATTCAGTGGGTAGCGCGGCTCATTGCACCGCTCCCCAAAGCATCGGGTGTTTGGCATCCGGCACATTATGTATTTCCTGGTCAATGAGCCAGTGGGTTTTAATGATCATTTCCTCGGTCTGAGTGATTAACTGCCATCCGGTTAACACTTCCACCTGTTTCAATTTGGTAAATAACTTCTTGCGGATCTCCACCAGAAAAGGCCCGCAGCCGACCGTTCCATTGCGTCTGATCCGGGAGCGGTAAGCGGAGGTGTTGGCGGTGTTTACTAGAACCTCCTTGAAATCCTTCAAGGCGTTGTAGCGTTTAACATCATTGGTATGAAATCCGATCAGTTCCAGTTGGGTGGATTTTTGGAGCGGGCAGGCCCAGCAGCCA
>Ga0265296_1000088_pt1 | contig 183912 bp, 175 predicted proteins | sample MunlanPumphouse1_FD_189073 | JGI IMG/M metagenome (GOLD analysis project Ga0265296, IMG submission 189073) | Groundwater microbial communities from a municipal landfill in Southern Ontario, Canada - Pumphouse #1 | ecosystem: Environmental > Aquatic > Deep subsurface > Groundwater | place...
CAGGTCAACCTATTTTGGGCGACATTAATGGGGATGGTCAGGTAAATATGGCTGATTATTCCCTTTTTGTTCCCAAATACGGGACCGGTGATTTAAGTTGCGATTTTAACCATTCAGGAAGTGTTGACATGGGAGATTATTCTATATTGGTAAGTAATTATGGAAAATAATTGCCAAAGACAAAATTATCAAAGGTTAATTTTATCTTTATTTTTCTCTCTTTTATTTCTGATTGTTCAACCGCTATTTCCTAATTCCGATCGTGTCTGGGGAACCTCATCAGAGCCTTATTGGATTGGCTGGTATTCGGAGCCTAATGTCAATACCCCTCCCAACAATCCATGGCATGCGGCACCTAACGCCGCTGATTGGTTGGCAATTCATAGCCCCTGGGGGGTAAATTTAGTAATACATCATGAGCTACCAGCTACAGATACTCTTGGCCCTTATCTTGATGAAGCAGAAAGAAAAAATATTAAAGTCATCGTTGTCGCCCGAAATCAAGGAATAAGCTGCCATGACTGTCCTAAATTTGACGTATTAAAAGCCTTTATTAATCGTTATAAGGACCATCCCGCTGTTTTTGGTTGGGAGATTGCTGATGAACCCGATTTCCACGAAGTTGACGAGCATCTTTTAATAAATGCCTATAACGCGATTAGAGAAGTTGACCAAGTTCATCCAGTTTCTCTTTCTTTGTGCCCAACATGCAAAGATATACCACAGCAAACAAAATATTATCCGGCCTTGAACATCATGTTGGTTAGCCGATATCCTCTTACCACAGGTAGTTATTCGTTTACAAATATGGATAAGGTAACCAAGGTAGTAGAAGACTATCTCGTGTCAGCAAACGCTAATGGGAAGAAATTAATTATGGTACTGCAGGGATTTGAGTTACCCAATAGGTGGCGGGCACCAACCAAGGAAGAGTTAAAATATATGTTATACACCTCGGTAATCAGGGATACTTTGGGGACTCTTTTTTATACCGATTATTTAGCAGACGATATACCCGAACACAAGATTTTAGAAAATGTCAATTCTTTAATAAAAGAAGTCAGTTTAATGGATAGGGCCATAAAGAACGGTCGATTTAATCATCCTGGTGTTTCTCGAACCGATACAAAAATTAATTATAGATTTGGAGCGAATAATGATAATTTTTATTATCTGATTGCTGTTAATGAGAGCGATTCCGGGCGCTCCGTCACTTTTACTCTTCCCAATAGTATAAGATCTGCCCAACAAGCTGAAGTTGTAAACGAAGGAAGAACGATACCGGTTAATAACAAATCTTTTTCCGACAACTTTTACGCTTATCAGGTCCATATTTATAAATTTGCCTCCGCAACAATAAGCCCAACACCCACTCCCACCTCAACTCCGGTTCCACCTTCACGTACCCCCACCCCCTCACCCACCTCACCTCCCCCAACCCCCTCACTTACCTCAACCCCTTCATCTCCCACCCCTACCCCCACAGGTCAACCTATTTTGGGCGACATTAATGGGGACGGTCAGGTAAATATGGTTGACTTTGACATTTTTAAGACCAAATATGGGACTAACGACTCGAACTGTGATTTTAATAAAAATGGTTTTGTGGAGATGGGAGACTATACTATACTGGTAAATAATTATGGACGCTAAAAAAAAACTTTCCTTTGTTTCCTTTTTTCTTCTTTTACTTTTAGTCGCCTTAGGATTTATCCTCAACTCTTTACCTAAAAAAACTGTTTATAAAGAAAAAGCCCAAGTTTCCCCTACTCCCGCCTCTTTAACCCTGACTTCTTCCGCCGTAAACTATGTCAGAGGCAGTTCTTTTACGGTAGATATCAATCTTTCAACCGGTGGAATAAATACTTCCGGAACTTCGGCTAGGCTAAAATTTGATCCGGCTTTCTTTCAGGTTTTGGAGGTAATTCCCGGGAAAGATCTTAATCAACCACAAATGTACCAAAACATTTTAAGAAACACGCTTGACCCTCAAGGTATCATTTATTTGGACGCCGGGGTTACCTTGTCTACCCCGATTTACTTTAATGGTCAGGGTATCTTCGGTCGGGTAAGATTTCAGGTCCAAAATAACGCTCCTTTGGGTCAATCGACAATTTTTTTATTCCTAAACAATGCTTCTTTGCCCAACCAACTTGGTGATTGTGACGTGGTTGCCTCCGGCGCCGATGCCGGGAAAGATATCTTAGGCCAAGTTACTAATTTAACTATTTCCATTGTCCTGCCGACCCCGGCCCCGACTTTTAGTCCTACTCCAACCAATTCGCCCGCTCCTAGACCAACGGCAACTCCTACCCCGACTATTACTCCCCAGCCGACCGCCACTCCCACGGCCACTAAAACACCCACGCCAACTCCGACTCCAACCGCCACGATCACCCTTACACCCACGCCAACGCCGATTCCGGGCGATATTGATGGTGATGGCTATGTTACCATGGTGGATTATGCCATCTTCGTTTCAAAATATGGCGGCAATGATTCTTCTTGTGATTTTAATAAAAATGGTTTTGTGGAGATGGGAGACTATACTATACTGGTAAATAACTATGGACATTGAGCCAACTGTTAATTTAAACCGAAACTTGAATCTCACCAAAACTTTTATCCTTTTCTTTGTTCTTTTAGTGCCTCTATTGGTGGTCTCCGAATTAATTAACCGGAAAATTATTTTTAAGCAAAAAGCCACCGGCGGCAATCCTTCCTTTTCTTTTAACCCACCCACTCTTACCATCAATCCTGACCAGGAATTTTTGGTAGAAGTCAAAATTAATACCGCTGGCCAGCAGACCAGCGGTGCTTCTGTTCAAATCGTTTATGACCAAAATATCTTTGAAGCTCTTGAGATAATCCCAGGGGTAGATATCACCCAAACTCCACCAATGTTCCCGACTGTCCTGCGAAACAAAATTGACAACCCGAACGGCAAGGTTTATCTTGACGCCGGTGTTAGAGTCCCAGATCCCCAATATTATTCCGGAGAAGGAATTTTTGGCAAAATTAAGTTCAAGGTTGCCAACCAAGTTCAAATTGGAAATCAACCTATCTCCTTTTTTCTGACCAACCCTACCAGTCCCAATACCTTAGGAGACTGCGACCTTGTCGGAAGCGGCGATCAAGCCGACCAAGACTTGTTGGCGCAAGTAAATAATTTAACCGTGACTATTTCCTCCTCAAATTCCCCAACTCCCACCAATACCCCTCCTGCCGACGAACCCACTGCCACCCCAACGCTACCCAACCCAACCCCGGGGGCTTGCTTTTCTGAATGTAACAGTGATGATGATTGTGACGGAGGCAATAAGTGTCTAACCTTTCAGGGAACCAAAAGATGCCTTTTGGAAAAATGTCCTGCGGAAGTTGATTGTGGCTGTAATTCGTGTTGGGAGTTTTGCACTAATGATTGGGAATGTCCTATTGATTTAAAATGTCTGGCTTATGAAAGTGGTTCTCGAAGGTGTGTCAAGGAAGGGTGTCCCGGAACTCAAGATTGTAGTTGTACACCAACTGCTACCGCAACCCCGCCACCAATACCTACCAATACGCTTACTCCCAATCAACCAACCGATACCCCTCTCCCTTCGGTCACTTCTCAGCCAACGTTAGGGTATGATTCGCCCAATTTAATCGCCGATATCTCCGGTCCGGATGAAACAAAAGACCGGCAGGTAAATCTTTACGATTTTAATGCCATTATGGTTCACTGGGAAGAAACGCAAAATATCGGCCAGTATGATGTTTCCGGCCCGCAAAATTTGCCTGACGGAAAAGTTGATTTTTATGATTTAATTAAGGTGATGGTTTTCTGGAGCCCATGAAAAAAATAATTTTTTTTGTTCTTATATCATGCCTTTTTTCTGTTTTTGCTCCCGATTTTATTTGTTGGGCGGCCGAGGAAGCACAATTGTCTTTAACCCCGGCGCAAAGCGAACTCTTGCCCGGACAGGAAATTATTTTAGATTTAAATCTCAACTCACCCGCCGCCAAAATCTATTCTCTGGACCTTAAAATTAATTACCCGTCGGAAAAATTAGTTTTTAATGGCCTGGACGTTGAAAATTCCCTGGTGACTAACTGGGCTAAAAATAGACTCGACCAAAATGGCTCGCTTAATTTAATCGGGGGGGTTAAGACCGGTTTTAGCGGTCAAGGTAAAATTGCCCGGCTCAGATTCATTACTAAAGCCGCCGGACAAGCCGTAATTTCGCTTCTGCCTGCCAGTTTACTTCTTGATCAAAATCAACAAAACGTTTTTAAACCGGGTTTGCCTGCCAATATCAAAATCAATAACCCTAATCTACCGGTGGCCACAAATAAACCTCAAGTATCACTAACGCCAACACCCGTGGTTAAGCAAATAAAAAAGAATTCCCTTTCTCCGATAATCTTGTTTTCTAGTTTGACATTTTTGGTGGTGGCGGTTATCTTTTTTCTCTATCAAAAAAGTAAAAAACCGCCCGTGGAAGAAAATCCCCCCAACCAACCTCTCCCCCCAACTAATTAAGCCGTTTTTGTCTTTGCCGCAATTAACGTACTATAAATCACCAAAATCGATAAAAATACCTAAACTTGGCTATTGTTATTGGACAGAATATTTATCCGAAGTTTATCAAATTCATCATTTCCTAAATTTTACTTTGTCACTTTGACTTTTGACTTTTGATGCTTCGACTACGCTCAGCATCATCCTGAGCTTGTCGAAGGATGACTTTTGACTTTTTATCATTCTTCTCCCGACTGTCCATAATTTAATTTCATGAGTGACCAATCAAGGCCGTTAATTTGCCCGTCACTTTTCAAATCGCCCGGCCGCAGTGCGCCAAAATCCAAGTCACCGGTGGCAGGATTCCGGCCGGAAGTTAAAGTGAATGATTTTCTCTGGCTTAAATAACCGATACTGGACAGGATAAAATCATAAGCCCGGCCGGCGGCTAATCCTTCCAATCCCACGTTTTCCACCCGGCCGTTATCCGGCAGGATAATGTCTTTGGTAAAACCGGTGCCGGCCGCCGATAAATTTACTTTTATTTTTGTCTGTCCTGCCGGATTTAATCCTCCGCCGGCAACTTTAAAAGAAAGGGTTAAATTACTGGGGCCCGGGGTAACCGTTCCCGTAGGCACAAGGGTGGAAGTCGGCGTCGGCGTCGTCTCGCCACCTCCGCCAAGACTTCTAACCGCCACATTATCAAAATAGGCGTTCGCCGCGTTCGCCACGAAACCGACCGTCCCGCTTTTAAAAATCGCCCCGTTTTGGGTTCTCCCCAACCCACTTGCACACTCATTCACTTCAGGGGTATCATCATCCGGGTCCTCTCCTTTTTCACAATCGGTTAAGGAATTAGTGTCGGTATATTCAACCTTTAAAACGCCATCAATATAGCAACGGATCGTATCGGCGGCAATTTCCATTTTTAAGTTATACCACCGGCCGTATTCCCATCTAAAATCAACCGCCTTTAAGTCCAAAGGATTACGGTGATCACCAATTTCACCGTGGGGTTGAATCAGTAAATACCTTTGGATTTTTATACTTCTGCCCTCAAATAAATCACAGCGGTAGCCGCCTAAAGAAGGCAAATTGGCATCCGGGTTTTCAATGGTTACTCTTCCTTGAATTCCGGCATTCCCCGCCGTAATCTTTATCGCCGCCTCAAACGAAAAATCCGTAAAGCTTTGATTTTTGAGAAAAGCGTAATCGTCATGGCCCCAGGTTCCGGAATCAGGATAAGAATGATGAAATGCGCCGCCCTCCACTCCGCCGGTGGCAACCCATTCCCATATACCCGGCGCTGGCTTATAGTAATCCCAGTTAGTTGTATTGGAGTTAAAATTGTCTTGAAAGAGAATATTCTCCTGCGAAAAACTTTTATTGACTTTCTGGGAATAATAAGAATGATAAAGAATAACCGGCAGGCTGATTAATAAAGGGAGAATAACTAGGAGGAAATAAAAAAGGCTCCGTTTACTAATTTTAGTCACCATTTTATTCCCCCTATTCGCTTGATTCCCCGTAATGCATCTTCATGAGCGACCAATCCAAGCCATTGACCTGATTATCCCCGTTTAAATCCCCGGATTTAAAAGTCCCCAGAAGCAGGTTGCCGATCGAGGGATTCCGCCCGGACACCAAGGTAACATTTTTCTTGATGCTTAAAAAGCCCCAAGAGGAAAAAATCAAATTATAAGTTTGGCCGGCTTGCAAACCGGTTAAATCAAGGCTCTCCAAAACCCCGCTTTCCGGTAAAATAAAGCTTTTGGTAAAACTGGTGCCTTTAGCGTTTACGGTCAGTAAAACTTTCTGTTGGTTATCGGCGCTGAACCCCTGTAATCTCGCCGCTACCGATAAAGTTAAGCCGCCCGCCCCACCCGTAGGCGTCGGCGTGGCCGTTGCTCCTGTTGGGGTTGGCCCGGTTGGGGTTGGTGTCGGACTTCTGGTCGCCGTTGGCGTCACTGTCGCCGCTCCCGGCACCAGGGTCGCCGTTGGGCTGGGAGTCGGGCTTCTGGTCGCCGTCGGCGTCGAAACCCTAGTAGCAGTTTGGCAAACAGAACAACATTTAATAGGGTCACTCTCCGTTCCCAAAACACTTTCCGAAACCCCCCGAACTCCCCCTGGACTATAGGTAAAACTGAAAACTGTTGACCAAGTTCCAGGCTCCATGCACTCAGGGGCAGGAGGTGTTTGCCCATTTAGAGTGGCTATACAAGTTCTTACTCTCCAATAAAATTTTGTTTCTGTTGCAGACGATATGAGGATGTCATGACTAACAGTAGGGCTACCCGGTGAATCTTGCACATATCCATTAAACCACGTCGGTTCAAAATTCTGATTTGGCGAAATACTAATGTGATAATAAATTCTATCAGGGCAATTGTTCCATTCAAATCTTATCCGTTCAGGAGTAAAGTCAATATCAGTGTCATTCTCTGGATGCTGAAGAGTGATACAAGTAGTTGGTGTTGGAGTAAGGGTTTGAGTCGAAATAGGAGTCTGAGTTGGAGTCGGAGTTCTACTGGCGGTCGGAGTCGGAGTTTTAGTCGCCCTTGGGGTCGGATACGGGGTTGAAGTAAGAACTGGGCCACAGTGGCTAGAATCATCTCCTAAAATAGTATCATTACCTTCACTATCATAGCAAAGAGACTGAGGACAACACACCCCAGTTTCCCCTCCAGGAACATTACATAGAATTGGTGTTGAAGTAGGAGTGAGTTGCGGGTTACACACTCCCATGCTCATATTACAACCATTAACGCAAGAGCGGTCATGGTACCTGCGATCAGAACCGTCACAAAATTGTTCAACTAGGGTATTTACATCTTTGCAATAGTCTGAATAGCCACGGCAACGCCATTTCTCGTCAGCAGGACACACTTCAACTATTCCCCATTCCATAGGGTTATCCAAGCCATCTGTATCTTTGCATGGAAGATAAGTTGGGGCAGAACCATTACAAGCGCCACCACTACAAGTATACTGATTTGCACCCAATTCACAAGAAAGTATTTCAGCCACTACTGGAGGTTGAGGACCAGGATACGAAAAACCAGTAAAAGAGGGACAAACAAAATCATAAACTTTGTCCGGGGAAATGTCTCGACAATAATCATAATAATAATCATATTCATGTTTATTGCCGTGCCCGTAATTATAGTCTATTGTTATTTTCCCGGGAAAGAAAATATTTCGGTTTCCATCTTCATTATCTGTACATGTTACCTTTATCGTCGGAGTAGGAGTGTTGGTTGCCCCGATTTGGGCACCTTCATGAACAACTACTTTTTCTTTTGCCAGTTTTAATCCGGCGATTCCCGTCAGAAGCAGTAAAATCAGAATCCCAACCGGCAAAAAAAACTTTCTAGAAGCTTTGCGTTTAAAAAATTCGGAAACCCTTTTAATTTTTTTTATCCTCATCACCTTTAATTTAATATATCACTTTTTTAAAAATGCCGTTGTCACTAACCGTCCGCCGGACAACTTGAACAGCACCAAATATCTTCCCCGGGATAAATACTTCCGCAACCGTTACTCTTCGTATCGTCTCCGGATAATCTGGCCGGCTGGCCATTTTTATAACACTTTGTTTGCCGGCAACACCTTCCGTATCCGGTAACGCCATAATCATCAACTGCTTGACAAGTCTCTCCTTCGGCCGCTTTTTGTCTTAACGCCTGGTTGCGTCTCACTAATTCCCTCCCTAAAACTCCCCCCACCAACAACAAAACTAGAGTAAAACCAACCAATAGCCCTTGATAAATCTTATTTTGGAAAGTAATTTTTCGGGCCACAATTTATTCTAAAACAATTAGTCCTGAAATATCAATTACAAACCGGATTGAAAAAGTTAATAAAATCAATTACGCTTAAGTTAATGAAATTTTCCGCTTTCAGTCGTCAGTTTTCAGCCCGCCTTGCCGCGAGGCAGGTCTTCGGACAATTAATATTGGTTGTCATTATCTGGTTACTGATAGCTGAAGGCTGGCTACTGCCGCCTCCCGCTTACGCCGTTACTAAATCCTTCTGGTCCGAAAGTCTCACTAATAATATCGTTTACAACCCCTATCAGGGTTTAGGTGTCTGCCATTGGCTCTCACCCACAATTTTAAGCGACCCAATTGTCAGCTGGGCTTATGACGCCTCCAATGAAGGCGTCTTTTGGACCAATGTCGAGCCTCAGGAAAACCAATTTAATTGGACCGGCATGGATAGTTTGGTTAATCTGGCTCAAAGTAAAGGCAAAAAAATTTGGCTTCAAGTTTACAACGCCCAGGGCTACGTCCCCCAATGGGCCTTAAATAAAACCGTTAACGGCCAGAAAATGGTGATTATGGGCGGGGCCACCTCTGATTGCAACGCGATGGAAGCAAACATACCTCTTCCTTGGGACGAGGTGTACCTGGGCCTCTGGCAAAAAGTAATTCACGAAATGGCCCAAAGGTATGATAATAATCCTACCGTTGAAGCAATCATTATTATGGCCGGTGGCGGTTATGGCGAAATGGTCGTTTGTAGTACCTGCGGTTCAAAAGGTTGTTGGGCAAAAGTATCCGGTTGCAGCCAATCATCTTCAAATTCGGGCTGCGAGAACAACCCTACCTGCGTTCAATGTGTTGATACTAAATTTGCCGATGCGGTAAAAGGATTAATTGACCTATATTTGAGCGAGTTTCAAAACAAACCGATTGTTCTTCAATTAGGCAACGGGTTAAATTTTACCACCCATAGTTCCAGTGCGGTCATCAAACCGGTTCTGGATTACGCCATTCCTAAATATGGCCTGAGGGTTTTATTGAAAACCAACGGCTGGCATTGCGGCAGTTGTGAGGGTAATGTTTGTGATAATGGCCACGGCGGTATTGCCCAAAATTACTACACCAATTTCGGGGCCGGCGATTTAACTAAATTTGGCCTCGAACCGAGAGGCAAGCCAAATGATAATGAAAATGCCAGTGCCGGCGGCTATGCCGTTCCCGATTTTAATTCGATGATTAATTGCCGGAACAAAATCAGCTACGCCTGTTTACAAGATGCTTATTGGGAAGGAACACGGCTCCAGAGTTTTAGTCCCGGCAGAGAAAGTCTGGCCCGGGACATCGGCGCCAAGGTCGGGTTGAGAGAAGTTACTTATCCGGACTCGGTTACCGCCGGTCAAACCTATCCTTTTTCCGTTAAAGTAAAAAATCTCGGTGACGTTCCGCCTTTCCGCCCTAAACGGGAAATTAACGGCGGCACCCCAAAAGACAAAGCGGCTTCTTACCAACTGACTTTTCAATTAATTAAGGATAACCAAATTGATTTTCACTACGAGTTGGATTTAAATCCCGGTTCCAATACTTGGACTAACAATCAGGAAAATACCTTTAGCGCCAATATTCCGATTCCTGCCGCCATTAATAACGGCAGCCATGAATTAAGGGTGGCCTTATTTGATCCCGAAGGCAAACAGAAATTCCGCCAGGAATATTTCCGTTTCCTTAACCGGGATATTCTGGACGCCGAGGGCCGGGCCAAAATCGGGACGGTTTCTGTCTCCGGCGGTACCGGCACAACCTCCTCGCCTACTCCCACTCCCTCACCAACCTCAAATCCCTTGACTCCCTCACCTACCTTACCTCCTCCCTCACCCACCTTACCTCCCTCAAATTCTTCCTTAAATTTAAAGGCCGGTTTTCAGGGCGCTTTTACCAACCAGTCTCTTTTGGGAAAAGTGGTTGCCCAAGGAACAAATTTTATCGCCCACGCCATCTTAATAAATCAGCAAGTTTTGCAAAATTTGGCTCTCGGCGGGCTAAATCCCAACCAAAATTATGATTTTGCTTTGTCCTCAATCCCGTTTTTAGGCAACCGGAAATCCCTTACTCTTAAACAAGGCGCCAACCCGGGTACGGCCGGCGTTTTGGATTTCGGCGCTTTACGGACGGGTGATTTAAACGGAGACGGACAAATAAACGGCCTTGACTGGTCTTTAATGAAATTAAATTACGGCCAATCGGGAGAAGAATGAAAACAATTATCAATTTCCAATGATCAATTATCAATTAATTTTGAAAATTTTAACCTCAAGCATTATAGCTCTTAAAGGGAAATGATTAAATTAAAAAATCCTTTTGCATTTTTAATTGTCATTTTAATTTTTGCATTTTGCATTTTACCTTCTTCCGTAGGAGCCATTACTCCTAACGGTGTTCGTCAAATGCCCAATGTCATTTACGAGATGCTTGATTGCAGCAACCTCGATTTTGGTCAAACTCATCCGGAATGGGGTCCGGTCGGCGGCTGGCGGGGTTTTGGTAACTCTCCCGGCTGTACCGGCGGTAATGCCCAAAATTACATCCAGGCGGCCAAAAATATGACCGTTACTTTAACCGACGGCACCAGAATTCCCAAACCGGTCGGTGTCGGCTGGCGGGCAACCACGGAAAATATCAATAATTGGACTTTTTTAAATGATCCCCAATATAGTAACTTGGCCTTTATTGTCGCCGAGTCTCCCAGTATTTATGGGGAGGTGACCAGCAGCTATACCCTTGCCGACGGCGTCACCCAAGTTGAAGATACTCTCCCTTGGGCAAAAATAGTCATGGGTCCCTTGTCCAGAGCCTTTCCCACTATTCCCATTTTTTTCCAGTCTTGCGGCTATGCTTCCGAGCTTCTTTATGAAGCTCAAACTAAAAATTATCCCAATATCGGCGTCAAGTGCAATGGCTGGTATCTCGATTCTGATAATGCGATGAGCTACTATAGCCAAAGCCAATATTCCTCCACTCCCTGCCGTTTAGCTGACGGAATTTTAAACGGCGGCGCCTTCGGTTTTGCCAGCGCTAGCTACCAAACGAACTTGGTGGGCTTTGAACCGAAACACGGCCACAGCGTTGAACAATGGTACTGGGGAATAATGCAGGCCCTGTCGCACCATCCGGATATGGTGGATGTTGACACTCCGGATATCACCAAGTTTTCTCTTTTTGGCCAACAATACGGCTTTAATTTAATTAATTTCCTAAGCACCCATTTGGGTAAAACATTGACAAACACCCCTAATCTTTGGCTGGTTTTAAGAGAAACCCAAGTTTCCCGAGTCCGGGAATGCGGCTCGGATAATGGGACTTCTCCGGAAGGGTGTGATTGCTGCTGGCGCTTTTCTTCTTCCGGAACTTGGGTTTGCGTCGGTCCCCAGCGGGGCAATTTTTCCTTTTGGCTTTACCAAAAAGATAATTTAGCCGGCGGGAGAACCGAAGTTGTAAACCACCAAAACCTGCCCGAACCGGCGAAATCTCATCCTTACGGTCTTTATACCAGCCGCCGGACTAATCAAACCGGGGGTCAAAACTTTATCTATCTTGACGTTGATAATAATTTCCGACCTTCACCTCCGCAAGGGATGAATCTTGGCTGGGAAGTAACCGCCACTTTTGTTAATCAAGGTAGCGACAAAATTTCTATTGAATACATTAATAAAAGCGGTCAAACTATTAAGCAAAGCATCAGCAAAGGGGCCACGCTGGGCGTGGTTAGTAACTGGGTTGATTATAAATGGACACTCACGGACGCTGATTTTTCCGCCAATAGAATGAACGGGGCAGACTTCCGGATTAATAGCGAAAATGATGGCGATGAAACTGTTCATCGCGTCATTGTAAATCCGGTTTATATCACCCCTCCCTCAACTCCCTCGTCTCCCCCAACTCATCCGACTCCCACCCCCGGCAACTGGCGCACTCCTACCCCTACTTCTACCGGCGGACGAAATCCGACCGCCGTTCCCTCTCCTACTCCCGGCCTTTACTTTTATCCCGGCTGGCAAATGGTGCAGTTAAATAACAATACGGTTGTTCCCAATAACTGTCAAGTTATTGTGTATAAAGAAAATAATCTCTGGCAAAACTTTTTAGGCTACCTTAAGAATCTCCTCTTCGCCCCGAGAAAGCAAAAAGTCTGGGTTAAGTGTAGCTAATTTTTTCCCCTCAAACCCCCCAACTCCCCCATAACCCCCAAATCTTTAGCCTACTAAATGAAGATTGAGTTTTTATAGCAAGAAATGATAAAATATTTCCGCCTGGGCCCGTAGTATACCGGTAGAACGTCGCTATGGCCCCGTTTGGGCCGTTGGCTCAGTTGGTAGAGCATCTCTATGGCATAGAGAAGGTCGCCGGTTCGATTCCGGCACGGTCCACAAGCCCAAATTTACGGGGTAAACTCCGCGAAAGAGGGGGTCCGCCTGCCCGCCTAAAATTGAAGCACGAGCCGTATACGAATAGTATTAAAAAGGCGAGTGCTGAAATTAGGAGGGATTCCCCCCGGGTCCACCAAGTCTGACTTGGTCCGCCAAGTTTCTTTAAAAGATTTACTCTCCCACAATATATACTTTTAAGCCTTTTTCGGGTGGAACTGGTCTTTCCAGAGTTAACTTTTGGCCAATCTTTAAGTCCGTAAACTTTACCGGGGTAAGTTGGTCACCATTTTTCCTGAAATAGCTGATTTGCGGACTATTGGTAATGATCATGTCCCCTTTTAAGCCGTTAATGGTAGCCCGGTCAGCCTCAATCGACTTCACCTGATAATCAAAAGGGATAACCCCGCCCTCAACCTTAACCCGGGCACTCTCTTTTTCTACATAAGCTTGGGTGGGGTTTAAACTTGGAGCTATGACTACTGGTGGGTTTTCTACTCCCGGGGCACTAGGTTTACTCAAACCCAAGTAAAACCAAGAGACGCCCCCAATTAAAAGTACTAGAACGATTAGTACCAGTAAATTTTTTTTACTTTCCATTTCACCTCCTTTTAAATATTTTAATCTTTTAATCTCTAATATCTAGTATCTAGTATCTAGTATCCAATATCCAATCTCTAACATCACGGCAGCATCTCTTCCCTGAAATAACTGGAATAGGCAAATTCCGGAGGGAAGTTGATCCATAAATCCGGCCGGGCTTCAAAGATCTCCGCCGGGTCCTCCGCCGGATCGGTAACAATACGGTTCAGACTGAAACCTTTCCAGCCGATGAAACTCCCCTTGCCCACAAATTGTACTTTAGGAGCTGGGTCATTAATACCATTACCTTTTACATTAATATAATCGTCAGCGCTAAAGATCCCTTGGGCCGCAGCCACATTTTTCTCAAAACTGATGTCTCCGCTGGCGATAATCGCCAAAAAGCCACCTTGATCATTCACTGTGATATTTTGACTAATACCAACATCCCCGTCAACAAAAATCACTATTTTTTCCGTGGGACCAACCGACCATCCATTAGTCTTAATCAGGATATCACCGGCATAGTAATAAATTCTGCTCACCGCCGGCTTCTGGGTAAGATTGCCCGTAGAAACATTGGTGGTATCTACTTTCAGGCGGTTCAAAAGGTAATCAAAACCGAGTACACCGCCGTTGTAAGGAGATTTAGCGACCCATTGGGGATCAACTGAAGCTTGACCTAGGCCAGAGTCAAATACGTCATTATGAACAATCACCCCGGAACTGTTGGCGCCTTTTATCGAAAAATATTCGTCCGCCGGAACCTCCGAGGTAATCGCGCCCATCGCGGAAACATCAAGGTCTTTTGTCTGAAACCAATCATCGGAACCGACAATATAATTCACCAATAAAACAGGCCTGGCGTTATCTATATAATAACCCGGGGGTGCGGGCGTTGGCGGCGGCGGAGTAATATTACATATTTTTACCGCCGGCCCTCCCCCACAAGGGTTAGCACCCGCATAACAGGAAAAATAACCGCACATATTATAAGGCGGAATAGTCGGTTTGGCCACACATGGTGGATAATACCAATCGCATATTGTGGGATACGGCGTCGGGTTATAATCCGGCCAAACCGACTCGGAACTGGAAATTTTTCCCCCCCTTGCCCAACCTTCAAGTATAAAACCCGTATTGGACAATGGATCATCGACCCACTTTTGGACTATCTCCGTCACATCATAGGAATTCTCATTGGTCTCATTCCCCGCCACGTAATGGTAACCAAAACCGGCGCAAAACCTAATTGTTTGGGTCGGATCACCCTTTCTATAAACGTCAACACCCGTTTGTTTAATTGTTGCATTATTATCTAAAATATCTTTAAAAAAGAGCCGCAAAATGGCATCATTCACAATTGAGCCGCTGGGGATAGAACCTAAATCAAATCTGATTAAGGAGTTATAGTCGACATCAAAAGTCCCAACCTCTGTTCTTAAGATATCCTCATTAATGTGATTACTGGGTATATTCCAGTAATAATCTTCAACCGGGAAAAAAGCACCTTCCGGCGGATCTCGATCAGGAGGCACAGGTACTCCTGCAAAGTCAGGGCAACCACCGGGACCGCCATCGTTTCTACAATTACAGGTCTCTCTACAATCAGTTGTCTCAGAACCTGAACCTTCAATACAGATATTGCCGCAAAGGGGACAATAATGACAGTGTTTCGAAGCACATTGTCCATCAAAAGTGCAAGGTTGACATAACCCTATGCCGGCCGTAGTCGGTGTGGGTGTTGGGGTGGAAGTTGAGGTAGGCCTGGTAGTAACCGTCGGCGTTAAACAACTTGTGCCGTTATCGCAAATTGTATCTACACATGTCGGACAAGTACTGCCGCATTCTGAATTGAAAAAACAAGTTCCGCAACAAGCAACTCCTCCTGTCGGCGTCGGCGTGGGCGTTTTGGTGGCGGTGGGAGTGCCGGTGGTTGGTGTTGCTGATGGCAAGGGCGTACTAGTAATCGTAATCGGACCGCAATAACTGACGTCGCATTTTATCCCCGTTTGGGGATTATGGGTCCTCATTGTACAACTACTGCCACAACTGCCACCGTCACACCAACAATCTACCGGCGGATCAACAACAATAGTTCCAGGAGGACAACAGTTAGTATTAGTTAAAGCGACCGAGCTACTTTGGCCGCAATTTGAAAAAGTCGCCGATGTCCCGGCGGTGGTGGTGGATTGACCACAGGCTGAAACGGTGTAAGAGGCCGCCTGGCCCGAGCAGCAGGTAACTGCCGACCAATTGACCGTCATTGTCAAACCGTTAGAAGAAGAAGTCGCCGACCCGCCACTCCATTCACAATCGCAATCGCAAGTGGCGGTTTCCTGATATGACGATCCGCTGGAACAAAAATAACATGCATCATTATGACATTCCCCGTTCAGGCACTTTAAGGAACCGCATTCTTGATTGCCGTTACACGCTTCCCGGCAACCGACAGATATTGGCGTGGGGGTAAGTGAAGGAGCGGTGGTGGGGATGGCTGTGGGCATAGGCGTATTTGTGTTTATGGGCGTTGGTGTCCTGGTGGCGGCGGGGGTATTGGTAGGCGCTGAACAGGTGCTGCCGTCAGTATCACAAACCGTATTGCCATAACCCTCTACCCACATACAATTGGGACAATTGCCGCATTCCGAACTTCCGCTACAAACACCGCAACAGGATACCTTAGTTGGTGTTGGTGTATTAGTGTTTATGGGCGTTGGTGTCCTTGTCGCCGTTGGCGGAGCGGAGGTGGCCGTTGGCGGAACAGAGGTCGCTGTTGGCGGAACGGTGGTAGCTGTTGGCCGAGGAGTAACCGTGGGAGGAACAGGGGTGGTGGTGGGTTCACAATATACCGTACTCTTACCACAAATAAAATCCTCACAATTACCGCAAGGGGAAATACATTCATCGCTTCCAACACAACTCTCACAACAACTTACGCTTGGCGGAACAGCGGTAGGAGCAGCCGTTGGCGGAACGGTGGGTGGAACAGTGGGAACCGTGGTGCTGGTGGCGATAGGAAGGTTACAGGAACAATTACTGGTATTACAAGTATTGCCCGCACCACAATCTGTCTGAGAACAATCATAACAATAACAGTTTTGAGAACAGTCTCTCATTCCGCCCGTAAAACTAACCGCAGGCCTGGAAACACAATACCGAGTGTTTGATCCACCGCCACCACAAAGATTCGTGCTACAATCGGTCCAGCTCGCCTGACAACTGGCTTCTGCTTTACTCACGCCATTGCATTTGTCTCTACAAGTTGGCAGAGTTGGCGTCGCCGTCGGCCCCAAGCAACTATTAGGAGATACCGTACATAAGTTCGTGTTCTGGGTTCCCAAGCTTCCGTCATATACTGTAACACAATTGCTACCTGAACACTCTCGATGACAGCAGGTATCATCAGTAGTAAAAGTACAGTCAGCCAACTGCTTAGCACAAACACCTAATCCCCCACCATTATCAACACAGGCCACTGGACAAGGGGTTGCTGTTGGAACCAGCGTATTCGTTGGCTGTCCCGGCGCCGTCGTATTTGTTGGCCCAGGGGTATTGGTTGGAGGCCTAGGAGTATTGGTTGGAACCGGAGTATTAGTCGGGGCAGGACCTTCCCAAGAACAGCCGTAACTTATAACACAGTTATAATTTGAACAGCTCCCTGAACTAACAATACAATTTGGATAACTTCCCCTGTAGTCGCTACAACTCAACGGGGTTGCCCCGGAACATTCTGTTGAACATGAGCAAACCCCCTTATCTAATTGAGGTCCACAGGATAGTCCGCCTCCAGAACACTCGTACCCCAGACCTGAACCGGAGCTACATGTACAAACTGTCTGGTTCAAGCCGCAGGAAAAGCTTCCTGTACAGCCGGCATAAACCGGTTTAACCAGGAAATTGAGAAATAAATCAGAAAGGGATTTTCCTTTGGGCTTGATTACAAAAATCGGGCCGGGGTTATTTTTCAGAAATCCGCTGATAAGATTATCTGTAAAACTATTCTCTTTATTCTCTAAAGAAAAACTGGAGTTAAGGTAAAGAGCTCTCAAAACATAAAAGTCAAGATGTTCTTGGGATTCTCCCTTAGAAAACATTTCCCAAAGAGGCGTATAAAAATGAATTGTTAATTTCAATCTTCCGTCCTCAAAAGATTGGCCAAATGACTGGTAGGCTTCACTGCTTCCTTTTTGGGAAAAAGGGTCAAGTTCCTGGGTTTGGTTAGTCAAATGAATTTCAAGAAAGTTTACCGTTTTTATTCCCTCTTCGTAAATCCTAACGCCCTCCTTTTTCCAAAAACCCGTTTCCTGCAAAAATTGTTCTATTTTTGCTTTGTCTTTTACGGTAACCGAATATTCGGGAACATCGCTCACAACGGTAATCTTTTGTATTTTCGACTGGTTAATAGGCAAGCTCTTTGAAGCAAAAACTAATAAGGCCGCACCAACTACTACCAAAAAGGCCAGAAACAACAGTAATCGACGCCGTCTTTTTGGGCAGAAAATCTCCATATTTAAATAATACAACGACCCACCATGCCAAGTAAAGAGTCCTAAATTGGAAAATACTATTTGTAACCGAAAAGAGGAGCTTTTTTAGCTACTTGCGGGGGAACAAAATACAAATGATAAATCCCTTCTAATAAATACCTCAAATCGATTAACCCACCTATTTCTCCTTTTTTCCCGGACAACAATTCATCATTAATTGTTAAGTAATTAAAAGGCTCATAAATCAAGCCCGCTGAAACCGCAGCTCCCCTATTAAGATCATCCGGTTGACCGCCCAAACGATAAGGCAAAAAGCCTTGTTCTATTATTAGACTACCGTCCTGATCCTGAACCAGCCAAAACCCAACTCCGCCAGAAAGTTCTACCGGCAACGACCTTCGGTCGCTCAAAACAACTTTTACCGGCTTTTTTGGATCAACTTCTACGTTAGGCCTGATTTTGGCCCTGTCTTGTATTGTTTTATATTGTGGGCTATCAACCGAAGCCATGATGTGATAATTGCCTTTCCCTTGCTTAACTAGTCCAATATATTGTTCAAAACTAGTGTTTGCTCTATTCGTTTTATCATCGGCTATCCAAGCTTGATGATGAATTCTTAAAATTATCTCGCCGCAAATTCTCTCCGCCTCTCCATTAGGAAAGTCTTTCGTATTTAACCAAACATCTTTAACCGGGCTGTCTGCCCGGGTGGTAATTGAAGGATGAAGCGCGGCAATAAAAGGAACGGTTATGCCGCTATATTCAAAGTTATATTTGTGCTCAACTGCTATTTTTATCAAAGATTCACGCGTCTGATTCACAGTTTCAGTTGATAAAGTAACGACCTTAATTCGGCTCCCTTCCAGCTGATTCCCGTTTTTATCCCAGAAAGTGACATAAACGGCATTCTCATATTTAGCCATCACCGCTTTAACCGCTTTCTCTGGCATTTTTTGCCAAAAATCCTTTTCCATTCCCGAGACAATTATTCCGTTTTGGTCCAATAAAGCCGTCTTTAATTCCATCCCCCTTTGGAAAGTTACCGGCGCCCGGCCTTCCTGCCCGGCCATTAATGGAACATGGAAAAGCCAATTGCCTTCGTTATCCACCCAACCCATCATTTGCTCAAAATCGGGCGTATTGAAAACCGGCTGGTAATTGACCTGTCCTTCTTTAAAACGAGGCAAATTGAAGTTGCCCAAGGCCAAAACTTTCCCGTCCCGTTCCAACTGGATAAAAGCTTGGCCGCCGGTTCCCTCTGCCGCCAGTAATTTCGCTCCTTTATTCCTTTCGTTAAACGCCTGTTCGTTTATCTCGATCCTTCTGATCTCCACTCCCTGTAAAATATCGGTTTCGTTGCCGCCAATCCCCATCTCGCTAATCCCCATCTCAATTACCCCGGTCGGGGTTGGTTTAATTTCTTTGGTCGGTACCTCAGTTGGCGCAACCGTTGGTTTTTCGGTTGGCAGCACAACCGCCGTCGGCACAACCTCTGTTGGCCAAGGCTTAGCCGTCTCGGTCGCTGCCGGTTTGGTAGGCTGGGTTTCTGTTGGCCTGGTTTCTCCCGGCGCACAAGCGGATAAACCGCCTGTCACTAAAGCCCCAACCCCCAATACTCTCGCTGCTTTTGTAAGAAAATCTCTTCGCGACGCGACCTTTCCCCAATCTCCAAAATCGACTCCGCCGACAGGCGCGCTACTTGCACTTTCCGCCATTTTGTCGCTTACGCTCGTTGGCGGTCTATTTGCCCATTCTTTACTCATATCCTTCATTTACCACTAAAAAACGCAAAAAACCGATTTACCCTCCGTAGCCTTGGCGAAGGAGGGCTCACCGGTTTCTACTATTTTTTGCAGTTTTAGCATAAGGCAGAGTTTTTTCCCTGCACAATAACGATATCCTATACTCTCCTAAAACCCTTGTCAATAGGAACTATAGGATAGAAACATGCCTAATATACTTGATTATGCGTCCCGATATCGTAAAGCCAAAGAGTCTCTCCTTTCACCTGATAAATTACCCGTACATCGCCGGTAACTGAAAATGATCTGTATTCACTTCTCTTTCCCGCTAGCCGGTGGTCTTTTAAAACAGGATCGGTAGGATTATTTATACGTGTATTTAAGCGGTCTTTGAACTTGGAGACTAATTTAGGATAAGGAGAAATTCTAGTTTTGAAGTGCTTCTCAAAGGTTACGTGGTAAACAATTTTCATTCTTTAAGCTGAGCCATCAGGTCATTTACATTTCTTGCTTTATAGATGTTCTTTCCCGCCTTAAAATCTGAAGTCATTTTTTGATAACGATCTTCTGCTTTCTTCGATAACAAAAGCGGTTTTTCTTCAATTCTAACCACTAACTCTCTTTTGGCTAATTTATTAAGCAATAACCGGACAAATTCCTGGAGCGAAGAAAAACCATATTCCTGAGCCACCATTCCGGCAGTTAATTTTAAGTCTTTAGAAATCGGTACCTGTAGTGTCGTTGTATTCATAATAATATAATTATAATGTTTTGATAATGTTTGTCAACTGCTTGACAAAAATCTCCCCCGTTCTAGTTTTTAGGAGCTTTGTTCCTAGTCACTTCCAAGTTTCAGTAAAGGGTGGCCGTGCCACTTCGAAGCCCTGAGTAATTCATGCTAAGCGCCGTTGAAGGAGGTTGAAGAGCCTGCCCTGAGCGAAGCCCCGAGCCGTCTGGTACGGGACAAGTCGAAGGGTGGACCCCGGGAATTCCTGCCCGCCATCGGCTGTCGCCTCAGGCGACTGCAGGCGGGGAACCCGGAACACGTCATTGCACTCTTGGTGGACCCGAGGGGACTTGAAACCACGACCTCTTTGAATAAATTTATTGTGGTGTACGACTTGCGTAGGCGGGAAGAAGAGAGGACGATTTTCCTTCGATCAACTCAGGCCTTCGGCTCTGAGGCTGCTCAGGTCTTCGACTCCGAGGTCGCTCAGACTCGAGGAGCTCGAAGAGATGGTGAGCCTGTTGAACCACAAGTTTTTCTTTGGCGGCAAAAGATTATTTTAAACAAGTTTATAATAATCTTTTATCATGAGAGCAACCTTCCTCGCTGATAACTCGGTGTTATCGATTATTTGGGTTTTGCCAAATGGCACTACAGCGTTGAGGCTGTACTTCTTCCTAATGGATTGCAGAATTTTAATTTTATCTAACTTCTTGAAGGCCTTTCTCGAAGGATGCTTGAGACGATTGCGCAATTCTTTTTCCTTGCAAGCAAGCTTAACGAACATGATTTGTCCACCATGCTTTTCGACCTTATTGATAACCTTTTTTATAAAGCGGTCGTCCATTCTCCCACCATACGTTTCTACACCATACACAAAAGTAAAAATTACACCCCTCACTTTATTTTTAGCAGCAGTTTCTATCAAGTCTAAACGAATTTTTGCTACTAAGTCAGAATATGCTTTAGTCCCAAATGGAAAAATGGAAGAGACTAAATCAGCAGTAAGATGATTATGAAATACTTTGTAACCAGTGAGTTTAGAAAGTTCTTTTGCTACTGTCAATTTCCCTGTCGCTGGCGGACCATAAATAAAAATGAGTTTCATAAATCAATGATTAAAAAATTTTCTTTTTCCCAAAAACAGAATCGACAACTGATTTTTTCGCCCAAAATTCAATACAAATTGGTCACCGAGCCCCGCAAAATGCGGGATAAACTCCGCGAGGCGACTTTCAATTCCTTGTCTTTTTCTAAAATGTGGACTGAGGGGGAATTGAACCCCCGACCCCTGCAATGCGAATGCAGTGCTCTACCAGCTGAGCTATCAGCCCTTGACGGGTCTGGCCCGTTAGTCCGCGAATCCAGCGGATTTTTCGGGCCGAATGCGGCGCATTACCAACTGTGCTAACGGCCCTTCACGGGTCTGGCCTGTTAATTCGCTAAGCGAATTTTACGGGCCGAATGCGGCGCTCCATTAAATGGACCACCGTCCCGAAGTAAAAATCATGATTAAGGGAATTTTATCAGATTTTGCTGAAGACTTCACTCTTTATTCGCACTATTAATTCGGACTATTTAAATTCGCATTTATTCGTATTCTAAAACAGCAACGCCAGCGCCCCCAAGACCATGAAGAAGGTGCCAAAAATGCTTAAAGTAAGGGTAGGCGTTAATCCGCCCGTCTCCGGTTGATCAGGTCCGGTGGGAGTCGCGGTCGCCTCCCCAGTAGCCTCCTGTTGGACTGTGTAAGAAGCATTCGCAACCGATCCTAAGATATCAGATCCGGCATAAGCAACGTTACAATCTGTTCCTATGTTAAGGCCTTGAAAATCAAAACTTACCGTCGCGGCACCCAACGCTTTCCCCTTGAAAGTAAGAGTCGCAAAAACGCCGGAACCGGAAAAATAACTTGTGGCCGTTGTTTTTGCCCGGATGGTTACCTTACCCGGAGTCGCGACGCTATTCTCGGTTGTCTCATCATATAAAGTACCCGCGGTTGAAGTCACTAACTGCAAGCGCGCCGCGTCATAATTAATGATCACGTCCGCCGCATCTGTATTAGAGCTGCCGGTATTTAATAGAACGGTGACGTTAAAACTTTGCCCTATCCCGACCGTTTTACTCGCCGGGGATAAGGAAAGCGTCGCCGCGGCTTCTGCCTTTGCAGGGAATTTAAAAAATAAAAACGAAAAAGTTAAAAGTAAAAGCAAAATTTTAAATTTTTTCATTTTATTAGTTGAGTACCTTCGCAGAATTAATTCGCATAATTTTCATTCGCATTTATTCGTATTTCTATTGAAATTCAAACCCCGCTCCCTCAACCTCGCTTAAAACATCTTTGGCAATCTTAGTTGCCACGACGTTAGAATCATTCGTCGCCCCCGGACTAAACTCTAATAATAGAACTGCTTTGCCTTTTTTTAAACCCTTAACGGTTAAGGTGGCAAAAGTGTCCCTGCCCTTAAAAGTTTTTGTGAGAGAGGTAATGCCGTTAATAACGACTACCCCGTTAGCGCTGTCAATTCTTTTAGCCGGATAATCATCATAAATTTGGCCGGGAGTAACCTTACTGACCTCTAAAACCGCCGGATCAAAATCCAGGCGGACATCGGTCGCATCGGTGGCAAAATCGCCGGTATCTAAGATTACCTTAACCTCAAATTCCTGATTAACCGCAAAACTTCCTTCCGCCGGCTCTAAGTACAAACCAACAGATTTTTGCTCAACTTTTGGCGGTTGCGGTTTGTTGACCTTAGCCACAAAAAGAAGCAAGAAAGCCTCAAAACTCAAAAAAACCATCAAACCGATTAAAATCCCTTTTTTGGACAAATTTATCTTTAGTCCGGCTTGTTTTTTTGCGTCAGCGGGCATTAGTTAAAGGTTATTGGATTCAAAAAAGAAAGTCAAGCAGGCTAAAGAATAATTTTTTGTTATAATCCAACTAATAATTTATGAAGAGGAATTTTTTCGATCGTCTTAAAACCTTTTGGTTGGTTTTAAACGAAAGCTGCAATAACCGCTGCTTGTTTTGCTACGCCAAAAAGTCAAGCCACAACTTTCACCTTTCTTTCTCTCCTAATTATGCCAGAAAAGTAATTGATATGATGGCAAAACAAAAGGTAAAAAAATGCTTATTAATTGGCGGCGAGCCAACTCTCTACCCCCAACTTTTTTTTCTGATCTCTTATTTAAAAAAAAACAAAATCAAATCAGTTTTGATTACCAATGGTCGTCTTTTGGCCAATAAGAGTTTCGTCAAAAGACTGAAATTTGCCGGTCTTGGCGAAGTCATCATTTCCATTGAGGGGCCGAATCCTACCATCCAAAACAAAATTACTCAATCGTCTAGTTTTAACCAAACTCTTAAAGGAATAAGGAACTCTCTTGAAGAAAATTTGGCTCTGGGCACTCTCACGACTATCAACACTTTAAACAAAGACTATTTACTAGAAACGGCTTCTCTTTTACACAAACTCGGTGTTAAAAACATCGCTTTTAATTGTGCCATTCCGATTCTTAACCAAGATGGCACTGTCGAAAGTAAATTTGTTCCTCACCCCAAAGAAACCGTCTCTGTCATTGAGTATTTATATGCCAAGACTTCATCAAAAAAAATCAAAATAAATATCAATGGAACAATCCCTATCTGTCTTTTTCGAAAACCTGTTTTAAGAAAAATGCTTGAAGACAAAACCCTTTCGGTGGGATGTCAAATGTATTTGGGACAAGGTGTAGCCTTTGACGCCCGCGGAGATATTTTTCCTTGCACCCATTTTACGAATTTTCCTTTAATCAAAAATTTTGGCCAAAAATCAATCAAAACCAAAAACACTTTTCCTAAATTTATGTCTTTATGGAAAAAGGATCCTTCCGTAATTTCTTTTCGTCAAGAACTTTGGCGTTATCCGGTAATTAAATGTAAAAAATGTCTTTATTGGGGAGCTTGTATCGGCGGCTGCCCAATTTTGTGGTTGACATTCAGTCCGAAAAAAATTATTATTTAAGCATGTCAAAAGAAAGACAGCTTTCGGTAATTTCACCTACCTCTCCGGCCGAATTAATAATGGGTAAGAGGCATTCCCATCAAAGACCAAGACTTCCTCACTTACCGCAACAACCGATCCAACGTCTTTTCTGTCAAGAAGGCACCAACTGTGACTGCCGCGGCTGTTCCGATTCAGGTTAACTTTCTTTTGGTTTTTACTTCCTTACTTTAAATAATCCAGAGGGTTAACTGAACCACTATTTGTTCTTATTTCAAAGTGAAGATGCGGTCCGGTTGATCGGCCGGTGGAACCCATTTGCCCGATTTGATCACCACGTTTAACCGTTTGCCCGACGGAGACAAAAATTCGCGAAAGATGGCCGTACATCGTCATGAGGCCGTTACCGTGATCTATCAAAACTCGGTTGCCGTAACCGATATTATCCGGCCAACCGGCGACTAAAACTCGGCCGGAATCAGCCGCCAAAACCGGGGGCATATCTTGGTTGGCAATATCCAAGGCTTTATGGTACCAAACAAACCTCTGGGAAATTACCCCGGCGGTTGGCCAAACAAATTGCCCGGAGGCAACCACTGTCCCCGCATTAGGCGTCCTTTGGGCAATATAAGCGCCCGGCGACCAAGGAATTTCCTTTGGTTTAACCCCATCCGGCACAAATAAAATTTGCCCGACCGCGAGCTCGAAAGTTTCGTCATTAACGAAAGTGTTAAAGGGAAAATCAACAATTCCTTGAGCCTCGGTGCTGTAGTATTTTGCCACTGATAAAACCGTATCGCCTTTTTTGACTTTATGAACCATGCCGGTTACCGGTGGAATTTTTAAGGTTTGACCGGGCTTGATCGCCGCTACCGAGGTTAGGTCGTTAGCCCAACGAAGCGTATCAATAGAGACACTAAACTTCTGGGCAATTCCGGAAACTGTATCTCCTGGTTCGACGATGTATTCTAAAATTTCTCCCCGCGGTTTTTCCGAGATTTGGGTTTTGATTTCTTCGCCTTCAGTGGCGGAAGAAAGCACGGCCGAAGGAGGCGGCGCTTGATTCCAAGGATCAGAAGAAAATCCCGGAAAAGAGGAGGCCACCACCGGGGTTATTAAAACCGCCAAGATGATTACTCCGGCCATCCCGGAATGAACAAAAGGCCGCGTAAATTTCCCGCGGCCCTGATAAAGTTTTTCGGCCAATAAACTCTTAATAAACTCTAGTTTTCTTATGGATTTATAAAGACGGCCGAAAAAAAAGTTAAACCAAAGTCTTAAAAATTCCCTAAACTGAGAAAAATCTGGCTTCATATTTGTGATTAATTGTAGTTGCCAACTCTAGCACGAAATTTAGGAAAAAGTCAACCGAAAAAATTGTTTATAGGCGTCATAGGCATCAATGTGATAAAATTTGCTTAATGGATAAACAGGAAACCGTCAAAAACCTGCTTGAGAAAAAAGAAAAATTAAGTAAAAAATTGGCAAGTCTCAAGGAAAAGTTTGAAGAGGAAAAAGATAATGAGGAAGCTTGGCCGGGACACTCTTCCACCTTCTTGCAAGATCTCCAACAAGAGTATCAATTAACAATTATCCTTCTTGAAGATACAGAAAAGGCTTTAAAAAAACTCCAAAGTTAACTGTTAAAGAAAGAGATCGGGTTATCTGATTTTTTTACTCTCACTCTATCTTGTCAGCCTTTTCCCAAACTCTCTAAAAACTCTTTGTTGGTTTTGGTCCTGTGTATGCTGCAAAAAACTATTTCAATTTTTGATACCAATACTCATGCTGAACATTCAGTTTTGAAGTCGAAGAAACTCGAATACCTGTTCTTTGAAAACCAACTTTCTCTGCAACTTTAATGACAGCCGCATTATCTTCTCTCATTCTTGTAAAAAGTAATACCCCTTCTGGATATTTAGAAGCTAAAAAAGACAACATCATCTTCCTCAGTTTCGTCGCAATATGTTGACCTTGGTATTTAGGACGGACATGAATCTCTCTCTCCCACACTATCTTCCTTATTTTATTCTCCCGAAGTATTCTTTCTGCAAACTCCTTAAGATCAGGCCCTTCGTCTGTCTCCAGTTCTTCGGGAGTTGGGCTGTAAAACCAAACTACTCCAACAATTTCACCATTTTCTTCCCTAGCAATAAACGCGGTAAATTCATTCCTGTTTATGTGATTTGAAATCCTGCTATAAGCTGTCACTGGTGATATACTTAAAAACCACGGAGCTCCAGAGAAGGCCTCACGATAGACAGCCAAGATTTCTGGAAGTTTTTGTAAAAAATAGGAAGCGTCGAAAGGGCCTTCTATTTTATAAGTCATCCTAAGCTATCTCAACGTAGTGATAGGTAATGATTCTTGTTAACGTAAGACGTGTAGGCATTTCTTATTGCTTCAAAAAATGACTCTTTTCTAGTAACAAATCTGGAGATAAATTGTTGTGAGTTTTTGTCTTTTTGATATTTCTTTTGATATTCTCTGATTACAACTCCAAATTGTTCGCCCCGATCAATTTTTCGGGAAACCTCTTCGGGTAATTGTAACTTACTTCCAATACCAAGGAAAACATTTTTGTCGTGATCGACAATCGCAGCCGCACAAACAAGAAAGTAACCACGGCCATTAACCTTATGGAGACCGCCTTCAAGCCCAAAGGCAAGAATTACTCCCGGTTGTTTCAGAAGAGCATTCCTTGCTCGATTTATTGCTCCAATAACAGTTGTTTCTTCATCAAACGGCTGATTGGCTATCCCTGTGTCTACATCAGTTTGTAGAACTTCCAAGTCTTCTACCATACCCACAAGAGCCTCCGTTAAAATATTTTTTTTATCAACACTCGTAGAACCTAAAGCAACCTTCATAGTAAGCCTTTAATTGATAATTTATGACCCATCTTTTCTTTTTTGGTTAAAAGATATCTTTTGTTACTTTTTTTAACACGAGTTTCCAGAGGAACCATTTCCTCAATTACCACGCCGGCGCTTGTTAATTTATTTATTTTATCTGGATTGTTTGTGAGTAGCCTAACACTAACTACTCCTAGGTCGTCTAAGATCTCTCTAACTACGTTGTATTGCCTCATCTCTGGTGGTAAACCGAGATTTTTGTTAGCCTCAACTGTATCCAAACCATCATCTTGAAGCGAATAAGTCCCAATTTTGTTGATTAAATTGATACCTCTTCCCTCCTGAAAAAGATAAATAAGCACACCCCCTTCAACGTTAATTTGCCTAAGAGCCTCATGTAACTGGTCGCCACAATCACACCTCCCAGACCCAAAAATATCGCCAGTAATACAAGATGAGTGAACACGAGTCAAAACACCAGTCTTTTCTTTTACGTCTCCTTTAACTAGGGCAATATTATAGGAGTAATCGACCTTTGATTGAAAAACAACCATTTTAAATGTTCCAAACTTCGTGTGTAAATTATCTGTCGATGTCTTGCGCTCAAAAATTGTATAACTAACATTAGCACCATCTCTTAGCTTCGTCAAAATTTCAGAAAAAACCATTGCTGGATCTAAATCTCCACAAACACTAAAAGAGCTTTCAGCATTAGGTAATAAATATTCTGTCGCTGGTAAAACCTCTTTAAAGTATGAGATGAAGTCTTGCTTAATTATACTTTTGTTTAAATACTCTCTAATTAAAACTTCTCCATCTTCATCACAACGATTCATAAACTTAGAAGTAACCACTTCATCATAGTGACGACCACATTTTGGGCACAGCATCCGCTCCGCTAATCGTTTCAGACAACTCTCTAGAGCTGGGTTTATACAAATAAGGGCTTTTAGTCTAAATCCCAACTTTGTGTTAATTTCCCAAAAGAGTTTCGCCTCATCTAGACGTCGCGGAAAACCGTCAATGACCATACCCCGGCAATCTAACCTATCGACCTTTATCATCTCTCGTTCAATAATTTTAGCAATACTTTTGGAGCGATCTTCCAAGGCTATGTTTTTGTTCTTTATTATCTCGCTTTGGTTTTTATATTTCTTTTCAAAACTTTTTTGTCGGTAAATGTTACCCCAAGAAACATTTTTCAAGTTGAGCATCCTAGACAGCAAAACCGCTTGGGTGGTTTTCCCGCTACCAATAGGGCCAAAAATAACATATACGTCCTTAGGTATAGTTTTAAGCATAGTTTTTACTATACAATTTATCAGGCTCAAAATCAAATCCTTTAAGCCTTGGAATTATTCATTTTTGGTGGGGTAGATAATTGGAATCGGATTATCTTGCTGCACTCCACTATACATTGAACCTCTTTCATAAGCGCTCTCCACCCAAAACATAACTCCGTTAGGGTAAATTTCCCGAAAGACTTCACCCATCTTCGAATAACAACGGGCGAGAATTTCGGTCCGCTCTTTTACCGTCTGTACACTCCAGCCTAATTCATTAAGGTAAAAAACCTTATTTCTCTCCATAACGATGTTAAAAAACTTTTTAGGAATATTAATTTTGCCATCTAGTGTTCCCTGCTCTCCAATAGTACTTTTGAACGCGTCAATTTCAGACAAGAGTCGAGTTTCAATTTTTCTCTTACTCGCAACAGAAAATTCTTTTTTAAAGCTAAGGAAATTATTCCGTAAATCTTTCTTATAATCAGTTCCAATAAGCTTCTCAAAGTTTTCGAGAAGCAAATCACTAAAATAAGCTACCGCATTCGTCATAAAACCAATTTTTTGTGTCTCTGTGACAAAATTTGAATATTTTCGAATATAACTTTTGGTATGATTGCCAATTTTTCCCGTATAACCGGAAACTCCTATCCCTTTTTTATAAGAAGGGCAAAAAATTGCATAAAAAGTAAGTGGTCTATTATCTACCAGGCTACTACAAATTATTCTTTGGATTTTCCTAGTGGTAAGAGTGTCCCTCCATTCTGGTATTGAAATTTTGTTCAACAGCTGCCACCAGCTAATAAGTATTTTTAACTTATTAAGATCGCTGTCTGTGTATTCAGTTTTTTGAAAGGAAACCGGCCTTCCAAGGCCAAATTGTCTCGCCTGAGTAATGAGTGAACTGAGATCTTTTTCCACTAATATCTCCTTGGTATATCCAAGAGATAGTACGGTTTCCCGCCAGGTCAAAATACTTTTTTTAGGTAACATCAGTGAGCCCGAGGATGGACTTGAACCACCGACTCTTGCAAACAATGCAAGCGCTCTCTCTGCTGAGCTACCCGGGCAATCGCTTAGTAACAACAAGTACATGCGCTAAAATCGAGTCTGGGGATTGACGACCATCTACGTGTACCATTTTCCCGCAATATTCCCCTAATAAAGATAATGTCTTACTTAAGGCGCCAATATGGTCTCGATAGCGTCTTCCTATCTCCATTAGTGAATCATCTTGCCGCTCAATTAAACTCTCTCCACAAAAAGAACAGGAAATTTGTTCAGGGGTAACAACGGAGACCTGTCGATCACATGACAAGCATAACCTTCTGTTAGCTATCCTTTCAAGGGCAACTTCGAGTGGTAAATCTATAATCACAGTCGAGGTAATTCTTAGTTTGTTTTTCGTAAGCATCTCTATAAAGGGAGGCACTTCTCTATTATATTTAGGAAAGCCGTCCAAAATAAATGGCTTACCTGTTCTCACAACAGAAGCCAGACGATCTCCAACAATTCCAGCAATTAGTTCTACCGGATAGCCAAGTAATCTATTTAAATAACTTCTCAGCTCTTTTCCTGTAGCTGTACCCCTAGAAATTTCTCCCCTGGTCATTTCTCCAACTGATAAATACTCCGCACCCGCCCGTTGCGCCCAAGCTGAAGCAAGAGTCGTTTTCCCGGAAGCTGGAGGTCCGTATATTAAATGATTTTCAGACTCCAATAAAGACATACACCTCGAAGAATATCACTTTACCTACCTGAAATCAAAAATCTTTAGGAGTATAATATCAATTATCCAATAATTAATTATGGGTCTTGCCGAAAAAATTCACTCACTACCAAAAGAGGAAATAAGACGACTTGCCCTAAAGGGAGAGATCATCCTTGCCTCTGCTGAAGGAATAAAAATTCTTCATCAACAAATAATAAAAGCCCAAGAGGAGATGGTCACAACCCAGGCAGCGATTGGCCAAGTTGCCAAAGACGACGGAGACCTGCCAGAGAATCTTCAATTTAAAGAACTAAGGGTTAAGGCCATGTTTCAATTACCTCGGGCGATTCAGTCTCTTCGCATAATGGAGGCAAAGACGGTTGAATTTCAAGAAAATAACGGCGAGACGGTGATATTTGGGTCTCAAGTCGATCTTGCAATAAACTATCCAGACGGAGAAACTGAAGAAGGAAGATTCTCTCTTTTGGGCCCAATTGAAGCTAGCTACATGACAATTAATAAAACCGGGGTAAAGGTTATCTCCTATCAATCGCCAGTTGGACAATCAATATGGGGCGCAAAACCTGGAAGTACTGTAGAATATAAAATACCTGACGGCGAAGTAAGGTGTGTTATAAAAAGTGTGGAGTAAACTATACTACTCCTTTACGTTTTACATCTCGTTTTACTTTCGGAGAAAAGAGGTTATCCTTTTCCCAAACTGTCTAAAAACTCTTTGTTGGTTTTGGTCTTTTTCAGCCTTTCGATAATCACTTCCGTCCTCTCGTCCGGGTTAAGCATATCAATCATCCGGCGCATTGTGACAACTTTGTCGTAAATCTCTTTACCGTAGAGTAATTCTTCTTGTCTGGTCCCCGACCTTTGAATATCAATGGCCGGAAAGACTCTTTTTTCCGCCAAATTCCGGACCAAATGTAATTCTAAATTACCGGTGCCCTTGAATTCTTCATAAATTAAATCATCCATCCTGGAGCCGGTGTCCACTAAACAAGTGCCGACGATCGTTAAAGAGCCGCCGCCGTCAATATTTCTGGCTGCTCCGAAAAAGTGTTTGGCCGGGAAGAGCGCCGCCGGATCAAAACCGCCGGATAAAGTTCGGCCGGAAGTTGGCATGGCCAAATTGTAGGCCCGAGCCAGTCTGGTAATAGAATCTAAAATAATAAAAACATCCCGTCCTATTTCGACTAGCCTTTTAGCTCTTTCCAAGGCAATTTCGGCCGACCTGGTCTGCTCAATGGCGGCTTCGTCAAAATTTGAAGCAATGACCTCTCCTTTTCCGGCCGTAGCTGCCGCAATATGTTTTCTGATATCGGTTACCTCCTCCGGTCTTTCCCCAATTAAAACAGCCATCAGATGAATTTCGGGAAAATTTTTGGCGATACCGACGGCAATATCTTTGATCAACCAGGTTTTCCCCGCTTTTGGCGGGGAAACAATCAAGGCTCTTTGCCCCTTACCGATAGGTGAAATCAAGTCGATCATTCTGGTAGTTAAAATCTCTTTCTCTGTTTCCAAAGCTAGGTGCTTATCAGGAAAAATGGCGCTTAAGGATTCAAAATCCGGCCGCTGCTTTAAATTTTCAACGCTTACGTCATTAACTTTTTCCACCTTTAAAAGCCCCCAATAACGTTCATTTTCTTTTGGCCTTCGAGCCTGCCCGCCAACCCCGTCCCCAATCCTTAATTGAAATCTTCTGATCTGCGAAGCGGAAATATAAATATCGTTTGCAGAAGGAAGAAAATTTGGCCGTAAATAACCGTAACCGTTTTCCGAAGTATCCAAAACTCCCTTAACGAATTCCGTTGGTACTCCGGCATCCGGAATAACCCTCTCGTCTACTACCCCGTTGAAATTACCTACCGGCAAGGGTCTAACCGGACGGCTTTCAATTTTCGTTTCAACCGGTATACTTACCGGAGCAGCGGGAACTTCAATTTTTGCGGGTGGTTCACTTACGGCCGGAGAACCGATGATATCTTCTACCGATAACACGGTGTCTTTGGTAATAATTACCTTTTCAGGAGAACTTATTTTACTTTTAACCATAGACATTGAAAGAAAAATTAAAAAATAATAAAGACCTCAAAAATCATGAGGAAAAAATTAAAAATCAGGATTTAGAAATTTAGGTAACACTTGAGCTTTCTTAACGCTAAATTCGAAAGTGAAGCCAACGAACTTATTTAACCACCTAAACTATATGATGTCAAGTCTCAACTGGCCCTTAAAGCGAGAGTGGTCAGCCTGCCCAACTAACCACCCTCACTTTCAAGGTCAGTTTCTCTTTGTTAAATTTTCAAATTATCCTTACTGCTTACTACCTGTAGTTTACAATTATATCATTCAGTCCCAAATTGAGGTTCATTTGTCCTCTCCAAACCTCAATTTTTAAGTTCAAAATTGTCTTGACAAAAAAATTCTTTCTTGTTACTTTTGATGTGGGTATTAAGGTTTCCTGTCCGAACTTTAACCCATTTGGGACATTACTATTCGTAAGCTTCCCAGTCAACTTAGAAGCTTTAGCGGTAGTGATGTCCTTTTTTGTTAGAAAACCTCAAATTTTCAAATTACCTTTCCCTTGTGTTTTATCTCGATCTCATTATCACAATCTTTCCCCTCAAGCGATTCATCTCGGAAAACATATTTTTCTCCCAGGATTTATCCTTTTTTCCCTCGGTATAAAAAAGCTTTTGCATGACTTTTTTAAAGTAGTCGGTCCGGCTTTTATTAGTCATGAACCAAGTATACAATATTTCGTCAAAATGTTCAATCCTATAGAAAACCTAAGGTCGTAATCAGGTAATCCTATAGTTTTTACTCCAAGAAAAACGAAGCTAAATTTTACCAATTTGATAACTTTTGAACATTTGTGGATAACTTTCAAAAGGGGGTTGACAAGGACAAAATTAAAAATGAAGAGTGAAAAATTAAATATTTTTAGAAGCTTCGGTTAAGTTCTTGGTATTTTGGGAGGTAATTAAATTACTAAATCCCATTCTTTTGCTTTCTTTTTCTCTTTTTTCTTCCTGCGCTACTCTTCTTACCTCCCCCAAAAGCCCAACTTCCCCAAAAGCGCAGGTTTTGGACGGCATTGGTTTATTTTTAAAAGAAGAGACAATCGCTAAACAAACCGCCAGATCCACCGCCGGCTCGCTGACTTTAAAACCGCCGGCAATGTTTAAATAAATGTCTTGGTCCCATAAAGGTAAGTTTAAAGATTTTTGTAACACCGCCGTCAGCATTACTAGTCGGTTGTAGTCAAAACCGTTGGCGACTCTTCGCGGTACCGCCAAAAATGATTTCGTCACCAAAGCCTGAATTTCCACTAATATAGGCCTTGTTCCCTCCATGGCGCAGTAAGAAATTGAACCTGGAACCGCCTGTAGTTCGCCTAAAAAGACTTTGGAGGGATTATCTACCCCAGTCATCCCCTTTTCCGTCATTTCAAAAACTCCCACTTCGTCCGTCGGCCCGAAACGGTTTTTGATTCCCCTCAATAATCTTAAACTTTGGAATCTTTCTCCTTCCAAAAATAAAACCGTGTCCACCATATGGGCCAAGGTCATCGGTCCGGCAATCGCTCCCTCTTTGGTTACTTGGCCAACTAATATTAGGGGGATATTTTTGGCTTTGACCAAATTTATTAATTTGGCCGTCGATTCTTTAACTTGACTGACTGATCCGGCCGTTCCTTCGAGGTTTTCGCTCCACAAAGTCTGCACCGAATCTATAATTACCAAACCGCATCCCTTATCTCCCTTATCTCCCTCATTTAGCCCTTCTATTTCTTCTAGTATCAGCTCAACATTCGTCTCACTTTGAACAAGTAAATTATTCGTCTTAATCCCCAGCCTTTCCGCTCTTAATTTAATCTGTTCCGGAGATTCCTCCCCCGAGATATACAAAATTGTGGCTGGTGGCTGCCTGCCCGCTTCGTCTTGCGAAGCATGGCGGGCGGGGTGATTAGTGGTTAGTGTGTTTGCTAGTTGTAAAAGCAAGGTACTCTTTCCGATACCCGGCTCACCGGCCAATAAAACCACAGACCCCAACACTAACCCTCCACCCACCACCCGGTCAAATTCCTCAACTCCCGTCGAAATTCTATTCTTGGCCGTCATTTTTATTTCTGATAACTTAATTGGTTGAATTTTGCTTGCCTCGCCGGAACCTCCGCTTCGGAGGTGAAGGCGGGACTTTCGGCTTCTCGTCGAAGTTTTAAATTCGACGAGGCTATTCCACTCCCCGCAACTGGGGCACTTCCCAAACCACTGAGATGTTGAATAACCACACTGCTGGCACACAAACTGAGTTGGGGAAGCTTTCATAACAACTGAATTATATCACCCCCTTTGATATCATCTTGAAGAATTAAAAACGTTAATTATTTAAACTGGCAATGGCTCAATTATGAAAAAATCTTTTTTGCCACTCTTGCAAAGCTCTATCACCCTGAAGGATATCTTTCATTGGTAATACATAAACTCGCCGGAGATTAAAGTAGGGTATGAGAACCGTCCCTCCGGAATAAGTATGATCATAAGATTGGCCAGCTTGACTTTCTATCTCAACAAAACCGCCCTCTCCCCCTATTGACCTATTCCACAGCATAACTGTAGAAAAACCATAGCGATCCCCTCGACCTTCAGTCGGAAATAAATTAATATCTTTTTCACCAAGGTTATAACCGTCTCCAATTGCCAAAGAAATCCCATTAGGTTTTCCCAGACTTCGACCCTCAATACTCTCTTTTAGAGGAGTAACCACTATTCCATGCTTTCTGGTATCCCAACCGACTCTAAAACAATTCCCTCCAAAAGGATTCTCGTCATCAACTGGTACCCTTAGTTCAATTAAGGCGAGGCTTACTTGCTCTGGTTCCCAACCAATTTGTCGAGGATCAGCATAACTACAACGATAATCATTTTTTAAACCTAAATTTTCCAAAACTAGGGAAAATTTATGCACGGAACCAATCTCCCCGGCTAACAAACAACTTTCAATTACTGGAACCATATTTCAATAAAAATCCCGCCTAATCGGCGGGCAGAAAAATAATTATCCTAACTATACCACACCTGTCAAAACAAATTTTAAATTATAAATTGAAGATTTTAAATTTATTTGTATTCTACCGGTTTTTCTTTCAAGACCAAGCCTAAGGAGATTCTTCTGGCTTTTTTGTCAATGGAGTCCACAAAAACATCAATTTTGTCGTTCTCTTTAATCGCAAACTCCGGCGGAATCTTGGAGATATGAAGCAAACCTTCTACTCCTTCGCCTAACTCTACCAACGCCCCAAAGGAAGCCAATTTCATTACCTTACCGCTGACTTTCTTCTCCAGGGGATATTCGCTTTCTAATTTATCCCAAGGATCCGGTAAGAGTTGTTTTATGGAAAATTGCAGGCGGTTATCCTCAGTAGAAATGACTTTAACCTTAACCTGGTCGCCGATTTTAAAAAGTTTATTCAAATCTTCAACTTTTAACCAAGAAACTTCGGAAATGTGAACTAAACCTTCAACCGCATCCTGACCAACTTTAACTTTGACAAATAGACCAAAAGGCGCAATCTGCATCACTTCATCATCAAACTCATCTCCGGTTTTTATTTTTTTCAAAATCTTGGCCGTCGAAGCGATCTTTTGGGCATCAGAAACCGCCTTTTCGGAAAAAACCAAACGGTTTTGGTCTCGCTTAACCTCAATGACTTTGGTCTTTAAAACTTTACCCACCAACTGCTCAATTTTTCCCCGCCAGGTTGAACCAATTTGGCTACCGGGAATAAACCCTTGCAGGCCGTTGGGAGCATCCACAACTAAGCCGCCCTTGTTTACCTCCCGACCTTTTACTTCCATCTCTTCCCCGGAAAGGAGTAAATCTTCATATTTTTTCCAGGCGAATTCTTTGACGAAATCCCTTAAACTAAGCAAAATTTGTCCCCGTTCAGTTTCCGGACTACCAACATAAGCCCTTACCTTATCGCCCGGTTTTAAACTGGGTAAAAAATCTTTAATCAAAGCTAACTCTTTGCCTAAAATTACCCCTAATGTTTTACCCCCAATATCAATAAACAAATTCTTGGGATTAATTTCCGTCACCACCCCGTCAATCATCTCCCCTCTTTTTAGACCCTTAAACTTATAACCGGTGGACACTAAAAGTTCCTCCATTGTCTGAGGTTCTTTGACAGAAGTTTTTTCCACTTTTGGTTTAGGTTCGGAGTTAGAAGCTGATTTTGTTTTGCTCACTCACTTAATACCTTCTTTCTTTTAAGAATACGAATTAACCCGAATTAAAATAATTCGAATTAACCCGAATTTTATTGTATCCTTTTTTATTTTTTTTAACAAGGGCTAAAACCTTAATTTTATAACTCGCTAAACTTGCTAACCCGTTAACTGAATAATATGGTAATACTTGACATCTAGTCTAAATTATCGATAATTAAAATCACCAAAAGTGAAACCAGATTAGATTTTTAAAACCACCAAATTCCTCCTCTTGTTGGAGGAATTTTTGGTGCTTAAAACCCATGGCTGATAATAATCACAAAAACAACGGTTATCCAAAGTCGATTGCCCTTCTTTACTCCGATGCTAAAAGGGAATACTTTCCGACCGAGGAACAATATTTAACCGAGGCAGAGGTTCTTCCCCGCGCCAAAATTATCGCCAAATACATCGAGAAACTAGGAATTAAGACCTATTTACTTCCAGGCAATAAAGATCTGCCTGAATTGCTAAGAAAATATAAGCCAGAGATGGCTGTTAATTTAGTCGATTCTGTTTTGGGAAATGAATTTTTGCAATCGACTATCCCCGCCTTATTGGAGCTTATTAATATCCCCTACACCGGTTGCGGGATTTTAGGCGCCTCCCTGGTCTGTAATAAATTTTTGGTTAAAAAAATTCAAGAGCAAAACGGAATCCCGGTTCCCCACTACCAATTAGTTTCTTCCTCATCCGAACCAATTGATCCCAAGCTACGTTACCCCTTAATTTCTAAACTGAACGGGGTTCATGGTGCCGTGGAAATTACAGCCGATGCCGTTTCCGACAATGAGGAACATCTAGCTAAAAGAATTAAATATTTAACCCAAACTTACAAGCAAAGCGTTTTAATCGAAGAGTTTATCGTCGGCCGGGAACTTACCGGCATTCTTCTACAGGGAGTTAACCAAAAGGTTTATACCGCCGAAAAAATTTTTGATAAAACCAGCAACAAGTATGTTTTAGCTACTTATGATGCCAACTGGGGCAACGGCCCCAGTTTTAACTATAAAAAATATCCCAACAATGACTATTTAAAGGAGTTGATTAAAAACGCTTTTGGCGTTTTGGGGATGGCCGATTATGGGAAGTTTGACATCCGAGAGGACGCTTCCGGACGCTTCTATTTTATTGATAGCAATGCTAACCCAGCTTTCGGTCCTAAGGAAACCGATTGTGCCTTAGCCACTATCTTGGATATGTACGGTATTGATTTTGAAGAAATCTTGGACCGCTTGATTTTAAATACCATGCGTGGATTTAAGGGCTTGGAAAAAATCGAACCTTCCCCCAACGGCGAACACGACAAAGTAAAAGTCGGGTAATTAAGTTTCGACTATTGACATTTTTTCTAAGAAAGACAAGACTTAAGTTAGGTCAGTTTTAAAAAAGTTAAATGACAACGAACTTCGAACAAATTAAAACCCATAAAAACTTGCCCTTGTCACTTTTAATTACAATTTTAATCTTAGTCTCTGTCATGAATATTACCTTAAGTTCTCTTAAAACCCCAAAGACAACCGGAACCAAAGCGGCAACGTACTGCTATTATGATTCCGATTGTCCCGTCAATCAAACCTGTTTTAAAACCTGCGAAGGAACTTGTTACTCTACAACTCCTTCGTGTGTTCTAGAATATCAACCTTGTGCGGCCTCATCGGATTGTTGCTCGGGACTCTGGTGTTCTGAAAGAATGTGCGTTCGGTTGGGAGAGGTAGTTCCAACTCGTTCGTCGTGTGTTGGACTATATGGAAGTTGTAGTTCCTCATCGAATTGTTGCTCGGGACTCTGGTGTTCTGAGTCAATGTGCGTTCCGTCTGGAACTGTGGTTCCGACTCGTTCGTCTGGTCCAACCAATGCCCCAAGGCCAACAAGTGCTCCAACCGCTGTACTGAATCTAACATCAACACCCACCACATTAAAGCCAGGTTGTGGCGGACCGTGTGGTCCGAAAAAAGTTTGCACTCGTTTGCAAATGTGCAATATTATTTATACCCAGCCTCCAACCTATAATTGTTATTGGAACTCCGCTTGCCAATAAGAAATTTTTAGAGACTAAGTAGTCACCAAAAAATCCCGGTTTACCCGGGATCTATAAATTTTGTGATTGATTCCTCCGGCCTTGACCTACTTTCGCGGCCACTTGCGCAGCAACTATCATCAGCGCTGAGGCGTTTGACGACTCTGTTCGGAATGGAAAGAGGTAGGACCACCTCGCTTCAAAGACCGAAAGAATCAAACACAAAATTTTTAATTCCTTGATCCAACTAATCTTAGCACTCGCCTTAATTGAACTATTCGTTCACGGCTCGTGCTGCGATTGCGACGGACTACGGAACAAATTGTTAAACAATTTGTTCCTTGAAAGTGAAGAGAATAATTTTCTTGCCCTCACAAAGCCGCTCTTTGAGCCGCGAACGAATAGTTCCCAAAAGGCTCAAAGGAAGGCTGGGAGGGGAACACTAAAAAACAGTTAATCGATCATTAGTACGGCTAGGCTCAACCCCTTACGGGGCTTCCACCGGCCGCCTATCAACCTCGTGATCTACAAGGGATCTTCGTCCGACTTGCGTCGGACAGGATTCCTAATCTTGGGGACGGCTTCCCGCTTGAGATGCTTTCAGCGGTTATCCTAAAGAAACATAGCTACCCAGCAATGCGCTTGACAGCAACAACTGGCACACCAGCGGTTTCTTCTCCCAGGTCCTCTCGTACTGTGGAAGACTCCCCTCAAGAATCCATCGTATGTTCTGGATAGAGTCCGACATTATTGTTACAAACGGCAAAAGATTTCTTGTTCTCTTTTGCTCCCCGCATCACTACGGGGGTCCGGCCATATCTTCCCTCCGAATCGGAAGGTCTGGCGTATGGTCTGTGAGGATTCTCCAATAATTATTTATTGAAGTCTTTCCTGCTGATTGTCTTGCTCCGTAATCCAGAATGGATGGTCAATCATTTTCACTAGTACTAAGTTTGCCTACTAGTAGACTGACATTAACAAGAGTTCCCAGCATATAGCCAGATTTAAATTCGAGCAAAGTAAGAATTCAAGCTTTGCTTCATGCGAAGCATCAAGCTTTGCTTCATGCGAAGCATCAAGCTTTGCTTATACTACAGAGCAATTCAAGCTTTGCTTATATCTTTCAATTTAAATATTTTGAATAAAAACTACTGAAACGTCGGGAAAGAAAGACAGCTCTTTAACTATAAAATGTATACTATAAGTCTACTGTCTTACGACGTTCTGAACCCAGCTCGCGTACCCTTTTAATGGGCGAACAGTCCAACCCTTGGCACCTGCTTCAGCGCCAGGATAGGGTGAGCCGACATCGCAAACATATAGATTAAATATTTCTATTAACCTTAGACTATCTCTTCCCCCTCCGGCCAAGCCGGATTGGGGGCTGGCGTATGATAGAAACCATAAATTTTGTAAGCCAGTTTCTATCTCAGTCCCGATGTGCCATCGGGACATCAGTCGTTACAGGGTCAAGGAAGTACCGTCTGGTACCTCCCGACTTCCCACGGGATTACCATTTGACACCTTAATGTCAAGAAGGTTTCCCCGTTATAAGCCAGAATTTTAAACAGCACTCCGATGTTACCATCGGAGGTCCCCGATGTGTTGAGGTCGCAAACCGCGCCGTATATGTGGACTATCGGGCGCGATTACGCTGTTATCCCCGGGGTAGCTTTTATCCGATAAGCCCCGACCGTACCACTACGAGTCGGGGGATCACTAAGACCTGCTTTCGCACCTGCTCGACCTGTCGGTCTCGCAGTCAAGCTGGCTTCTGCCTTTATACGAAGCACTCGATTTCCATCCGAGTTTAGCCAACCTTTGTACGCTTGTGTTACCTTTTAGCAAGCGACTGCCCCAGTCAAACTGCCCACCAGGCACTTTCCTTGTCCGAGTTTCCATCGGACGTAAGTAAGATCTGAAAATATCAACGAGTGGTGTTTCATTGTCCCGAGCTAAGCTCGGTCCCACCTACGCTAAACAATCAACATCTTCATTTCAATGCCAAGCTGCAGTAAAGCTCCACGGGGTCTTTTTGTCCAAGAACACATAGGCCGCATCTTCACAGCCATTTCAATTTCGCCGGGTAAAGGCTCGAGACAGTTACTAAGTCGTGGTTCCATTCATGCGGGTCAGAACTTACCTGACGAGGGACTTCGCTACCTTAGAACTCTTATAGTTAGAGCTGCCGTTCACGCGGGCTTAGACCGAAAGCTTCCCCTTGCGGAGTTACCTCCAGATTTGACCTTCGCGCACCGGGCAGGTTTCAGCCCCTATACCTTCCTTTGAAGGTTTGCAGAGACCTGTGTTTTAGTTAAACAGTCGCCAAGTAATCTTTTGTTGAAACCTCATGCCGTTGGGCATAAGGTAGGACATCTTGCAAAGCTTACGTCCAGTTATTGTGCCGAGTTCCTTGAGCCTTTTTCTCCCGCTCGCCTGAGGCTACTCGCCTCGCCTACCTGTGTCGGTTATTGGTACGGGTTCAAAAAGTACATCGTCCGCGAAGCTTTTTCTAAAGACTGAATGTTGTCCAAATTGTCTGAATAAATTCAAACTCTACATCGCTGCTTAGTTAAACGTCTTGAGGGATTTTCCTCTCAAAACTGCTTTACAGCTTATACGTCTCTGACTTCACCAGAGCGCCTGGATCATCCTGTCTTGTCCCTCCCCGGACTCAAACTGTACTTCTCAAAATACAGGAATATCAACCTGTTGTTCATCGGCTACTCCCCTTATCGGGGACTCACCTAAGCACCCGATTAACCCCCGATCAACGACTGTTGTCGGGGAAACCTGAGGCATTCGGCGTGCCAGATTCTTACTGGCATTTCGCTACTTATTCCGGCATTCTCACTTCCAAAAACTCCAGTTTGGCTTACGCCTTGCCTTCACTGCTTTTGGAACGCTCTCCTACCATCCTGCACCCTGCGCGAGAAAATCCAAATCTCCAAATCCAAAATCACAAACAATATATAATTTCAAAATATCAAATATCTAAACTGTTTAGCATTTAGAATTTAATCTTTTGAATTTGTTTGGAATTTGTCTGCCAGCTGGCGGATTTGGAATTTGTAATTTCCTTGTGCAAGGCACAAGGTTTGGAACTTCGGTGCTTGGCTTAATTCTCGTTCATCTTCGGCGCCAGAACCCATCGTCCAGTGAGCTGTTACGCTTTCTTTAAAGGATGGCTGCTTCTGAGCCAACCTCCTGGGTGTCAAAGAGTCCTAACTTCCTTTAACTTAGCCAAAACTTAGAGACCTTAGTTGCCAATCTGGGCTTTTTCCCTCTCGACTGGTCAGCTTAGCCCGATCAGTCTGTCTCCTCACTTGTGATCTTGTCGTATTCGGAGTTTGGTTGAAAAGGATGGCTTGCGCCACCCTTACCATTCAGTGCTCTACCCCAACAAGAATAAAGTGAGGGCTATACCTATATATATTTCGGAGAGAACCAGCTATCTCGGGGTTCGATTGGTATGTTGCCTCTAATCACAAGTCGTCTCATGTTATTGTAACAACAACGAGTTCGGGCCTCCAAGTCGATTTCTCAACCCTTCACCCTGCTCATGATTAGCTCACCCCCGTTTCGGGTCGACCATATTTTCCTAAACGCCCTTTTAAGACTCGGTTTCCCTACGCCTCCATCGCACTAAACGCGACTTAAACTTGGAAAATAAGATCACTCGCCGGATCATTCTTCAATAGGCACGCGATCATCTCGCACTCCGCGCGAGAATTTCTAATTTCTAATTTAAAATTTCTAATAAATGACCAAATGTTTAATTTTTTAAAATTTAAACATTAAAAATTCATTAAAAATTAAAAATTGATGCTTAAAAATTCTTGTGCGAAGCACAAAACTCTCGCTGTTTGTTAGCAAATAGTTTCAGTTTCTATTTCACTGGGTGTCACACCCTTCTTTTCACCTTTCCCTCACGGTACTAGTTCACTATCGGTCACAAAGAGTATTTAGCCTTAGTCCGTGGCCGGACCAGATTCGCCCGAGATTACACGTGTCTCGAGTTACTTGGGAAATTCGACTTGGGTAAAGTTGGGATTCGGTTACAAGGCTTTCACTTTCTATGGCCACCTATTCCAAGGTGTTCTCCTTCCCTTCTTTAATCCCGCTGTCACTCCCACAACCCCTCGCACGCAGCGCGAGAATTTCTAATTTCTAATTTAAAATTTCTAATGAAAAAAAATTATTTAATGATTAAAAAATTAAACATTAAAAATTCATTAAAAATTAAAAATTTATGCTTAAAAATTCTTGTGCTACGCACAAGGTTTAGGCTTTTCCCGTTTCGCTCGCCGCTACTTAGGGAATCTCATTCGATTTCTTTTCCTCGACTTACTTGGATGTTTCGGTTCAGTCGGTTGCCCCCTCGCCCTCCGGGCGAGAGACTTCAGCTATCAGCTTTCAGCTATCAGACATTAAATTTGTCTGGCTACTGAAGACTGCAGACTGCAGACTCTTGTCCGAAGGACAAGATACTCGTGCTTTCGCACGAGTGAGTTACCTCATTCGGAAACCGCCGGATTAACGGGTTCTGGCCCCTACCCGACGAGTATCGCCGCCAAATGCGTCCTTCCTCGGCTCTTTGCACCAAGGCATCCACTATTTGCTTTAATTTGTGTTTCTTCGCCCGCCTGAGACCACTCTTTGAGGCGTGAACGAACAGTTCAATTAAGCCTCAAAGTAAGGTCGGGCGGGTTATATGTGTTCAAAAAATTCTCTTCACTTGTCAAGGTACAAATTTTCGAAGAAAATTTGTACCGCACCCGCCCAAAATCGCAGCACGAGCCGTGAACGAATAGTTCCTAAAGGCAAGTGCTAAGATTGGGAGGGAAGGAACACTCCGACAAAGTCGGAGCATTCTCCCGGTACATAATCTTCAAAGTGCTCTAGCTTTAACTGCTAGCCTTCGACTTTTAGGATTGACCTAAAAGCTAAAGGCTAAAAGCTAAACACTTAAAGGTGGACCCAAGGAGACTTGGACTCCTAACCTCCTCGTTGCAAACGAGGCGCGCTACCATTGCGCCATGGGCCCAAATCAAGGTTCCCTTCCCTTTTATCCCCTTTGTCCCCTTTTGCTCCTTTTAAAAAACAAAAAACCGAGCTCAGCTCGGTTCTGATAGTTCCATGCTAAACCTGTGTTACACGCCACAACCTCCTCTGGTTTTTTGGGCGTAAAAATTTTGTTTGTTTAACATAAATAAATTCCGAGTCGTCTGAGTCAAAGTGAAGTGATTATAATGTCAAAAATTAATCTTGTCAAGATGAGAAATCGATAGATTAACCCGTCTTTCTTTTCCAAAAGTTGACCCACTGAAGTACAAAGGAAGTTAGACCTTCCTGCTAAATTAATCTGTCAAAATAATGGTTGGTAAATGAATATAACGCCAGAAGGCAAAAGATCAAGGATAAGGAAATAACCGGCTTCCACTTTTCGTCTATTTTCGCTTCTCCGATAAACCACTCTTGAAATAAAACATAAAATAGGCCCAACGATACCTCGCCCAAATGAACTGGCGGAACAATATATGGATAAACGCTAAGTGCCGTGCTCCTGAAAGTCCAAAAACCAAACATAATCCCAAAAGGAGTGGAGATTAAGGTGTCGGCCAGCAAATGGATAATCACCCCTTTTAGTCTATTAAACCAGCCTTTGCCTAACTTTTGGTACAAGGCATAAAGTAAGGAAGTACCGCTGTAATAAAGAATAATCACCACCGGCGTGTCCCAGAAATAAAAATTAAGTTTATGAAAAGCAAATCTTTGCTTTAAAATCCAATCTCCCTCTACTAAAGCCCCGATTAAAAATAAAGGCACAAAAAAAGAAAAGGTATTATAGAACCCATATTTTCCCTTGAAACGAAAGATTAAAGCAAAAGACAATATTAAACCAAGAATTTCAAGAAATAAGCCGACAGGTGAAAATTGGGAAGTAACATAAAACGAAAAGGGCCTTTTAAAAAGAAAGGAAAGTAGAAAAGAATAGAAAATGGTTATAAAAACCAACAGTAATTTCATCTTCCACCTCCATTTTACCACAAAAATTGAGGAGTTTACCTTGAGCGAGCGTAACGAGTCGAAGGGTCTACCCACCCCTGCCCGCCGGCTGGCAGGTCTGGCGGGAGTGGAATCGAAGAGTTTACACTGAGCTTGCCGAAGTGCAAACCTAAAAGCCGGAGGTTATATGGTCAACTATTTGTGGAGAAGATTCTTCTAAAATATCTGCGAGGGGAATTTCGTGAATTCTTAAGGCAGAAAAACCTCTCCTTAAACTATACTCTATAAAACCAATGTCAGGAACCAATAAATCAGTTTCGTTATGCCTCTTCCCGAAAACTTGAACCCTCTCCATAAAGTTCCTCCATTCTCCCATTGTCATCAAAGAACCTATCCCCCAAGCATGATAAGAACCACCGGTATTAACAATTTCCCACTTTCCCGGACCAAGAAAAAATTTTACTCTTTCTTGTAAATCGTTTACTAAAGCTGAACCTCTAAAATCCATTTGAGGGACGTGCGCTAATTTTCCATCTAAAACCACTAAAGAAGTAACAGCGGAAACCTGCAGGGAAGTTTCGGCAATTTCCTTACTTGTAAGAATTGAAAGAGCTTCTTCTCGGCTACCATTTAATAATTTGTCAACTTTTTTTCTTTCAACCCAAAAAAGAGGCTGGGAATTTTTACCTCCGCCAATAGTTTCTGATTCGTCTGTCCAGTCATAAACAACCCAAGAAACTTTTTGAATTCCAGGATTAAGGCTTAAAATTTCTGTAACGATTGCAGAAGCATGTTCTCCAATGAATCGCCTTTGAGGAGATTCTAAATGAGAGGAGGAAACTAGGTTTAAAGTTTCCTGTCTTGCTGCCATAATTATGGAATTATAGCAGAAAACAATCCGAAACTATCTTTCGGTGAATTTAAAAGCGGGGGAAGAATTATTTTTTGTTTCTTTTTTTAAATCTTTGTTGAAGTTTTTCAAAGGATTCAATCTTTTCTAAGTCGACAATATTTTCCCCCACCGAAATTTTTTTCTTTTGCAACCAAACAAAACCTTTTTCCGGTGTTATTATCGCTACATCAATGGCACCACCCACCCCAGGGAAATCTCCTGGATTCATCTTTGTCCCATCAGAAAATCTCTGAATTGCCGCAGTAGTTTCTATAGCAAGCACACAAAAATCTACAGCATCTTGAATCGTCATCGTGCCCCAGTTGATGATATACTCTTGTTTGTCCAATTCCTCTAAAACTGCTTTCTTTTGGCCTTCGGGCAAATTTTTGATTGAAGGTAAATTCTTAACTTCAACGCCCCACCCTTTGATTATTCTGACCAAAACATCGTTCTGTCCAATCCAACTTGCTCCAAATTCTCCTCTTTTTCTTAACTCTTTAACTCCCTCAAGTTGACCAAGTGGAATAATTATTCTGAAGCCAGAGGCCACTTGATCTCGATCGTACCCAACAACTAGTAACTCAAGAGGCTGGATGGAAATATCTTTGCTTTCTACATTGCCATCTTTGTCTTTAAATTTAAACTTTACAATATTTTTATCTATTTCGTAACCAACGTCTCTGTTTCCTTGATTTTCAAGTTCTCTTTTTACATTCTCTCCTATTTCTCTTAACAGCGCTTGATATTTTGGACTAAAGAAGTCAAACAACAATTTGGCAATGTCCTCCACTGATTTTCCTTTTAACTCTTTCTCTGCTTCTAGAAACTCTTTTATTTGCTGACTGATATTCTTACCCTCTAAAAAAGCCATGCCGGAGGTTGCAGCGCCAACAGTTTCTGACAGCTGAAAAATTTTTGAGGCGTTTTCAGAGCCTATTCGAACCTGCCCCTTTTTGTTTGTATAGGTTTGACGACTATCGGCAGCAAGAATTTGGCCTTCAGGAATTGTTGTGTTGATTACTAGCGTCATAAAACTAAATTTTCCTTATCTACTACACTTCAATTTTAGCAAATTTAAGCGGAGATTGCTAAAGGAAATTTTTGGGGTGGGGTTTATTTTGGCACCAACTTGATTTCCAAGCGGGAGTTTAGGGCTGAAGCTAGGCGCTTCAAAAAAGAAACCGAAGCGGTGGTTTGAGCATTCTCCACCCGGGAAATTACTGACTGCTTGGTTTTAAGTCTTCTTGATAACTCTTTTTGAGTTATTTTGTTTTTAATTCTTGCCAAAATAATGGCCCTGGCAATTTCGTATTCCGGCCTGGTTTCTTCCAAAGCCTTCCTAACTTTAGGGTCTTTTAAAAGAAGTTTTTTATGAGTTTCCCAATCCATGTCTCCTACAATATCACAAAATTGTGATATTTGTCAAGATCTATCTTTGTAATCCCTGAGCCTAGATAAGGCAACCTCAATTTCTTTTTTCGGTGTTTTCTGGGTGCGTTTTGTAAATCCATGAAGAATCAAGAAGGATTGAGCGACTTTCGCTAAGTAGAAAAATCGAACCGATGCCTCGCCTAAAATTCTTAACTCCCATAAAGGCGTGCCGGTAATTTTCTTGGCGTGCGGCATCCTGAGAAAAGGACCAAATTCAGCCAAAAGTTCAAAAGTGTTATGAACTCGAGTCTTAGTTTTTTCCTGAAGGTTATCGATAAATTCTTGAACCGGCTCTCTTCCAGAGGAAGTTGAGTAATAATCAATCTTCCACTTCACCATATTTTAATGCTATCAAATTTTTACTTGAAAGTTTGAGTGGCTGCCTCTAATTTTTCCCAAAGATAGTTAACGAAAGTGGCTACAACCGCCTGAAGGGCCGCTGCTTTCTCGGGAGTGTTAACATTATGTTCTCCATACTTCACACCATCTAAATGATATGTAGTTCTGTCTCCCGGACGAACCTCAATATCAGTCAGAATACCAGTTGTGTTAAAAAGAAGGGGAAACAGCTGCAAACCAAATTTTCCAACCAGTACTTGAGCCTGATGAAAAAATTTTTCCTGCTCCTCCCTCGTGGTCACCGGCTTTTCTGGTATTTCCCAATCGAAACGCCAGGGAAGTTCTAAATCCGCTGGTCCATAATGACCGGGGCCGCCGGCAATACAGGAAAAAAGCCTTCTGTCTCCAATGGCATGAAGAATACTATTTAAACAGCTTGAAGCAAAATATTGAACGGCAATCGCCGCCTTTAAATCAGAAAAACTTGAGTCGTACTCTCCTCCAGGCAAACCTGATAAGTGAAAAAACGAAGGCGGCTCGGTACCGACCGTTACCCTAATCAATAAACCCGTCTGCTGATCAACAACTACCCTGCACGGATTTTCAAGATAATTTTCTTTCAACAAAAGGCTTAAATACTCCTCCATTCTGGAAGAATCTCTCGGTAAATTTTCGGCTTTTTGCCAACCCAGAGGAACTGCCAAGCCGGCCAACTCAAACCTTCCTTCTCTGGTGGGAAGAATAATGGAATGGCGGAACGGACTCCCTTGAATTAATTCCGGGCGAGGAAGAAATTCTTGCCTTTCTAAACTTACCATAAATTTAGGCAGTAACCCAAAATATCAATTACCTCAAAAAATGTCAAGAAAAATCGAAGACGAATTAAAAAACCACTAGCCAACACCGGGTGTAGGTTAGCTTGAGACCTAAGGAACTTTGTCACAAACTAGCTTAAATTTTCCCTAAAAACTCTTTCTCAATCTGGGCCACTCTTTCTTTACTTTCTCCCACCACCACATAACCCAATTGGCCTTTTTGAAGAAGATTAATAATAGTCAAAATAACGCCTTCTTTTTGACCTTTAATCGGATATAGCAATTCCCTTAAGGTTCCTTTCAATTCAAGGTAGCTTTTACCTTTAAACCCGGGGGTGTCGTAAAGATTATTGGTTGTTACATAATAGTGCTCTGTAAAATCTTTACCTAACAATCTTAAAGCCAACTCATAAGCGTGAGTCCCGCCGGTTCTTCTTAAATTTGCCTCAATTGGATAAATCTCATTAATCGACCTGGGAATATAATCAATTTCAAAATACCCGCGGTAGCCCATTTTTTCTAAATATTCCCCCAAGTGTCTACCCGATTTAGTTAAAATCTCAGCGGCTTCTTTCTGAACCGCCCCCTTGCCGAATTCGATTCCGCGAAAATTTCCTTCCGGCGTCACCCACATCCCGCAAGGATATAAAACTTTCACTCTGCCGTCTTGCGGAATCATCAATTCAATATTAGGATTACCGCCGCAAACACTCATGTCTGCCGGAATATACTCTTCCACCACCACCGCGTCAAACGCGATATTCGGCGCGTTTAACGCGCCACTAAATCCTTCACTGAAACTCCAATATCTTTCACTCTCGATTATCCTTTTCAGATACTCTCTAATGTTCTTAACATCTCGTACTTCTTCTCGCTTGATTATTCTTAGTCCTGCCCCCGCTAACCCCCGATTGGCCTTTATTACACAACCGGCGGTATTTCTCAGTAGATAACTCGCCCAACCGATTGTCTCCTCTTTATTACTGCAAATGCCGCCCTGAGGCATGGCGGGAAAATCCTTTCCTAAGGAAGCGATTGCTTGGCGAAAACCGGCTTTGGAACCAAAAAATCCCGCCACCCAGCGATTTTTTTCCTCCGGTATCTCCGGTGTTTCAAAAGCTAACCCCATATCTCTCAATTCCCCCACCAACTTCATAAACTCCGGCGTCGCCGCGTAAGAATTTATCTTTATCCCTCCATCTCCTTTACCCCTTCGAAGCCCTTCGACTTCGCTCAGGGCGGAGTGGGGCTTAATCTCCCTCACTATCTTTTCTAAAAGTTGCTTGTCTTTCAAAATCGCCTCACTAATTGATTCGCCAACCTTTTCCGGCCACCAATTAACGGTATTTTTATAGCCCATTAGTCGGCAGGCGTCTTCAAAAAAATCTTTTTCAATTGGAACGGGTGTGATTAATATTCGATCATCGACTTCTGAGAATAAAAATCGGTCGCAAAGCCAATGATCTTCCCAAACTTCTCCCTCGGCTCTTTCTTTGTTCATCAATTTCACTAAAGGTCGGGCAATTTCGGAAAGATTAGCAATGAAAATCGATCGGTATTTCATAATTAAAGTATACCAAAAAAACAAAGCCCTGAGTCTCTCGAAAGTGAGTGTAACCGAATTGATCGAGATAAACTCCGTCGAAGGGCAAAGTCCTGAGCGATGGTGAGTGAACTTGTCCTGAGTGAAATCGAAGGAGTCGAACCAGAGTCGAAGGGATTGATTATTAAAGCCCAAGCCTGCTAGACTAGAATCATTATCATTCGCACTATAAATTCGGACAATTTCCATTCGCATTCATTCGTATTATGGAATACTTAAAATGGCATTATCTTGTCGGTCCCCTAAGAATCCTGCAGCTGTGGGATAATTTTTTTCGTTTTATTCCTTATTATTTTTCCTTAGGCGAATTGGCCCGTTCTCTTTTTGCTCCCTGGAAAAGACAAACTTTAAACAAGGGCCGCGGTTTTGATTTAGAAGAGTTTATCAATGTCGTTTCTTTTAATTTAATTTCTCGTCTTATCGGCGCCTTGGTTAGGATAATAATAATTTTTGCCGGAATATTAGCCTATATCTTCCTCGCTCTTCTCTTACCGCCCGTCTTTTTTGTTTGGTTTATTATCCCCGGTCTGACTTATCCTTTATATCTTAAACTTAGGAAAAAAGATAAAATTCCCACCGAAGTTTTCCCTCAGGACAAAGCCTTTCCCAACGAAATCTTAAAAGAATTTTTAAAAACCAAACAGGGAAAATTCTTCCAAGACCGCCTCAACCTTGGTGATTTTACGGACTTAACCAATCTCGGTGAGACGCCTATCGGAATAACCGCTGACGATAAAACGAGCTGGTCTGAAATGATTTACTTTTTGGCCGATAAATGGTCGCCTTTAAATCAACTTTTGAAAGATAATCAGTTGAGTAAACAAGATATCCAAAATGTCTCAATATGGTACGAAGACTGGGATAAAGATCGTCGAGAAAATACCGAACTTTGGCGGCCGGAAAACTTTATTAAGATTAGACCGCTCGGCCGCGATTTGATCTATGGTTATACGGTTAATTTGGATAAATTTGCCACTGATTTAACCTTGCCGCTTCCCTATTCTCATCATTTAGTCGGCCGCCAAAAAGAAGCCAAATTAATCGAACAAATTTTGTCCCGCTCATCGGGTAATAATCTTTTATTAATGGGTGAACCGGGCGTCGGTCGGACAACAATTATCTTAAATTTTGCCCGTATGGTGGCCGAAGGCCGGGTGGATCCACTGCTGGCCCGGAAAAGAGTCTTAGAATTAAATCTAAACCAAGTTATTGCCGAAGCTAAAACGCCTCAAGAAGCTAAAGCTATTACCGAACAAATTTTAAACGAAGCCATTATTGCCGGTAATATTATTTTAGTCATTAAACATTTTGATCTTTATTTGGCCAATGGTGAAGGACGGATTAATTTAACCGATATTTTCTTAAAACCGGCGGCCAGCGACTCTTTGCAAATAATCGGGATTACCACGCCGACTGATTACCAAAAATATCTTTATCCTAACCAGGAAATCAAAAAATATTTTGAAAAGGTGGAGGTGAGCGAACCGACTAAAGAAGAAGCCTATCTTATTTTAGAAAAAGTGGCCCCGGTTTTTGAACAAAATACCAAAACCTATGTCACCTACCCTGCCCTGAAAGAGACCATCGAAAAGTCGGGTCAATATATCGTTGACTTGCCTTTCCCCGAAAAAGCTATCGATTTGCTTGATGAGGTCTGCGTTGAGGTTTCTCAACAAAAGCAAACCCTGGTTACGATTACGGATGTTGATCGTGTTTTAAGCCAAAAAACTAAAATCCCCGTGGGCGAGATTACCAAATCGGAAAGTGAAAAATTAATGGCTTTGGAAGGAATTCTTCACCAGCGCGTGATTGCTCAAGATGAAGCTGTCACCCAAATAGCCATGGCCATGCGCCGGGCTAGAACCGGCATTTCTTCCACCAAACGGCCGATTGGCTCTTTTCTCTTTTTGGGTCCTACCGGCGTCGGTAAAACCGAAACCGCCAAAGCCTTAGCTTTCTCATATTTTGGCTCCGACGAGCAGATGATCCGTTTTGACATGGGTGAATACCAAACCGAGGATGCCTTAGACCGGGCGCTCGGCTCGCTTTCTTCTAAAGAACCGGGTTCGTTTGTTAAAGCGATCCGGGAAAATCCTTTTTCGCTTCTGTTAATTGACGAAGTGGAAAAAGCCAATCCCAAATTATTAAATCTGTTTTTAACAATTTTAGACGAAGGTTACTTTTCCGATACTTTCGGCCGCAAGGTTGACTGCCGGAATATCATTATTATCGCCACCTCTAATGCCGGCGCCGAATTTATCAGACAACAGGTGGAAAAAAGCGCCAAAGACACCTCGGATGGTGGCCGAATGGCCTCCTCCGAGGTGAAGGGATTCTCTAAAGAGGTTGTAGAATACGTTCTCCGCCAAGCTATCTTTTCCCCGGAATTTGTTAACCGCTTCGATGCCGCAATTGTCTTTAAACCTCTGACTAAAGAAAATCTCGTTAAAATTGCCGAACAAATGTTAAAAGACTTGAATAAACGATTGGTGGCCAAAGAATGTTCGGTTAAAATTACGCCCGAACTAATCGCCAAAGTGGCCGATTTAGGCTATGATCCGGCTTTCGGCGCCCGGCCGATGAGAAGGGTAATTCAAGACAAGATAGAAGACCAAATTGCCCAAAAATTGCTTAAAGGAGAGGTTGGAAAGGGAGAAGAACTTGAAATCAGAATTTAGGCATCTACGAAATCCTATTTTACTTTAAACCCGGAATTCTGCCAAGCTTCTTCAAGATCTTGACCAAGATTAATTTTTATCCGTTTGTCGCTATCGGATAAGAGGATTTTCTTCTCTATTCCCGTGGCAGCCACTAAATCTTCCGCTATTTCAGGATGGTTTTTAGAAAATGCTCTTCCGCCTGACAAAATTGAAATTTGTTGAGTGCCTATCTCCACCCGAATTAAATTTCCCCAACGTTTTCCTAATCCACCTACGAGCCAATGTTGGGGATCTCCTTCTGCTAAACGAAAAGAATTCTCATCACCAACATCCCAAGATAATTGCACCACTAATTTATCCTGCTCATGTGGAGGAAAAACAACTTCCTCTTCGACTCTTTTGTAAGTAATCTCAGGATTATAAGGATAGGTTGCTTGAAGATCGCCCCTGCCTCCTAGTAAGACTTCATTCATCCTGCTTAATAATTGATCAAGACCATATCTTTCATACAAGATCACTAAATCATCATTTCTCCTTTGGGCTTCTCCGTTGGCTTGATTTGCCAAAATTACTCTTCTATCCGGCGGAGGTGTCACAGGAGCGTTTCTTTTTATCCAAGCGATTCTGTCACAAATTGTAGGAAATTCAACTCTAACACTCATAACCACATTATATTATATGATGTCAAATCACGGCTGAAATTGGACTAATATTTAATAAATGAAGCTAGTCTTTTCCCAAGATTTTATCCCGGTTCTTATAACCTAAATACAAAAGGCCCATTACTAAAACGCCAATAATAATAAAGAAGATACTTTCCAGCTTATTTACCCCTTCCGCCATTTGCAAATACGCTTCCCCGAACCACCAACCCAACATGCCTAAGACTATTCCCCTGACGATTAAACCCAAAAAGGTAAAAAGGTAAAATTCGTATGGCGGAATTTGCATTACCCCGCAAACCGCGGAAACTAAAACCGAAGGGATAACCGGAATAGCCATTAGAGCAAAAATCGTCATCTCGTCCGCTCTGCCTTTGAAATATTTTCTCTTGAATTTTTCGACATCCTTTTGGCCAAAACCAAAAAATTTTTCAAACCTGTCAATAACATACATCGCCCCTTTATAGGTAATTAAAAAAACCATCGTCGCCCCCAAGGTTGAGCCTAAGGAAAAAGGAATTGCCACTTTGAAAAAAGTCTCGAATAAAGCGTTGACAAAAGAAATCTTTTTCGCAATTAAGAAAAAGCCGCCGCCCATAGGCACGATTGGCGAGGGAATAGGGACAATTATCTGTTCAATAATTCCGGCTCCAAAAACGCCCCAAGAACCAAATTTTTGAATTACACCCGTCACCCAGACGACCGCGTTTTCCATGTTCACTATTGTAATAAGACCATCAAATCGGTGCAAGACCCGCTTGCTTTCATCTTGAATTGTTGAGAAGCCAAAATTATACTGGAACGTATGAATTTAATTAACGTCTTAATCCCCTTTTCCGGCTTAGTTTCCCTCCTGACCGCTTTCTATCTTTACCGTTGGGTGGCCAAACAAAAAAATGAAGATCAAAAAATGGCCGAATTTTCGGCTGATATTCAAAAAGGTTCGGCCACTTACTTAAAAAGACTCTACCAAACCCTAAGTGTCATGGTGGTAATTTTAACCATTATCATTTTTTTCGCTTTAGGCTGGCCAACCGCCGTCGCTTATGTCTTTGGCTCAATTTGCTCCGTTATCGCCGGCTACTTGGGCATATATGTGGCTACCCGCGCCAATGCCAAAGTCGCTTGGGCCGCCCAAAGCAGTCTTGAAAAAGCCTTTCCGGGGCTTTTTTTCCGGGGCGGTCATGGGAATGGCTGTCGTTGGCATCGCCCTAATGGGGATGAGTCTCCTCTACTATATTTTTAAAGATCCGGGGATAATTTTGGGTTTTTCTTTCGGCGCCAGCTCTTTGGCTTTATTGGCTAAAGCCGGCGGGGGCATTTATACTAAGACCGCCGATATCGGCGCGGATTTGGCGGGAAAATTTGAAAATAATTTGGCCGAAGATGATCCCCGTAACCCGGGCGTGATTGCCGATAATGTCGGCGATAATGTTGGTGATGTCGCCGGTATGGGCGCCGATATTTTTGATTCTTATGTGGCCAGTACGGTGGCCGTCATGATCTTAGGTTACAAGCTTTATAAATCGCAGGTTGCCTTTACTCTTTATCCCCTTTTACTTTGTGCTGTTGGCATTCTCGCCTCTCTTTTTGGTTTAGTTTGGGTTCGTTTTAAAAAAAGTGAAGATCCGGGAGATAATTTAAATAGCGGTACAGTCGCCACCATAATTTTATTTGCCATTTTGTCTTACCTGGTCGCTAAATGGTTAGGTTTTACTAATCCTTGGGGAATATATCTGCCCACTATGGCCGGACTGGCCGGCGGCATAATCATCGGTTTTAGCTCTGATAAATATTCGGACTGGGAACAGGAACCGGTCCAAAAAACCGCCGCGGCCGCTAAAATCGGCGCCGCAATTTTAATCCTTAACGGTTTTTCTTATGGTCTTTATAGTTTAATTTTTCCGGTTGTCGGCATCGCTTTGGCTTCGATGATTGCTTATGGAACCGCCACTTATTTTGGTCTTGCCGGCACTTACGGCGTGGCCGTTTCGGCCGTGGGGATGTTAGCGGTTACCGGCATGATTGTTTCTGCTGATGCTTACGGACCAATTGTGGACAATGCCAATGGCTGTGCCACTGCCGGCAATCTGGATAAGAAGACGCTGGCTGTTTGTTATAAATTGGACAAGGCCGGCAATACGGCTAAAGCCATCACTAAAGGTTTCGCGGTTGGCGCGGCCGCCCTGACGGCTCTGGCGCTTTTTGCCGCCTATTCCCAAACTGTCGGTCTTAAAGTCTTAGATTTAAATAATCCGGGAGTGGTTTTAGGTCTTTTTCTAGGCGGGCTTATGCCGCCTGTTTTTTCGGCGATGTTGATGCTTTCCGTCAGCAAAAATGCCTTTTTAATGGTTGAGGAAATCCGGCGCCAATTTGAAGAAATTCCTGGATTATTACAAGGAAAAGCCAAGCCGGATTCTGAAAGATGTGTGGATATTGCCTCCCAAGCCGCCTTAAAAGAATTGGCCAGGCCGGCGCTTTTGTGTTTTCTTACTTCTCTTTCTGTTGGTTTTATTTTTGGTCCCAAGGCTTTAGGCGGTTTTTTGGCCGGTGCGATCGTTGTTGGCACTATTTTTGCTCTTTTTATGGCCAATGCCGGCGGTCTTTGGGACAACGCTAAAAAAGTCATTGAGGACGGCAAGTTCGGCGGTGAAGGTTCGGAAGCTCACAAAGCCGCGATTATCGGTGATACCGTCGGTGATCCTTTTAAGGACACTGCCGGGCCCTCAATTAATACTTTAATTACGGTAATGTCCCTTGTAGCTACCATCTTTGGCGGCCTGGTAGCGAAATATTCTCTATTTAAGTTCTAACTTAGGGCTCTTTACAAATAAATCGAGCCGAATCTCAAAGAAAATCGCTTTCCTATGCTTCTGCCGCCGGCTTCCATCTTAACTTAACTGGGCTAAAAGGATAATCTAAACTTTCAGTTTGTTTCTTCAGATCGTATTCCTCAACAACTTCTGGGACTAAATCAGGCATTTTAAAAATAAAAGGATCTACTATTTCCTTTACGGTTGGATTCCCTTTTGAGTCAAAAGAATCTACCCACCCCTTTAATCGTTTCCAATATTTTATAACTAATATTTCTAAAGGCCCATATTTTTCTAAAGAAAAAAACATTGGAAAGGTTTCAGTAAGATATTCCTCTAAAGGAACTTCTTTTTCATCAACCATAACGACATCGTTTAATAAACGGTATATTTGAGGACCCTTCTCCCCTTCACCCTCAAAATCCAATGGCTTATAACACCAGGTCGTCGGGACAAATGCCAAGCCCTCATTTGAAGAATTTGACCCTAAAGCGAGTACTTTACTGACAGCCTCAATCAATCCCAACCTATCCGCAACTAATGATAAATCCAGATAAACCAAATCAACTTCCTGACCCTGTTGGGCCATTTCCCTTAATTTTTGAACGGATTTCCCGATCCTTGGGGTAGGTTCCCATCAACTCCATTAGTTGTTGATATTCGCTTGAATAGTGCGGTATTAGTGCTGGTCTAATAATACTGCCAACCACTCGATCCTCATCGTTCTGGCCCTCCTTTGTTTCATCAATAGAAAATCTTGACTCAAGAAATTCTCTTAAAACATCTTTTTTTGCCAAAACCGTTGATCTGACTCCCCAATTGTACTTCAACCAATCGCCAGATGTCCTCAAAGCACTTCCTTGAACAAGCAAGGCCTTAGTGGGAAGCCCGCGACGACATATTTCCATCACCTCCAACGGTCGTTGATTTCCGCGAAACAAAGTCGCTTCAGCTCTAACACGAAGAGCAATTCCGGGTTCATACTCTTCAAGACCGCTACCGTGAGCGGCCATATTCATTAAATTAACAAGGTTAAGATCCGCACCAAAAAGAAACCTTCCTTGAGGGCTAAGTCTTTCATACTGTTGGTCTAAGAGTCGCTGAACTTCCGGAAATTTTTCTCCAATTTCCGGCTCCTCCAAAGAACCACTAACTTCAGCCACTGGTGCTGAACTTTTATTACCTAAAACTCTTCTTGCCAATCCACCAAGGCGTTCCCTCACGGAAAATTTTCCTGCTGCTCCTATAAGAGGAGTTTTTTCTGAATCAATTTCACTCATATACTAATAATACTTACACCTCTAAGGTGATTTACTATTGACACCTCTGGTATTTTTGTCTAAAACAGGACCGAAAATTTAATTTATCGGACCGCTCTACCCAGCTGTGGGCGGTAATGGACTCGAACCATTGACCTCGTCTTTATAACGAACGGGCTTAAAAATTTTGGAAATTTTAGTGGACGATGATGGGATTGAACCATCGACCTCTTCTTTATCAGAGAAGCGCTCTACCACTGAGCTAATCGTCCAAAATTTTTAAAACGTTCGATATATCGAACCTTCGGTTCGCTATCAGAGACGCGCTCTCCGCCTGCAACGCTTTGCGTAGCAATGCGGGCAGGTAGCCAAATGCCTGCCCCGGAGACACGCTCTTGCGATGCGAGGCTGTAAACCTCGAGAGCAAGTAAGTGTTCTTCGGGGAGCTACGCGCCCAAATATCAAAAACTGAGGAAAATTTTACCAAATTTCCCTCCCCTCTTCAACCTCAATCCCCTAACTTTCCCTTAACCACCCTTATCTTCCTTTAATTTACTCCTGCTCTTTTACTCTGCTCTCTTTTACTCTATCATTTACCTATAACCAAAAAACTTACCCCCCAATATTTGGAAAAGAAAAAAGTTCCCAAGGTTTTAATTGCCGGCTTGGTTTTAGCTTCTGTTTTGGGCTGGACCGGTTGGAAAAATCTGGATAAAGTAAAAAATTATTACCAAATAAAATATATTTTCCCAAAAAAGACGGTTGCCACGGAAATTCTTGACGGCGATACTTTCGTAATTAAAAACGGCTTAACGGTCAGGCTTTTGGGGATTGATGCTCCCAATCGGGGTGTTGCCGGTTATGACCAAGCAAAATTATATCTGGAAAAATTGCTTAAGGAAAAACCTTTAACTTTTGAATATGACCAATACCAGGATGATAAATACGGCCGGATTTTAGCTTATGTCTGGATTGACTGTTTTGAAGAAATTAAACCGTTGTGCCACGATAGCCGTGCCTTGGTTAACGAGGTTCTTTTGAAAAACGGTCTTGCTCAAAAAGTGGTTTACTCAAAACGCAAAAAATTAAAATACGATTCCTATCTTTCCCTTCCTTAGTCCCTCCCTCGACCTGAACTCGGGACAATTATTTGCATCTCCCTCGACTTCGCCAAGCTCAGCTTGGCTTCGCTCGGGACAATTGTCTGCCTCTTTAAACCTCTAGAGTGATTTACTATTCACTCTTGACAAAATATACACCATTTGTTTTAATGTATAATTATGAGAAGATATCAGGTTTATCTTAACCAAAACTCGGTTGCGGTTTTGGATGATTTTGAACAAGTGGCTGGTTTAAGCCGCTCCAAACTTATTCGGGAAGCCATTGACCGACTGGCTGAACAATTATTAAGCGTTGTTTCTATTAAAACCATCTCACAAAAAAGATATGTCTTGGACAATCTTGCCGGTTTTGTTGACTTAAAAACCGCTCAAAAAACCAACTTCGCCCAAAAAGTAGATGAAATTTATCTGAGTGATTAGATGAAAATTTTTCTTGACACCGGCATCTTTATCGCCTACTTTATCAAACAGGAAGAGACTCACCAAAAGGTTGTCAACCGCTATAAATTTTTCCGGAAACACCAAGCTGTCTTTTTAACTTCCGACTATGTATTAGATGAACTTTTTACCTGGTTTGCCTACCACCAACCTAAACCGATTTTAGAAAAATTAATTATAAATTTGGCCAGGTCGGAACAAGCCGGAGAGTTAAAAGTATTAGAAATTGACAAAACAACCCAAAAAAAAGCCAGAGAGGCTTTAATTAAATTTAGCGATCACAAAATCTCTTTTACTGATGCCACTACCTATGTTCTTTATAAAGACTTGGGGCTCAATGAAATTTTTACCCTGGATTCCGACTTTAAAAAAATCGGTTGCCAAGTAAGTTTTTAACTTATTATCTTTTTATACCCAACATACTTCAATTTGCATGTCGAAGATAGCTATGTTGGGTTCATACTCAATTAAATAAAAATGCAAATCTAGTTAATTGAGTATATTTCGACTTGCCGCATCCGACCGAGTCGGATTCGGCGACAAAGAAACAAACTTTTCTGGACTTGTTCCGGACTACTGCGTCAGCCAGCCCTGAGCGTAGTCGAAGGGCTTGCTGCGCAGTAGTTTATTCTCTAATCGTTTACTCAAAACGCAAAAAATTAAAATACGATTCCTATCTTTCTCTTCCTTAATCTCTAGTCACCAGCCACCAGCCACCAGTCACCAGTCACCAGTTACCAATCTAGTTACTAATTACCAGTCACCAATTACCAGTTACTAATAGTAATTAACTATTTTCTTGACATTTAGGCGGGTTTTTGTTGTGCAGCAATCCTTCCGTAGCCCCGAGCGAAGCCCTGCACCAGACGGTGCGGGGCGAAGTCGAGGGACGAAGGAGGATGGCCTTTTTTCCACCAAAAAAACCGCGTTTCCGCGGTTTTCTCTTTGTCTCTTAATCACTAATTTCCAGTTATAAACTATTTTCCTTGACCCCGAACAACGCTTTCTTCGTCGCGAGGTTTACATCCTCGCCTCCGAAGGGCGCGTATACGGGGTCTGCGTCGCCCCTAAAATTTTCTGCGGGGCTCCTTGATCTTCCAAAAGTGGTAGGAAGCGCTTGTCCTATGACTTTTTGGACAAACTTGGTTTTTAATGAGAACCACTCAGCTTTATATGCCCTCCGAAGCTCTGCAAAGCAGGACAACGAAGAGCGCGTGAATCTTCTCCTTTAGAAAGGAGGTGATCCATCCGCTCCTTCCAGAACGGATACCTTGTTACGACTTAACCCCCATCGCCAAGTTTAGCTTAAACCCCAACAAAAATTGTGGAGTCTTCGGCTACCCCTGACTTTGTTGATTTGACGGGCAGTGTGTACAAGAGGCGAGAACGTATTCACCGCAACATGCTGATTTGCGATTACTACCAATTCCGGGTTCATGAGGGCGAGTTGCAGCCCTCAATCCCAACTGAGGCGAAATTTTAGAGATTTGCTTACAGTTACCTGCTTGCGACTCGTTGTTATTCGCCATTGTAGTGTGTGTGTGGCCCTGGACATAAGCGTCGTGCTGACTTGACGTCGTCCCCTCCTTCCTCTCCGACATAAATCGGAGCAGTTCCCGGTGAAAAAATTTAACGCCAGGTAGGGGTTGCGCTCTATGAGGCACTTAAGCCTACAGCTCACGCCTAGAGCTGACGACCATGTTATTCCTTAATTACTTAAGGCACGGACTATACCTTCTCCCTTTTATTACTAAAGGGAGTCAACCGTATTGCCCACCAATTTGGCAGGCCTCACTTCTCGCTTATCAAGAAGTTCAGTCTCTACGGGGCAAGTTTAAAACAAAACCTAGAAAGTTCTTTCCATATTTTTTCCCGGTAATGTTTCTTTAAATAAATTACATAAGTATTGGCTGAACAATAGTGGTAAACACTTGCATTGTTTTTGCCAATTAATGTTTGGTCTCTTGAAGCGTCTTTTCTACTTGAATAAGCAATTCGAATGCCCGATCGATACTTAGTATCAATACATCCGTCTCCATCTATTCTCCCTGCCAGATATGAATATAAATATCTTTTAGGTATCAATAGATTTCCCGCTTTTGCCTTCATAAAAAGGCGGGTTAGCGATCGACTATTTACATAAATCTGAATTGCTTTGTGTTTTCTTTTATCCCCTTCTCTTACTTCATATATTCTTTTTTTAATCGGGTGATCAAAAGAAACTCTTTTCAAGAAAATCTCAAATCTATTAATTAATTTCTGATTTATCGAAGTTAATCCAATAGAACTTGAGCGCCAATAACCATCTGCCAGCCAAAGACCTAAAATGTAATAATCTTCGGCTGATTTAAAGAGAAACTTGCTTCCCACGGTATTACCCATTGATTTTAATATACCCGAATCCGCCAGCTGGCGGACGAAAATCAACGCGGGCTTCACCGTTTTGGGTTGATTATTATTATTCGGCGTTACCACCGAACCGGCCATCTCCCGATGTTACATCGGGATAGCCATGCAACAGCTGTCCTAGATTCCGACTTAACGGTTCGCCACCCGTTTCTGGGCGCTAACTGTCTAGGATGTCAAACCCAGGTAAGGTCTTTCGTTTCGTATCGAATTAAACCACACGCTCCACTGGTTGTGCGCCTCCCCGTCAATTCCTTTGAGTTTCAACCTTGCGGCCGTACTCCCCAGGCGGCCTGCTTAACGCGTTAGCTTACGACACTCCCCTTGCGGAGAATATCTAGCAGGCAGAGTTTACAGCTAGGACTACAGGGGTCTCTAATCCCTTTTGCTCCCCTAGCGGTCGTTCCTCAGCGTCAGACCACGCACCATAAAGGTGCACGGTGATGTACCGAATGGTACATCAAAAAACCTAGGTACCTGCCTTCGCCTTTGGTGTTCTTTGTAATATCAACGCATTTCACTGCTCCACTACAAATTCCAGTACCCCCGATATTTCTCTAGAAATTCAGTCTCCAAACCTGAAGCTGGGGTTGAGCCCCAGTGTTTAAGTTCGGACTTAAAAAACCGCCTACGAAACGCTTTACGCCCAATAAATCCGGATAACGCTCGCACCCTACGTATTACCGCTACTGCTGGCACGTAGTTAGTAGGTGCTTATTCGCCAAGTCTTAAGCTCTTGGCAAAAGAAGTTTACGATCCGAGAACCTTCATCCTTCACGCGGTGTCGCTGCATCAGACTTTCGTCCATTGTGCAATATTCCTGGTTGCTGCCATCCGTAGATGTAGGAGCCGTGTCTCAGTCTCCTTGTGGCTGGCCGACCTCTCAGTCCAGCTACCCGTCAAAGCCTTGGTAGGCTTTTACCCCACCAACAAGCTGATAGGACGCAGGCCGCTCCCCAAGCGAGCAGTTACGCTCTTTAGTCCGATTAAATCGGACACCATGAAGTATTACCCACCCTTTCGGGCGGCTATCCTCCTCTTGAGGGTACGTTCCCACGCGTTACGCACCCGTTCGCCTCTGTACTCCAAACCTGAATCCTGCTTAAAAACTTCTTTACTCTTTCAAAACTCTAATTTTCTTTCCCAACTAATATGCGAATTTATCCGAATTTTAATAATCCAAATCTATTCTGCAAATATTCGCATTATTCATTCGCACAATTTTAATTCGCATTTATTTGAATTAACTAAAATCCTAAATCAAATAAAACTTCCTCAAGTAAATTTTAGTTTTTAGACAAAATTCAGGCCCGGAATACCGATCGACTTGCATGCCTAAGGCACACCGCTAGCGTTCATCCTGAGCCAGGATCAAACTCTCAAAAAAAATTGACTTCGTCAATTTTTTGAAGTCCGCCATAAACCGCTCCGTAAGCCGCGCTTCAAATGAAGCGAAGGCGAACGGTAAGATTAGGCGGGCAAAAAAATCAAACGGAGCTCAATTTTTATAAAATTCCTACCACATTTCGAAGATCAAAATCCTTCTCAAAATGACCTTTGCTAAAAAAATATTCTTAATGTTAAGGAGCGAGTCCCGCTGAGCGGGGCGAGTGACGCACCCGCCATAAATCGCTCTTCGAGCCGTGCCTCAAATGAGACTAAGGCGAGAAGTAAGATTAGGCGGGAATGAGCATCCCGCCGCAGGCGGGATAACTCCCGTATTTTCAAAGTATGACTCTTCCTTTTAAAAAGCAAAACCTCGCCAGAAGCGAGGTTCATCGCCAAAAATTCTGGCTTGAGTTTTATGTCATACTAAAAAGAAGAATAACAAAATATATTCTTAAAGTCAATTATGAATTCAGTCTATTCCTGGCCAACTCTAAAGCAAAACCGGATTCAACTCCCTCTATTAAAGAAGACTTACTCCCAAACTGCTCAATAACTTCGGAAAAATCTTTTAACACAACCGACATATGAAAATACTTTTCTATCAGATTATCGGGCTTAGGTTCGGATACTTTTTTTGCATTTAAGGCTAAAAATACATGTAACCACCGATTACACTCACTGGGAAGGCAATAATATTTTCCTAAATATTCTATCTCTTCAGATTCATAACCTGTTTCTTCTTTTAGTTCTTGTTTTGCTTCCTCCAAAAGTGGTTTTCCTATATCTCTTATCCCTGCGGGTAATTCAAAAACAAATTTTTTGAGATTATAGCGATACTGTCTTACTAAGACTAATTTATTGTCTGACGTTATAGGCACGATCATCACCGAGTCTTTGGTGTCTAAATATATCCAATCTAAAGTGGAGCCGTCACTCAATAAAAGTTTCTCCAAAACCACCTTTTTAAATTTATCTACCAAAACTTTTCTCTCAATTAATTTGGCTTTATTCACTTATTTTTATTTTACCAATAATTTCATATAACACAATTCCTAAGCTTACCATTACATTAAGACTTACATTAACCCCAAACATGGGTATTTCCACAATTTCATCGCACATCTCTAAAACTTCTTTTGACACGCCGTAACTTTCATTCCCCACCACCACTGCCACCGGAAATTTTACCTTCATTTGTGTATAAGGAATACTCTTTGCATCTTGCTCTACCCCCACCACCCTCAAATTTTTTCCGCCGATTTGGCGGATTAAATTTTTAATTGCAGATTTTGCTGAATCAAAATATTGCCAATCTACCCAATTTGTCGTGTTAATTGAAGCCTTCTTGATTCTAGAATTCGGTGGGACCTGTGTTTCCCCACAAAGCAAAATCTGCTTAGCCGCCACCGCATCCGCCAACCTAAAAATTGACCCGATATTATAAGTATCCAAAACATTATCAAGAATAATATAAATCGGGTTCTTCTTCGCCCGCCGTAGCTTTAGCGAAGGCGGGTCTCCCTTATAAAACCTCAATTGTTTAGCATTTAGTTTTATCATGAAGCAATTTTACCACTGAAAGCAAGACTCTTCCCCAACCACAAAAAGTAAGGCATTTTCATCTCCTTCATAATTCTTAACTTCATAGTGAGATTTCAAGGGCGTAACTAAGACTTCTCCGGATTTTTCCGGATTATGAGAAAGCAATAAACACCGTGGACCGCCGGAACCAATGCGGGCTACAATTACTTTTGTCTCTGAATATCGAGCCAGTCTCTTTAATGATTTCTCGTCAACTAAGGATAAAACAGCCAGATCTTCAAATTTTTGATCTTCATAAACCGTCTTATAAGGTAATTCCAATCTTAAAGTCCGGGTGGCTTGGTGTAAGCTGCCTTTTTTATAAGTTAGAGAAAACGCCATAATTTCTCCTTCCACGATCTCTAGCCTGGAAACACCAAAAATCCTTAAAGCACCTTCCGATCTTTGGTTCCCTTCGACGACCGACCTAAGCCTCTTTCTAAAACTGTCGGCCAACTATTTTCAAAAATGGTTGGGCAAACCACCCCTCTAATCCGTTCTTGTGGAAAATCCCAAAAACCTCTAGAAGTCTCGGCAATCATTCCCTCAACCTCAGATAAATCTCTTATTCGCAAAGCGGTCGGATTTTGGGCCCACCCATCTAAATTAGCTCTTTGTAAAATTCCCCCAATCTTTTTTAGTTCAGCCCCTCCGAATTTATGTTCTCCTTTTAAACATTCTGCTACAGGTGTCATCTTTAAAAAGCAAAAATCCCAAGTTTAATCATGGGATGTAATTAATTATGGGGTATTATAACACCGATTATTTAATTTCGGAAATTTTAGTTTTTAGAGGGTTACAAACAGAAGCGGGCTTATTATCTGCTAACTTACAAATGATGGCGGAAAGATTTTCAATTTCCTTAACCTCCCCCTCTGTTTCTCCGCTCCCCACTCTCACATATTTACAACCGGCGACTACAAAAGGGATATAGCCCGGGTTAATATCACTGTATTTAGTAAAAACATCCTGATCTTTATCACTATCCATGTTGTTATGAAAGGAGACGACTCCCGTAAACTTCTCCATCACCTTTTTAATTACCGGGCTTTCCCATTGGCAATGAGGACAACTGCTGGAACCAAAATAATAAATTGTGGGCTTCCCGTTCTCTTTGCAAATCTCCCGGTCGGTAACCAGAAAATTTCCTAAGGTTATCGGATATTTCGGCGCCTCGGTGGGAGTTGGTCCATTAGGGGTAGGCGTGGAGGAAATCGTGGGTAAACTGCCGTTGCCTTGGTATTTGGCCGCGGTAATTTTTAAACCGACCAAGAAAGCCACAACTATAATTAATATCGTAATAAAAGGTAAGGCTTTTTTATTCATTTCTTAATTACATCCTCCCGCTGTGGCGGCAGTTTCTTGCCCTAAAATTTTCTTACATTCTTCGGGTTGGGTCTCAAAACTGCTACAAATCGCCTTCTTATAATCTTCCGGCGCCCTGCCGCCATTATACGCCACCTCGTTTATAAAAACCGCGGGCGAACCAGAGACCTTATATTTATCCATCTCCTCAGTTTGTCCTTTGGCTAAGGTAAACTTTTGACTATTAAAGCAGCTGGTAATTTTATTAACGTCCAAACCCGCTTTTTGGGCTTCGCCTTTCCAACAGGTTTCGATATCGCCAACCTTACAATTTTTATTCTTGCCGTTAACAAATTTCCACCATTTATCCCAATCGCCTAAATTAGCCGCACAAATTTCCCGGATATCCTGATTGAACTCGGCAACTCCGTGCATTGAGCAATAAATTTCCTCCCCGTTTTTCTGACAATAATTTTTCTCACAAGTCGCTTTTTCCGCCGCCGCTGCCCCTGAACAATAATCTTTATAAATTACATACCTTGGCTGCCAATCAATCTTAGCTTTAAGTAATTCGTAAACCGGCCCTAAACCGTCCTCCGCCTGAATTCCATAAGGACAATACGCCATGACAAAGAATTTAACTTGGGGTGTCGCCGTCTTTTTGGCGGAAAAAACCGGCTGAGCCGGTTGAGCTGCTACTGTCGGCGCGGCTTTGTTATCGGTAATTTTTACTTTCTCTCCTCCACCTTCCAGATATTTTATTTTGGAGTACATACTGCCGACTAAAAATGAGGCCACGACCAAAAGGACAATTAAAATTGGCGTGATTTTATTTTCCCCTTTTACTTCTTTTTTCATCTATCCTCCTAATATCTTCATTCCGAAGGAATTCCCCAAAGGGGGCATATCTTAATAACTACTCAATCTTAATCGCCTCTACCGGACAACTTTCGGCCGCATTCTTAATCACCACTTCCTCATCACCTGGCGGAATAATTGCCTCCACCTTGCCGTCTTCACTTAATTTAAAACTTTTTGGGGCAACCGCAGTACAAGCTCCACAGCCGATGCATTTATCTTTATCAACTCCAACTTTCATGGAGTAAAACTATCATTTTTTCAATAACTTTGTCAACCAGCAAAACATTTAGATTCCGGTAATTTTCGGTGCCATCTGTCCTTTTAAATACCTATAAGCGCTGCCCGCGGCAATCGCCCCGTCGGCGCAAGAAACAATCGCCTGTGACATTATCAAACTATGAGTGGTCACATCTCCGGCAGCCAACAAGCCGGAAACATTAGTTTCCATTTTTTCATTAACTTTGACAAAATCATTTTCATCCAATTCCACCCTTAAAGGTCTTAAAAAAGAACTGGCCGGCACCCCGCCGATTTCCACAAAAACCCCATCCACCGGCAAAACTTTATTTCCTTTATATTCCTTGTCTAATTCCACTCCTCCAACTCTTTCCCTAACTCCAAGGATTTTAGTTACATTAGTATTAAAGATAACCTCAATTTTGGGATTCCGTAAGGCTTCTTCAACCCAAGCCGGTTCCGCCCTTAATTCATCCTTTCGGTAAATAATGTAAACTTTTTGGGCAAATTCCGCGACGTGGACCGCGCCACCAACCGCGGCATTACTTCCGCCGATTAAAGCCACTACCTTATCTTTAAAAAATGGCGCGTCGCAATTAGTACAATAGGAAACGCCTTTCCCTAAATATTCTTTTTCTCCAGGAACTCCCAATTTTCTTCTTTCCGTGCCAGTGGTCACAATTACCGTCCTCGCCTCAAACTCCTTATTTGTTTCAGTCTTCAGTAGCCAGCTTTCAGCTTTCAGTACATTTTTATTTTCTGTCTGACGACTGATGACTGATGACTGATGACTTCTTTCTAATCGCGCTACTTCCTCTCCTACCATTTCCGCCCCCAACCCTTTTGCCTGCTCCACCATCTTTTGCCCTAATTCAAAACCGGCTATTGAAGAAAATCCCGGAAAATTTTCCACCTTGTGGGCTAAAGTGATCGTTCCGCCGACAATTTTCCCAATCACTAAATTAGAAAGTTTATACCTTGAGGCGTAAATCGAAGCCGTCAGCCCCGCGGGGCCAGAACCAATGATAATTAAATCATAAATCATTTCAAAACCTCGTCCAGCAACTTTACATACCCCTCACGGCCTACAAACCCCACCTCTCTTTTGGTTTCCTGTCCGTCTTTAAAAATTATCACCGTTGGAATACTCATTATTCCGTATTTTTGTGCAGAGACTTGGTTGGCATCAACGTCAATTTTCCCGATCTTAACCTTGCCTTCGTATTCTTTGGCCAGTTCTTCAATAATCGGCCCCGTTATTTTACAAGGCCCGCACCATTCGGCAAAAAATTCCACCAAAACCGGCAGCTCGCTTTTTAAAACTTCCTGGTCAAAATCTTGGTCATTTAAAATCAACATCTTTTTCCTTTCTCTCACAATTTGTATTAGCAGATTTTAATTCGAGCGCCAGCGAGAATCAAGCTCTGCTTAATCTGCGCCAAAACTAAAACTAATAATATCCGATAAGGAAAATAATGTCCAATAGAAAATTTGAAGATTTACGCGCTTAATTTTAAAAATTCTTTCTTTTGCTCTTCTGAAGCCGATTTGGCAAAAATTTGGACTAAGTTTTTGATTAAATCGGGTAAATCCTTTTCAAGGTAATCCCTTAAGGTTTTCTGGACTTTAGGGGAATTTTTGATAAATCCCTGAAGAGCTTTTAATTTTCCTTCATCTCCCGCCTGCTTCTCTACTTCATCCCCTAATTTCTTGGCCTCTTCTTCTGAAAGAGTTTTGCCAACGGCTAATAAAGCTTGACTGACGACCAAAGTACTTAAGGCATTTTTAAAAAGCCTGCCCTGCTCCTTATCAAACCCTGAAGCCTTGACTAAAGGGTCAATTATTTTGGTATCCAAAATATTTAAATCATTCATTTTTTAACTTCTTCTAGAGGAATTTTATGCTCCGCTGCAACAAATTTAGCCTCTAGTTTCGCTATTTCTGGCTGACCTCTTACCGTATCTAGAACAAATTGTCGACAATCCCTGACGGCAAGGCCAAGTTTCCCTCTTTGATCATGATAAAAACGCTCACCAGCTAACCAATTAGCTCCAGATAAAAGTTCACCAACGCCTCCTATCGCCAAAGCTGCCCTACCTCCAGAGTATCTAAAGGCTAAAAATGTCGCAACAGCTGCACCTATTGTCGTCAGACTTCCAACTTGTCTAAGTGTTTTTGCAGACTCTTCAATGTCTCCAGCTCGTTGCCCAAGCCAATCAACCACTCTAGCCCTAACGTCACCGGGTAGAACATTTTCACTTCTCAATTCCTCTTTTAAAATATCAATCTGCCTTCCCAGTGGTCCGGAAATCTCTCTTTTGGGAGCCTGATCTGCTTGTTCAACCATATTTTATTTATACTCACAATCAAAAAAAATGTCAATAATTAAAAACTCGTAAAAACTTTGGATCAAGTTTTCTTTACTAACAGGATATAATGTTAAAGTATTAATTAATTAATTAACGAATTTTGCGAATTAACGAATTGAATCCGTTAATGCGTTAATTCTTTAATTAAGCAATAAAAGAATGAAAGATTGGGGTAAAATTTACCGTCGTTTTCCCAATATTCTTTTTCCCGAAAAAACCTAAATTGGCTACATACGCCTTCGCCGGTTGATAATGCTCAAGAAAACTTTTCAGGCTTCGGCTAATTTTTGCTTGGACTAGGTGACTTTTAACCTCAATCGGAAGAGTCTGGTTTTTGTCAATAATCACAAAATCAACCTCTGCTTTGGCTTTAGTCCGCCAAAAATGCAATTCACTTCCTTTTCGTAAAAGATTGGCCGCGACAAAATTCTCCAACAGATATCCGCCTTCTTGCCGCAAGGCCACCGGGTCAAAAGAATTGAGCAGTGAATTTCTTAAACCCAGGTCAACAAAATAAATCTTTGGATTTTTAACAATTTCTTTGTTTTTATTAGTAAAAAAGGGTGAAACAGGAAAGATGATAAAAGTTTTTTCCAAAAAATTTAGGTAGGATTTAAGCGTCCGAAAATCAATCTGGGCAATATTAGCCGTTTGGGAATAATTAACAACTCCCCCGATGTTAGCCGCTATAATTTTGGTTAGATTTTTCAATTTCCAATCTTCCGCCAATTGAGCTAAACCACTGACATCTTTTAAAAAATATAACTGGTAAATATTTTGTAACAGGGTTTGCTTGACCGTAAAATCATCGGCCAAAACCACCTCCGGATAACCGCCGTAAATCAGATATTCATTTAGAAAAGGTTCAACCTGTTTAAATAAAACCTCGGAAAATTGTTTTTTTTTCATGATTAGGTCTTCCAATTGCGGTTTTTTGGCCCTTATAAATTCGTCAAAGGAAAAAGGAAATAAAGGGAAACTCAATATCCGGCCGACCAGGAACTTTGCCACTTTGACCGTCAACTCTAGTGATGAAGAACCGGAAATAATAATCTTTTTTTCAGGATAAAAATCAAAAAGATATTTAAGGCTTTTGCCCCCCGAGCGGGCATATTGAAATTCATCAATAATTAGGGTCTTATTTGGCTGAAGATAAAGTTTGGCAAATGAATCCAAATCCTTTTCAAACAGTTCCAAAACCCTTTCGTCCTCAAAACTTAAAAAAACAGAGCTCGGCAATCTTTTCTTCAAGTGTAAAAGAAAAGTTGTCTTTCCGCTTCTTCTCGGTCCGACAATCGCTAATATCTGGGGTAGTTTCAGATATTTACCCAATGTCTTTTCTAAATTTCTATGCACATACTTAGCCTCAATTCCAATTTTAGTGGGGTTAATATTACTCATAAGTCCAATAATAGTAGGGTTCGTTTGCTCTGTCAAGGGGAAACTTTTAAGATATAATTAGCCTATGAAATTCCAACTGAAGGCAGATTATTCTCCGGCCGGAGACCAGGCTCAAGCAATTGAGAAACTGACCCGTGGGGTTAAAGAAGGTAGAGAGCATCAAGTTTTGTTAGGCGTTACCGGTTCCGGCAAAACTTACACTATTGCTAACGTTATTGCCAATACCCAAAAACCAACCCTAGTGATTTCCCACAATAAAACTTTGGCCAGCCAACTTTATCAGGAATTTAAGGAATTTTTTCCTAATAACGGCGTGGGTTTTTTTATTTCCTATTATGATTACTTCCAACCGGAAGCCTATATCCCCCAATCCGATACCTATATTGAAAAGGAAGCCGAAATCAACGAAGAAATCGATAAATTAAGACTTCAGGCCACTTCCCTCCTTTTTTCCCGGAAGGATATGATTATTGTCGCCTCTGTTTCCTGTATTTATAACTTGGGCTCCCCGGAAGAATATAACCGCTATGTCATTGAATTAAAAAAAAATCAACCGATTAACCGGGAAGATTTCCTGGATAAATTAGTTTCCCTCCACTACTCCCGTTCAAGGATGGAATTGGATCGGAGCCACTTCCGCGTTAGAGGAGAAAATATTGAATTAATTCCCGCTTACGCTGACGAGATCTTGAAAATCACTGTTGAAAACAACATTATTAAAAACCTCTCCCTACGACCGATTTTCGGTCCTACTCAAGAACACCTCCGAGGTGGTGTGGCGCTGCGCCTGTCCGCCTCTGGCGGAGCACACCTCGGAGGTGAATCGCCCCAACTATTAGAAGACTTTCTTATTTTTCCCGCCAAACATTATTTAACCAACCCTGATATCTTGAGCACCGCCGAAACCCAAATCAGGCAAGATTTAAAAATCAGGCTTAGCCAATTCAGGAAAGAAAATAAATTATTGGAAGCCCAAAGACTGGAACAAAAAGTTAATTATGACTTGGAAATGATCAAAGAGATGGGTTATGTTAACGGCATTGAAAATTATTCAAGATATTTTGACGGCCGAATGCCGGGAGAACCTCCTTGGACTTTGATTGATTATTATAAACATCTTTTTGGCAAAGATTTTCTGGTCGTCATTGATGAATCCCATATGAGCGTACCGCAAATCCGCGGCATGTACCGGGGTGACCAAAGCCGTAAGCGGACGCTTATTGATTTCGGCTTTAGATTGCCGGCGGCAATTGACAACCGGCCGCTTAAATTTAATGAATTTGAGGAAAGAATCCCGCAGACCATTTACGTCTCCGCAACTCCGGATGAATGGGAAATTGGGAAAGCAAGAGAAAGCTCACACCTCCGAGGTGTACCGCAGGCGCAACCTCACCTCGAAGGTGAATCATCAGATAAAGACACCTCGGATGGTGACGAGGCAACGACCTCGGCTCCTCCGAGGTGGAATAGCGGAATTATTGAACAATTGGTTAGACCAACTGGTCTGGTTGATCCGGAAGTTGTTGTTAAACCGACGGAAAATCAAATTGCCGATTTGGTGGAAGAAATCAAAAAAAGAAAAGCCAAAAATGAAAGGGTTTTGGTCACCACTTTAACCAAAAAAATGGCCGAAGAATTAGCCCATTGGCTGGCTGAGCCCAAAAATACCAATTCTCCACTCCAAGTTCACTACCTACACTCTGATATTCAAACTTTAGAAAGAACCGACATTTTAGCTGATTTGCGCGCCGGAAAATATGATGTTATTGTCGGCGTTAATTTATTAAGAGAGGGCCTTGATCTTCCCGAAGTTTCTTTGGTAGCCATTTTGGACGCTGATAAACAAGGTTTCTTGCGCTCTAAAACTGCTTTAATCCAAACCATGGGTCGGGCGGCCCGGAATGTTTCCGGCCAGGTAATTATGTATGCCGATGAAGTTTCCACGGCCATGGCGGACGCCATTTCCGAGGTGGAAAGAAGAAGAAAAGCGCAATTGGAATATAACGAAAAGCACGGGATTACTCCAAAAAGCATTGAAAAACCCATTCGCGACCGAATTGCCGAAAAAAGCATAAAACACCTTCCAGGTGGCCGAATGGACTCCTGGAAGGTGGATTTAGATGGATTAACTCCCGGCGAGCAAAAGAAACTCATTCCCCAATTAAGAAAAGAAATGCGCCAAGCGGCTGCCAATTTAGATTTCGAAACTGCGGCTCAGGTGAGAGACTTAATCTTAAAAATCTCCAATTAAATTCTCACACACCGGGTGTGTGGTTATATTGACACCTAAGGTATTTTAACTGCTCCTTCTCTTTTAACTATTACTTCCCCATTTTCTATGGCAATTAAAGTTGAAGGCAAGGAAGTTAACTCTCCTTCATCCAAATAAAAATCAACTTTCTGGCCAAAATATTTTTTGGCTTCTTCAACCGTTTTTGCCGGAGGCTCTCCTTCAGGATTGGCGCTTGGTGCCACCAAAGGACCGGTTTTCCCGAGAATCTCAATTAAATCTGGTTTATCCGGCAGACGAAAGGCCAAAGACCTAGTTCCCCGATGAAGATAGATAAATTTTTTGCTTGGGCACGGTAAAATTATGCTTACTTTCCCTGGCCAAAATTTCTCTAATATTTTTTGAGTTATTTTGTCAATTTTAATTCCAAAGAAACCTAAATCTCTAATTGAACCAATTAAAATAATCATCGGTTTTGAAGGATTCCTTTCCCTTAACTTATAAATATTCTCCACCACTTCCTTTTTTAAAGCCAAACCGACTATGCCATAGATAGTATCTGTCGCCAAAATTCCCACTCCCCCATTTTTCAAAATTTCTGCCGTCGATTTTTCGATATACATATCTATAGTATAATTTAAAACATTAAATAATTGATTAAAGGAGGAAAAATGAAAATAATCTTTACCAGACACGGTGAGGCCATGGATGATATCGAAAATAAATATGGCGGTTGGTATGATCCTGATCTTTCTCCCAGGGGCCTGGAGGGCGCTAAAACCTGCGCAGAAAAATTAAAAACCGTTGGTATTAAAGCGGAAATAATTTTTTCTTCGCCTCTTAAAAGAGCTGTTCAAACCGCCAAGGAAATCAGTAAGGTTTTGGGGATTCCAGTAGAAACTTTTGTTTATCTTAAGGAAAGAAATACTTACGGCTTGCTTTGCGGTGAAAATAAAGAGGAAGCGAAAAAGAAATATCCGGAATTAGTCGCTGCTTACGATAAAGGTGAAGAGGTTTTGGGCTTCGAGGCTTATGATTTTTTTCTAAAAAGGGTTAAAGCGGCTTTGGAAAAATTGACCGTGACAAAATATCAATCAATTATTTGTGTCACTCACGGCAAATTCTTGGGTGCTTTATTTAAAAGTATTCTTAATGTTCCCGTCAAAGAGTTCCGCGATAACTGCTGGGCAGAAATAGAAGTAGATCCAACGGATAAGTTAATCCTAGTTAGAACCGAAGGAATTGACTTAGCCTGAAAATGGCCCAAAATAAAAAAATAATCCTTTTTGATATTGACTACGTTTTAATCGATACTTCCAAACTTAAAGAAATCACTTCTGATGAAGTCGTTCATCTTCTGGGAATTAGCAAAGAGGAAATAAAAAAGGTAAATGAAGAGTTTACCCAAACCTTAAAAAGTTCTCTCGAATTTTCCCCGGAAAAATTCGTTCAGTTTTTAATCAATCTTTACCCTCAAGCTAGCCCGAAATCACTGGCCAGTATTTACAGAAATCCCCAACTTTACAAGATGGTCACCTACCCCAATGTCTTTCCGGCTTTAAAAAGACTAAAGGGAAAGGCGTCTTTGGGTATTTTTTCCGAAGGTATCAGAGAATTCCAGATGGCAAAAATAACCCTCTCCGGTCTTATTAGTTATTTTGACCAAAACTTAATTTTCATTTATCCCGACAAAATCGGCAAGGCTGGCGAATTAGTGAAAAAACTAGGAGAAATTTACTTCGTGGATGACAACCCAAGGCATATTAAAGACATCGCCACCGCCCAAGGTACTCACCCAATTTGGCTCAAACGCGGCCCAAAAGCGGAAACTCAAGAAACTCTAAATTACCCAACAATTTTAAGTCTAAAAGAACTAGAAGAAACCCTAATTTTACCGGATCGTCAACCACGTTTGACGTGGTCAATAGCTAACGATACCGTATCGGAATGAGGCTACGAAACGGTAAAAGTTGTATTAGCAAGCTTCAGCTTGCGTCCTTCGGCAAGGGCTTCGACTGAGCTCAGCCGAATGTCCTCAGGGCAAGCTAACGCAGGTCAAAACCTTTTTTCAATCGGTTCATTTAAAAGACCGATTAATAGGTCTTGACAAACGACCGTTCCTTTGATAATATTTATCAATATGAACACTATTTCTATTTCCCAATTAAAAACTAACCCCAACAAGGCAATTATTAGTGCCTTTGATTATCCGTTAGCCGTCCAAGTCAGAAACAAAACAAAAGCTTATCTTCTTGGCAACGAACTTTATGAGAAAATCGTCGCTTATCTTGAAGATTACCTTGATAAAGCCGTAATTAGAAAGACTGACTTTACCAAAGGCCGAGATTTTGAAAAAGTGGCAGAAGAATTGGGATTATGAGAATTATTTTATCTCCTCAGGCAGAAAAACAACTAAAAAAAATTCCCAAAATTGATCAAATAGCCGTTGCCGAAAAAATAAGGAAAATGAGAGATGAAATGGCCGTTAAAGAATTTGAGAAACTAAAAGGTTTTGCCAATATTTTCAGAGTAAGGGTTGGCAATTATCGGATAGTTTTTAGAAAAACCTCCGGGGAAATTTATATTATTTTAATCCGCCACCGTAAAGATGTTTACCGACTGTTGGGCCAACTACTTCATTAAACTACTCTCGATTAGGTTAATTTCTTTTTACTCTGTCTCTGTTTCTTACTCTTACTTGTAAACCAGTCTTCCTTCCACCTTCCTTCCCACATTTTGATTATTCCTTAACCATTCTTCCAAAACCTGCTGGCAGGAAGTGGTCACCACTTTGGACTTGCCGGAAGCCAAAAGTTCTTCCTGAGAAATATTCAAATTATTTTTGGAATTATTGAAATGATAGCCCTGCAGACAAATGGTATAGAATTTAGTCTTGTCCACCGGCGCGCCATCAATTACCAAAGATTCCAATTTTTGTTCTTTATCAGAATAAACTGCCCTCACCTTCTCATTGACCTGATAACATTCCCCTTCGTTGTTGCGGTTTTCCGTTCTCATAAAATGTTCAAAAATCTGCCAAAGTTGGCTGCCGGTAATGGTAAATCTTTGCAAAACATCATCATATGGGAAACAAGCCAACAAATCTTTTAGGGTCACCATTGGTCCCATTTCCTTAACCCTGATTGAGCCACTGCCAACTAAGACCACATCAAGGTTGTCGCTACTGCTTAAAGCATCGGCAATTAAATTGCCCAAAGAAGTCTCGATTTCTCTTTTAGGGTGAGTTAAAGTTTCACTAAATTTACATAAAATCACATTATATTTTCGGTCAACTTCACCCTGAAAAGTTTGAATATACTCTTCCAATTTTTTGTCCGGTTTGGCCAGTTTGTTATCAATCGGGATTAATTGCCATTTGTAGTCAACAATACTGTTGGTATCATCGTCGACCACAATATCAAACCGGCCGATTTGGTTTGTCCCGACGCCCGCTTGCGCAATTAAAATATTATTCACTTTGGTTGGTTTATCCAAAATCGTGTGGGAATGACCGCCGATAATCATATCCACTCCCCACTCCGGTTTAAGCAACTTTGCCAATTCCAAGTCCGATTCATAACCGATATGGGTCAATAAAATCGTCAAGTCAATATCGTCATTTTTGTAAGCGTTGCAAATTTTCCCCACCTCGCGGCTCGCCTCCTCTACCCCGACAAAAGTGCCGATTAACTTATCCTGCTTAATGGAATCCATAATTTTTTCGGTAATAATGCCGGTAAACATAATGTCAAAGCCGGCTTTTTTCAGAATCAGATAGGGGGTTAAAATCCTTTTATTATTCTTGGTGATGTAAAGATTGGCGTTGATAATCGGAAAATTGGCCATCTTTTCCAAAAACAAAAGATGGGCTAAGCCGTAATCAACTTCGTGGTTCCCGACCGCCACCACATCCGGCGCCAAATAATTCATAATCTCAATCGTAGAAATACCTTTAAACTCGGTATCAATCAAAGACCCCTGAAGCATATCGCCGGCAATAACATACAAAACGTTCTCTTCCTCATGCCTGACTTTATTGATATAACCGGAAAGCAAAGCTAACCCACCAATCAAATTACTTTTGGTTCGACTTCGCCCTGCACCGTCTGGTGCGGGGCTTCGCTCACCATCAAGGCCTTTTGGAGATTCGGCGGCCTTGACCTCCGCCAAAAAATCCCCATGCATGTCGTTGGAATGTAAAATGGTAAATCTTTTAATTTTCATTAATTTATAAACCAACACCCGGTGTCGGATAGCCCTGCCCGCAATGCTACGCATAAGCGTTGCAGGCGGGTAGAGACCCAAGGAAAACGCTCATTAAAACAGCTTTGGTTGATTTTCCCCTGGTTGGCTAACTTGTCTTTTAATCTTATGAAAGGCGTTCCAGCGACCCATCTTGGCAGAAACCGCTAATTCCTCTTTAACCGTCGTCACATAGACGTCATTTCCGTCCAATTTGATCAATTCTCTTTCGGAGGCATTAAAAGGCTGACTCCAAACTCCCCTGGTATCCTTAATTTGCCACTCGCCCATTATTTCTACCGATATTCCTTCAATTTCAAATTTTCCAAAATAAGATTTAAACTTCTCGGATTCTTTGTAGTTTACTTCTTCAATTAAATACTCCGCCAGCAAATCATTACAATCCAAAGCCGTTTCCTTGTCGGTTAAGATATCAATATCCTCAACATTCATTTCTAATCCTTGAAGCGCCAAACCGGCCGTACCCCGGAAAGCGTATTGGGTACCCTTAAGTCTTTTGGCCAAAAGTAAAATCACTTTCTCAAAATTTTCCGGTTTATTAGACATAAAAATGTGGTAATTTTATACCCACACCGGGTGTGGGTTGAACCGACACATAAGGTATTGCTTACTTAAAATCTTTTAAGAACACTAGCTCGCGCTGTACGGTTTCTTTAAATAATCCAAAATCATCTTATAAAGTTTTGGGTGTAAAGAGGTAGTAAAATAATCTTTTAATTCTTCCGGTTTAACCCATTCTACCCCAACAAATTTTTCTCCGGCCTTTTCCTCACCACCGATAATTTTGCACAAGTAATAGATTGACAAAAACTGCCGATTCTCCGGATAAGTTTTGGCAAAAATCACTTTTTCCGGCTTAATATCCAAATTGGTCTTCTTTTTTACTTCTAATTTAAGATAATATTCCAAATCTTCCTCATAAGCCGGACGTCCGCCGGGAAAACACCAAGAAAGCTGTTTTAGATATGGGTCATCTTCTCTTTTTCCGATCAAAACTTTCCCGTCTTTTATAATAATTGCGAGAACATTTAGAAGAAAAACTCCCCGGTCAAATTCTGCCCAATTAAGTTTTTTGATAATTGCCATAAGTCAGATTTTATCATATATAATAAAATGCACTGTGCATTAAATATGAACAATCTTGATTTAAAATATCTTTTTAATCCCCGTTCTGTGGCTGTTATCGGCGCTTCCCGTCATCCGGAAAAAATCGGTTATAAAGTTTTAAATAACATTCTCGTTGGGGGTTTCAAAGAGATGGTCTACCCTGTTAACCCCGAAGGGGCAGAAATTCTGGGCATCAAAACTTATAAAAATCTTAAAGACATTTCGGACGAAATAGACTTGGTTTTAATTACCATTCCCGCCAAATTTGTTTATGAGGCGGTTAAGGATTGTGTTGCCAAGAAAGTAAAATTTGTTTCTATCATTACTTCAGGATTTTCGGAAATCGGCAATGATGAAGAAGAGAAAAAAATTGTTAAGCTGGCCGTCGAAAACGGAATTCGTATTTTAGGTCCCAACGTTTTTGGACTTTATTCTGCGGTGGCTTCCTTAAACGCCACCTTTGGCCCCCAGGAAATCCCTTCGGGAAACGTCGGAATTTTAAGCCAAAGCGGTGCTTTAGGTTTAGCCATGATCGGTAAGGCGACCGCGGAAAATATCGGTCTTTCTGCGATTATCTCTTTGGGCAACCGGACCGACTTAGACGAAGCGGAATTATTAACGTATCTTGCCGAAGATAAAAATACCAAAGTGGTTTTTTTATATCTTGAGGGCCTTAAAAATGGAGAAAAATTTTTAAAGGTAGTTAAAAATTTTTCTCATAAAAAACCTATTATCGTGGTCAAGGCCGGCAAATCAACTAAAGGCGCCCAAGCTGCCGCTTCCCACACGGGTTCAATTGCCGGTTCGGATTTGCTTTTTGATCAATTATCAAAACAGGCCGGTCTCTTACGGGCGCAAAATTTAACTGAGGCTTTCAATTGGTGCAAATTTCTAGTTTCCGCCCCAAAAATGAAAGAAAAAAATACTTTAATTATTACTAACGGTGGCGGCATCGGGGTGATGGCGACCGATGCTTGTGATAAATATGGTTTAAGCCTTTACGGTGACCAAGAAGACTTAAAAAATACTTTTGCCCGCTTACTCCCCTCTTTCGCTTCTTTTAAAAACCCTGTTGACCTTACCGGCCAAGCAAGCCTGGATGATTATGAGAAAGCTTTAGACTCTACCTTAAATAATAAAAAAATTGCGGCGGCAGCGGTCCTTTATTGTGAAACAGCCGGGGTAGACGAAAGAAAGTTTTTAACTTTAATTGAGACTGTTTACAAAAAGTTTCAAGTTGCGAAAAAACCGGTTGTTTTTTCCGTCTTCGGCGGTAAAAAAACTAACGGCAATTTTTGGGAACTAAAACAAAAAAATATCCCTATTTTTGATGAGATTGACGAGGCGATTTCTTCTTTAGGTGCCTTAAACCGCTTTTCCTGGCTTTCTCTCATTAATTTCCCCGTCCCCGTTTCCCCCATCCGCCAATTGGCGGACCCCAAAACCCCCAACATCCTCTCCGCCCTAAAAATTCCTTCACCCCAAAGTGCGATTACCCATTCCCCTGCCGAAGCCGTCAGAATCGCTCATCAAATCGGTTATCCGGTGGTCTTAAAAATTGCCTCAAAACAAATTTTGCATAAAACCGAAGCTGGTGGTGTTTTTTTAAATCTTAATAATCGTTTTGAAATTACCAGCGCTTACAAAAAAATCCTAAAAAACGCTAAAAAGTATGCTCCGCAAGTCAAAATTGACGGAATTGAGGTCTCGGAAATGCTAAAGCCTGGGATTGACGTCATTGTTGGCGCCAAAAAAGATCCTGTCTATGGCCCAATTATTATGTTCGGTCTGGGCGGAATCTATGTCGAGATCTTAAAAGAAATTTCTTTTAGGTCTTTCCCCACTAACAAAGAAGAAATCTCAAAAATGATTCCAGAAACTAAAGCCTACCCGATTTTAATGGGCGCCAGGGACGGCAAGAAAAGGGATATTAATGCCGTAGTTGAGGTTTTGCTTAAGCTCGGTTTAGTAATTGTTAATAATCCCCAAATCCAAGAAATTGAAATTAATCCTTTGGTAGTTTACGAAAAAGGCGTCAGTGCCCCCGACCTAAGAGTTATCTTTTTGTCGTAATCCCATACCAAATCTCCTCATATCCCCTATATCCCTCATTACCCTCAACACCTTATCCCACTCAAATTACTAATTACTTATTTAATAATCTTTTCCCAAGGAAATCCCTCCCGGCCAAAATGGCCATAAGCGGCCGCTTTCAGGTAAATCGGTTGCCTCAATTTCAAGTTATTGATAATACTTAACGGCGAAAGATCTAATAAGTTATCGGCAAATTTACGGATTTTAGCCAAAGAAACTTTATTAGTCCCGAAAGTCTCAATTTCATTAGTCAAGGGCTCCTTTTTACCGATAATGTAGGCCACCTGAACTTCTACTCTTGAGGCTAAGCCGGCCGCCACAATATTTTTGGCAATAAATCTGGCGCCATAAGCTCCCGAACGGTCAACTTTCGTCGGATCTTTGCCGGAAAAACAACCGCCGCCAATTCGTGCCATCCCGCCGTAAGAATCAACAATAATTTTTCTGCCGGTGACGCCGGTATCCGTTGCCGGTCCTCCCCAAATCCAACGACCCGTACCGTTAATGACTAAATCTTTTTTCTTTATGGCAAAACCATATTTATTAAGCGATGGTACAACCACTTTTTGGAATAAATCTTCTTCTAATTGAGCTGAGGAAATTTGATCTTCATGGGGAGTGGCCAAAACCACGCCGGTCACTGCTTTAGGCACTCCTTTTTCATAAGTGACTCTGACTTCACTTTTCCCGTCCGGTTTTAAATAATTTAATGACGACGACATCGCTTCGTCTTTGACGATCATCAAAGTATGTGCCAACATAATCGGCAAAGGCATTAATTCCGGTGTTTCCTCACAGGCATAACCAAACATCATTCCCTGATCGCCCGCCCCACCGTCGTCAACTCCCATAGCAATATCCGGTGATTGCTGATGAATATAAACCTCAATTAGTGATTTATACCAAAAGCCAAAATCTTCTCTGGTGTAACCCAAATCTTTAATCACATTTCTGGCAATTTGGGCAAAATCTAATGTTTTTGGACAAGTTACTTCCCCAGCCAAAACACAATGGTCTTTGGTCACTAAAGTCTCAACCGCCACCCGGCTTTTAGGATAAGCCTTTATGGCTTCATCTAAAATCGCATCCGAAATTTGGTCGCAGATTTTATCAGGATGCCCCGCTGCAACCGACTCTGAAGTAAAAACTTGGTAGTTCATAATTCTCCTTTATAAGAACTAAATAATAAAAATTAATTCGCATTTATTCGTGTGCGCGTCAGATAAAACTCCAAAGTCATCTGAATTCCGGATAGTGCCATTCGCATCAATTCGTATAAACCATCCGGATTTTACAAGCGATACAACTTTCACAAAAAAAGCCCTCCCTAAAGAGAGCTAAAAATAATTGTCCCTCGACAAGCTCGGGACCTTATCTTCCCTATTTAAGGGCTGGATTTAGCACCTCGAAGATGTTTAGAGTAAGCGAAACATCGTAGATACTGAGCGCAGCCCTGTACCGTCCGGTACGGGGCGCAGTCGAAGTATCGCCTACTAACTATCTACCGGTTGCTGAGCGGATCATCAGGCCAGAGCCTTCCCCGCTTCTCTGGATAAATATTAAATTGTATTAACCAACTTAAAACTTTAAAAAACCTTTGTCAAGAATTAAAAATTAGGGTAAAAACTTAAAAGTGGCAAGAATTTGGTTATAAACCAAATCATAATTTCCCTTCTGGTCAATCTGCTTAATAAACATCAAATATCCTCTGCCCTTGTGGTTAAAATATATCCTTGTCGCTTGAATATTTGGAAGTTCAGATTTTTCGGTAAAAGGATACTTTACCGCTTTTTCTCCCGCTAAAACTATCTCTTCGTACGGTTGATCCACAAAAAGATTAAGTTTTTCCCATTCTTGATTATTCGCCCAAATAGTTATCTCTGCTTCCTGTGGGGGTAATTGTTCAGCCAAAAAACCGCACCCTGTTAATTTTGTTTTCGAAAACTCAATAATAGGAACGTCACCAGGATTTTCTAAGCATCCAGAACCGCTTATTTCTCCCGAAGGAGCTGTTATTTGCCAATCTATCGGATATTTTATTTCGTATCCGAACGCATTATTAGTATAGGTTTTCCATCCTTGGGTTGAGTCGGAAATTTCGGTTGGTTCAGAAATGATGGGAACTGCCGTTGGGGTTGGAGTTGCCACTTTGGGCCCATTTGAAGATTTTCCTAACCAAAAGGCAGCTACACCAACTACCCCAACTAAAATAACCAATAAAATTAAAGAAAGCTTACTTGATTTTTGAATTGGCATTGGTGGTTGAAAGTTAGTTGCCTCCGGCACTGGTGCTGGTTCATTAATAATTTGAGCAGGTTGGTCCATTAAAAAATTATACCAGATTCAATTAAGTAAAACAGTAAAACTGGGAGAAGTTGTCTTTAGTTATAAATCTCGTGCGTTCCGATATCAATGAAGCCAACAGTTTCCGAATCAATAAATTCAAAAAGAATCCTTAAGTGATAATTTACGGAGAAAGCCCAGTAAGAAGTAAGTTTGCCGGTTAGTTTGTGAGTTTTTAAGGATTTATCAAAGGGGTCTTTTAGAAATTGTTCAATCTTTTTCTCAATTTGCTTCCGGTTTTGGGAATATTTTTTAGCTGACTTTTTAAATTGGGAGGAATAATAAATGGTTTTAATTTTCATTCCTCAAACTCATTCCTCAAACAGCTCTTTCGCTTGCTTCATCTTCCTAAGTTTCCCTGTTCCCTTTTCTTTTTCATAAACCCGAATAGCAGACAGAGCCTCTTGCTCTTCATACTCCCTTACTTTTCCCATCAGCGACTCAAACATCTCCGGCAAAAGAATCACTGCCTCCAAATCATTCTTTTTCAAAACCAACAAAGGTTTTTTAGAGGAATGAAGCTGCCTTAATAATTTCGGGTAGTTCCTCTGTAAATCGGATACGGACACGAATTTGGGAATTTGTATGTTTAAGTTATTCATAATGAATTACATAATAACATACATAAATAACTTTGTCTATCACCAAAAATTAATCTTCCTGACCTGAGCGGTTCGACTAAACTCACCGTCAAAGACCTGCCGAAGGTAAAAATTTATTTACAGCGAGGACATTCGGCTGAGCTCAGTCGAAGCCCTAGTCGAATCTGAAGGTAGAGAGGATTTTGTCAAAAAGAAAAGAAACATCTTCGTCTTTTTCAGAGATTTCTGCATAATAATACCCTTTAGGAAATTTAAACCAGGCAAAAAAATTAGTTCTGTCCTCATTTATGATTTCGTTGAAGGAAGTTATCTTACTTTGATCGCCATCATATTCAATAGAAATTTCTGTCTCGGTAAATTTGTTATTGATTCTATTTTTAAAATCTTTTATCGCCGTATCTAATTCCCCCTGCGTCAAAAGTGATTTTTTTCTACTTTCCATATCCTGGCATAATGATTTAAAACCGTATTCCAAATAAACAAAGTTTTGAAAATCACAGACATGGATATCGGCCGGACATTTAAATTCTAACCCCGCTATAGTTTTGTAAGTTATCCAGTTAGCGGTGGGGTCAGGAGTGGGCGTGGTAATATCTATTTCAGTTTGTGTTGGGGTTGGCTCGAAAATAGTAGGAATTAATGTTGGTGTTGGAATTGCCAGGTTTTGTCCAGAAGATTTTCTCAACCAAAAGGCAGCCACCCCAACTATTCCAATTATTAAAACTATTAAGAAAATTAAAGGAATTTTACTTGCTTTTTTGGACAAAACCGGAGGTTGAGGGCTGACAGGAACCGGGGGCGGGGTCGGTTCAGTAATAATTTGAGCCGGTTGATCCATAAAAAAATTATAACACTTCAGCAAGTGGTACTGAAAAATTAGTTGCCGAAAGATTTAAAACTTAAACCTTCTTTTTAAAAAACGGTAAATGAGAAGCAATGGCACCCATACAGGAATGAAAATCACAATCCAAATGAGAGCAGTAACTACTTTTCTGTAAGTGGCAATCAAAGACCGGACGGCTTGTTTAATAATCACGCTTGGTCTATATGCTTGTGTTGGCGCATAGGGCAAAGCCAATTCATCAGTTGAAAGATAAACCGTAATTCTGGCTAATTTAGCCGTCTGCTCCAAATACTTTTGCTGGCCCTTATATGAATCAATTTGACTTTGAATACTAATAATTTCTCTGTTTACTTCCAAAATATCTTGGACTTTGACGGCAGATCTTAAAATCTCCTCAAATTTTGCCTTGGTTTTGTTTAAAGTAGCTAATCTTGCTTCAATATCAACATATTGGTCGGTAACATCATAACCGTACAAATTTTCCGAAGAGACTTTAATCGCCAATTTTCGATAATAATCAAGAACATCTTTTAGTTTATCAGCGGGAACTCGAACGGAAATATTGGCGAATGGTGCATCTTCGGGTTTGGTTAAAGAAGAACTGATCATAAACCCGCCCACTTCTTTCGCTTTTTCAATAATCTTATCCCCCACTTCCCGGACATCCTTGACGACCAATGACATTGAGGATTCCTGCACCACTAACCTGTCTTTGGTTTCCGTTGGCGCTACTTCCGGTTGCGGAATGGGATAATTACCCGTTCCTCCTTTGGAAACCATTCCCATCTCTATCCCGCCGCCGACCGCCGGCAAACTTTGGATAGATGTCCGGTAAATTGGCGTCCTATTTTGCCGCCATAAAAGATACAAAACCACCAAAATCAAAAAAGCCGTTAATTTGTTTTTCTTAAGCCAAGTCATGTTTTAATTAGACAATAATTTAGTTAAGAAGTCAATCTCTAATTATTCAATTAACGAATTGAATTTTAATCCGTTAATTGTTTAATAATGAATAATCAAATATGTCTCACACCTCTAAGGTGAACCCCTATTCACACCTCTGGTATTTCTTGCTAATTTAAGCTAAAAATCAAATACGCCAAATACGCGGCAAAGGCAACCCAGGCGGCATAAGGAATTAGTAAATACGAAGCAGTTTTAGAAAATTTCCGGCTTAAAAAGATTAAAGCAAGATTCGTTACTTCCAAAAGTAACATTTCCACAATCGCCCAGCCAATTTGGTGTTGAACAAAAAATAAATAGCTCCAATAAACATTAAGAAAAGTATTTAAGATAAACAAAATCCAAATCAACCAATATCTCCCCTGCCATTGCGCCCATTTATCGGAAGTTAAATTCCACAAAATAATAGCGGAAATCGTAGTCAAAGTATAAATAATCGTCCACATTAAGCCGATGAAACAACCGGGAGGAGCAATTGAAGGTAAATTTAACTTAAAATACCAGGAAGCTAAACCCGTGTTAGTATAATTGTTCCCCAAAAAGGCCACGACAATCGCAACTAAAGGAAATAAAATATAATTCGGTCTCATAAATTGACTAACTATCCCCAACTTAATATACTATCAATATACAATGAATAAACTAAAAATTCTTCTCCCGATCTTTATTCTCATTTTAATTCTTTCCGGCTGCAATTTTTCTAATAAAAGTCCTAATCAAGTCCCCTTTACCCCCAACGTAGCTCCTTCGAAGTCTGCCGAAGGCGAGACAAAGAGGAGCGAAGTGGGGCTTCCTTCCGGCGAAGATATTGTCCGCGCTTTCTTTGCATTAATTAACGAAAAAAGAATCCCCGAAGCAGTTAGCATGCTCTCTTCTATCGCCGCACCCAACGACAGCACTAAGCAAACTTGGGGAGTAAATTTTAACACCCTTGACTCTATTTCTATTAAATCAATCGAAGAATGGCAAAAATCGGATTGGACGGAAAATAAAAAGACTTATAAAGTAATTGTCGTTGCCCAAGTAAAACCCAATCCCCAATTTTACGCCTGGGAAGACGGCGAAAATACCAAGTGGATTAATCTGATTAAAGAAAATAATCTCTGGAAAATCTCCGAAATCGCCACCGGACCGTAGCTATTTTCCCCCTCTTTTAAGATACTCTTCAATCAGTTCAATATCTTTCAAATCCTTTTCTCTTCCCCATTTTTTTTGAGTTCAATTGTTTCTCGTAAATCTTCAAACCTGACACCCGCAAAAATATCAGCGGTTCTGATAATTTCTTCGGCATCCATTTTCTCTCCAAACGGAAAGGCGGCCGCTTCAATGTCATCTGTTAAGTGGACTTTCTTGTTTGCCGTCATATTCTCAACAGAATATTTTTTGGAAAGCTCTTTAAAAAAATCCTGAGACACAATAAGGTCTAAGTCCTCGCATTCCCTAATGCCTCTTATGGCTAGAACCCCGCCACCGATAACCGCATATTTTTCGGTTGGTAAATCTAGTTTCTTTAATTCTCTAAGGAATTTTCTAATATTTTTCGTTGGTTTCATAAGCTTTGTAGATCCTGATGCTATAATAACACCATCATGGATAAAGTCTATTTCCTCAAAAATTTCTCAAAACTTGACCAAGCCACCGAAAAACTCCTTAAAGATTTTTATCCAAAAAATTCGGAAATTATGATTAAAATTCATTTTGGCGAGCCGGGAAATAAAGCCGCTTTTACCCCGGAAGATATTGAACCTGTTATTAGTTCCCTCACCTCCCTCACTTCCCCCAAATCCCTCATTCTTACTGATACTCCCGTCATGTACCCTTCCTTAAGAAATTCTGTTCGTGGCTATCAGGCCGTTGCTAAACAAAAAGGTTTTGAGAAACTCGCCAAAATCAAGATTTCTAACGACGGAGCCAAAGTTAAAACCAAAGATTTTACGGCTGAGGTTTGCCGAGAACTGGCCGAGGCGGAAAACGTTCTAGTACTCACCCATGTCAAAGGCCATGACTTTACTGGTCTGGGTGGCGCCCTTAAAAACTTAGGTATGGGCGGCGTCACCCAAAAGACAAAGAAAATCGAACACACCTTAGGTAAACCGATTTTAGTTAAAGAGTGCAAAGGCTGTGGCACCTGCATGAAACTTTGTCCGGCCAAGGGTATAAAAATTGTCAGAAAACTGTCTGGACTTCTTGGTAGAAAAACCAAAATTAGTCTTCTTACTTGTGGTGGTTGCTCAATTTGTCAGTTAAATTGTCCCCACCATTGCCTTAAACCCAAAAAGGCACTTTTCGACGATTTACTCGCCCAAGCCGCTGCCGCAGTGATTAAAAAACTTCCCAAAAGGACTTTTTATATTAGTTATCTTAAAAATATCACCCACCATTGCGATTGCGCCCGCAATGCCGGAGAAATTATCTGCAAGGATCTTGGGGTTCTTTTTTCAACGAATCCGGTGGCCATCGATCAGGCAGCGGTAGAACTTATTAATAAAACCGCCGATAAAAACCTTTTAAAAGAAATTTACCACAAAGACCCCCTACTCCATATAAATTTTGCCGCCAAATACGCCCAAAAAGAAACCAATTATCAATTAATAGAAATTTAAGAAGATTTCTCGATTGAAACCACTTTTATTTGACACAACTCCTGAAACCCCCAAAAGCCATGCTCTCTGCCCATTCCCGAATCTTTATAGCCGCCGAAAGGATTACAAGGCAAAAAATGGCTAGCATCATTAATATCAATCGTTCCTACTTGGAGTTTTGAAGCTACTCTCAAGGCTCGTTTTTTGTCTTTGGTAAGAATTTCTGCCCCCAATCCATAAACGGTATCGTTTGCCAGCTTTACTGCTTCTTCTTCGGTTTTAAAAGAAACGACCGGTAAAACCGGACCGAAAACTTCTTCTTGCCAAACCCGCATATTTCTTTTTATACCGGTTAAAATGGTCGGTAAATAGTAAGCCCCTTGAAGATTATTTGGTCGCCGGCCGCCGGTAACAATTTTAGCGCCTTTTCCCACCGCCTCTGCCACTTGAGACTCCAATAAGTCCAATTGTCTTTTAGCAGTTAAACTGCCGATATTGGTTTTCTCGTCTTCCGGATCCCCAACAATCTTGCTTTCCACTACTTTTTTCAACTTTTGGACCACCTCATCAAATATCGGTTTGTGAACAATTAATCTTTTTAAAGCATCGCAGACCTGGCCGCAATTCATATACCTTTTGGCAAATAACTTTCCTACAATTTCGTCAACCTTTACGTCTTCAAAGACAATTACCGGATTCGACCCGCCCATTTCCAAAATGGCTTTAATAAATTTTTTCCCTGCCAATTCAAATAAATGTTTTCCTACCGCCGTGCTGCCGGTAAACCAGATTAAATCGATATCCTGCTTGGCTAAAAACTCCCCTACCTTACCGTCTCCATAAACTTCGGCGAACACTCCCTTCGGCAACTCTAATTTTTCCATCATTTCCTCATAAAGTTTTCCGCTTAAGGGACACTCTTCCGAGTGTTTAACAATTACTGTGTTGCCCGCGATTAAATTAGGAATCACTCCCCATAAAAAATTCCCAAAAGGAAAATTCCAAGGAACAAACGCCGCCGCTGCCCCAATCGGTTCGTAAATCACTTTATGAATCGATTTTTCGTCCTCATGAGTAACTTCGTCGGCTAAATATTTTTCTCCATTTTCTAAAAATGATTTAAGATAGCCCAAGTCCCATTCAATATCCTCCCTCGCCTCCCTAATTGGCTTACCAATCTCTTTTGTCACCAATAAAGCAATTTCATTTTTCCTTTTGACAACAGCGTTATAAAGCGGTTTTAACAAGGTTATCCTTTTGCCGACTCCCAGTTCCTTCCATTTAAGCTTGGCTTCGTTGGCCAATTTAACTTTTTGCTTGATTTCTCGGGAAGTCGAAATTTTAACCGACCCAATCGGTTCATAATTTTTAGCCGGATTGGTTGAAACAAGAACTTTAGCCATAAGCATATTCTACCACAAAGACCCCTATCTCCAAATCAACTTTGCCGAAAAATATACTAAGTGGAATAAAGACTATAAATTAGTGGAAATTTAATTAGTAGCCAGCTATCAGTCTTCAGCTTTCAGTATTTTTCATTTACTGTCTGACATCTGACGACTGGCTACTGAAAGCTGATAGCTGATTACTGATGACTGATAACTGTTGTCCGATAACTAAGGCTCAATCCTCTTAACTCCCTCTAATTTATCAAAATCCCGATCGTAAGAATAAATTTTCCCAATTTTCTTTTTAATTAATAAGGCATAATTATAGGCATCAATAAAATCAATGTTTTTGGATTCAAATTTTTGGGTGGCCAAAAGAAGAACCTCCCGATTAGGAATAAATAAGCTTTTGAATAAAAGAATCTTTCTCAACTTCTCCGCCACACTTTCCCGACTTTCTCCATAAAAAGAATGCAAAACCCAAACAATCTCTGCAACCACTATTTCCGAAGTCATCAACTTTACTTTCCCTTTTTGGGCTAATTCAAATAATTTTTTACAACGAGGGGATTGAATCGGATTATCAGCCAGCAAAAACCGGAGAAAAATATTTGTATCAACAAAAGTTATCACTAAAATCCTTCTTTAGCGGCGTTTTCTGCCATTTTTCGTATAGTTTCCTGACGCAATTTCTTTAAATCAGGGGTTCTTCCTTTATGTTTAACTGATCCGTAAAGAGTCAGAAAATCTTGTTTTACCGGAATAGCCACAATTTTTCTGCCCTCAAGGGTCACTACTAAACTATCAGAGGCTGATAACCCCAAAAAATCGCGAATAAATTTTGGAATCGTAATTTGGCCTTTTTGGGTAATAGTTGTAGCGATATTCATAATTAATTCTTACTTTTAAAAGTATTTCCTACTTTTTATCATAATTACTACCTATTGTCAAGCAACAACTTTTCCTATGGCTCAAAATGGCAAATCCTGTGGCACTTAAATTTAGCTTTCAGCTTTCAGTCGCCAGCTTTCAGACAGAAGTTTTCTTCTTAATACTTTTAATAAGGCCAGAAATCATCGCTCCGATTTCATCCGCTTCTTTAACCAAATTTTCGATTTCTTCTTTATTCCCATAACTAAGATTAATTGCAATTTTTAAGCCAGTAATCACTTCGTAAACAGACCTTAAGGAAATTCTCAAGAAACGAGTGAATTCCAAATCAGTTCCGCCACCAGATCCTTCCGCGATATTTAAGGCAATCGCAGTCGCTGCTCTTCTTAATTGGTCAATTAATCCAAATAGCTCCTGTTTCGGAAAAGTTGCCGTTACCCGATAAATATTAGAAATAAAAACCATTGACCTTTGCCAAACTTCTAATTTTTCAAACTTATGCATATCTGTCTGCCTACTGATAGCTGACTACTGATGACTAACAACTGGCTACTGACAGCTGATAGCTGACGACTGGCTACTGATAGCTTTAATCTTAAAACAGTAAATCGTCCGGAACCGGGATCCCGCCTTCAGCTTTCGGACTACTGATAGCTGACAGCTGATTTCTGTCGTCTGACGACTCCCTACTGACAGCTGATAGCTGACGACTGGCTACTGACGTCTGACTACTGACAGCTGACGACTGGCTACTGACGTCTGACGATTGATTCCTATTGTCTGATGACTGATAGCTGACTACTGACAACTCGCCTCAAAACGGCAAATCCGGCGGAATTTCAATCAAAGTTTCCTTCGCTTCTTCTTGTTTTGAATTTTGTATTTCTGAAATTGGAATTTGTTTGGAATTTAGTGCTTTGATATTGGAATTTACTAAAATGTAGATCTCTTGTTTCCTATTTACCGGGTCCACTGACACCAATTTCCCCTTTCCTTGACTAATCGCCAGCATGTCCCGGCAAGCCCAACATGATTCCCCGCCCGACTGGCACTTAAAGGAATTTGTCTGCCGAACCATTTTAATAATTTCCCCTTTTTGCTTCAAATAAGCAAAGGTTATTCCCAAATCGGGTAAGGAGCAGGCAGTCAGGTTTTCGTCTTTATCCAAATACCAATAACAAGCAACAATTTTGTCGTTGTTTAAAACCTTGCTCACTAAATAAGCATAAATTGGCATCTGTTGCGAATCTTCCCGTTCTTCATTTTTCCCGGTCTTAAAATCAATAATCTTGTAAGAATCATCAAATTTTTCCACCCAATCCAACTTCCCCGTTAAAATCAAATCATTGCCCAGTTCCGCTTTAGGGAAAGAAGGAATTTTAACCGCTTCCACTTCGCGAAAATGAGTATTGGCCCAAAAACGATTAAGCATCTGCTCCCCTCTTTTTTTATTTCCCGCTTCTTCCTCCACCGTCGTATAACCGCCCTTCTCCCCGCTTAAATTTCCCCAAATCAGAGCATAAATCCGGTCTAACTCGTCCTTTGTCCTGTCTATTGGCAACAATTTTAAAAATTGCTCCAAAGTATCATGAACCGTCTGGCCCAAAGCCAAAGCCGGACTGATAATTTGAATCTTTAATCCCCTCGGGGACCGGTAAACATTGCGGTAATAGTAAAGCTGCGGGCATTTTTCAAAATCTGCCAGACTTGAAGGAGAAAGAAAAACTGCAAGCGGGTTATATACCATTTTTGATTTCCTCGCTAAGCTCGTAAATAAAAATAGTATGTGGATTAAAAGCCATATTGACAGTATACCGCATCCGATCCTCAGTTCACAGATTAAAAATCATCTTGATTCTTGCTTTTCAATTCTTTAATATCAACTCATATGAAACACACTAAAAAGTTGGCTCTCCTTTCCCTAGGTATTATTTCTGTTTTTGTTTTAGCTGGCTGCGGCCCGCAAAAACCAACCGACACCACCGGCAGTCAAACCGAAGAAAAGAAAACTGTCTTTGACTCAATTAAAGACGCCATGACCAAATCTTTAAGTTTGCGGTGTGATTATGAAGCCAACAATGTTAAATCTGTTGTCTTTATAAAAGGAAAGAACATAAGATCCGAGACGGAAAACAAAACTGGCAAGGCCTACGCGATTGTCAAAGACCAAAAGCTTTGGGCTTGGGGTGACCAAAGTAAACAGGGAGTCCTTATGGACTTAACTAAACAAAATACTCAGGGCCAATCGGCTAATGGTCAAAAAAGTCAGGAAGACATCATTAAAGAAGTCGAGCAATACAAACAGAATTGCCAGCAGGTAGTTGTCCCTGATTCACAATTTAATCCGCCGGCTGACATCAAATTTATCGATTTGAGCCAAATGCTTAATAACTTAGGCGGAAGCGTTAAACCTTAAAAGGAGCTAACTAAGTTTTCCAATATAAATTCCCTGACGCTTAAAACCATTCTTAAAATCTGCTTGTAAAATCGGGGTTAGTTCCTTAGGATAAAGATTTTCCGGTAAATTCAAAATTCGTTTCCATTCCAATCTCTGACTACCAACTTTGTCACAAACATCAGTCAAATCTAATTCTTTAAATTTATTAATTGAACCTAAAATAAATAATTCCACGCTTGTTTCTTGCGGATAACCTGCGGGAATAAAATCACGAACATAGAGAATTTTGTCCATCTTAAAAGTTGTTCCCAAACCACACTCCTCTTCCATCTCTCTCTTGCACCCTTCTTCAATTGTCTCCCCAAATTCCAGATGCCCGCCCGGATAGAAATAAAAATCTTCTTTATACTCATGATCTAAAAGTATCTTTTGGCCATTAATGATAACCAATCTAACCCTTATATGAATTTTTTTATCAACAGACATTTTCAAAATTATATCATGAACCTACTTTATCTCTAGCTCTGTCTCTTACTCTTTGGTATAATACTCCCATCCACGGGTAGCCGCGCGGACTTTTTGCGTGGGTTTAATTAACTAAATAAAAAAATATTATGGAAAATATCATCATCAAGGGTGCACGAGAACATAATCTCAAAAGTATAAATTTAACCATCCCTAAAAATAGATTAGTCGTTTTTTCCGGCGTTTCCGGCTCAGGAAAGTCCTCTTTGGCGATGGATACTTTGTATGCCGAGGGACAACGCCGTTATGTAGAAAGTTTATCTGCCTATGCCCGACAGTTCTTGGGGATGTTACCCCGCCCCAACGTTGATTCCATCGAGGGACTGTCTCCGGCGATTGCCATAGATCAACACAGTTTGTCACATAATCCCCGCTCTACTGTTGGCACCGTCACGGAAATTTATGATTATTTAAGGGTTTTATTCGCCCGTATTGGCCACCCTCATTGTCCTAAATGCGGCCGGGAAGTTAGTAAACAAACGGCTCAACAAATTGCCCAACAGGTTATCTCTCTAGCCAGCGATAAAATTAATGGCTCTATGACTAAACAATTTCGCTTTTTAATTCTCTCTCCGATTGTTCGGGATAAACGGGGAGAATTTTCTAAGTTGTTTGACAATTTGAAAAACAAAGGTTTTGAACAAATTAGAATCGACGGCCGTTTTTTTGAGCTTTGGGAGGATTTGATTTTAATTAAAACCAACCGCCATAATATTGACGCCGTAGTTGACCGGATTTCTCTGGATAAAAAACAATTAGGCAAACCCGAAGCAATCCAAAGAATAAAAGATGCCGCAGAAATTGCAATCCAACTAAGTAATGGTCTGGTTACGGTTGGTGTGGTGGAGGATGCCGCCTTTGACTTTCCCAAAAAACCGGTCCAAATCAAGGAATTGGTTTTTTCTTCCCGCTTTGCCTGCCCGGTTTGCAATCTCTCGCTTCCGGAAATAGAGCCGAGAATTTTTTCTTTCAATTCCCCTTTTGGCGCCTGTCCGGAATGTAATGGTTTAGGCGTTAAATTAAGAATTGATACTTCCCGGATTGACCCCTCGGCTGTTTTTGATTTAGAAAGACGGTATTATACCACCACCTCAGATGTTATTCGGGAGGAAATTGAAAAATTAATGATCAAAGAAGAATGTTCTGTTTGTCACGGAACAAGATTAAAACCGGAATCACTTACCGTCACTATTGATAAAAAGTCCATTGCCGATATCTGCCGGTGGAATCTGGAAATTTTGCACCAATGGGCAGAAAAACTGCCCCAACAGCTAGACTCGGAAAGGGAAAAAGAAATTAGCAAGCCATTATTGACTGAGATCCTTAATCGGCTCTCTTTTTTAAACTCCGTCGGGGTAAATTACCTATCTTTAGACCGTAATTCGGCTACTTTGTCCGCCGGCGAGGGCCAAAGAATTCGGTTAGCTTCCCAAGTCGGTTCCGGTTTGACCGGTGTTTTATATATTCTTGATGAACCAACAGTCGGACTTCATTCCCGGGACACGGAAAAATTAATTGCCACCTTAAAAAAACTGCGCGATCTGGGCAACACCTTGATTGTCGTTGAACACGACCGGGAGGTGCTTAGCTCTTCTGATTGGATTGTCGACTTTGGTCCCGGCGCCGGCAAGGACGGCGGCAGAGTCGTCGCCGAAGGTACCCCGATTGAGATTGAAAAAGACAAAAATTCTCTAACTGGCAAGTACCTTTCAGGAAAAGAAAAAATCAATTCAGTCATCAGTCATCCCGCCCGCCATGCTTCGCAAGGCGAAGCGGGCAGGCAGCCATCAGTCATCAGTAATTATCTAACTATCTCCGGTTGTACCACCCATAATCTTAAAAATATTACCGTCAAAATTCCTTTGGGTAAATTGACCTGCCTAACCGGTATCTCCGGCTCAGGTAAATCAACTTTACTGTCTGACACCCTGTTCCCAGCCCTAAAACAAAAATTAAACGAAGATTTTCGGGAAAAACCTGGTCCTTTTAAATCCCTGAACGGCACCGAAAATATCTCTCAAGTGCTCTTGGTTGACCAATCTCCCCTTGGCCGCACTTCGCGAAGTAATCCGGCCACTTATACCGGTGTTTTTACTGACATTCGTGATTTGTTTGCCCAAACGCGGGAGGCTCACCTTAAAGGTTTAACCGCCACTCATTTTTCTTTTAATACCGAAGGCGGCCGTTGCGAAGCCTGCCAGGGCCAAGGCCAAAACCGGATTGAAATGCAATTTCTACCGGATGTCTGGGTAGAATGTGAAGAATGTCACGGCAAAAGATTCAAAAGCGAAGTTTTGGAAGTGGAATATAAAGAAAAAAACATCTCTCAAGTTTTAGATTTAACCATCAAAGAGGCGCAAGAATTTTTTGGTGCCATCCCTTCCATCACCAGAAAACTGGAGGTCTTGGGGAAAATTGGCCTTGATTACCTTGAATTAGGCCAATCTTCCCCCACTCTTTCCGGCGGTGAATCCCAAAGATTAAAATTAGCCCGGGAATTGGTTAAAAGAAGTGAGGGAAAAACAATTTATCTTTTGGACGAACCCACCACCGGCCTTCATTTTGCTGACCTTAAGAAATTACTTTATGTTTTAAGAGCGTTGGTTGACCGCGGCAATACTGTAGTTTTAATTGAACACAATCTGGAGTTAATCTTTTTGGCGGATTGGGTCATTGATTTAGGTCCGGAAGGCGGCGACGAAGGCGGTCAAATTGTAGCTGAAGGCACGCCGGAACAAATTGCCAAAAATGAGAAATCCTGGACAGGAAGATATTTATCTGATTACCTTAAAAAATCTCGTGGATAAAACACAAATTATCAATTATTACGACTATACTTTACCTTTCTACCACTGGTTCTGGTATGGTAACTCTTCGAGTTATGCTCTTCATTATGGCCTCTGGGATAAGAACACTAAAAATCTTTCTGAGGCTTTAATAAATACCAATAAATTTCTCGCCAGAAAAGCAAAAGTAAAAAACGGCGATAAAATTCTTGATGCCGGTTGCGGAACAGGCGGAAGTTCTATTTGGCTAGCCACAAATTTTAAGGTGCATATTGTCGGCATTACAATCAGCCAAAAGCAACTCGAACAAGCTCAAAAACTCGCCAAGAAAAATAAAGTTGAAGACCAAGTGACTTTTTTATTAAGGGATTATTTAGAAACCGGTTTTAAAGACGACTCGTTTGATGTCATCTGGGCAATTGAAAGTGTCTGCCACGCGGAAAATAAAAAAAAATTTTAAAAGGAAGCTTACCGTCTGCTTAAAAAGGACGGCCGGATAATTATTGCTGACGGGTTTCAATTAAGAAATACCCTTAATACCCAGGAGGAGAAAAAAATCCGCCAATTTAATGAAGGTTTAGCTATTCCAAACATCGCTAAGGCCAGCGAGTTTAAAAACAAAATGTCTGAGGTTGGTTTTAAAAAAATTTCTTTTTGGAATAAAAGCGTCGCCGTTTTGCCCTCATCTAAATTACTTTATAAAAGGTGTTTGATCGGATACCCCATTTCCCTTTTAACCCAATCATTAAAAGCCACCTCTAAAATGTTGACTAAAAATTGCTTAGCGGGCATTGTTCAGTATAACATTTTAAAAAATAAACTAGGTGTCTATGGGATATTCTACGGAATGAAATAATTTTGTAAATTGTACAACAAATGAAACCAAAAAAGAAAAAAAATATTAAAAATGGTTTCTCTTATCAAAATCTCCCCTCCTCCCCCGGTGTCTATCTTTTTAAGGATAAAGGCCGAAGTGTATTATACATCGGTAAGGCAATAAATTTAAGGAATCGGATAAAAAATCATTTCACAGATAGTAATACCGACATCCGCCATCAGCAACTGATGTCATTAGTTAAAACGGTTGATTTCCAAACAGTTTCCGGAGAATTTGAAGCCTTATTATTAGAGGCCAGGTTAATCAAACAATATAGGCCCAAATTTAACGTTCTCTTAAAAGACGATAAACGCTATTTGTACGTTGGCATTACTAAAGAAAAATATCCCAGAATTTTCTTATTAAGAAAACCGGAAATTGAGGAAAACTTAGCCGATTGGTTCGGCCCCTACCCGACCGCGACCGCCATTAAAGAAATCTTAAGACTTTTAAGAAGAATCTTTCCCTACCGCTCGTGCCGTGCACCCACCGAAGCCCGAAGGGCGAAGGGGTGTCTTTATTACCACCTCAAGTTATGTCCGAGGATGTGCTTTCAACCAATAGAAAATTATCTCCAAACCATCCAAAAAATCCGCCTGTTTCTAAATGGGGAGATTAAACCCTTGCTAAATCTATTAACCAAACAAATGAATGAGGCTTCAAAGAGCCTTAAATTTGAAGAAGCCCAAGTAGCCAAAAAACAAATAGAAATGCTCCAAAATCTTTTATCCAGACGGCCAAAATCGGCTGATGAAGGAAGAGTAGAAAAACAACTGGAACAATTAAAAGACCTCCTCATCCGCTACCAGGGTTTTGATCCCTTTATTGTCCATCGCCTCGAAGCTTATGATATTTCCAATTTAGGTAAAGAGATTATTGTCGGCTCGATGGTCGCTTTTATTGAAGGTGAACCGGAAAATTCTCAATACCGGCAGTTCAAGATCTTCGGCCAGTTTCAAGACGACTTCGGCGCCATTAAACAAGTAATCTTAAGGCGTCTTGGTCATCAAGAATGGGTCTTCCCTCAGATTATCTTGGTCGATGGTGGTAAAGGTCAAATCTCGGCCGCTTTTGAAGCCCTGAAAGAAAAAAATCTCTCCGGCAAAATCGGTCTTTTGGGTTTAGCTAAGGAGGACGAAACGATTATTGTCCCTAAAATCAAGATCGACAAAATCACCGGTTGGAAATCTTTAAGCCTTTCTGCCAACTCCCCCGTTCTACAACTTCTCCAACATGTCCGTGACGAATCTCACCGCTTTGCCCAAAGATATTATCGTAAACTTCATAAATTCGTCAAATGAAGTTGGAGATCCCTTCGAAGGGCGAAGTGGGATAAAAAATTACATCAAAAATTTACGGGCAATCTTCTGACTTTCTAAAACCGGCTTTGACTGCTTCTTCTTCAGAACAAAACCACTTATCCCCTTCCTTTTCGTTAATGACAATCTTTTCATAATTAAAACAGCCTGGCAGATGATAAATCTTGGTTCCCTTATCGTCCCGAACATTTCCCTTAATCAAACACTCGCTTGAACAGGCTGGTGACCAAATTCCTCTTTTGGCTTTTTTGGCCGAGTCTTGAGCCGACAGCAAACCTGCTCCGTATTTCGGGTCCTGACCGTTTTCGGCTTGGGCCAAACCTTCTTCAACCAAAGTCTTATCAACTAAAAGTCCCTCAACTTCCACAAAAGCCACCAACCTCCCGAAACTATCTTTTTTTACTGTCTCAATTTCAACTTCCTTTCCTAAAATTAACTTTTCCAGTCTCTCTTTTGTCTGCAAGCTTAAGCATCCCTTGGGATATTCAGGAGCATCTGCTCCGGCCAGCCTGACTCTTTGCCCCTTCTCAATATCAAAAGTATCCCCATCAATCACCCGAACCACCCTTCCCTCAATCCCCCCAGAACCAGTAAACATCTTTCTCCCGTAAATTTCCCACAAAAAATAAAAATTAATAACTAAGGAAACAGACAAAAAAGATAACAAAATTTTTCTCACCATCTTAATCTTACCCAAAACAATCAATCCTTTCAATCTCCCTTTTTCTATATCCTATCTGTCCTGTCCATCCTATTCATCTAAGGAAAGTCCGCGGTTTCCCTTTTTTTTGTGGTTAAAATTCATTTTTACTACAGGTGCCAACGTAATACACCTGGAAAGTGTACTAGCCAATGAACCAGTGCGGTTCATGGCCCTGTACCGTCCGCTCAGCGGGACTGGTACATGGGCTTGACACCTTCGGAAATGCGGTTTATTATCTGCAAATCCCCTCAACCAGAAGAACTAAAGTTCTGACCAAGTCTTTAGCTGTAACCTCCACCTCTTTATACTGACTTCCTCCATTAGGAAGATTTTGAGGAAACCAGGTTTGTCCAATTGTGTGCAGGTGGATTTTGGCTTCTTTTACTTTCATTGTTAATTGGTAAAAATCTCCTTCTTTTACCAATAACGCTTCTTCTTCTACCACGGAATCCTTTCGCAGTTCTGCTCCTCCATTTCCTAAAGACTGCTCTTCCGTTACGTAACTTTTTATAATTTGAAAGCCGTTGCCAACCTTTTTTATGACAATAATATTTAAAGGTTCGTCTTCGGGCTTAATTTGGCCTGTTAACTCCCCTTTTCTGGTTCTTCTTTCTCCAATTATCACCGCCGCTTTTTCGGAAACCAAACCTAACTCCACCAACCTGGCTGAAGGAACACTCAAGGTAGTATCCGTTGAATTATCGGCTTTTCTGCCGCCGGGATATAAAGCCGCCAAAATCTGCCAAATATCACCTAATATTACCTGTTTTCCCTTCTCATCCATTTGCTCGCCCGCTTGAAAATTCTTCAAACGCAATTCTCCTGTCTGTCTTAAGGTGTCTTTGAACGACGGTTGTTGAGATTCTATACTCATAGTGTTTTCTTTCTTTTAAAAAATATTGGCTGATTATAGCCAAAATTTTCCAAAAGTCAAACTATAGGCTTTTGAAGTTTTTACGAAGGACCTCAATTTGACCGATACCTTTTCATTAGGAGTGAGTTAGAAACAACACTTACCGAAGAAAAAGCCATGGCAACGGCGGCAATGGCCGGGTTTAAAAGCCAACCGGTAAAAGGATACAAAACCCCGGCCGCCACGGGAATTCCTACGACGTTATAAAAGAAAGCCCAAAATAAATTCTGTTTGATTTTTTTTAAAGTATATTTACTTAAATCGATTGCCGTTATTACATCCCGCAAATCGTCTTTGATTAAAACTATCTCGCCCGTTTCCATGGCTACATCAGTACCTGAACCTAGAGCAATCCCTAAATCTGCTTGGGCCAACGCCGGAGCATCATTTATTCCATCACCAACCATAGCAACAACATTTCCTTGATTTTGTAATTTTTTAATTTCTTCTGATTTATCTGCTGGTAATACTTCGGCCAATACTTTATCAACACCAACTTGTTTAGCAATTGCTTCCCCAACTCTTTGATTGTCACCCGTTATAATCGCTACTCTCTTGCCCATTTTATGAAGCATCGCCACTGCTTCTTTTGAATAGTCTTTGAGCGTATCAGCTACAGCAATCAGACCGATAATATCTTTATCTTGAGCTAAAATCATAACTGTTTTGCCTTGGTTTTCCAACTGAATCATTTTTTCCTCAAGCGGACCTTGTTCAATTTGATTATCCGCCATCAATTTTCTAGTTCCTAATAAAATTTTTTTATTTCCTAACTCGGCTGAAACACCATGGCCGGGAATAGCTTGGAAATTTTTTACTTCCAGTAATTCAATTTTTCCCCTGCCCGCCGAAGCTTCAGCAAAGGCGGGTTCTTTGGCTTTGTTAACAATCGCCTGGGCTAAGGGATGTTCTGAATTTTTCTCCACCGACGCCGCAATTTGTAAAATTTTTAATTTAAAATTTTCATTTTGATTTTTGATTTTTGATTTTTGATTTTCTATTATGTCAGTCACAGCCGGTTCACCTTTGGTTAGTGTTCCTGTTTTATCAAAAATAACCACATTTACGTCCTGTGCTATCTCTAAAGCTTTCCCGCTTTTGATTAAAATGCCATTTTGGGCGGCCAAACCTGTTCCCATCATCACTGCTGTAGGGGTAGCCAATCCTAAGGCACAAGGACAGGCAATAATCAAAACCGCCACAAAAACTGTTAAAGCAAAAGCCAAGGGCTGACCAGCGATTAACCAGGCCGCCGCCGCCAGAAAAGCAATTAAAATAACCGCTGGCACAAACCAAAAAGAAACCTTGTCAGCTAAAAGCTGAATTGGGGCTTTTGAACCCATTGCTTCTTCAACAATTTTTATAATCTGGGCCAACATTGTATCTTTCCCAACCCGCGTGGCTTTGAATTTCAAGACTCCAGTCTTATTGATAGTCGCGCCAATTACCTCGTCGCCTTTTTTCTTCTCAACAGGAATACTTTCTCCAGTAATTGCTTTTTCATCAACTCCTGAATAACCATCGATTACAACCCCATCAACCGGTATTTTTTCCCCAGGTTTAACTAAAATAATGTCGCCGACTTTAACTTCAGAAATAGGAACTTTTATTTCCTGGCCGTCTTTAATAACCGTCGCCAATTTCGGCTGTAACCCAATTAGTTTTTTAATCGCCTCGCTGGTCTTGCCTTTAGTGACCGCCTCTAAATATTTACCCAAGGAAATAAAGACTAAGATCAAGGCTGCGCTTTCAAAATAAAGATGGAGTTCTTGATAATCTTTCTTAAACCAAACCAGAAAAGAGGCAACCAAACTGTAAAAATAAGCCGCCAGAGTCCCAGTCTCAATTAAAGAATCCATATTGGGATTTCTTTGGATTAACTTTTTAAGACCGGAAATATAAAGAGGGTAATTAACGGCCATAATAGCGGTCGTAATCACCAGCTGAAGGATAATCTCCGTTTTTAAAGATAAAGGGGGAAGGGGTAATCCTATCATTCTGGCCATTACCAGATAAAAAATTGGCAAGCCGGCCAGAGCGGAAAAAACAAAAGTGTTTCTTAATTTTTTAATTTCCTGATTCTCTTTATGAGGTTCAGCATCCTGTCCAAGCTCTTCAAAAGCCCGATATCCCAATTTCTCAATGATTTTCTGTATTTTTTCAAGACTGAGTTTGGCTGGCTCAAATTCTAAATAGGCTTTTTCCGAAGCAAAATTGACATTAACTGATTTTATCCCCTTTTGTTTTTTAAGGGAATTTTCAATATTGGCGGCGCAAGAAGCGCAATCCATGCCGGAAATTTTTAAAATAGCTTTCATTTTCCTCCTCCGCCGCAACCACAACCACTGGCGCCTGAGGGAATTTCCCCCCCTCCTTCGTTTGCCACCGCTGCCGGTGGTCCTGAAGAACTATTACTATCTACTACCTCTATCGTCCCTGTAACCATTCCCATCCAGCAACTGAACTTATATTTTCCCGGCTTTTCCGGCGTAAATTCTTTGATGCTGATTTGACCGGGAATTAGGGCAATTTGGCCTTCAAACAAACTGCGGGAAATAACGGCATTGGTGCAACCACTTGTTCCCACATCAGTAATCTCCCACCTAACAGGAACCCCGACTAAGACCTTAAAGTAGTTTGGCGTATAGCCGTTGGCCGAAGCGTTCATTTTAAGCAACTGCTTGCCGTTTATCTGCGGCGCTAGTCCTTCAATCTTCTTCGTTCCACTTTGAACCGCCCTTAATCCAGAAATGCCAAAATCACTGAGGCTCGGTAATCCTAAAAGATTGAATTGCGAGTTAACATTATAGAAGGCGAAAAAGAGGATTAAGATCCCCGCCACCTGGGTAAATCTTTCTGACCACTTTGGATTTTGGAAAAGCTTGGCGCTGGAAAAACCGATTAAAAGCAGGGTGGGTAAAGTTCCTAAGGCAAAGGCAAGCATCATCAGGCTTCCCTGAACTAAATTGCCGGATAAAAGAGCCAGACTTTGCGTCGTTAAGGTAAAACCGCACGGTAGAAAAAACGTTCCCGCTCCCGCCAAAAAAGGCAGCCAGCCGTCGCGAAAATGAGCTTCGTTGGCAATAAAGCCGGTTATTGATTTAGGCAGGGAGAATTGGAATCCCTGCAAGGTTTTTATGCCAAGCATTTGCAAGCCAACAATCAACATCATGGCCGAAACCGCCATGACTAAACCCGAGCTAAATTCCAAAGAAAGCTGTAATTTGCTTCCGATCATACCCAAAACTGCGCCCAAGACGGCAAAGGAAACCAGCCTGCCTAAGTTAAATAATAAATGAGGTTGGAATTTCTTTCCCGTCCATTGCTTGGATAAAGATAGCAACATGCCTCCCACTAAAGCAGCACAGCTGGAAATTCCCGCCAAAAGACCGAAGACAAAAAAAACCGGCAAAGATGATTGGGAATTCACGCTTATTGAACCGGCTAAGCCGGATTTTCCTATAAGGATGAAGGCGGCAATTAAAAAGAGCGCTAATGAAAGAGTTTTAAGAAGATCGCTAATTTTTGCCCGTCCGTTAGCCGCCACCGGATTTTCGGAAAAATGATAGTTATCTTTTTTAAAAATTTCGTTGAGTTTTTCTAAAGACGGCTTTTCTCCTTCGTAGTCAATTAAGACTTCACCCTTGCCCACCGAAGCTTCCACTGACTTGACGCCTTTAAACTCCAGCAAACTTTTTTCAATAAGAATCTCGCAGGAGGCGCAATGCATGCCTTTAACAAAATATTTCTGTTCTTTAATCATTTAAGTTAATTTTTTGTAAACTTCCATTAACTCCCCAAACACCCTTTTCCTCTCTTCCTCGCTTTTGCCTCTGACCGCATCCGTCACGCAAGTCTCAAGATGATTTTTTAAAATAATCTCGTTAATTTTTCTTAAGGCCGCAATAACCGCCTCGTTTTGGTGAATAACATCTATGCAGTATCTTCCCTCCTCCACCATCTTTAAGTTGGCCTTAAGGTGGCCAATGACATAATTAAGCCTATTTTTAATTTTCTTATCTACCATAAATTGTTAATTACTGATTGTTAATTGTTAATTGAAATGATATATTAACCCCCCGGGTGGGGGTTGTCAAGGAGCAGTTGAAAAACTGCGACGCACCCTCCTAAGACCGCTCCGTGAGCCGTGTTCGAACAGAAGAGGAAGGCGAACGGTAAGGTCAGGAGGGAAGGGGTGAAAATTCCACCATAGTAAAACCCAAAAAAAAGCATCAAGATAACAAAAATTTCTGTCTTCTAAGATTTAATTGCCTCTTCCTTTACCTTATCCACAAACCAAATCCGCAGCAAAGTTGAGAGATTAACCCTCTGTCTTTCGGCAATCTCCTCAAGCCTTTTTTTTAAAGCCGCTTGAACCCGAACAGTAAGAGTTACCTGTTTGGGGACAGCCGGATTATAGGCAACCTCCACCCTTTTCATTTCCGACAAGTAATCAGTCACATCATGAGTGTCCCAAAAGCGGGCTTCTTCAGCAATGTTTTTAAATTTGGGAATTTTTTTAATTTTAGTCATTTAAAAACCTCCTTTCTTTCCTGCTTATGTTTCTAGCAGTCACTACATAATATTTACCTTTGCCCTCAGGCGCTAAAACAATGGTTAAAAATCTTTTTTCCTTTGTCTGGCCAAAAACCAGCAGTCTCTTTTGGTAACTCTTTAATGTTTTCCTTCGTCTTTTACATGCCTCCTCAACTTCACCAACAGAAACTTTATGCTTTCTTATATGTTCTACATTCCAATCATCCCAAACTAATCGCTTTATCTCAATCATTATTTCCTTAAAATGTAACACATTGTAATACAATAGTCAAGAAGTGAGCCTCCACGGGCTAAAGCCCGTGGCTTCTTCTGAGTTTCCGAGGCGAAACCGGGTACCGGACGGTACCCAGCGAAACCCCGTACCGTCCCGCTCAGCGGGACTGGTACTGGGGTAAATTACTCAACTAATAACAAACTTCAGAGAGGGACTATTTTAATCCCTTTTATTCCTTTTTGATGTTTTGGGTTGGCGGTGACTAAAGTTGCTTTTTGGGACTTAGCCAGGGCCAAAAAACACGCATCATAATAGCATAGGTTCATTTTTTTCCCAAGCTGATAACTATCTTTGGCCAAGTCAAAAGTTTCTTCGACAAAAAGAAGGGGTAAATTATAAAAAGTTTCCAGGGCAATTTTTGCTTCAGGATAGGATAGCTGTTTTCCTTTAAGAAAAGCGTTGGCCAGTTCATATTTCACCAACGCAGGAAGAATAATCTCTATTTTCTTTTCCTCTAAAGATTTAAGAAGTTTCCTGGCTTTATCGCTATCTTTCTCCTCGGAAAACCATTTGACAACGACTGAAGTATCTAAAACGAATCTTTTCATTAACGAGTTTCTCTGTCGGAAACGACAAATTCAGCTAAAGAAATCTTTTTCCCTTGTTTTTTTATCTTCTCCAAACTCCGCCAAATTTTTCGCCAATCAACCGCTTTCCCTTTATAAGGCTCTACTAAAAACTTGTCTTTATCTACCAAAACAAGCCTGACTACTTTTTGAGAATCAAGCCAGACCAAAGCCCGTCTAATTTCTTCAGGGATGGTTAATTGATATCTATCTCGAATTACCGCTATCGTATCCTTCATTGTATTTTCAGAATATCAGAAAATCAGAAATGTGTCAAGCCCTGTACCGTCTGGTGCGGGGTGCACCCTCCTAAGACCGCTCCGTGAGCCCTCCGATTCGGAGGGCGAACGGTAAGGTCGGGAGGGAAGGAGTAAAAATTAAACCATTAAAGAAAGAATCCCGAAAATGGCACTGACGCTGATTAAATATATTTTTTGTGTCCTTAAATTAACCTCTTTTTGTACCTGCCAAAAAAGCCAATCATTTAAATGGCCTTCTTTTCCCCTTAGATATTCCTGCCATTCATCTTTTAAAAGATGTAAGTTCATTGCTGCCACTAATCCCGAAGCGAAAAAACTCCCTCCGGAAGTAAAAATATAAAAAGCCAAAACGAATAAAATCCCCTGGAATAAAGCCGAATGAAAAATTAGACGCGTATGGGTATCGTGGTAGCGAGCCAGTAAACTTAATAACCCCGGAAAGTCCTGTTTTTGCCAAAGAATCTTCGCCAGTTGGGAATCCTGTTTTTCCGAATGACTGACAAACCAATAAATCAGGTGGTCGATATCCAAAATAAAAGTTCCCAGGGCAACCCCAGCCCAAAGATAAATTAATTTCCAGCCTAAAGACCAACGAAGCAAACTTAAAATCATCACCCAAATTAAACTGACCAAAAAATGGCCAAGAATTTCTTTCTGGACTTCTTTAGAAGGCATCTTTATCTTAGTATAGCAAGAAGTTTTCGACTCTTAAAGGATCTCTAAAACCTGGTAGGCCATTTTGCCGTTAGGTATCGCCACTTCCACCGTCTCGCCGCCGGCAGCCCCTATTAAAGCCTGACCCACTGGCGAACAGTAAGAAACCTTACTTTTAAGAGGATCCGCCTCAATACTCTCCACAATTTCTAAAATTAACTCCCTTTTGTCAATTTTAACTCTTACTTTTGAACCTAAGGAAACATGGCCGTCCCCGTTTGGCTTAAGATCACCCATATTTCTTAAAACCTTAACGATTTCCTCAATTCTATTCTCAACCATCTCCTGCTCCAACATCACTTCTCCCAACAAAGAAAGGTATTCCTCTCCCCCTTCCTCTCTTATTTCACTAATCCTTTCCTGAATTTTCGGCAATCTTTTTTCCACCAAAAAACAATACTCTTTTCTTAATTTACCTGCTCCTTCTTTGGTCAGGTAAACTTTACACAGACCGGCAGTGGCAATCTTCGCTTTATGGCCTATCGATGGTGCTTTCGAAGCAGTAAGGATCATCTAAAATCTCCTTTTTAAAATAATAAAAGGACCTTGCGATTTTAAAATAAACTTTTTCGGTCGCCGGTTTAACCTTGGCTAAAATTTTAAAAACTTTATTGGACATAACAACTCGGTATTCTAAGACTCTCAAAATAAGCTTGCTTGAGTCTAATCTGAGAGAAACCTAGTCGCCTGTGCGTAAAAATCTGAGTTTTCTGACCGAACAAAAATTGATTCTTAAAAAAAATTCTGATAAACTACCCTGTAGTTTTTTACTATGACGACAGAATCTCCTCATAGAGACCTCTCTAGCCCCCCTGACCAAAACGGGGGGGTATTTAGTCTTGGCATCGACGGACTTGGTAGACAACTCGGCATCGATCAGTCTTCAGGTCGATTAAAGAAACATTACCGAAGGCTTTATTTTGACGCCAAGAAAAGACGAGAAACAAATATTCCTTCTTTCCCTGAGTTTAGAGCTGAAGTAGCGGCCAGAAGACAGCTAAGGCCCTTGATCGAAACCTTTTCTTCCCAAATTGACAGCCTTTTAGAAGCAAGAGGAGAAGGAAAAGGCTCCCTCAACCTTTCCGAGCAACTTGCCGGTTGGGGATCAATGCTTGGTCTAGCAATCTCTTCGGAGTCAAATTTGGACCAATTTACTGGTTACTTTGCCGGTGTCTCCAAGGTGCATACCGACTCGGCTCCAAGGGAGATCACTAAAGGCAAAATCCACTATGGGGAGGCTTTTACGGATTTATTTCTTGAAAAGTTGGTTCCCCAAGAGGGTGTTTCCCCAGAAGAGCAAACTAGGGCTATTACTGACGCTCTCAGGTCCTGGAGAAACTTGGTTTTGCTTCCCAGGTCGGTTATAAATCGAGCTCTCTGGCAAATCCCCGATCCGGAAAAAACTCTTTTCAATAACATCCCTATTCTTTTCGAAAAGATCCACGAGACTCTTTCTGAAAGGGCAACGGCGATGACGGCTTATGGCGAAACTCCTATCGGAAAAGCGCTCGTGACAATTAATGATGAGCTAGAGATGGCAGATTCTTTTTTTAGAGACCTTAGGGACAAGAAATGGTTAGATTCAAGGTTGAGGTTCCCTCGATCGTTCAAGACAGCAAAAGCACCCCTAACGGCCTTAGTTAACGAGACCTTTGAAAGATTACCAAAGATGTCTACAGAAGAATCCGCTGCCCTTTATAAAGAAACTGCTCAAAATATCATAAATGTTTTTTTAATGGGAAGGTATGGCTATCAAAAGGAAACAATGATGGACTTGGCAACTTTAGGAACGGAAACAAACACCTCCCTTTTATCCCCCTGGATTCTACTTCAGATCGAAAAGAGAGGCCTCTGTAAAATTTCTCCTGAAACCTATCGCCTTGTTTATGAAATGACCGAAAACTCAAAAGATGTCTGGCTAGAATTTTTAAGACAGCAGGAAGCTCTTGGCCTGGTCGACGAAAAAGAGGCGGCAAGATTAGCCTCCGCCGATGATCCCTACCAAATCCACCAGTCAATTCTTGCAAAAACACAGCCACCGCCAACTGTTGGAAAAGACACTCTCTTTTTATGTTATCCCGGAAAATTTTGGGAGCCACACCTTGAACATGTCATGAACGCAACCATGGCAACCCATATTGCCCGCCAAATTTTCGGAAAAGACTCCCTTGTCTTAGCTAGCCCAAACCGCAGGGATAAACAATATCAAAAAATGGAGACGGCCGCTCCGGTCGAAAGACGAGAAACACTCTTTCGAGCCGCGGTTGCCGGAGTTGACCAACTTCTTGTTGATGAGGCAGGGCAAACAGAAATTATAAGCTCGAATCTTGATAAGTTTTTGCCCGATCAAGGATTTTCTTGGTTCTTAAAAAATTATTTTAACCTCACGGGCGATCCTGAACTAGGTTTTATCGGCGGTTTTGAAAAAGCAGGTTTTTTGTTTGACTTAGAAAAGAGCGGCCTTGAGACCAGAAAAGCGATTTTGTTTCTTAGAGTTACCGATTTAATCGATATGCCGAAAGCAATCGCCAGAATGAGAAGAATATTAAAGCGTACGTCCGGGGGAGAAATTGCTATCGCTTTCTTGCCAGGCTTTGATGTCGGAATTTCCGGTAGACGCGTCAGAAAAACCCTCAAAAGCGGTATTCCCAACCCTGAGGTACTAAGCACCTTTTTCCATCCAACAGAACTTAGATTGCTCGCCGCTGATGATAAATATAGAAAGAAGGCAAAATCTTTACTGGAGGCGGCGGGACCGATTACGATATAAATTTATAACCTCTTCCCCTAACGGTTATCAAACCGTCTTTCACTCCCATCGCCCTTAATTTCTTCCGTAATTTACTAATTATCTGGTCGATTGCCCAATTGGAGTATTTCTCGAAAGACTCCTTTCCCCAAAGTGTCTCGCTAATGTTGTCTCGAGTGCAAAGCTTATTCGCCTTACTCATAAACATTCTCAAAAGGCTATATTCTTGTGAGGTAAACTTTTCCTCGATTGTCTGACCGTTAAAAGTAATTAACCCACTCTTTTCCTCCATCCCCAATCCCCGCCCCCCTCCCTCTATTATTCTTCCTTTTTCATCTCCTTTTAAAACCACTTGGTAAAATAGCTGTCCAAAAAAACGATAAGTATCTTCTGATTGTTTAGAGATTAAGCCCAGCTTCTCTGGAACCTCCAAACTCTCCCTCTCATAACTTTCTACTTTCTCTCCTTTGGCTATTTTTTTAAAGACTATTTTCGTCTTCTCATCTAGAACATCCAAAATTCCTTTTGCAACTGACCGGAGTTCATAATGATTTATAAGCAATTCTTCTAATTTTTCCAACTTTATTCTCTCTCCGTCTAGTTTATTAACAATCCTTAACGCGGCTTTCAGAAGATAGGGATGGCCCCCACAAAGCTTCTCGACGATCTCCGCTTCTTCTTTAGAAATCTTGCAAGATAGTACCTGACAAAGACAATCAATCAAATACTTAGTATCTTCTTTCTCTAAAATCGGAACAAGAACAATATTTTGCAAGATAACCTCGTTAAAATCTCCGTAACCGGCGACCTTTTCCGGTGAGCCGATATTACTTCTGGTTAAAAAAACATAAAGCAGTTTAGATTCAAGGCTACTCCAAAGGCTTTTAAGATTATTTAAAAAGACGTGGTCAACAAAGCTCAACTCATCAAACTCTCCCAAAAAGATAACCACTTTATTTCCAGCTTGAACTACTTTGCCCAGAAGATCCTTTAAGGTTTGTAATAATTTAGAATAGGAGGAGGAACTATCTTCAAATATTTTCTGGAAAACTTCAAATTCGGGCGACTCCCTACAGACTCCCATCTCTCGGCAAACCGTAAGGAAACTATTACCCATTAGTCTTAAATAGCCACTCAAACTTCCTTCGGTCAGATCTAGTGGCTCGATATAAACAAGGAGATATTGTTGATAATCAGGCAATTCATTCTTGAAAAGTTCAATGTTTCCAATAATGAATTTATTCCACTTCCGGCGCCCTGCCATAGGAACCCAGATCGTAGCTACATTCTCTCCTTTTTTTATCGGCCCAAAGATTGAAGCTGCGTATTTATGAATTGTCTCCGGAGTCACCGGATACACTTTTTTATTTTTCTCTTCTTCCTGGGCCATCTTTTCCCCTTTTGCTCAAATTCTAGTCAGATTCTAGTCAGGTAAGCCAAGGTTGTCAAGAGGTAGCTAAGCTGAAGAATTCTTCGTCTTTTGGGCAACAGCAAGTGTTAGCTCTTTTAATTTCCACCCCGTAATAAATTTACCACGTAAATTTAAACGGGGTAGGCACGTTTAAATCATTGATTTATTACGTGCCACATAAACAACTCTACTCTTTTCTTTTCTTATTTGGGCTAACTTCCACATAAACAATCTTCCTTTATTCCTTGCCCTGGCATCTTTAACAAAACACCTGGCTTTTTCCAAAATTACCCGGGGATAATTTTTTGCAAATTTGATGTATAAAGCTTTATGGGGTAAATCGTCCAGTTCATTGGCTAAATCATAACCATATTTCTGAAATTCACGGGAGATATACTTGTCCCTAAGAGGATCGAAGTTTTTTATGATTTGTCCGATTCTTTGTGGCTGGCGAACTCGGTTGTCCATTCTAGCGGTTGGCGCTTAATAATTTCTCCACTACTCCCTCTTTTTCTTCCTGTCTAATATCCTGATAGACAAAATATAACAAGGAGGTTCCCGCGATACAAATTATCCCCACCACTATAAACAGCAGCTGGAAACCAAACTTCTCCGCAAAAAAGCCGCCTAAGGCTCCGGCCAAGGCCGCGCCTAAACTGGTCATCGAGTTATACATGCTCCATTCCTGTGCCTCTTGGTGGCGGTCAACGTGACGGGTGAAAATGGCCAACCAGCCCGGGGTAACCAAAGCATAGCCAAGGCCATAAAGAACCTGTAATAAAAGAACCTGAATTGCCGTAAAAACCTGGGCATATAAAAAAGGGACAAGGCTGATAATACAGGTACCGATCGCCATAAGAACCATGTCGTCTAATTCTCCTTTGACTTTATCGATAAAACGGGCGACGGGAATCTGTAGGAACGACTTGGTTATTAAAAAAACCGCCACCGCCAAACCCACTAATTCCAAATTGCCGTTTTTTATTTTCGTACTTAAAAAAACCGCAAAGATTGGGTTAACCAAACCCCAACCGCTGATAATTAAAAGGTCAGAATAAGTCAAGATCTTTATTAAACTGTTCATGCGGTTAAATCTCATCTTTTTAAGGCTATCAATTAAAACGGTTCATCACAATGGTAATATCCTTTTCCAAAACTAATTCTAGGGCGGCAACGGTTTTTTTGATCATTTTTTTTACCTCGCCCGTCTCCCCTTCTCTAAATTTCTCCAAAACAAAAGCCTCCACATCTTTACTTCCTTTTATTATTCCCGCTCTTGGTCGGCCAGTTCCCAAACGAACCCGCGCAAAGTCGTCCGTCCCCAATTTATTAATAATTGATTCAACCCCGTGATGGCCAGCACTAGCACCACCGATCCGAATTTTGATTTTCCCTAAAGGTAAATCTACATCGTCGTGAACCACAATTATTTTATCATGGTCAATCTTGTAGTAATTTGCCAATTTAGCAACCGCCTCACCCGAAGCGTTCATAAAAGTTTGCGGCTGAACTAAAATTAAATCCGGCTTAACTACCAACAAAGAATTGAACTTTTTATTAAACTCCCAGAGGGTTTCCTTTAAGGGAAGAATTTTCCGGGCAAATTTATCCAAAACCATAAAACCGACATTATGGCGAGTTTTTACATATTTCTCCCCGGGATTACCTAAACCAACTATTAAATACATTTGCTTAGCCTCCTAAAATATCTATTACTTGCTGATCCGAAACTTGGCAAAAATTTTTATAAAACTCGCTCAAAGAGAATAACATTTCCGGAGCTTCCAAGTAAATAACCCTGTCTACCTCTGCCGTTAATTTTTTAAGGGTGTCCAGCGCCACTACCGGCAAGGCCACAATTGTCTCCTTGGGCTGCTGACGTTTGATCATCTTAATCGACGCCAACATCGTGGCTCCGGTGGCGGCCCCGTCATCGGTTAAAACCACCCTTTTATCTTTCAAGTCCAAAGGCGTTTTGCCGCTACGGAAAAAGTCTTTTTTCTCAAAAACCTCTGTTTGTTTTTCCTTAACAATTTGTTTTTTGTAAACGTCGGTAATACAAAGGTCCTTACATAAATCCTCGAGGAAAAAGGCTTCTCCGTTCTCATTTACTGCCCCGATGGCCAATTCAGGATTATTCGGTGCAGGAAGTTTTTTGGTCACCAAAACATCCAGGGGCAAATTAAATTTAACAGCAATTTGTTGGCCAATAATAATCCCACCCCTGGGAATAGCTAAAACTATCGTTTCTGGCCGATTGAAACCTACCCCTTCCCCACTTAATTTCTCAGCCAATTTTTGGCCCGCTTCTTCTCTGTTCCTAAACATAAAATAATTTAGTTTTTGGTTAAAATCACCTCAAAGAATATTCGAATTCATTCGTGAGCGCCACTCCTTCGATAAACTCAGGACAAGCAATGTGCTTATATTAGCATGGTTTACCCCGAGCGCAGTCGAGGAGCGCTATTCGTGTTCATTCGCATAAATCCTACAAGGTCTGACTAGGATCCGATTCACTTCCCCAGCTGCTTTTCGACAAAATCTGCAATTACTGGAATCCTAAACTTTTCTCCTTGGTATGCCTTAACTAAACAAATAACCCAAACGACCAAAGCGATTACGTTAACCAACTGCGTTAACATCCAAACATAATAAAACCCACCCAGGATCATATTTACCACCGTCACCAAGCCAAAAAAGACAATTGATTGCATTGCGTGGAATCTCAGATTCTTGTTGTCTTTTTCCATCAAATAAACCACTAAACCAGTCGCCCAACCTAAAACATATGCTAGGGCGGCAGTTTGGTTTTCCGTTAAACCTAAAGATGTTTTATTTTCTGCCATTTTTTATTCACCTCCCCTCGCCTCGCCGAAGTTCCGCAAAAAGCGGAACGTAGGCGGGTTTTTCCTATATGATCCTAAGATACTAATATATTTGACTTTCGTCAATTCCTAATTTCTAATTACTAATTACTTCCTCAAAACAAACTCATTTGTTTTCTTTTTTCTGGTTTACCCCGAGCGTAGTCGAGGGGCCAAATTTTGACCGTCCCAAAAACCCCGTCATATCCCGGGTCAATTGAAACTTGTCCTGAGCGAACGCGAAGGATTCCCTCGGCCACCTTCGGACCGCTGATTTTAGCGATTTGGTTAACGGGAGTATTTAATAAAACCGTAAACTCCGAACCGAAATTGTCAATCAGTTTTTCAAATCCCTCGGCCACTTTTTGACTGCCAACCAAAGTTCCTAACGCTTCCGCCAAAATTTCCATCAATGGCACCAACATTACATACGGCGGCCTACCTTCGTCCATAATCCACTTAACCCTAAATCCATCACTTTGAACTTTTGCTCGCCTCGCTTCGCGGGCGAAGCGGGACTTTTGACTTTTGACTTCGCGTCCAGCTAGTTCCTGGACGCGATGCATAACTCCAATAGTGAGATGTTTACCACACACGGGACAAGTTTCGCCTAGCCGAACAGTTTCTTCAGGATTTTGCTTAATCTTACAATTCCGGTGGCCGGTAAAATGATACTTCCCCTCCTCCGGATAAAACTCAATGGTATAAAGGATCCGAGGAGAAACACCTCGGATGGTGGCAGGCTGATCCGCCAGCTGGCGGAGAAAGCCATGACTCCTCCGAGGTGGAGCAATTTCGGTGGCCAACCTCAGCGCCTTAGATATGTTCTCAAAAGAAAGCTCTTCCACTTCAAACACCGTCGCCTCTCTCCCCATTTTTGGAAGCGAGTGGGCATCGGAAAAACTGACAATACTCCGGTTGTCTAATTCGGCAATCCGCCAATTCATCGCCGGGTCACTGGACAAACCAGTTTCAATAGCATAAATATATTTTGCATATTCACCATAAGCTTCTTCTAGGCTATCAAAACCGCCTTTATCACCATAAGTACCAAACCAAGGAGTCCATAAATGAGAAGGCACTATTAAACATTCAGAGGAAACAGAGAAAACAATTTCCGCTAATTGCTTAACCGAAAGTCCAGTCATTGGTCGACCGTCACTCATTAAATTTGCCCCAGCTGAGCGCAATTTTTCATTAATTTTTTCAACGATCTGAAAATTTGGAGCAAAAAACAGTGTATGAATTCGTCTTAACTTACCGCCCTGGCTATAAATACTGGAAATCTCCGTTGAAAGTAAAAACCTCACCTCGGAGGTGGACTTAACTTTGTAAATTCCCGGTGCAGTTTCCTCCAAATTAGTCTGTAACTCCTTAAGCCATAAAGGGTGTGTCCAGTCCCCTGTTCCCACCAACCCAATTCCTTTCTTTTTTGCCCATTTCGCAATTTCCGGAATCACCATCTGGGGAGAGACGGCGCGTGAGTACTTAGAATGTAAATGTAGATCTGCTATTACATCCACTTCTCTCCCTTTAAAACAACAAGCAAAGCTGCCCCGTAAAAATCGCACCGTGAGCCGTGAACGAATAGTTCCCTAAGGCGAACGATAAGATTAGACGGGGCGCGGGAATATTTTGAATGTATATGAAGATCAGCGACGAGTTCCATCGTTCCTAATTTTAACACGAAAATGTGCTATTATCGCTTTGATGAAAGTTCTTGTCTTTGACAAACAAGCCAAGACCGCCGCTGACGGGATGGCGACCTATTCTAAAATCATTATTAATAATTTAATAAAGAAAGGCCATCAAGTTACCGTACTGCGTTTTGGTGATAAACTCGGACCGGCCGATCCGCCCAACACCATCTTGCTTCCCTACTCCCTTGGCGATAAAGCTTTTTATTTTTTACCGACCTTGCAAACGGAAAAAATTGTCAGACAAACGTTTGCAGAATTCAAACCGGATATCGCCCATATTAACTTCAGCGTTTCTTTATTGGATTTTTCTCTTCCGCAAATTGCTCATGACTATAAAGTTCCTGTTATCGGCACTATGCATCAAGGTTTTTCCGAAAGCAACCAGTTATCTTTAGGCAATGTGGGCGTTAAATCTTATTTTTTGTCCCATCTAGCCTGTTTAAAGCAATTAGATAAATTACTGGTTTTCTCTTCAACGGTAAAAAACTTTTTTGTTTCTAACGGTCTTTTAAGTAAAAAAATTGAGGTGATGCCTAATTGTGTTGATTGCCAAAAATACGCTCCGGGCAAATCTCAATTTAAACAAAAAAATCATATCGACTTTGCCTATCTCTTTTTAGGTCGAATTAGCCGGCAAAAAAATCCGGATATTCTTTTGGAGACTTTCGCAAATATAAAACCACCTTCCAATCAAAAATTAATTGTCGTTGGCAGCGGTGATTATGGAATAATGTACCAAAACTTGCGCCGGAAATATCAACACCATCCGCAAATTATTTTTACCGGCGTTATTTCAGATCTAAACCAAAAAATTGATGTTATCCGCGCGGCTGATGTTTTTGTTTTGCCTTCTTCTTGGGAAGGCATGGCTTTTGCTTTATTAGAAGCGATGGCCTGCGGTTTGGCCCCGATCGTGACTGATGCCGGCAGCCATAAGGAAGTCGTGGGTAAAACAGGCATCGTGATTGAAAATAATTTAATTAAGGAACAATTACCCATTGCCATGCAACTATTTGCCAAGTTTCCGGAAATTGCCAAACCTTTAGGTAACCAAGCCCGTCAAAAAGTTGTCCGCGAGTTTGACCAAGAAATCTTTATTAAAAAATTAATCAGTCTTTATCAAGAAGCAGTCTAGCTTTGCATCCGATAAAGCTTTTTGGCTTTTGCCTAACTAGTTATTTTTCATTCCAAGAAAATTCAAATTCTTGACCTCCAAGCCAGGAAAGAGATAAACCGCCCAAAAGAATTGGACAACCTACCTTTAGCTGATCCAAGGTCAAATTAACTCTTTCATAGCGGTAAACCAACGAGTCATTTTGTAAAAATAAAAGGGCAAGATAAGGATATTCGTCCGCGAGAGTAACGCCAGCTGCTACAAATCGTTCTTTTCGTTCAGTCATAAAACCAAACAAATCTTCAAGGGCTATTGTGGCGCTCCCATTATTAACAGTACTACCGGGGTCAATTTTAACGATCCCACTTGCTCCAATATGTCTTGCACCAAGAAACGGTTTTTTCATTAAAGCCGCTGTTAAAACCATCAACGACGTTATCATTTCAAGTTGTCCGATTGATTGATCTCCAATTTCAGCAGAGGGAAAGCCATAGGTAGCAAGAGATATTTCTCTATATAAATCCGGCTTTCTTGTAATTCTTTGGTAGTCTGTAATTACCCTTTCTTGTGCTTGAACGCTATCATAAACATCACTGTGAGCTGCTTGTTCCCCTCTTTGTCTTAAACGTTCAAGTTGTCCTTCAACTTCCGGCAATAAAATAATACTTAAATCTGCCGGGGGAATTCTAAGCGTCTTAAGGGTTCCTAGAAAAAATTCTCTGTGCTTCGCTAACAACCTGCCATCTAGCAACTGCTGATAAACAAGGGTAGAATAGCTGCCTCTTGCAGTCAGAATAACACTGTCTGGTTCTACTTTATTTGGAAAGTGTGTTCCATAAAGCCAACTGCGTAAGGCTAAAGCTGCTATCATTTGTGTATATTCTTGAATTTCAGACTCGGCGCCTTTTGCAAGAATCCCGCTTTTAAAAATATCTCTGGTAGTCATCCCGTTCCACAAAGTTGGTACTCCTCTTTTATCTCTCAGGTCTGGCGGTTCCTCTTCTTCTGCTACGGAAAAACCCCATGCCCGCATGTTTTGCCCAACACTCCTCAATAAGGCCGACTTACCTGAAGAACCCGGACCTTCAAAGCAGAAAATCACTGGCCCACTGGATCCATATAGCTCCTTCGTCGTTAACTGTTTTTGTTCTAATCCTCGCATGGTGAATCTTCTTAAGGCAGGAGCAGGTTAATTATAAAACCAAAAGCAGTTTCTGTTATTTTTGCATTCTATACAACTTTCTCGCTTCTCTCAATGTAGTCGCCTCTTCCGGAGCTTTCAGATCGCGGAAGCGAACCAACCGAGGGAACCTTAAGGCCAATCCGGCGGTATGAATTGGTGAAACCGTAATATTATCCGCCTGAATTTCCACCACGATTTTCGGGTCACACCAAACGTCTGGCACTAGATTCTTATCAACTTTATACTGTCTTGGCATTTCTTTGACTTTAACTTCGTTACCTCTTTTATTCATTTCTCGCCACTGTTCGTCGGTCAGTCCGGTTCCAATCTTGGAGATGGTCAAAAACATATCAGAATTTTCACTTTCTTTTATCCCTACCAAAAAAGCACCTATGCCAAAGCCTGCTCTTTTGCCTTTACCGCGATTGTATCCCATGACGACACAATCAAGAGTATCGGCCAGTCCCCCGCCTTTTTTACCCTCCTCCTCCTTAAATTTAACCCAAGTATAACCGCGCCGGCCGGGATCATAAGTCGATTGCCACTTTTTAACCACCACCCCCTCCAGGCCTTTTTTCTTTTGTTCGTCGTGATATCTTCTGAGCTCCTGTGGATCGTCAGTTACAATTTGGGGGGAAAGAATAATTTTTTTATTACCTGAGGGAATAATCTTTTCTAAAATTTTTCTTCTTTGTTCAAAGGGAACCCTCAGTAAATCCTCCCCGTCTTTATATAAAACATCAAAAACATAGTAGCGTAAAGGAACCTCCTTAACGGTTTGGGCCACTTCGTGCTTTCTTTTCCTTTTAATAGTTTCCTGAAAAGGCAAAAATTTGCCGGTTTTTTCGTCATACCCAATGGCCTCTCCGTCAAGAATTACTTCGTCGGCTTTGATTTCTTTCCAAGTTGCCTGGGCCAAATCCGGAAACATATGAGTAGTATTTTCCAAATTTCTTGTAAAAGTTCTGACAAACCCCCTACTTTGAAAATCAAACAGAGATAGATCGTCTCTTTTCTGTTCCTTCTTTTGGCGGCTAAAGTGCATCTGTAGCCGGGTGCCGTCGTATTTTGGCTCCACCGCTACTTTACTCATTTTTTCAATCATTTCTTCCGCCGTCGGCAACCTTTGGCATAAACCCGGCATGACCGGCGTTCCTAATTGAATTTTTATTCCTTTCAATCCGGGCAAGCCTTTTTCCTTAATAGCCTTGGCAATATGGCCAATATCCGCTTGGATATTAAAGGCTTCTTCGATCTCTTTTCTTTTTGATTTATCTCCGGCAACTATCTTGGATAAAGCGTCAAATATCGTCAGGCCTGAAAAACCCAACCTTAATCTTCCCAAAGGAATCCGTACTGTATATTTAACCCCCAATTCTCCCAACTCCCTTAATAACTCCGCCATTTTATTAACTTTTCTTTCCACCGACCCGGCGCCACCGTCCTGCGCAATCTTTAATAGTTCTTCATAAACATCAGCTACGGATAATTCCTTACTTTTGACTTTTGACTTTTGACTTTTGACTTTTAATTTATACGCTACTTCTCCCAAATCCCCCACCTTCTTAAATTCTTTTTTTACCTCTTCTTCCTTAACACCAAAAGCCAAACCAATCGCCCGATACATTAATTTTTCCGCCATGTTAAATTCAATTCCTTCGTAAAGCGGCGCCAATTGGCCAAGCGATAAATAACAAATTTTCTCTACTTCTATCGGACTGGCCTCTTTGAACAAGTTTGCTAAAATTTCGGTGATTTTTAGCCTTGAAGAAGTGGCTTCTAATTGTTCTAAATATTTGGCAAATTTTTCAAAAGTCACAGCGACCCTCCGAAGCCCTCCAAATCGGAGGGCGAAGGGGGTTATCCTTTCTTCATTCTTAATAAATTATTCTTTCGAATTCTTTTTGGTTCTCAAAAGATAAACTGCCTTTTTCGTTGAACCTTTCTTTCTTAAAATACCTTTTTTGATTAAATCCATCAAGTCCCGCAGTAAGGTGTCATCAGAAACCTTAGGTACAATTTCTTTAGCTTCCGTCATGCGAATTTGCCCGGACTCCTCGATATATTCCATTAAACGAACCTGCCTGTCCGATAGGGTCACTTGTTTGCCGCCTAAAATATCTTTCAATTTTTCGTCCACGGAAATTTTTTTAATCACCCCTTTTACTCTCTCCAGTTCCGAAGCCAAACCTAAAGTAAAAAACTCCAACCAGGAGGTCAAATCACGCTGAAAAATTTGGGGGTGGGTTTTATCCACCTTGGCTAAGGCTTCGTAATATTCCTCGCTTCGGCCATCTAAAAATTCTTCCAAGGAGAAAAGCTTACGGACATCATATTTTTTGGCAAATAAAACTAAATTGGCGAAACCGCGGGCCGTCCGGCCGTTGCCCTCAATAAAAGGATGAATCGTATAAAGTAAATATAAACTAACACCCGAAGCAAAAACCGGATGTAAGTCTTCGTCTTTTAAACTATTTAACCAATTAACTAATTCACTGATGTAAAAAGGCACCTCTATCGCCGGTGGCGGTCTAAAGACAATCTCGCCCGTAAGCGAATTTTTTAAAACTACCTGGGCCTTGCGATAATAACCGGCATCTTCTTTAGCCATAATTCGTTCCACCACCAAAGAGTGAATTTTTAAAAGTTGGTTTTCTTTAAAAACGAAGTTATTTTCTTTACTGGCTTGCCCTTCGATTTCGTCCAGATATTTTAAAACATTTCGGTAGTTAATAATTTCCTGGACATCTCTTTCTCCGCCGACTACGGTATGGCCTTCAACCAATTTTTTGGTGTCATCCAAGGTTAAGTTGTTTCCCTCAAGGTGAGTGGCATGATAAACCGTCCGGACAACAACGTCATCTTTAAATTTTTTTTCATAAGCCGGTATTAAAGGTGCGTTTTCAATGACTTCTTTACAAGCCTCAATCGTGCCGATGTTACGAAGTATTTTATTGGTGATTTCAAAATGTGGTAGATACATTACTCACTATTTTACCACAATTTCCGCAAAATTTCCTCAAATTCTCCGCCTAATTTTATCCAAGTCATCAACGGTTATCCAAGCGGCCATGGCGCCAAAGCCGGTTTTATCGATGGCAAACGGTCTGATTTCTTGCGGATCTTTTAAAAAAACCAAAATACAATATTTTTTGTCTTTAAACATTTGAAAATATTTTTTTAACTCCCCTGCTTTTACTCCTAACCCATCATCTTGGCTATATTTTTCCAAAATTTCTTTGACTTTTTGAGGGTTTAAATTTTCAAATTGAAGAACTCTCTCTACCTGAGCTTTAATTTTTACCGGCTCGCCAGTATTTTTAAAATAAATCTCATCCCTTTCTCCAATTTTTCCCCAAGGTCTAGCTTTGTTTTTATACCACCTTGATTCAATTGTCTTTTCCCCGCTTAAAATCTTTTCCGTCAATCCCCAGGATTTACGCATAATGGCAATATGAAATTTCTTTTTTTTCTCGAAACTTAACTGAGACATAAATCTGTTAAGAGGAGTTAATCTCGCGAAGCTCGTCTTCCGGATTCTCCCAAGGAAAAATAGTTATTTTGGGTCTTAAATTTAATCTTTTTCCCTCTTCTGGTGAAGCAATAAATTTCTCATTGCTCTGGGTTCCCCAAAAATACTTCTCTATCCCCCTAAAATCTTTATGGCCACCAAAAACCCTTACTACTGTTGAATAATAAAGCTCACTTTTTGGGAAAAGCTTTTTTAAAAGTTTAATCACCTGCCTCGCCGTTTCTCCTCCGCTGGTGTTATTCTCAGAAATCAAAATTCTCGGGGAAGAAGGAACTTTCTGAAAAATTTTGGGGACGGAAAGAACTTGCTCAATTCTGGCAGGATTGTAAAAATATTTAAACTGAAGCGGAAGAATCTTCGTAATTCCAAAATGAATTGCTAAAATATCTCCCGGAATACCCCCACTTCTTAAAATCGGAACAATTAAATCAAATTCTAAGTTATTTTCTTTAAGATAGTTTTCAATCTTAACAATTAGTTTCTTAATAATCTCGCCATATTCCTGGTAAGACATTGGGCTGAGGTCCTTTGTTGTATAAATAACTGACATATCTATTTTTTTGATTTTTGAATTTTGAATTTATTCCAATTCTATCACTTCCGCTTTTTTGCTCCATTCCGGCCCAATTTGCTCAATATCAGCCGTGGTAATGATTGTTTGCTGTTTACCAACAACCTGCCAAACCAATTCCCGATGTTCTTTGTCCAATTCCGAAAAAATATCGTCCAAAAGCAAAATTGGAAGTTCCTGAGTTTTCTCTTCAATAAAAGCCCGCTCACAGAGTTTTAGCCACAAAACCGCCAATCGTTGTTCACCCCGTGAGCCGTAGACCGATAGGTCTCGGCTTATACGGGGCTCGCCCCGTGACCCATAGGCCGAAATATCCCTTCCTCCGTATTCGGACAATTGATTCGCATTATTTCCATTCGCATTTATTCGTATCAACCAATCGTCTCTATGTGGTCCTACCAGCGTTGCCCCCGCCGCCACTTCTTCCTCCTTATACTGCTCTAGCCTAGCTGCCGAAATCAAACTTTTATCATATTCGACCTTATACTGAAGACTGAAGACTGAAGACTGATAGCTGTTAACTGAATTAACATATTCTTCTCTTTTTTGGGTGATTAATTCACCGTTTCGAACCAATAATTGATTCCAGAAAAAAAGTTGGCTTCTGGGAGCCCCAGTTTCCCTAATCGCTTCCAAAACCTTATTCCTGGCTCGTAAGCCTTTCTCGTAAGAAAGTAAGGCTCTGGTATATTCCCGATCCACCTGGGTTAAAACCATGTCTAAGTATTTTCTCCTGGTCGAAGGTGAATCTGTGACTAATTCCAAATCTTCCGGCCCAAAATATACCGCCCTTAAATTGCCAATAAAGTCTGTTTGTCTTTTGGCAACTCCGTTAACTAAACACTTTTTATGGGCCACTTTTTCATTTTGGACAAAACCCCTTGTTAAAACGATCTCCAAATTTTCTTTTTGCCCATTTTTCTCAATCGTCCCCTTTACCCGAGATAGCTCTTTTTCATAACTAATCATCTCTCCTTCAAGATCTGCCTTAAAACTCTTGCTTGTAGCCAAAAGATATATCGCCTCCAAGAGATTAGTTTTACCAGAAGCATTGGGGCCAACTACAAGGGTAGTCTTGTCCGAAAAGTCAAATTCTTTTTTAGAATAATTCCTAAAATTCTGGAGCTGAAGTTGTTTTAATATCATCACCTTTAAATTTCTAATGACTAATTATTAATTCCTAATTAATATCCAATGACGGAATGACTAAAAATTTTTAAATTTGATATTTGAAAATTAGAAATTGATTAGACATTAGATATTAGAAATTAGACATTAACTATCTCTGGCACTTCCCACAAAAGAATGTTCCTCGACCACCGACCTTCATCCACTTAATTTCGCCGCCACATTTAGAACATTTTTGGCCTTTACGGCCATAAACTTGTAAATAATTTTGATAGTCACCTTTTTCGCCTGTTATTTGTCGATAAGCTTCGTCTGTATCCGAAGTGCCTTTGTGTTTAATTGCTTCCTCCAAGACTCTTAATATCCAATATCTTAATGTCTTAATCTCTTCCTCTTTTAAAGAATTGGCCGGTCTGGTGGGCATAACTCCCGCCACATATAAAGCCTCATTGGCGTAAATATTGCCTACGCCGGCTAATTTTTCTTGATCCATAATGACTAATTTAACCGGCTTTTTGGATTTGCCTAAAACTTGCCTAAAATAATCTAAAGTAAAGCTTTTTTTGTCATTTGCCTCCGGCCCAAATTTTTCTAAACCAAGAGTCTCATCCAAGCTATCGCTTAACTTAAACTTTCGACTTTCGACTTTCGACTTTTGACTTACAATCCTCATCCAGCCAAACTTCCTCAAATCATTAAAATACAGTTTTCCCCCGTTATTAAAAGAAACAACTATCGTGGTAAATTTATTCGGCAACTCGCAAACTCTAAAAGGACCACTTTTCTTTTCTTTACACCCCTCAACTCCCCTACCGCCCTCACTATAAATCAACTGTCCCGTTAGTTTGAGATGGATGGCTAAATATTTGCTATCATCAAGCTTTATTAAAATAATCTTTGCCCTTCTTTGAATTGAGACAATTTTCCGTCCGATAACATCCTCAACCTGACCAAGAAAGTTCTTTTTACTGAGAATCTCTATCCGGCTGATTTTTCGCCCTTTTAGAACTTGATCAAGCTGTCGGCTAATAGTTTCAACCTCTGGTAACTCGGGCATAATTCCTCCTCAATTGTCCCTGCCCCGTAGATGCGCTCTTCGACTGCGTGAACGCAGATCACGAGGAGAAGTAAGCATTCTACTGGGGTCGACTTCAGGCAATTCTGGCATGATTATCTCCTTTAATCGTCCTTGCCCCGAACGCACGCTCCTCGGCTAGCCCTGTACCGTACGGTACGGGGAGACGAGGTAAGTGTTGTTTGGGGTCGACTTCAGGAAGTTCAGGCATTTTTTCGCGGAGCTAAACTTTTCTTATTCCACTCCCCGATCCTTTTAAACAGCAAATAGTCACAATTGCCAAAATAGCCTTCGTGAATATAGCCGTATTTCTTATAACCGGCTCTTTGGTAAAAACGACAATTGCGTCTGGCGCAAGTGACCGCCAACAGATGACCTTTATTCCTACGGATCCAGCTTTCCCAATGGCCAAGTAACCTAGTGCCAACTCCTTGACGACGGAATTCCTTGGGCACAATCAACCAATCGCAATTGCTCACACCACCGATTATTTTTTGGGCAACCAAAATCCCGGCAATATCACCCTTTTCGTTTTTGGCTAAAAAAACGTACTCATCTCCCTGTCGAATCCACCTTAAAAGGTTACTTTTCCGGTGTCTTTTGAGTTGAAAGGAAGCTACTTCCGGAGAATATTCCCTAAAATCTTCGAGGATCGCCTTTTTAAACAAGGAGTAAAACATCGGGAGGTCTTTTTTGGTGATTTTTTCTATTAAAATTCTCATCTTTTAAAAAAAATTAGCGGATGAATTATACCATATTTCTAGGCTACGGTAACTTGCCTAACGACCTTTTCTATACCGCTCGTAAATCTCTCCTTGTTGAACTTTTTCGCTTGTCTCCGACTATCTTCGGGGTTAAATCCCCCAACTTTCTCAATCGCCTCAAACTCCTTAACTACCCCGATCAGGCCATCAACAGTTGGCTCCCTAAAGAAAACTCCGGTTTTGCCTTCAACAACGGTTTCTAAATAGCCTCCCCCTTTAAAAGCAATTACCGGCCGGCCGGCCGCCATCGCCTCTACTGTCGTCATTCCAAAATCTTCGTCGGTAGCTAGAGCTAAAAAGGCCTTACACTCACCGTAAGCCCGGTATAATTCTTTGTCGGAAACGCGGCCCAAGAACTCCACGTTTTTGCTTTCTTTAAGTTCCGCCAGCTTATTACCAAACCACTTTAATCCCGCCGGCTCGCCGATCACCTTCAAGGGCACTTTCAATTTATTGGCCACCTCAACGGCCATCTCAATTCCCTTAGCGCCCACAACCCTTGAAGCAATTAGATAGTAATTTTTTGACCTTAGTTTTTGCGTCGCTTTAATGATCTTTTTCACCTCCACCGGCGGATAAACAACAATTGAATCTCGACGATAAAATTTTTGAACCCGGTTGGCGACGTTTTGCGAATTGACTATAAATTGATCTACTTTTTGGGCGGACCAGTAGTCATACTGTCTTAAAAAGTGGTTCACAATCAAGGCGTAAACCCGCACCGGCCAATATCTTTGCCATTCAATTGATGTTGGATACCCGTATAAATATCTTGGTGGAGTGTGACAATAACAAATAACTTTTGTTTTTGAACCGACCTTAAAGCCGCGGGCAATATACCAAGAAGCAGAGGTAATCACTAAATCGTAGTTAGAAAAATCAAAACTTTGCCAAATTAATGGCGTCAAAAAGCGCAAGGGACTATATAAATTTTTATATTTAATCACGGGTGCCAGCCAAGACTCTACCACTTTTGCCTTGGCAAAAGCCCTGCCGGCCGCCGAATCTCTAACACAAAAGGCAGTGTAAATCGGCGCTTCAGGATACATCTCGTGGAGAGTCTGTAAGACTCTTTCCGCCCCACCATATTCTTTAAGATAATCGTGCACTAGTGCAATTTTCATAAATTAAAACAAACTTGGTTGTAACTCTTTTTCATTTTCTTTTTTTGATCTTTTTAGCACTTTTTTGACTTCTCCTCCACTTAGTCTCGCCACTAAGGATTTAAAACCTAACTCTCTTAAAATATCTAATGACTTCTCGTTATTAAAGTCCTTAAGTTTAGCTTTCTCTAAATCTAATTTTACCGGAGCGTCGGTAACCACGGTCGCTAACATCTTAGATAATTTCGCGCTTTTTTGCCCTTCTTCTAATTTCTTCCGCAAATTTTCGTTATCTATTTTACCAAGCGATTGATAAATCTTGTCAACCGTGCCAAATTTTTTGATTAAATCAATCGCTCCTTTGGGCCCAATTCCCGGCACGCCGGGATAATTATCCGAAGGGTCCCCGACTAAGGCTTTGTAGTCAACAATTTTGCTTGGTCCCACACCCATCTTTTCTTCAACTTCTTTTTCACCAAAAATTTGCGTTTCCGAAAGTCCGTGGATAGGCATATAAAGTTTAACTTTTTTATTAACTAACTGGAATAAATCTTTATCGCCGGAAACAATAATAATTTCGATATTAGGATATTGAGATATTGCGATATTGGGTGATTTTTTTAATTTTTTTTTCTTAATATCCTGATATCTTAATATCTTAGTATCTTCTGTCGCTTGCCTTGCAAGCGTGCCAATTGCATCGTCCGCTTCAAATCCGGGAACTTCAAAAATGGGAATTCCAAAAGCCTTAACCACTCGCTGTACCTTCTCGATTTGCCCTGACAGCTCCTGATCCATTTTTGGTCTTTGAGCCTGATAACCGATGAATTCTTTTTGCCGGAAAGTGGGTTTGGGGGTATCAAAAGCAACCGCCAAATATTGCGGTTTTAAATCATCAATCACCTTCAGAAGAATGGTGCAAAACCCGTAAACCGCATTAACCAACTCTCCAGAACGATTGGTTAAAGGAGGGAGCGCATGATAAGCGCGGTGTAGGATAGCGTGTCCATCAATTAAAACCAATCTCTGCATGAGGTGATTTTACCACGAAGCCAATAATTTTCCCCAATTCAAACTTACAGCTGATAGCTGGCTACTGACGACTGATTACTGCCTTGTCCCTCTTTGGTAAACCGCCGCCCAGGGAACATAATTTGACCAAAATGTTTTTTCTTCCTTTATATTTCCCTCTATATCAAAAACTTGCCATTTGAAAGATACTTTGGCGCCTGGGTGGGCCGTGTCAATTCTTTTTATTACTCCCGCGGGCAAGCTCGGCTCATCAATATAAATTGGGTCCGGCGGTGGAGTTCGTGAATGAATAACTGGTTTTTCCAGTTTGACAGTCCGGCCGTCAGAGGTGCCGTAAAACTCAAAAGCTAACCTCTTGTTAACTTTATCAACTTTTGTCTGAATTAAAATATAAGCGTAGGTGTCGTTCTTAAACCTTAAGTTAGGAGAGGGCGGATAAACAGTAGCATCAAGTCCCGGCGGATATCCCCCTTGTTCGTAAAAAGGCACGCGGTAATAATGAGGATAACGTTCAATAATCGGTAAGCCCGCGTTTAAAGCCGCCCGAAATAAGGTGGTAGAGACCTGACAAACACCGCCGCCATCCTCCAAAATTGTTTTCTTTTCTTTGATTACATAGGCCTGCTGGTAGCCAGTAGTTGCCGAAATCTCACCAATGTTTGCCGCAAAAGAAAAGGTCTCTCCCGGAGGAATCACTAAGCCGTGAAATTTCGAGGAGGCTAAGATAATATTGTGAACCCTTGTGGGAATTGAATCTTTAAAAAAAGACTCACCCGTAGCCAATAATTCTTTTATTCCCATTTGGTTTGATTGTGAGGTGAGAATTTTGGGTAACATTTTTTTTAAAGGAACGTCTAAATTGCTTTCCCGAAAAGGATATAGGCTAAAGGTGTTGGCAATCTCTTTACTTATATATTCCCTGTCCACCCCCCAACCTTCCTCAGCTGCCTGAAAATCCGTAACCCGACCTTCAATAAACTCAAAACGGGCTTCCCTGGCCGGTTTATCGATATCTTCAGCGACTTTGTTCACAAAGTTGTCTAGTTTTTCGTCGCTGTAAGAATAGCTTGGTTTGATCTGCTTGGGAACAATTAAAAGTTTGTAGCTCTCAATTAAATAATTAAGGTTTGTTTGCCAACCACCGCGTAGAAAAATCTCCCCTAACATTTTTTCTGTATCAAGCCTAAAATCAATGTCACCAGGAACAACCTCCCAAGTTTTTTCCGGAGCTTTTATGGATTTAAAAACGATTTTTTGAGCCAAAAGATTATTTTGTTCATAATTTAAAGTTTTTTCAACTTCCCCAACTGTTTGACCGGCTAAATTTTTATCAAATAAATAAACTTTGGGATAAGCCCGATTTGCATATTTAACCCCGATGATTAAGACGCCGACAGATAAGACTAAGATAATAACTAAGCTGCCAATCAGCCCGCCAAACAAAAAAGAAAAAAAGATTTTCAGAAATCGCCGGGTTATGCTGGAAGAGATTGACGGAAAGTTCATCGCCAAATTTATTTAATTTCTGTTTTTTTGCTCGTTGGAGAGGTGGTTTTTGCTTCCATTAAAGCTTTAAATTCATCACCTTCTAAGGTTTCTTTCTCCAATAAGGTTTTTGCAATTAAATTCAACTTAGACTTATTCGCTTTTAATGACTCTAAAGCTTTTTTATAAGCTCCTTGAACAATTTCATTAACTTTTTGGTCAATTTTGGCTTGCATGTTTGGAGAAACTTGCACCGGTTCATACCAAATCTTGCCCATCTCGGAGATATCTGTCTGGGGGCCAAGATTAACCGGTCCTAAATCACTCATCCCAAATTCCATCACCATTGCCCGAGCAATACGAGTCGCCTGATCAATATCATTAGCGGCCCCCGTCGTCATTTCGTTAAAAATAAGGTTTTCCGCTGCTCGACCGCCCATCATAACTTGAATTTGTTCAACTAAACGAACTCTGGTTTCATGAGAACGATCTCTTGCCGGCGGAATTAAGGTATGCCCTAAACTTACACCGCGAGCGACAATGGAAATTCGGTGAACCGGATCCATTTGCGAAGCAAAATAATTTACAATTGCATGTCCGGCTTCATGATAGGCGGTCAATTTCTTGTCTTCTTCTGTTCGGAACCGTTTTCTTTCCGGACCTAACTTAACCTTAACCGCCGCCTCTTCAACATTCTTCATCTCAATTGCTTTTTGATTATCGCGGGCAGCCAAAATCGCCGCTTCATTGAGCATATTTTCTAAATCCGCCCCGGAAAACCCAACCGTTCTTTTGGCTACCTTTTCCCAATTAACCTCTTTAGTAAAAGGTTTTCCCCGGGCATGAATCGCTAAAATCTCTTTTCTCCCTTCGATATCCGGCATGTCCAACATCACTCGACGATCGAATCTCCCTGGTCGCAAAAGCGCTGGGTCAAGAAGATCGCCTCTATTCGTCGCGGCGACGACAATCACATTATCATTCGGGGTAAAGCCGTCCATCTCCACTAAAATCTGATTAAGAGTCTGCTCTCTTTCGTCGTGTCCGCCGGCGATTCCATAGCCTCTCTGTCGCCCGATGGCATCAATCTCGTCGATAAAAATAATAGAAGGTGCGGCCTTTTTTGCAGTTCCGAACAAGTCTCTTACCCGACTGGCCCCAACACCGACCAACATCTCCATAAACTCCGAACCAGCCATAGAGAAGAAAGGGACTCCGGCTTCTCCGGCCACTGCCCGCGCTAATAAGGTCTTCCCTACACCCGAAGGGCCCACTAAAAGCACGCCTTTGGGCGTTCTCGCTCCCAAAAGACGATATTTCTGCGGATGTTTTAAAAAATCGACCACTTCTTCTAACTCTTTTTTGGCCTCATCAACGCCGGCAACGTCTTTAAAAGTCGTCCTTTGCTTCCCTTTGGCAAAAAGTCTGGCCCGAGATTGACCAAAAGAAAAAATCGATTCCTGGGCTCCTCTTGCCTGGCGAATGATAAAGTAAAAGAAACCGGCCATTAGGATTAAGGGTAAAATCGTTCCTAAAATATCGACCCAAAAACGACCGGCGCTTTGGTCGGCAATCTTGATTTTAATGGATTTCGGGTCAATTCCTGCCGATTCAAGCGTTTTTACGAGGCTGTCGGCGGACTCTTTACGCGAAGTAAATTGCTTATCGTCTTGATAGGTTAAACCCAATCGATCTCCTTCAACATTAACCTCTTTTACCTTACCGGCTTTAATATCATTTAAAGCTTGAGTAAGATCGATCTCTTCGCCCGTAGCCACTGGTTTAGCAAATGAGCCTAAAAACGATAAACCAAAAAGAATAATTAAACCACAAAAAAGGATTTTTCTGGGACTAAAGTTAAGCTTTAATTCGAATTTACGGATTAATTTTTTTCCCCCGTTTCCGTTTTTGGCAGTTTTAGTTTCACTATTCATCGCTAAAAAATTATACTCTTTCTACCCTTCTCCAGCAATCCCTAAATCAACCAAAAAAATAACTCCTCTCCCCAAAATGCGAGCGTTTCCAGGGCATACTTCTGAAACCAACAACCACTAACACTTCTTTGATTCAAGGGAAAATTCTGACATGACCAAAAGACCCAAATTAACCGTCACTTACACCCTCCCCTAGTCACCAATCACTAAATTAACCCCATTTTCTCTTTGACTTCTCTTAAAGTTTCTTTGGCAATTTGGGAGCAATATTCTTTCACCTCGTTCTTAATTGACATCTGTTTACCTATTATTGTAGGGTATAATTAGTAAACTCAATGAAAATTTCCTGGTCATTAAAAAAAAGGTTCAGTTTTTGGACAAACTTAACCTCAGGCCAAAAAACTTCTTTTATTTTTCTTTTCCTTTTCCTCGTCGCCGTTCCTTTATCTTTTATCGCTGCCATAAAACCAGTCAAACTTCGCCAAAAAGCACAAACCGCGACACCACAAACAATATCTCAACCTGTCCGCGGTCAACCATATGATTTTTGGGCCGATATTGAGGTCGGCCGAAGAGATTTTACGGAAATTGTTCCCAATGAAGTCGTTCCTAATAAACTTTTTAAACCAGAAGGAATTTTTGTTGACCGCTCGGCCAGCCCTATCCGGGCCTACGTTTGGGATTCCGGCAACAGTCGGCTACTGGGACTGGATCTGGCTAAGTGTTACGCGCAAAAAGCCAGTAATCCCAATTCTCCTTGTACTGCCGATCTCGTGTTCGGCCAGCCTTCGGGAAATGATTACGGCGCCTGTAACCAGGATTCTTCTTTCCAAACTTATCCGAACAGGCCGGATTCTTCTGCCTCAACTTTATGCGGTGTTTCCGAAAGGACCCATACCGTCATGGAAGACGGTACTGCCATTCACATGGACGCAGACTTGGAAGGAAATCTGTTTGTTCCTGATTTTTTAAACAACCGTGTTTTAAAATTTAACCAGCCTTGGGAAACCGATACGGTTGCTGATGAAGTCTGGGGACAGGCAGATTTCCGGGGAAATTTGTGCAACCGTAACGGCAACACTTACGGACCTTGGCGTGGAGGACCTCCCACTAATTTAACACTCTGCGGTTGCTCAGCTGCCGGCTGTGCCCTAGCAGTAACTTTGGATCAGGCCGGCAATTTATGGGTTGCGGACGGGGGCAACAACCGAGTTTTGAGGTTTTCAAAAAATTCTTCAACCGGCATAATAAGTAAGGCTGCCGATTTGGTTTTAGGAAGACCGGATTTTACTACCGGTGGTGACACTTCTGGTGGAAATGGCTTGAACCAAATGAAATCGCCATCAGCTCTCTCTTTTAACAAAGAAGGCAAACTTTATGTGGCCGACTCGGGTAATTCCAGAATTCTGGTTTTCGCTCCACCCTTTCAATCGGGAATGAGCGCCTCGGGCACCTTTGGCCCAGGTTTTTCAGGAGAAGGAGTAAACGGTCCAATTTCGGTGAAAGTAGATACCGATCCGAATAATCCCAATAACCAGGTAGTCTGGACCTCTGAAAATGACGGCTGGAACGCAACTATTAAAATTTGGAATACGGATGGAAGTTTAAGAAAAGTCCTCCCGATCTATCACCAGCCTACCGCTGGGCAATTTGATATAGACGCAACTGGAAACCTCTTATACGCAGACTATGTTACAAACGATATTTATTATCTTCGACCAAAAAATGACAATTATGAGCTTGCTTTTACTCTTTTTCCGCCTTATGGGGAAAATCAAATTTCCGGAAGGAGATTTGGAGCTTCAGCCTGGGTGGGAGTAGCCGTTGCGGCCAATCAACTGATTGTCGGTGAGAGCCGGCTCCTTTTTTGGAATAATCCTCTTTCTTTAGCCAATGGACAATCGCCAGATGGTTATGTAGGCACCTCTTCTCCAACCGAATATCCTCAAGATATTTTTGGCTTCTATCAATTAAAGGCGGATGCTCAAAACAGAATTTGGGTTAGCCGTCAAAGTGAAATCTGGGTTTACCAGGCACCTTTAATCATCGGCGCCCAGCCAATCAAAATAATTAAAGGCCCTATTCCTGTTCTGGGAGGGGGACAAATCATTTTAGGGGAAAGTAATTCTAATATTTTCGGCCTTGTCCCAACTTCCAATGGAAAATTTCTCTGGCTTTCCCAAGCAGACAAAAATAGAGTGTTAAGAATCCGCAATCCCCTGTTTGACCCGCTTATAGATATTATTCTTGGCCAAACTAGTTTAAGCGGTTACCAATGCAACCGGGGGGAAATTCCCGAACACGGTCCGAACCCAAATCTAAATATGCTTTGTTATCCCGGCAATCTTTCCTTAGACAAAAAAGGCAACCTTTATGTTTCCGACCATACTATTGAAGTTAGAGGAAACAACCGTGTTCTTTTATTTTCTCCCAACCTGTTCTCTGATAATCCTTCTTCCGTTATTTTTGCTCCTGATGCGGTAAAAGAATTCCGAAGTTCTTCTTCTTGGTCCGGAGAAATGTTTGAAACTGCTTTTGACAGTACTAATCGTATGGTCGCCGGTTATAACCCCTACTCGGGCAAGAGATTTCTCGGCTTTTACAATAATCCCCTTAAATTAAATTCTTCGAGTAGCCCTAAAGATGATTCTTATGCTGTTCCCGACGGAGAACTTAAAGATTTTTACGGCTGGCCAATCGCCGCTGCTTTTGATAACGAAGACAATTTATTTGTTTACGATGCCAACCGCGGGAAAGTAATGATTTACAAGCAGCCTTTTATCTTTAAACCAACCCCAACACCAACACCAAAAACCTTTCCTTCCCCAACCTCTTATTTAATTACCTCAACTCCTTCTCCAACTCCTCTTGGCCCAATCACGAAAAAACTCGTTTCTTCTCAAGACACTTTCATTAACGTCTGGCCTCCGAATCAAAATTACGGGAACGGAACTACTTTCAAAGTTGGGCTTTCGGGTACTAGTAATTACACCAAAGGTTTGCTAAGTTTTAATTTTACTTCCATCCCAAAAAATGCAATTATCTCTTCGGCGGTTTTAACCCTTAATACCAGTGGCTGGGGAGGCTCGTCTGGCAACGTGGATGTCTACAGGATTTTAAAAAAATGGGGTGAGAATCAAGTGACTTGGAAAAAAGCGAGCACCACTATCAACTGGGAGTTAGCTGGCTGTCAAGGCAAAACAGACATAGAAGCTAAAAAATATACCAGCTTTACTGGTAGCTTTGGAAAGGTAGCGGTTAATTTGACTGATTTAGTTAAATTGTGGATAACAAACCCTTCCTCAAATAATGGGCTTCTAATGAAGGCGACTACCCCTAATACCGCCTTTTTCTTTGATTCTAAAGAAAATTCTGATGTAACCAAGAGACCCAAATTAACTGTTACCTACACTCTCCCCTAGTCACCAGCCACCAACCACCAATCACTAATCACTAAACCAATCCCATTTCCTCTTTAACTTCTTTAAGCGTCTCTTTGGCAATTTGGGAGCAATATTCCCTTCCGCTCTCTAAAATTTCTTCCACCAATTCGTAATTGTCTTCATAAAATTTTCTTCTTTCCTGAATCGGTTTTAACTCTTCATAAATGGCATTGGCCAAATCATGCTTTAAATCCCGGTATCTGATTCCCTCAAGTAAATATTGCCTTTCGTATTCTTTCCTGGCTTCAACTCCTTCAAAAAGTTCCACTAAAGTTAAAAGATTGGCCACTCCGCCGGTTTCCGGTACTTTTGTTCCCTTACCGCTATCTGTCGGCGCTCCCGCCAGCCGTTTTTCAATTATCTCCCGACTATCTGTCAATAAAATATAGCTACCCTCAATTGATTTGCTCATCTTGCCTTCGCCCTTTAGCGAAGGCACATAGGCCCCTTCCATTAAATGAGCTTGGGGCTCGGGAAAAGTCTTAGAGAATTGACGGTTAAAAGTCCGGGCAAATTCCCGCGTTATTTCAATATGAGGCACTTGGTCTTTACCCACCGGCACTAATTCCGCTTTGTAAATCATAATGTCTGCCGCCATCAAAACCGGGTAATACAAAAGGCCCATGTTGACGTAATCCGGATTTTCCATCTTTTTATCTTTGTAAGTGGGTAAATCTTCCAACCGGGAAACCGGATAAATCGTGCTTAATAGATAAGCCAGCTCCACATGCTCGGGAACTTGTGATTGAACCATTAAATGGCACTTTTTCGGGTCCAAACCGGCACCCAGCAAATCTAAAACCAGTTCCTTAATCTGTTTTTGATAATTTTTGGGGTTAAAGGGAGTAGTAATGCCATGTAAATCCACTACCGAATAAATACAGTCAAAGTCACCTCTGTTCTGTAATTCTAATGCACCTTTAACCATGCCCAAATAATTCCCCAGATGCAAATTGGCCGTTGGTCTTAATCCCGAAAAAACTCTATGCTTTTTAGTCATATTGATCACCTCCGCTTTAGTTATTTTTTTTAAATCTGCCGGCCGTATCTTTAAAGTATAATTGAGATCGCCAACACCACCATAAATATACTCTCTTTTAAGGATTGTTTCCTCAATTAGAGTTGGCAACCCCGTTACCATGGGAATCGCCCCTTTAACAACCCCCAGCTTTTCAAAAATTTCTTCTTCGTTAGCCATAGTCAAATTCTTGACCTTCAGGGATTTTTTAAGAGCTTCCAGGTCTAGCTGCTGATCGCCTCTTCCCAAAACCGCCAATAACTTCCCATCAGCTTTTAAAATTAGCGTCGGCACAATGTCAATCGCTCCGATTCCTAAAAACTTAACGCCATCTTCCACTGTTTTAATCGGCGGGTGCTTGCTTATTTCATAAAAAACACCAAGTTTATCAAGCTTTGCTTTAAGTTCCTCAATTTTTATTTTTTCTTTTGTCATTTTTTCTTGTCCCTCCGTAGCCCCGCTAAGCGGGGGCGAAGGGGGAATTTTTCTCACCTCCTTTCATTTTAATCTTTTTTGATTCTCTGTTTCTTCTTGTCCTCCTGGCACCGCTATAAAGTAAAGGCGTTCCCCATATTCTCTATCTAATTCTCTCTTTGAAAAAATATCCTCCACCTCTTGAACTCTAGGATCACTCAAACGAATTTGATAGTCACCAATTCTTCCTCTTCTTTTCTCTGGGCGGAATACACCCCTCTCAAAATCTGTCTCCTCTGTTTCACTTAAACGTTCGGCAATTGCTAATAGCAGTCGTCTATGAATCGGGTCATTTCGATCATATGGTTTAAGATTTGGAAACTCTTTTGTGACAGAAGTCATCTCAGCCGGGTTTTGGGTTCTCATCACAAAACAATGATGTGATAGTTTTTCCTTTGCTTGTTTCGTGATATCTGCACCAATCCCTTGGCCTTGAAAACCTTGAGAAACCATTTTCCCATCTTCGTACAAGATAATCCCATCGTTTGCTGTAGGGATTAGAACGAAAATCCCAAAGCCGACCGCTATTCCCTGGCTCTCCACAACAACAAGATTCTCGCAGTGCTTAAGTTTTCCTCTTACTCTAACGCACATCTCCTCACTCGGTTCTTCACCTTGTGCTGAAATGGCAATATTGCTTAAGGTCACCACCAGTCTATCTAAATTTTCTAGAATTCCGGCAGAATCATAATAACGAAAGTAATAATCAATTATCTTGTCTTTTCTTTCGACCACGTTTCCTCCTTCCTTCTAGTCTTTCTAAATCAATTTGTTTTATCTTCCTTGCCGCAAGACACAAAACACCTCGATAACTTCTTTCTCTGGGCAATATTGGGTAAAAAGAGAGCGGACTTTTTCTTTCTTCCAATCCAATCCGGCTAAGCGCAGCTCCTTTTTCCACGAACTTAAACGCTCTTATATTTTTAAATAATTTCTCCCTGTTATCTTTTTTCTTTAAGACGGCGAAAACTTCAAAATATTCTTTCTTTAAAGAATTTTTAGCTCCTGTCAGATAAAAATTTAAAGCCTTTTTTACCTCTTTTTCGGTAGCTTTTGATCTGTCGTATCCAAATTCTAAAGATATCCCAACCGGAACATGATTTATTAGAGATTTTCCTCCCGATAAACCTCTCCTCATATAAACTACCTGTTTCACAGGCAACCGATCTAGTAATTCCAGATGTCTTTTAGTTGGTTTTGTTAAAATTACAAAAGGTGGGGTTGAACAGGTGGCCGAGTGTAAATCAATAATAAAATCAAAGCTCCGAAGCTTTTCTAATAACTTTCTAGCAAGATCCTCTTCCTTAAACCCTCCCAACCTGCCCGGAAAGGAACGGTTTAAGTCGGTCTCTAAAAAACGCACGTTCCGAGCAACTGCCTCTTTGTTGGCAACCAAATAATTAATCTTTTTTGAAAAAAAGTTTTTCACTACCTTTATCGGTGTCTGCTCATTACCATGCACACCAACCACGAAAAGAGTTTTATCCGAAGGTGAAATTGGTCTGCTTCTCTTAAAGATATTGTTGAAATAGAGCAGAAACGCTTCTATTAAGGGTTTGTAACCCACATAAAAAACTATTTTGTTGCTTTTGTCTTTGTAAACCGCAAAAATCATTTCTTTTTCATCCGAGATTAAAAAACGTAAGGATCTCTTGTTTAAAGGAGCATATCCGAATAAAAAATTAGAAGGTGATTCTCTAAACGGAAAGGTGCCTAAAGCCTTCTGGTATTCCGTCTTTGTTCCAAAGCCCACCCTCTTGACAATAATACCTTCCTTAATTTTCCTCAAAAATAATGTTGAGTAGACTTTAGACGTGGCCTTGAGCTCTTCTCCCATCATCATCGTCACATTAAGGCTTTTTTTGGCCTTTCGAACCAACCTTAAGGCCAATGGTAAAACTTGATTTTCTGGAATAAATTTAATAATTCCCATAAAATTACCCTCCTTTCCTTACGCCCATAAATCTAAAGGCAGCTAAGCGAGGACCATCAAGGCCGGAAATAACTGCATCCTCAGGAGCAAACCTTAATCCCCTGACTCCAATCATCCTTGCTCCCGAAAATGATTTTAATGCAAGGATAAATCCCATCGGATCATAGCGAAAAGCGGCAGCATGGGCATCTCCTTTTCCTGATTCATAATCATAAAAATAAAATATTGTTTCTTCTTGAAATCTCAGCCTTGTCAAAAAGCTGTCCAAGGCGAGGATTTGCCTTAAGCAATCTTCAGGAGTATTCCTCTGGGGATCAACAATTGCTTTAATAGTTTCAACTTCGCTTTTGGATAACATTACTGTTCGTAAAGAACTGGCAAAATCTTTAAAAGGAAGGAGAAAAGGATCAGGGTAGCATCTTAGCTCTTCCCTGGCTGATCGCTCTAAGAGTCGGGAAAATTCCTTCCCACTACTAGCCACGTTTAACAATAAAACAAAAGTTCCTCTGGGTAGTTCTTCTATTTCTGAAATAGCCCTTACTTCAGTATTAATTCCAGACCGACTCAAAAGAGAGGTAATCGCCCTTATTTCTAAAATTTCAAGGACATCTTCGGAATTCCTTAAAACCTCATCTCTCGTCACCACTACGGCTTTGTCGTTCCCAAAAATTTTAACTTCTTCAACAATCTCTTGAACAACTCTCTGAGCTACATTAGTTGTGATTCCTCTAATTCTTTCAAAAACTTCACCTTCTGCCGTAATTTGGGAAAGAAAAAGTCCTACGTCCGGAAAATTAATCCTCTCAATCTCAAAACTCCCATCTTTTCTGATAATCACATCGGGCTGGAAATAAATCAATCTAGGCGTTGGCGAGGAAGAGGAAGAAAGTATCTTACCAACTTGCTCTTCAACCCTAGAAATTGCTTCCACAACCCTCATCCCTTCTCTTACACACTTTCGTGTTGCCTCGGCTAATTTTTCTATCGTCTCGACTTGGTTGTTAACTTTTCTTCCTACTTCAGGAATTAGATGGATAGGAAATACCACCTCCCCGGCGTCAGCCGGTCTTATGAAAAAGAAGGGTAATCTTCCTACTCCTGCCTCTCTTTGAAAGACAATTCCATTTTGTTCACAGGCTTGAGATAGTCTTCCTAAAGTCATAAAACTTTCGTTTTCCTCTCCTTTTTGGAATAAACCTTGGACTTCACTAGCCATCCTCACAACTTCCTCTGGAACGTTGGCTTTGCCTAATTGCCGAGCAAAAAATTCCTCTAAAATTGCCACCCCTGTCTCTCTTGTAATTTGGAAAGGGACAGGTTGATCTAAATTACCGATGGTAAATCCCAGGAAATTTCCTCCCGGCCCCTGATCTGTTTTCAACATAGGCCTAAGTAAGGCTGGGGAACTTCTAGCTAATATTTTAACTTCTTGACGACCTAAGGGAAAAAATGCCTGTCTTATTGGAGACGGAGGATCTTGTCTTAAATGTCTAAGTGTGTCCATAACTTTTGCCGCAGTTTGTGGTGACGGATTTTCGACAAAAGGCCTGGTAATTTGGTCCAAAATCCCGAAAGAAACTCCGGCAATCTTTACTCTTCCCCCCTCAGGAAGAAGAGTATACCGCTCCCTAGACTGGAGTCCTTCTTTGGCTTCACCAAACTAAACCCCGCTCCCCCAAGGAAACAGGGCCTCCTGAAAAATTTTCTAATTCTTTTGACATAAATCCTCCTTCGGTCGCCGTAGCTTCAGCGAAGGCGACCTCCTGTCGCCTGAATTTTAATGAAGGCAATCTCTAAAAATTAAAAAACCCTTGCAAATCTCCAAGATTAACTTGGAAACTTACAAGGGTTCTTCTCCGCCAGCTGGCGGATCAGAGCGGTGCCACCTTGCTTTGTTAACTTATTCCATTAAAAAATCCCTATCGCTAGGGATCCGTCAAATAAGCAAAGCATGATTCTCACCTTGCTCGAAATAAGCTAACCTTATTCTTGACGGGCTCCGTTACCGACACCCGTTGCAGACTTCTTTGCCCTTCCGAAGCCAAGCTAAGCTTGGCGAAGGAGGGTTACGGTTTCGCCTCCGGCACATACTTTTGTGCTGCCTGGCCGCCGATTACGCTCCTCGAGCCGCAGTCCGCCAAATCGGCGGACTAAGGCGAGAGGTAAGTTTAGGTGGCCGACCCGGTTCCAACCTTCCGGATCAAAGCATTTTTAAATTGTTGCAATTATAACACAGCCGACAAAAAACTCAAGGGTCACAAAAAATAGGCAATTAAAAATAACTGGGACAAATAACCAACGTAATTATCGTGGAAAAAACGGCTAAAAAACCAAAAGACCAAAAGAACTACGGCATAATTAAAAACTATCCTTGATAAAGAGTTTTCTCTTTTCTGTCTTTTTAATAAATGGTAACCAACAAAGGAAACTATAGGAATTTGTAAAATCCACATCGGCAAGGCATCGGTTAAGCTATTGGCAAATCCCATTTTATAAAGTAAGACCGAGACGCCAAAACCATTAATCGGGTAGCTTGTCTTACTCATCCCCAAGGGGTAAGCCATCACCGCTTCAAAAAAAGCTTTAGGATTCCAAATTATAAAAGGAGTAACAATTAAGACAAATAACGCCGGAAAAAGCCAAGTTTTCCTGATAACTGTCTGCCAGTCTTTATTTCTAAAATAAAGATAAGCGTAATAAAAGGGTACGAAAAACCAAGCGGTTTGCTTAGTCGTACAAGCAATCGCAAGCATTGCACCCGAAGTCAAGAATTTTTCCTTTTTAAGATAAAGTAAGGTCAATAGTAACCAAGTCAAAACAAAAATATCATCCCTGCCGTCAATAAAAAACCATAAAAACAAAGGGTTAAACAATAAAGCGGCTGTAAGAATTCTTTTTTTGCTTTCTTCGGTAAACAAACTGTCGATTGTAAAAAGACAGACGACAAAAGCCAAAAGATAAATAATCCTCTGGTCATAAAACCCGCTCACCGCCTTAAAAAGAAAATAGAAAGGCGCGCTAATGATTAAATTCGCCGGTAAATAAATAAAGTGGTTTATCGCCGGATTGGGTAAAACCACGCCTTGAGTTGTAAATATATTGGTTGCCAGCTGCCCAAATTGGGTTTGACCGTAATCTTCGGCATAGGGATTTTTCCCCCGCCACAAGAAATTAAGCGCGGTTTCGACTTGCATCGCTCCGTCATGTATCGAAATTTCCGCATTTTTAGACCGAATAAAGATATTGTCAACCATGGTTATCGTTAAAAGAAAACCAATAAGCAAATAAAACAAAACTTTTTGATGTTTTTGATATTTAGCCTTTTTTTTAGGATTAATCTTCCCTTGAAGTTGGTTATCAAACCATAAGTACAAAAATTCCAAGCCAAAAAAAACGATAAAATTAAGAATGGCGGACTGCCGCCAATTCATAAGCAACCAAAACCCGCCGATAAAAACAAGCAAAAACTCTAAAGAAAAAGGTTTTTCTTTCATTGTTCTTATGGTATCATATTAAGGATTAATCGGATTTGTTGGGAACTTTCGACAGGGCAACTACAGTAAAAGTATGGTTCCGATTACCGCAGCTAGGCTACCAATAATCTTTTGAAGTACACGGTCCCTTTCATTCAGAAAAATAATTGCCAGCAGCACAGTCAAAAGTGTCTGGGTTGCCATCAACGGACCAATCTGCAAAGCGTTCCTTCCTATTTGATAAGCGGTAAAGCCAAAAAAAGTCGCTAGTCCATCATTAACTGAAGTGGTAATAATGTTTAATGCGTGTTTTTGTTCAAAATAAAACGAAAATTTCTTGATTATTCCAGGTCTTAAGACAATTAAAATTGTGGTTATAAAAAAGGTGGTATATACCATAAAAGACATAACATCAAAATTCCTGATAATAAAATACGAAAGAATTTCGCCGGCGGCGAAGAGAATTGCCGCGAGCAAGACATAAACTGCACCCTTGCTTAAAACGAAAGTTTGTTTTTTCCATTCTGCTAACATTACTCCGAACAAAATAACTATTGCTCCAAGCAGTTTGGTCGCCGTAAAACTTTCTTGTAAGAAAAATATCGCTCCTAATATCAACCACAATTTAGAGGAAATTAGTAATATCGCGTGTTCAGAGGCGTCAATTGATTTAAGCCCCTTAAAAGTGAAAACCATCGCCATTGCCGTTAGAATGGCTAATAATAAAAATAATGGCAGCTTATTCCAAGAAAGAGATGATTTAAAGCCTCCTTGAAACAATAAAACAATCAAAGAAAATAAGCCTACCAAACCGGTAAATACAACCGCTTGGGCATAAGCATCTGAATTCTCATTCTTCATGAGTGACCGATGCAATAAACCATTAATGGAGTAAAGTAGAACGCTTAGGCTAACTAATAATTGCCAAGACATATATTAAGTATACCAGTTGAAGTTACAGACAGGCTTTAGTGGATTTAATACTCATCATGGGTAATTAGGTCAAAAAACACATAGGTATCTTTAATATTTTTAGACTTAATTGATAAAGCTCGTAAGTCTCCTTTTATCCAAATCGCTAGTTGTTCAGATCTGGCGCCTTTTAACTTGTGAAGACGGAGAGATGGGTGCAAAGGATTATTTTTAAATAATCTAAGTTGCTTTATTAATGCTGTTTTTAACTCTGGATCTTTTTGACTGAGTTTCTTAATCTTCTTCTTAAAAGAATCAGTTAACTCGATGTTCATACCAAATCATTAAGATATTTACCGATATCTTTTATCTTGGTAGTTTTCCCCGCTTTGTGTTCTTTTAACGCTTGAAGGCCCCTTTTTTCGGTTTTTTCACTCATCTTAAAAACGGGGATATCAATGTTCTTTACATCATTAATGACAAGATGTCTCACGTAGGAAGCCATATTCAATCCAAATTTTTCGGCCTTGCTCTTGAGATAAAAATATAACTCGTCCGGCAAGGTTACTTTGATTTGGGTTGTTTGTGTGTTAAGCATAGTCCCATATTAGTACCAAAACAGGGACTTGTCAAGTACTTTTTCACTTAAATCTAGTTTTGGCGGGCCTTCGTGGCTACACTTAGAACTATTGAAAATGGTGAGCGAAGTCGAACCATCTGGCACGCTACAAGCATGTAAACTACAATCGGTTTACACGATTTGTAGTAAACTGCTTGTAACACGAAATAAGTTCGTTTGATGTTGGCAAAATCCAACAATTTCTTAATCCTCAACTAGCTTTTCTTAAGACTTGAAGGCAACCATACTAATCTCTAAGATTGCTCCAAGTGGTAATTCTTTTACGCAAACAGTTTCTCTAGCAGGATATGATTCTGAAAAATAGCTTCCATATACCTCGTTTATTTTCCCATACAGTGACATATCTGTTGTATAAATCGTTGTTTTAACAACATCCCTGAAGGAAACACCAGCTTTTTCCAATACTACTTTGAGGTTTTCCATTACTTGATGGGTTTTATCCTCAACACTTCCTTCAATGAGTTTTCCGTTTTTCAGGTAGACCTGACCAGATGTAAAGACAAACCCTCCTTTTGTAATGCTTGGAGAAAATGGAGCTGTTGGTTTCATAATGAAAGTATAACAAAAAACAATTTCTTACTCAAGAATCTAACTCAGGTTTTTGATACAATGTGGCTATATGAATATGGATTTAATGGGTGTAGAAAATGCCGAAGCCAAGCGGTTTTTGCATCAATTTTTTAGTGACAGAACAATCAATAGAGAGTTTTATGAAAAAATTCCCGAAGATAAATTTGATTTTAGAATAGTTGATACTCCAAAAAGAAAGTCAGATTCTCCAAGAGAAAGTCTTGCTCATCAAATTGATACTGAAAGAGATTACATCAATGGTATTAAAAATGGAGACCTAAAGTTTAGGGTCATATACGACGATTTGGTAAAACCAATAAAGCTTTCAAAATCTGAGCTTCTACAAAAACTTCAAGATGAAGATAATGAGTTAGTAAAAGTACTGAGCAACAAGGAAATTGATAAAAAGATGGTTATAGTTCCTTGGGCAAAAGAACCAATAGGGGCACTTTCTATGATTTGGGCATTAGATTCACACGAGATATTGCATACAGGCTGGAATCTAGCGGTTATGGATTGTCTTGATATTGAAAGATTCCAAAGTTTGAAAGAGATGTGGGGGTAAGAATATGAACTTGGTAAAAATTGTCGTTTTTGTTCCTAAAACTCACGCCGATATTGTGAGAAAAGCAATGGGAGATGCTGGCCATGAAGTATGCGCTTGCGCTTAACTTTATGGCTGGAGCTGGGAAAGTCGGCAATTACAGCCACTGTAGTCTCTCTATTGGGTATAGGTCGTTACAAACCTCTTGAAGGTTCTCATCCTGCTATTGGAGAAGTTGGAAAGTTTGAGGAAGTTGAGGAAGAAAGAATTGAGTGTGTTTGTGAAAGAGCTAAAGCCAAAGAAGTAATTGAAGCTATAAGAAAAGTTCATCCTTACGAAGAAGTTGCTTTTAACATTTATCCGCTTATTTCAGAGGAGGAATTATGATTACAAATACATTGATTAAATCAATTAGAGATTTTGTAAATGGGGATGTTGAAAAATATGGTGCCCCTTCAAAATTTCAAGTTGAGTTTGTAAATGATAAAGGTCAATGGTTAGCAAATAAACTTAGAGCGGATAAGAATATTGTACTACTTGGAACTCTACTGATGGATTGTAAATTGGGTCAAGCGTACAAGGAAGGAAGGCTAAAGGATCATATTGAGATGAGTAGGCAGAAAGCTGAAGAAATACTTTCAGGAGATGACAAAATAACTGATGAGGAAAAAGAGAATATCCTAAATTGCATTAAGCAACATCACGGAGCAGACAAATTTTATTCTTTAGAGTCGGAGATTTGTTGCAATGCGGATTGCTATAAATTTGCTTCAATTAAAGGGGCTGTAGGAAGTATAAAAAATCATAGGGATATGCCTTTAAATGATATGGTTAAACTTTTTATGGATAAAGCTGAGGAAAAATGGAAGGCATTAAGCCTAGATATTTGTAAAAATGAATTGAAACCACAATATAAAGCGATTAAAGAATTTTTTGGAAATTATCAAGCGGACCAGAAATAGCTGTTCCTAAAGTATTTTCCAGCATTTTGTGAATTCTTTTCCAGCCAGCTGTGGTTTTAAAATACTTTTCGCATTCCAAAGCGTCTTTTTCATTCTTAAAGGCGCAATAGAAAATTAATTCATAAGGAGCATGGGGTTTTGTCGCTTTGTTTTCTTCTGAATTATGAGATTCAACTCTTTTCCTTAAATCAGTTGTGTAGCCCAAATAAAGTTTGTTGTTTTTTAAACTACGAAGAATATAAAAATAAAACATGGATACAATTATGTAAACTAATTGTATCATGGCAGGCCACAATCATGTTCGCTCTAAAAAACTCCATCCTAACTCATTGGCTGGCCACAAGCGGTTTGCACGCTTGTAGCTTGCCACAATCATGAGCGTAGCGAACTGATTGTGGCAGGGGTGCCGCGACTTGAACGCGGAACCGCTTGTTTTGGAGACAAGTGCTCTACCATTGAGCTACACCCCTATATCAGCCTCCTTCGCCCTCCGATTCGGAGGGCTTCGGCGGCCAAAGAAAAATCCGTCTCGCGACGGATTTCAATAATCAAATTTAGATTAATGCTCCGTCCTTCGACTTCGCTCAGGATGACACATTTTGAGGCTGTTACAGGCCTCGCCTGCTCTAACATTTCCTTCAGAGAGCTCCGAGATTCCAACCACCGCGTCAAACGCGGTAGGCACAACCGTGCCTCATCTCTTCAACGCTTTTATTGTTAAGTAATGCAAGTATAACATTTTCTGTTGTTAAATCAATCAAATTTTGCTATAATTTAACACGGTCATGCGGGGTAGTGTACAGTTGCACGGAAGGCTAGTAGAATGGGCCCTTTGAAAAGTAATTTTTAAAGAGAACTTGCCATGCACCATTCGGTGCACGGTCATGAACCCAACGTGGTTCGTGAGCTATATCGGTGGACACCCTTAAGCATCCAAAGGATTTATCCTGAGCTTGCCGAAGGACAATACCGAGGGAACCCCCCTTCGCTCTGCAATGCAGAGCTTCGGCGGGGACTCCGTAGAGACTACACGCCAAGCTCCCGATGTAACATCGGGATGAAGATATAGTCCTACCCTTACAGTAATGTAAGAAGGTGCATAATCTTCCAGGCCGGGCGCGACTCCCGGCCCCGCAACAAGACAAAAAACTCCGATTTACAGTCGGAGTTTTTTTATTGACAATTAAATGAACCACTGGAATAATATAAGTACTTATTAATCCCAAGGGTTCAACAATGGCAAGATTTGCAGATAAAATTAAAGCTCGTCAAATGCGTCGGGAAGGAAAAAGCGTTAAAGATATTGCCAAAACTCTCAGAATCTCCAGAGGGACTGCAAGTTTATGGGTCAGAGACATCATTCTGTCGATTGAGCAATTAGAGAATCTAAGAAAGAAAATGATTGAAGCCTCTGAAAAAGGCCGTTTAATTGGAGCATTTAGACAAAAAGAGAGGAGGCTTAAGCTTATAGAGAAGTCAAAAATAATCGGTCTTAGTAGATTCACGAGCTTAAAAGAAAATGAATTTTTTACCGCTGGTCTCGCTCTTTATTGGGGAGAAGGCTGTCGAAAAACAAGAAGAGTTCAGTTCTGTAATTCTGATCCAAAACTAGTTAATTTTCTAATTAATTGGTTTGTCAAGTTTTTTGAAATTGACCCAAAAAGAATGACTTGCCGTGTGGGTATAAATGAGATTCATAGATCTAGAGAGAAAGAAGTAAGGAGTCGCTGGTCAAAAATTACAAAAATTCCTTTGGAACAATTCAGAAAAACTAGCTTTAAGAAAGCAAAAATTCAGAAAGTCTATGAAAATTTTAACGAACACTTTGGCACACTATCTATTGACATTTTGAAACCAGGAGAAATTTATTATAAAATAATTGGGTTGGTTGAAGGTCTCGCTGAGGCAGGGTGTAGACTGGGGTCTCGGGGCGTCTCATAAGCGCCTTTTGGAGGGTTCGATCCCCTCCCCTGCTACTTTTTACTTACTGGCCGAATTCGGGGATGCCTAAAATTTGTATCCCTAGAAATTGAAGGATGAAAACTGCAAAAAGAATTACTAAAATTCCCGTAATCGAGTAAAAAATAATTTTTTTACCTTGGTTGATCCTTTCCGGGTTACCGGCTGAGGTAAGAAGATAAAAACCGCCAAAAAGCGTTGATAAAAAAGCAATTCCTCCGCCCACCCCTAAGGAAAAACGCAAAAGGTACGCCGCAAAGCCGTTAGGGTCAGTGGGCAGACAACCGAAAACCGTCCAATTCCCGTCAGCATTAACACAATTGGCACACTTTAGCTGTTCATCACCGCTGGTAGAAAGGCAGGCCTGAGCCCTATTGGTTAACATTGGATCGCCATCAACCGGAGCATGGGTCGCGCTAAAAGGAGGCAAGGTCGGCGTCGAAGTTGCCGCCAATACCGCTCCGGGTAAAAAAAGGAAGATTATAAGGGAAACTAAAAAAGCCGATTTTCTCATTTTAAACACTGATGGCCAGTTCATTTTTTGGTGCGGCTTCTTTCGGTTTAGCCTCCTCGGCCAACCCTTGAGCCGGTAATCCCGCCATAACTGTTTCCGGCGACTCCTGGCCAAGCGGATTAATGGCTTTACTTTTACAAAAAGGGCAAACAAGCTCACCTTCCTGAACAGCTACCGGTTCCGTTTCGGCCAAGATCTTTTCCACTTCAAATTTGTTTCCCGCCAATTCCTTAACCGCGAACTGATTACGGCAATTTTGACAAAGATAAACTTTCGCCTTGTTAACGGTATTACTAACCGAAGGGGGTGAATCAAGCTTTTGCACGGAAAATTTAAATTCACCGTTAACTAAATCGACTAAAATCGTCTCTCCGCTTTTGACCTCTCCACGAATTAGCAAAGAAGAGATTTGATTTTCAACTTCTCTTTGTAAAGTTCTTCTCAAAGGCCGAGCGCCGAACAAAGGATCATAGCCTAATCGGGCAACTTGCTCCCTGGCCGCAGGAGTAATTTGTAACCTGACATTTTGCTCTAATAATAATTTCGTTAAGGCCGAAACCTGTAGCTCGGTTATCTTTAATAGAATTTCGCCCGTTAACGGCCTAAAAACAACGACCTCATCAAAACGGTTTAACATCTCAGGCCGGAAAAATTTCTTCAGTTCTTCTAAGAGTTTCACGGCTAATTGAATAAATTTTTGGTCGGCTTGTTTCTTCTCTTCTTCTGTCGGCGACTTGAAATTCGGTACGCTACCGGCAACTAACGATTTTTGAATTAAACCGGTACCAATATTGGAAGTACAAATAATAATCGTGTTTTTAAAAGAAATTACGTGCCCTTTATTATCCGTTAACCTACCGTCATCTAAAATTTGCAATAAAATATTGAAAATATCCGGATGGGCTTTCTCAATTTCGTCAAAAAGCACCACGCTGTAAGGATGTCGCCTTACCGCCTCGGTTAATTGCCCTCCCTCTTCATAACCAACATAACCGGGAGGTGCCCCAATTAATTTTGCGGCTTCATGTCTTTCCATATATTCCGACATATCCATCCTTACCATCAAGTCCGGGGAACCGAAAAGAATTTCTGCCAACGCTTTAGCCAACTCGGTTTTACCTACCCCTGTCGGGCCCATAAAAATAAAGGAACCTATTGGCCTTTTACCTGAAGTCAATCCGGCCCGACCGCGTCTGACCGCTTCGGCGATGGCATTTACGGCTTCGTCTTGGTCTATATATCGTTTATGAATTAATTCTTCTAATTTAAGCAGTTTTTCCGACTCACTTTCCGTCAAACGGGAAACAGGAATTCCGCTCCAGCGAGAAACAACTTCCGCAATTATTCTCGGCGTCACTACATTGGTGGTGGTGCTTTTCTTTTCTTCAAAGGCTTTAGTCTTTTCACCTAATACTCTTTGCATCTCTTCGACTTCCTTACTCAAGGACTCAACCTTAATTTTGTCGGCAATCTTTTCAGCCTCAGCCCTTTCACCCTCCAACCGTTTAATCTTATCCTGTAAGCTTTTTATCTCCTCAGGTAAGGAAATCGCCGGTAACCTAACCGCGGCGGCGGCCTCGTCAATTAAATCCACCGCTTTATCCGGTAAAAACCGATCGCCAATATACTTTTGAGAAAGTCTTACTGCCGCTTCAATTGCCTCATCTGAAATGGAAACCTTATGGAAAGCCTCGTATTTATCCCTAATCGCTTTAAGCATCTCTATGGCCACTTCTGCTGACGGCTCGGCCACCAAAACCGGCTGAAATCTTCTTTCTAAAGCGGGGTCTTTCTCAATATAACGACGGTATTCGGTCACGGTTGTCGTCCCGATGGTTTGTAATTCTCCTCTGGCCAAGGATGGTTTTAAAATATTTGAGGCATCCAATGTCCCTTCCTCCCCAGCTCCGGCACCAACCATATTATGAATTTCATCAATAAATAAAATCACCTGCCCGCTGCCGGTTTTGATTTCTTTAAGTAAATTTTTTAATCTTTCCTCAAAATCTCCGCGGTGGGAAGCTCCTGCGACTAAACTCATCAAGTCCAAAGAGAGAATTTTTTTACCTACCAACGACTCCGGGACATCGCCCTTGGCAATTCTTTGTGCCAATCCTTCAACAATCGCCGTTTTCCCTACCCCGGCATCACCAATCAAACAAGGATTGTTTTTAGTCCGACGGGAAAGGATATGAATAATTCGCTCAATTTCCGAAGCGCGGCCAACAACCGGATCAAGTTTTCCTTCCAGCGCCTGGGCAGTCAAATCCTGACAATAAAGATCGATTGTATTTAATTTTTTCTTCTCATCCCCTATCCCCTCACTTTTACCCAAAATTTTTTTATTTAATACCTCCACGGTTACCCCGAAATTATTTAAAATCTTCGCTCCCAAACCCTCTTTTTCTTGAACCAAGGCCAAAAGTAAATGTTCGGGGGAAATAAATTCAAAATTTAAAGAACGAGCAGCGGATAGAGAAAGATCGAGTACTTTTTTGACCCGGGGAGAAAACTGCGGTGGAGAATCGTAGTTATCAACTTTCAAATTTTTTTCAACCTCTGCCTGCAGTTCATTTAGGCTAATCTTTAATTCCGAAAGTAATTGATAAATCCCTGAATCAGACAAAAGTGCCCAAAGCAAATGTTCTGTATCAATATATTGCACCCGCTTCTCTCGAGCCTTATTAGCGGCCCCAAGTACAACCTGATTAGCCCGTTGCGTTAATCTGGTTAAAACGTCCATGCTAACTTTTTGTACTATTTCCGGGTTTGGACTGGGGGATGCGGCTACTGTTTGTTGTTGGACCACGGTATTTTGAGGAACAGTGTTTGGCGGCATAGATGAAGAAACACTCGCCGGCGGATTTACGGCAGCATCAGCAGAATCTTTTTTAAAATAGCGGTTTAAATTAAATAATTGTCCGGGCATTTGGGCAGATAAATAGTTTTGTTACATTTATATATAAACTATATCTCGATCTCGATATTAAATAATATCTTGATATTAAAAGTTTCGGTTACTTATTGCAACAGGACGAGAAAATAAACAGGGCGGCCGCTAAAGCAATCAAGGCCGTCACGACCGTTAAAGCATTCATTTTATTTCAGCATCTCTTCGGCAGCTTGTTTATCTTTAGGTTTAAGCTCACTTGTCTTTTCTTTTTTTTCAGATTTGATTAATTTAACTAAGCTCTCTTCTTCTTTTAAGGCATCACCCGCCTTTTCTTTGGAAAAATCCAATTCGGACTGAACCTGTTTAGCGGCCTCTAGTTTGGCTTTCAGATAAGCCAACATCTGTTCTTCGCTAAAACCACCCAGGTAAAGAAAGGGTAAAATGCCCCCTACTCTGGCCAAGCCGGCTTTCTTCTTTTGTTCGTCTTTGGTGGAAAGCAGCTCCACGGTGTCGGAGATTTTGGCGACTTCCTCTTTTAGCCAATCTTCTCTATTCTTTGTTGTCTGGGAAACCTCAACCTGACCGTTGCGGTAGTTATTAAACCACATTCTTCTCACCTCTTCATAATCTTCAAAGGAAACGGCTTTGGTGGCAGTCGTTTTACCTGACGTCGTTGACGTTTCCTTGCTTTCTATCTTTTCTTCCCCTGTCTTAACCTCCTGTGGTTTTTGCCCCAGGCTTTCCAGTTTTTGGTCTAAAGTCTTTCTCTCTCCCACATTCATATCTAAGCGAGAAATATCGGCCAAATTAGAAATTTTTAAACCAAGGGCGTCAAGAATTTCTTCCGTCTTTCCTTGCGTCTTCTTTAACTCAACTGCTTCTTCCAAACGCTCTTCATTAACTTTTTCTCTCTCTTCCGCTCTTTTTATGGAAACGAAGCCTTCTTCGCTCTCTATAGTTTTCGCGGCTGTTTCCTCTTTGGTCCGCGTCAAATCTACTGAGGCTTGTTTAGCTGCCTCTAGCTTAGCCTTAAGGTAAACTAATGTTTGCTCTTCATTAAAACCGCCCAAATATAAGAAAGGTAAAATACTCCCCACCCGTTCCAACCCGAGCTTCTTCTTTTCTTCGTCTTTAGAGGAGAGTAACTCTACTGTGTCGGAAATCTTCGCCACTTCATCCTTAAGCCAATCTTCTCGTGACTGAATCTTATCCGAAACGGGAATTTCACTCTCACGATAGTTGTTGAGCCACATTTTTTTAACCTCTTCATAGTCTTCAATGGAGACTGTTCTGACAGCCATAGTCACTCCCGCCGTCTTCTGAACACTTCCCTTTGTAAGAACCCCCTCTACCGTTCTAAAAGGCCTTGGTGTCAATCTAACCATAGAAACCGCCGGCATTTTGGAATCAGTTGCCAATGTTCTTTCGGCGATAACATCGCCTCGAGTTGCCCGTGAGCTCAATTCTTGGTTGAAAACTGAATACTGTCGTCGTTGGGAAATGTCAGCAACTCTCGAAGGCATCTTGAGATAATCAAGCTTTTGACCGGCGGCTTTTCTTTCGGCAGCATTGATATCTAAACGGGAAATATCGGCAAGTTTGGCCACCCTTAAACCCATCGTACTGAGGATTTCTTCGGTTTTCATCTTGGTAACCTGTTCTTTTTCAAAGGCGGAAATACCGGTTGGTATCGCCCTCTCTATCTGCCGACGGAAAGGTAATTCAAGCTTGATCCGACCAACACCCGACGGTCCAGATGTCGTTCCGGGAATCAAACGATTATATAAATTCATTGTGGTCGCTTCTAGTCCCTTAAAAACCTCACAACAATAGTCTCTAAAGTTCCTTAAAAGTAGCCACGGCAACAGCGTTACTACCCAAAGCATTAAAAGACCGATTATATATTCCGCATAAGTGTCGACATAATTGGCGGAGTTTTTAGGTGAAAGTGTCTGGGCTGGTCCGCCGTAAAGAATATTGATCGCCGTAAGATAAATCTGACCTTCAGATTTCCCTGCGCGAGAAAAATCAAAAGCAAAAGGAATTCCCCCTTCCCAAATTTTTACCAAACCCGCCAGAAAAATTGAAAAAAGCGGTCCATAAAAAAGCCATTGAAAGAAAACCCCTATCCATATCCAACCAACATTCTTGACCAATGCAAAAGCAAAAAGTAGGGGCAAAAAGGGCGCTAAAATCAACATCAGCCATAAAGCTACTTTTCTAATCACCAAAATAATAAAAATAACGTTGTAAGTTAAAGTTGTGGTTTTAACTAAAAAAAGACCGGTTTTTGCCGACTCAAGGTTTACCGGATTATTCTCTCGGTAGCCAATAAAGTTAGTGTAATTAGCCTCAACATTACCCCCGGAAAAGGTAATGTTAAAAAGATTCTGTCCCGCCACCCTTTCAATAAAAAATCTCATGGTCACTTCAGACAATTGAATTAAACCTAAAACCAAAACATAGGAAAAAACGCAGAAAACAATCATGCCCATCAATTTCGGGAAAAAAGATTGAAGCTTGGCCTTTTCTTTGGCCAAAATCAGCTGTAAACCAAAACCAACAATAATTAAAATTAAAAAAACTAAGGCAATATTCCGAGAAGTCGCCCACATCAGTCTAATTGTTGGCGAGTTATCTAAAGAAGGGTGCGAAAAAAACCAAAAAAGAAGCTGGCGTGATCTTTCCGAAGCTTTTCCGACAACCGTAACCTCCGAATCGGGAATCCATTCGGCATGGACTTGGTTAAAACTAAAAAGAGGCCATAATAAAAAAAGAGAAAAGAAGAATAAAAAGACGTACTTAAAATTCCGTAATCGTTTTGGGCAGATCATCACTTTCATTTTAAAATTACCCAAGACGCGTGTCAACCTCCCCTCTTCTAATCAGACTCTTGAGAGTTTCTAAGTTACTCATTATAATTTAGCCATGGATCAAAAGCTGCCCGTCCGCGCTAGCACCCAACAACAAATTCCTCTTGAGGATATCCAAGATAATTTGGTCATACTTAAAAATGGCTGCTGTTGTTATATCCTTTCCGTAACCTCTTTAAATTTCAGCCTTCTTTCGGAAACAGAACAGGAAGCAACCATTTACGCTTATGCCGCCCTACTTAATTCTTTAACTTTCCCAATCCAACTGGTTATCAGTTCCAAACGCAAGGATATTTCCCTATACCTTAACGTTCTTTTGGAAAAAGAAAATAAAGAAACAAATCCCCTTCTCCAGGGAATGATTAAAAGGTATCGAAAATTTATCGAAGAAATGATTAAAAAGAACAATGTCTTAGATAAAGAATTTTATTTAGTAATTCCTTTTTTTCCGATCGAATTGGGCATCAACACTAACACAACCTTTTCTTTCCTGTCTCCATCTAAATCTCTTCCTTTTTCCAAATCGTACTTAATTGAAAAAGCCAAATCCAGTCTTAACCCGAAAAGAGACCACCTTGTACGTCAATTTGCCCGCATCGGCTTAATGGCAACTCAACTTAACACCCAAGAAATAGTCACGATGTTTTATCAAAGCTATAATGTCGAACAAGCTGAAAGCCAAAAAATTTTTCCGGAAGCTCAATATACTTCAACAATCGTTCAATCTATAAAAAGCTCCAAGGTATCTCCTCTCTCTCCCCCGTCGCCTATCGTCAATAAATGATGGCTTCGTCAATAGTGATGACTTCGTCATTTGACGAAAAGTCGCCACCATTTTAGCCAATTTTGCTCATTTTCATGGGTTCTCATTGGCTTGTCGAGAGTTATTGTGGGCATAATAATGACTTTCTCTCCCGCCTTACTCATACCCAGCTTCTCTCTTGCCTCCCTCTCAATATACTCTTGGCTTTGAACCTTCTTTAGCTCCTCTTGCAACCTTCGACTTTCCTCCTCTACCGACTTTAGCTGTCTCTGTTTTTCTTCAACCAAATAACCTGATCGCCAAAGCTTCCAAGTCTGCCTAGAAAAATTGACTATAAGGTAGATCAAAATTAAACTAATTAGGCTAAAAATGAACCTTTTAAACATTATTCTCAAACATTATCGGATTGACAAGCCTGGTAGCCAATGGTATAATCAACGCCTAGATTAACTATGATAAACATCACTTCTGCTCAACAAAAGTTCGTCGATTTTCTTAAAGGTCAAAAGAGAGCCTCTGCGACCATCTTAGCATATGGTAATGATATCGCTCAATTAGAGGCTTTTTTAGCCGGTAAGGGCATCTCCCAAGTTTCCGCGATTAATCAGGATCTTTTGAACGAATTTAAGGCTAAATTAGATAAAGATAGTTACACCGCTAAGTCTATATCCCGCAAGATTAATTCTATAAAAACTTTTTTCCGTTTTCTAAAAAGCCAGGAATTGATTAAGGTTGATCCTGCCACTTCGGTTACCCATCCTAAATACGAAATCAAACCGCCACGGATCTTTTCTAAGATCGAATATCGAGCTTTGAGAGATGTCTGCCGTGATGACAGCCGAATTTCTGCCATTGTTGAATTGATGTTGCAAACCGGTATTAGAATTGGCGAACTGGCGAACCTTCGCCTCGAAGACAACAAAGATGATGGTATTTTTATTTATGCGTATGAATCCCACGCAGAAAGAACGATACCTTTAAACAAATCAGCTAAGACCGCCCTAGACAAATACTTATCCCAAAGGCCGTCAAATAGTAAAGAAAAGGCTATCTTTGTGACCAAGACTGGTAGGCCATTCCTGGTCAGAAATATCCGCTCGGCGATCGAAAGATATTTCCGTCAGGCCGAAATCAAAAATGTCAAGGTGAACGATTTAAGACACACTTGGATTTTCTACCAACTTGAAGCGGGCGTTTCGGTAGCCGCGATTGCCAAGTTGGCCGGTCATAAACGTGTTTCCACCACGGAAAAATACCTGGAACTTATCGGTAACAAAAAAGAGCAAGCAACTAAATTGGAAGAGCTATAAGGGAAAAGAGCCAAAGGAGATAAGGGGGCCAAAGGTACCAAAAGAAATCTACTTCTTTGTCCAAAACTCAATTTTTTCCTCTGGAAGCTCGATTTTTTTAGGAGGAACCGTAACTTCTGGATAACCCAAAACTATTCCTGCCACCAAATCGTTCTCTGTTCCGATATACTCCTTTATTTTGTCGCAGCAAAAATTAAAATCGGCAATCCAACAACCTCCCAAGCCTAAATCATGTGCAGTTAATAATACGCTAAAAACAAAAGCAGCTACACTCTGAACTTCAACACTGTAAGCCAAAAGGGACTCTTTACTGGGTTCCTTAATTACATTGTTCTCCCCAGCTGTGTAAGGCGCTTTATTAAAAACCAAAATTAAAACAGGAGCCTGGCGGACAAAAATGGTCGTCGCCGTATTTGTCATAACTTTTGGAGTCCGGAAGTTTTCATAATTTTTAGTATCAGGTGAAGTAGAAATAGGCTTAGCTTCTTCTCTTTTCCTGAATGGCTTACCCCTTTTGGGATATTCTTTTATAACTAAATCGCAAATATAATCTTTTTCTTTACCGGTTAAAATGAAGAATTCCCAAGGTTGCGTGTTTTTTGACGAAGGGGCATAGCAAGCCGTTTCTAAAATCTGCCGCAAAACTTCTCTGGGTATCGAATCAGTTTTAAAACTTCTTGTGCTTCTTCTAATTTTTAAGCAGTTTATGGTTTCCATCTTGGTGGGCTCGCTTGGATTCGAACCAAGGACCCTTTCTTTATAATTTGCTTCGCAAAATATACCAAACTTGGATGTTTGTGGATGCGCCTGGATTCGAACCAGGGACGTCTACTTTATAAGAGTAGCGCTCTACCGCTGAGCTACGCATCCAAGTTTGTTATAAGAGAAATGCTCTACCACTGAGCTACGAGCCCGCGGAAATATTATACCAAAATTAGGGACAAAGGTGCCAAAAGAGCCATAAGGGACAAAGGTTATTTGAGACTTTTTATTAATTGAGAAAGTAGGTAGCCAACTTCACCCCTTTTAAATTCTAAAACTTCGTATGATTTTTCATCTAAAAAGTTTAAATCTAAACTTAGTTCTAAAGCGGCCTCGACCTCCGAAAGAGAGCTGTCAGCATTATTAAGAAAATGAAGATATTCCTTAGTCGTTCTACGTCGATAACCTTCCACTAAGTTAAGAACCACCGAAACCGCCGCTCTTCTTAACTGACCTTTTAACCCGAACTCCTCGCTTTTAGGAAAATTCTCTGAATAAAGATAAATCAACTTCACAAGCTCTCTAGCTCTCTGCTAAACAATAAGTTTGTGATAGCCTTTGTTCTTCTTCTCCACTTGTCTCATTTTATTCCTTTTGGCCCATCTGTCTCATTTGTCTCGTCTGTCCCATTTATGCTCTCTTCAACTCCGTTCGGCTCTCTCAGAGCCGTGCTCTTTTGGCCATTTCTGCTTCCACCACCGCCCGGGATTTACCATATTTAAGACGCGAAAGCTCTTTAATCATTTCCGAAATCTTCGGATTATATTCTTTCCAAATCGGCGGCATATCTTCTTTCATACTCATTGAAAAGGCTGGTACGGGCTCGTTGTTGACGATCGTTTTAACATACGCATTGAAGGCCTCAATATTTAACAAATCCGTTTCGCCAAAGGTGGGAGCAAACTCATGCTGCAAATATTGAGCATCCGTAACCCCTACCCTAAAGGCAATTTTAGTGCCGCAGTTGCCAAAAACCGCATTTTTAACCTCATCGTCCATCTGGCCAATAAATTGGTTACCAACACATAATCCCAGATGGAATTTTCGGGCCTCAGATAAGATTTGGGCAAAATCAGGCGTCGCAAAATTTTGAAACTCATCCACGTAAAGATAAAAATCTTTTCTTTGCTCCTCCGGCACGTTAGAGCGACTCATGGCGGCCATTAAAATCTTGGGGATCAAAACTAAACCCAAAAAATTCGAGTACTCCTCCCCTATCTGGCCTTTAGCCAGATTAATAATTAAAATTTTTCCCTCGTCCATCACTTTTCGAAAATCAAAGCCGGACTTTGACTGCCCGATGATGTTACGTATCATTGTATTGGTGACAAAACGGCCAAATTTGGAAACGGTGTAATCTAAAACTTCAGACTTGTGAAAGTCGGCGGTCTGGGCAATTTGGTCAGTCCAGTAACTGCGGATAATTGGGTCCTGCACTTTAGGTAATAATTCTTGAACATAAGCCGGTGTCGTTAAAGCGCGCATGACCTCCACAAAAGTATTTCCCGGTTCACACATCACCGTTAACATGGCGTTACGAATACCATGCTCAAACCTGGGTCCGATAATCCCGGTCTTGTAAGGATCGTAAAGTTTATACATTAAATTAATAATTGAACTGGCGACAAAATGCTTTTGGTCTTCAGTTTGCGCTTCCAATAAATTCAGACCAATTGGCCGTTCCACATCCCCCGGCGAAAAATAAATCACGTCTTCCGCCCTTTCCGGAGGAATTAATTGCATGACCAATTCGAAAGTGTCATGAGGGTCGATAAAACAAAAGCCACGGCCGGCCCGTAAATCCTGGTACATCATTTTCACCATTAATTGCGATTTTCCCGTACCCGTAGCCCCGATAATATAGGTATGGCGCATCCGGTCTTTTTCTTGCATATAAATGGGCACCTGAACTCCTCGAAAGACACTTTTTCCCATATAAAGCCCGCTGTGGGGAATTTGCTGGGGCGCCGGTGCCCGTTTGGCATTAAGCCAAAAGATAAACGGGGTTTCCACGGTTTTATTGGGAAAATGGAAAAGTCCCGCCAACTCTTCCGTTGATAAAATAATTTTATTGCGGCCTAAATAAAACATCGGTGGGTAACGGTAGATAAAATCCAACATAAACAACTTCGGAAAAAGAATTTTTTGTTTTTTGAAGCTGTTTTGATCGGAATTATATTGCTCGAAAGTCGCTTTCAGATTGGAAAGATGGGCTTTGGCCGACTCCGTAGAAGTTGAGGAAACGACAATCCGAACCGCCACTTCAAAGCCGGTTTTGGAACATTTATTTTCAACCGCTTCCATTTGCTTGGGGTCAGTTTTATAAGAAGCTTTTTCCGGATCTGATTCTGATTTTTTAGTTTTAGAGAGATGTTTTCGACCGGCTTTTTTCCAATCATTATTAGCCGGGGAAAATAAAACTTGAATTGCCGCCCCCTCGCCCGGCTGCATCTTGGCCAGGGCCGAAGTAATGACCGCCAAGGGATCGGTCGGTAAATCTTTGTAAACCTTTAAAGGATTAAAAGCCGAAGAACGGAATTGGTATTCGGCATAAGCCATTTTTCCCTTTTCGGAAAAAATATTGTATTCCTTCACTTCCTGAATATCTGCACCGGGATAAGCGCCGTGGATTTGCTTTTCGACCATATCGCGAAGTTTTCCTGGCATCGCCACATAAAAACGGACATCTTCAGGCAAACCGACAATTTCAAAAGAAAGATATTCCTGAGGCTTTAAAAAACTCAGCCGACCGCTTTTCCTTAAAGAGGCAAAAGCTGAAAGCATTTGTTCCGCCGCATCGATTTTAATTTCGTTGTCCCGGGGAACCGCTACTTGTAACAAGACATATTCTAGAGATTTCTTTTCCCGATGCCGGTTTTTATAAAAAATCAGAATTAAATATCCGGCAAAAAAAAGTAGGATGGCTAAAACCGCCACTAAACCAACCAAAATGGCAACCAGGGCGAGATTAGAGAAGAGTTGATTAATCAATTCCGTAGGATCAACCACTTGTCTCCTCTTTATGAAAAACCGCCCTTTGACCTAAGATTTTAATTAACCTTAAACACCATTCCGCCAACCATCTGATTGAGTCACTTACAGACTGTTTTAAACCGAATAAGAGTTGGTTTTGAGAAACCGGCAAAACAATTTGCGTTGGCTGGGCTGACGGTGCGGTCACCAAGGTCTGACCAAAATTGTCCGTGATCGGTTTACTTAAATAAATCTCTTTTTCAATTTTCTGCACGTACGGTTCAATTTCTTTTTCAATTTCTTTTTCTTTCGTCTCCACGACCTGGTATTTCTCCTCACCTAAAGGGAAAACCTCGTTAAGAGCTTCTTTTTCTTTGGCCATCGAGCCAGCCGGCGATGAAGAAACGGACAGATCAGACATATGTATCAAATATAGATTAGGAAGAATCTAAATGCAAGCTGACAGTCCTGAGCTTGTCGAAGGAAAAAATCTCAGCAAAAATTTCGGCAAACAACTTTATTTCTACTTCAATTTTTTAGCTTCTTCGCTTTATTTTTGGAAGAATTTTTTCAACTGCTCTTAAAAACTCCTTCTTTGGCTTTTTTTATTTCTGCAGACTTTTCTAACAATAGCCCTTTATGTAATTTGATCAGAAATGGAATTACACCACAATCTACACATTTTCCCCAGCCGCATTTCCCGTTGTTTTCCTGGTTAAGTTTTTGGCAAAGAGTTACTTCCCGATTAAAAATTTTTTTAGTGATAATATTTTTCTTTAATCCTGTTTTACATGTTAACTGTTTTTTATTCACCATCTAACACCTCCTTTCTAAAGGATTTATCTACTCCTGCGCGGCTTACAAACTGGTGGCCATTTGGCTTTACCGACAGCAATATCACAAAGCCAAAAATCAAACTTGTCTTTTTGAGAAAAACCTAATTTTTTAGCTAACTGCCAACATTTTATTACCGATTTATTTTTACTCTCCTCATCAACTATTATCAGTTCTATTTCAATAAAATTCCCGATTCCCTTAACTTTATCCAGACAGACGTTGAAATCACCCAAACGATATTGCTCTCGTTTCTTATCGATTACTCCCAGTTTGGGAAAACCTAGTCTTTTCAAGAGTTCTTCAATCCCTGCTCCCTCACCCATCTCAATTTCACACTCATCATTTATTCCATCGGCCAAATTTTTATGATGAGCGAGGGTCTTTTTATCTCCTGATTTTCTTATCCTTAAATACTCTCCATTCTTAACTAAAACCTTAGCAGGATGGTCATAATAAGTATCAAGCTGGCGTTTGGTTTTAACTAAAACCGCACCCATTATGACAAGTTTTTTCTTTAAATCAATTATGTTTCGACAAACCAGTTTTATTTCTACTTCCATTTTTATTTTAATTTCTTAATTCAACTCCAGGAATAGTTTTTTTAATGGCCTTTTGAAATTTAACCATCTCTATTTTACTATAAGGCTTAAGCTTTTTAAACGCGGGGTCAAGACAATTTTGCGTTTGAAAATTTTGCAAGACCCAACGGAACCCACTTCTTTTGAATCTGTCATTTGGGACTGTTTTTTGTATCTCTTGAGCTATTTTGATTAGAACCGCACCGTCATGTAATCCTGGGACAACAGTAGTCCTTAGTTCAACATTGATGTTCCCTTTAACCACTAAATTAAGACTTTTTAAAACCGCTTCCCCGGAATTATCAACCCCGGTATATCTTTCATATTCCTTAAAAGTACCTTTAACATCCAACGCCGCAAAATCTATCTTTTTTTGGTTTATAAGTTTTTTAAGAACCTCGGGTTGACTGCCATTGGTTTCAATCATAGTTAAAAAACCCAACCGATGAATTTTGTCTAAAAAAACACTTAAGTCTGGCTGTAAAGTTGGCTCTCCCCCTGTGACAACTACCCCGTCGAGCCACTTTTTCCGTTTTTTTAAATCAGCTAAAACCTCAATTTCCTTAAAAAGTGATTGCTTTTTGATTTGCTCTGGATTAACCAACTCAGGATTGTGACAAAACGGACAACAGAAATTACACCCGGGGGTAAAAATAACGGCCACCACCTTACCTGGCCATTCCACCAACGAAGTCTTTAAAAAACCGGCAATCTGCACAATTAAATGATTGGTTAATTTTTAATCTCGAACGTTTTTCTTTGGCTAAATTCCGATTGTTTCCCGTCATTCCACTGGGAAACCGGTCTTAGATAACCAACAATCCGGGAAAAAACTTCGCACGCTTGACGCTTTAATACCTTCTTAGACATAAGGCCTCCTTTTTAATTAATATTAATTCTTTATTAGTCTTTAATAATAACTTCAAAACCTTCTTGCTCCAGCTTTCTTTTTTGCTCATCAATTTCTTCATCGCACCGCGGACACCAACGGTGTTCCCCGGGTAAATAACCATGCTTATTACAGATGCTAAAAGTGGGGGTGATCGTATAGTAAGGCAGGTGGTAATTGCTGGCGATCTTCTTGACCACTGTCTTGACTGATTCTGTATCCGATAAGCTTTCTCCCAAAAAACCATGCAAGACAGTTCCCCCGGTATACTTACACTGTAATTTATCCTGATGCTCTAAAGCCTCAAATAAATCACTGGTGTAATCAACCGGCAATTGGGTAGAATTAGTATAATAAGGTTCTGCTTTCCTCTCTTTCACTGCCCTGTCATTGGCAAAAATAATGTCTTTAAATCGTTTGCGATCCTCCCGGGCAAAACGATAGGAGGTCCCTTCGGCTGGAGTCGCCTCTAAGTTAAACAGATATCCCGTTTCTTCCTGATATTTTACGATCCCGTCCCGCATAAAGTCCATTATTTCCAAAGCAAATTCTTTTCCTTCGGATGTGGCGATATTTTTCTTCAAAAAATTCAAACATGCTTCGTTCATTCCCACTATGCCAATCGTGTTAAAATGATTTTTCCAATAACTTCCGAAACGTTCTTTTATCCCTTGAAGAAAAAATCTTGAATACGGGTAAAGGCCTTTTTCCGTAAAATCTTCTACAATTTTTCTTTTGGTCATTAAACTTTCTTTGGCTAAATCCATTAAATAAGTTAATTTTTCCTTAAACTCCTTTTTGTCCTTGGATAAATAGCCAATCCTTGGCAAATTAATAGTCACCACCCCAATAGACCCGGTTAATGGGTTTGCGCCAAAAAGACCGCCGCCCTTTTTTCTTAATATCCTGTTGTCCAAACGCAAACGGCAACACATGCTGCGCGCGTCTTCCGGACTCATATCAGAATTAATAAAGTTAGAAAAGTACGGAATTCCGTACTTTCTGGTCGCTTCCCATAAGTTGTCATACGCCGGATTTTTCCAATCGAAATCTTTGGTTATATTGATCGTCGGAATTGGGAAGGAAAAAACCCTGCCCTGGGCATCTCCTTCCAATAAAACTTCTCCCAAGGCTTGGTTAAAAATATCAACTTCCTTTTGAAACTCGCCATAAGTTTTCGTTTGAGGTTTGCCGCCAATAATTACCGGTTCTTTGGCCATCATCTTGGGAACTTTAAGATCCAAAGTAATATTTGAAAACGGAGTTTGAAACCCTACTCTGGTTGGGACATTCATATTAAACATAAATTCTTGAAGAGCTTGTTTAACTTCTTTGTAAGAAAGTTTGTCATAATAGATAAAAGGTGACATTAAGGTGTCGAAATTGGAGACCGCCTGGGCACCAGCCGTTTCACCCTGTAGGGTATAGATGAGATTGGTCAATTGGCCTAAAGCAGTCCGTAAATGTTTCGGTGGTTTGGAATTTAATTTCCCTGGTACACCGCCAAACCCTTTAACTAAAAAGTCCTGTAAATCCCAACCACAACAATAAGCGGCGATAATTGCCAAATCATGAAGATGAAAATCTCCGTTTAAATGGGCCTCTCCCGTCTCCTTGGAATAAATTTTATTTAACCAAAAATTTGAGGAAACCAAACTGGCAACATGATTATTCAGCCCCTGCAAGGAATAAGTCATGTTGCTGTTTTCTTTAACGCGCCAATCAAGCTTTTCTAAATAATTTTTGACGAGTTCATCACTGTCAATAAAACTATTAATATTTCTAATTTTATTGTGAAGATCCCGATAAAGAATATACGACTTCGCGACTGCTACCTTTCGATTCTTAATTAAAACTTCTTCTACAATATCTTGAATTTCCTCAACCCCCGGAACCGTATGACCATCGTATTTTTTTTCTAAGGCCAAGGTTACCTGGTCCGCCATTTCTTCTGCCTTTTCCTTGTCGATGTCACCCACCGCCCGCATCGCCTTTAAAATGGCATTCATAATCCTGTGCTCATCAAAAGGCAAAATCCGGCCGTCTCTTTTGCGGATTTGTTTAACCAAAATATCACTTTTCCTAATCATTTACTTTATTTCAGCTTTGCCTGCCCGAGGCAAAAAACTGCACTTATTTGTCTGGTATAAGTCAAAAAAAACTTCAGACAGAAGAAAGTGAAATCATTATCAACTATCTCCCGCCAGACCTGTCAACAGGTAATTTTTACATCAAACTCGATCAGTTTAAATTCGAGCGATGCCTGAGTTGGAGAAAAAAAAGTTTTTTGACTGGTTGAGTCGAATAAATTTTCTTTTCAGTTACTTAAATCAATCGCCAAGTAACTAGAAAAATCACTCGCTAAGCAGCGCTTGGAGTCTTTGGTACAGATTTTTAGGATAGCTTAATATTTTTTCTAAAGCCGCTTTCTCTTCACCGGTCAATCTGTCCCCTAACTTAGTTAAGACCTCCTCGTGTTTTTGTAAAGCGAGGGAAAGATTTCCCCCTTCTTCCTTAATCGTCTTACCGGCCTTTTTCGCCTCTTCGAGCTGACCAACCGCTCTTTCCAGGTATTTCTCTCCTTTTTCAAGAGTAGATAAGCCTAAATTGATTTTGTTCCCCTCAACTAAAACCCGACCGGCCCCCAACCTCTTATCCGCAAAAAGAGTCATTAGTTGTGCCTTACGTACAGGGTCGGTAGTTAACCAAAGCCAAATCCTATCCCGAATCGCCTTTAAAGAATACAAAGGATGATCGGGTAAGATACCCGGGTATGGCAAATAGTAATCAATTTCTGGCTTGGGAGTAGGCGCAAGAGTAACCACCGGAGCTACCTGACCCGGTTTGTTAACTATCGGGGCTTTCGCGGCCACTTTTAAAACTGAAAGCGACAAAACCGAGAAAGCAAAAATAAAAACCGCAAAAATTGTTAATATTTTTTTAATCATTTTCCCTCCTTTGGGTAACTCTATTATACATCTTCATTTAAAATGTCAATGAATGTCTGCTTTTTTTTCTTTTAAAAAATTCCTCCAGTCTTCCACAAACTCAATTACGGTCACAAAAGGCATTTCAATAACCACATTAAAAAAAACAGAAATAACATTGTATTCTCGCCACTTATTTGCAAAAAATGACCCGAATTCCGCCGAGGGAACAGAAAAAATGTCTAATAAAAATTCCCAGAAGCCGGTTTTCTCCTCTACGGTTATCTCTCTTGATTTGTTTCTGATGACTAAGGCCGCAAAGATATTAATCGCAATCGCCAAAGTGTTAAAAATAATCGAAGTAACCGGTATCTGACCGATATAAAAAATATAAGCCATTGTTCCGAAAAATAAGCAGGCCGCAATTATATAAAATGAGGCGATAATCAAATTAGTTAAGATTCTTTTCTTTTTCTTCGGTTTAATTTCATAAATATCTTTACTTTCTCCTTCGTAAACAAAGCGAAAAAATAACTCAATTACCTTATTTTGATTACTTGGTGGCGGTGGCTTGATTATAGAGACCAAGAAAAACATAAAAAGGGTCGGCATTAAAAAATCGACTGTCGCCGCTAAAAAATTGAAACCTTCGTAAAAGAGAGAAGCTAGGGGGACTTCAACAATAAAAAAAGTAAACCAATTAGAAACAAAAACAGATAAAGTAGAAAAGACAGCCAGCTTAAAAAGACGTCTTTTAAGGGTTTTGAATCTTTTTTGGTAAAACTGGGTTACCAAGCTACTTAAGTTCTCCCGGTTTCCAAAAATTTGCGGGATTTTTTCCGGCTCGCTTTTGAAAGAGCTAAGAACATCATCTAATAGAGTAAAAACCGTATCAGTTCTTTCGCAAATATTAAAAAATTTTTTGTTTAACGGTTGTTTCAACTCGCGATCAATTTCCTCCTTAATCTTAAAAATGTTTTTGGCAGCTTCTTTTAAAAACTCTTCGCTGGGATTAGTCCAAAAGGGGTTTTCGTATTTTAAAAGATGGTAGGTAATAATCGCGTCATCTAAATCAAATAATGTCCTGTGAACGGCGATATAAGTCTGGACAAGTTTCTCCTCGACGGTCATCTTTTCGGCCGTGTTCAGTTTTATTCTTTCGTTCATTAAAACCGTCATTGACTCAATTAGGGCATTTTCTCTCGTGGGCGGAGCCAAGACTTCCTCGATCTCACAAGCAGCTACCTCCATAATCCAATCGTAAAAATTAACCTTTAATTTCAGGGGAAAAGTCGGTCCAAAGCTATCAAGAGGAGCGTTCCTTAGAAGATAAAAATACTTTTTAACTATTTTATCAACCTCACTGATTTTTTCTTCAGGAATTTCGTCGTTTGGTAAATGTCCACCACGGATTAGCTCCAAGACTAAGGGTTCGGCCACTGCTTCAATATTAACTTTGAAGATAAACTGAAGATTGGAAATTTCCGCAATCATACTCCTTTTTAATATTCTTTCGACGGCTGACCTTCTTAATAAATTCTCTTCTTTCCAGTCAATAATTTTTCGAATTTTTTCATAAAAATTGGCGATTTTTGAAGCAATTTCGTCGACGTGTATAGTAAGGAGTTCCCCTTTCCTGGGTGGCTGATAGCTTTCCTGATATTTTTTGATTAATCTTTGGATCGGCAGGTTTAAGATCTTGGGAATTTCCTCTCCTTTAAGTTTAACCTCGGAGAAAATCCCCTCTTTCGGCAGTTCGGTTGAATTGTGATTATTATCAAATAAAGTGTTGGAATTCATAAGATTACTCGCTTATAACAAAGTTTATTAATTTTCCCGGCACAAAGACAACTTTCTTAATTCTATTCCCTTCTAAGTATTTCTTCACCCTCTCACTTGTTTTTGCTAAATTCTCCACCTCACTTCTGATGGCTGAAAGCTGGCTACTGACAGCTAGTTTTTCTCTCAATTTCCCGTTCACCTGCACCACTATAGTCGCGGTCTCTTCTTTAATCAATTTTTCCTCGTATGCCGGCCAACCGGAAGTATGAATTGAAAACTGATGGCCCGATTTTTCCCATAGCTCTTCGGTCATATACGGCGCAAACGGCGCTAAAATTTGTAAAAATTTACCCGCATCTTCTTTGGTAAGCCCTTTTGGGTCATCCTGCCAAAAATTAATGAATTCCATCATGGCGGCGACAGCGGTGTTAAACTTCGTTGCTTCAATATCCCCACCAATCTTCTTAATTAATCGATGAAGCTTACTTTTTAATTCTATACCCGATTCACGGGCGGCTATTTTCTTTTGACAAAGATGTGTTACTCTTTTAACAAAACGGTAAGCTCCTTCTACTCCGGTAGTGTTCCAAGCCACTGACTGGCTAAATGGGGCAATGAACATTTCGTAGATTCTTAAAGTATCTGAACCAAAGGCAGCCGCTACTTCGTCCGGATTTATTACATTTCCCAAAGATTTACTCATTTTTTTCCCGTCTTCTGCCAAAACCATGCCCACATTCCGCAATTTCATAAATGGTTCTTTGAAGGAAATTAAATCTAAATCATAAAAGGCTTTAACCCAAAAACGGGCGTATAAAAGGTGTAAAACTGCATGCTCTGCTCCACCCAGATACCAATCAACCGGTGCCCAGTAATTTACTTTTACTTTATCAAAGGGAAACTTTTTATTGTGCGGGTCAGTAAAGCGCAGAAAATACCAACAACTCCCGGCCCAATTGGGCATAGTATCGGTTTCTCTTCTGGCCGGGCCTCCACATTTGGGGCAAGCAGTATTTACCCACTCCTTTATGTTCGCCAATGGTGACTCTCCTGTCCCCGTCGGCTCATAATGTTCAACATAAGGCAACTCCAAAGGCAACTGTTCTTCAGGCATAGGAACAACCCCGTTTTCGTCACCACATTTTCTACAGTAAACTAAAGGAATCGGTTCTCCCCAATATCTTTGCCGCGAAAAAACCCAATCTCTCAAATGATAGTTAACCGCTTTTCTCCCCCACTTTTTTCCCACCAAATAATCTATAATTTCGTCTTTGGCTTTTAAGGCCGGCAAACCATTTAAAAAATCCGAGTTAAAAACCTCAACTTCATCAATATCGGTAAACGGCCCTTTTTTAAAATTCCACTGGCCATTTTTAGGTTTAATTACCGGGGTGATTTCCAAGCCATATTTTTTGGCAAACTGCCAATCTCTTTCATCATGGGCTGGTACACCAACAACCATACCGGTTCCAGCGGTTAAAACCACGAAATCAGAAACCCAAATTGGCATTTTTTTACCGGTTAAACGATTTAGACAATAACTACCGGTAAAGACCCCGGTTTTTTCTTTGGCCAAGTCTACTCTTTCCATTTCTGATTTCTTCTTCGCTTGTTCAATATATCTTTTGACGCTTTCTAGATTCTTTTCTGTCGTTAGCCCCAAAACAGTTTGGAGCTCTGGCGCAATTACAACAAAAGTCGCCCCAAAATTCGTATCCGGCCGTGTTGTATAGCAGGAAATAGTGCCAACAGGCTTGCCCGCCGAAACCTCCGATTCGGAGGTGTAGGCGGGATAATCAATGGTAATTCCTTCACTGCGCCCTATCCAGTTCCTTTGCATCTCTAATATCCCCTCAGGCCAATCTAATCTTTGAAGATCTGTCAAAAGTCTGTCTGCATAACCGGTAATCTTAAAAAGCCATTGATTCATGTCTTTTTTAGTTACAGACTTACCGCATCTTTCATGAATTCCTCCCGATAATACTTCCTCATTAGCCAAACCAGTTTTACAAAAAGGGCACCAATTAATCGGCACATTAGCCCGATAAACCAGCCCCTTTTTGTAAAGTTTCAAAAATAACAATTGTGTCCAACGATAGTACTCTGGATCTGAAGTGTTGACTTCTTTATCCCAATCGTAAGAAAATCCCATCATTTTCATCTGTCTTTTAAAAGTAGCAATATTTGCGGGTACCAATTTATTAGGATTAACCTTGCTCCTGATGGCATCATTCTCTGCCGGCAAACCAAAAGCATCCCAACCCATTGGATGTAAAACTTGAAATCCTTTCATCCGAAAATATCGAGAAATTACATCCGAAGCAGTATAAATACGGACGTGACCAACATGAAGTCCGGCACCTGACGGATACGGAAACATGTCTAAACAATAAAGTTTTGTCCCTTTTAGGGAAGTTTTATAAAGCCCTGCCTCTTCCCATTTTTTCATCCATTTTGGTTCTATTGTTCTATGATCATATTTCTCATTTTTTTGCATTTTTCTTTGTATCTCAATCTCCTCATTCTAAAAGAATTCCCCAAAGGGAACATATCTTAAGTATCTTCATTAAATTGCCGGTAAAATACCCAATGAAAGCAGCGTCATTAAGATTAAAAACCCGATAAAAGTAAAGGCGGTAAAGCCAAGAACAAATACCAGGATTAAAGTCAGAACACTCGCTCCCTTGTCGGAAGGTTGGTCTTCAGCGCTTTTTACCATGAGCGTATTTTAACATAAAATTGGCCGAATTCCTCTAAGTTCCCAAGAAAATTTGCCAATTCCAAAGGAAGTGCCAGAGTACGGAAGGAATGATATTATACGTTGAAGCAAAGAGTAAGCCTGAACCTAAACTCATAACAAACAATAAGGTAAATGAGACCGCCAGCTGTGGCCAAGAAAGATGATAAACAAACAGACTGACCGGAAGATGTAACAAAAGAAAACCTAACGAAGAGATAAAATTAGCCTTAACTGGTTGACTGTAAATTTCCCAAAGACGATTAAATAAAAAGCCGCGGAAAAAAGTCTCTTCAACTAAAGCAGTGACTAAAATTAAAAACAAACCTTTAAGTGAAGAAAACGGCAGTGCCGCCACTTGACCTAATAAGCCGGTTTGATAATGTATCAAGCCAAAACCAAACATCTCAAAAACGAAAAAAGCTATCAGGACACAGACAATCGTCAGGCTGTTTTCGAAATTTTTACCGGAAAAACCCAATGATGACCAAAACCGCCTTTTTTCGATAAACTTTACCACTAAAAACGTTGGTAACAGCCAAAAAAGAGGTTTAAAAATTGTTTCTTCTGTGAAAACGGGCAGGTGTATTGAGAAGCGAAAAATCGACCAAAGGAAAAAAATTAATCCACATAACAACAAAACGGAACTAGAGGTCTTGGTCAGTAGAAATTTATTTCTTTTTGAGACCTGACAGTCTTGAAAAGAAAAGTCAATCGCGTCAACGATTTCTTCCACTCTTTTCTTCGCCTCCGGAAAAATTACTAGATTCTCTTTTTCGGGGAAAAAGTGAAAAACTAAATTTCTGGAGGTTTTCCAAGTCTTCCAAAGTTTTTCCGGAATTGCCTCCCCACCACAAAAACGGTTCAACTTTTCATAAACTGATTCCTGTGGGTACTCTTTAAAAATAGCCGGATTTAAAGCTCGGCCAATACGGAACCTTTCTCCGGAAAACTGATTGCGGCTGATTAATCCCAAATCAAAGAAAAGCTTTTTTAAAAAGCCTTCGTAAGCTTTGGCTGCCGGAAAAACGACAAAAGAATAATCAGTATAGATTTTCGGTTTGTTTTCCGCTTCGGCGACCAACTCTAAACTTTGTAAAAGTAAGTCTTGTTGGATTTTGTCTAAATAATTCCACCAGGATTTTTGGGTTAAGTCCGTCATTAATTCTATTCTAACAACTTTGGGAAAAAACAGAAATACAGTATAATAGCTTCGTGCCCAAAAGGACAAAAATCAGCAAAAGAAAAAAAATCCGACTAATTTCCAAAAAACTAGTCTTCGTTTATTTACTGGTGCTTTTGTTTATTTACTTGTACATTTTTAAAGATCTGCCCTCCCCAAATGATTTAACCTCGTCCAAAACCAATCCTGTCTCGACAAAAATTTTGGATAGAAACGGAAAACTTTTATACGAAATCTATACCCAAAAAAATCGCACACCGATAAAGCTTGCTGAACTGCCTGACTATATTAAAAACGCCACCATCGCCTCTGAAGACAAAGATTTTTACCATCATCGGGGTTTCGACCCTCGGGGAATCGCTCGGGCGGTTTTTAATATCGTTTTTAAACAAAAGCTTCAAGGTGGCTCTACTATTACCCAACAACTGGCTAAAAACGCCTTACTGACCCAGGAAAGAACCATCAGAAGAAAAATTCGCGAAGCCATCTTAACCTTTGCTATTGAAATTATTTATTCCAAAGACAAAATTCTGGAAATGTATTTAAACCAAATTCCTTACGGCGGCACTTCCTATGGCATTGGCGCCGCGGCCCAAAACTATTTTGGCAAAAAAGCTTCAGACTTAACCTTGGCCGAAGCCGCCTTGTTGGCCGGCTTACCCGCTTCTCCCACCCGCTACTCGCCTTTCGGTGCCCAACCGGAATTGGCCAAAAAGCGCCAGGAATATGTTTTGGATTTAATGGTAGCGGATAAATTCATCGACCAAGACAAATCCGGAAAAGCCAAAGAGGAAAAAATAGTTTTCAAAGAACACGGTCAAGGAATAAAGGCTCCCCATTTTGTTATGTATATTAAGGAAAAGCTGGCGGAAAAATTTAGCCAACAGCAAATTGAGCAAGGCGGCTTAAGAGTAACGACCACCTTGGATTTGGAGATTCAAGAATTTGGTCAAGCAGCGGTTGCCTCCGAAGTGGCCAAACTGAAAAAAGAAAAAGTCACTAATGGCGCCGCTTTGGTCACCAATCCGAAAACCGGGGAAATTTTAGCCATGATCGGTTCCAAGGATTATTTTGACAAGGAAATTGACGGTAATGTTAATGTCACTACTTCCTTGCGCCAGCCGGGCTCCTCCATTAAGCCTTTAAACTATGTTTTGGGTTTTTATAAAAAAATTGTCACTCCCTCTTCGCTTATTCTTGATATTCCCACCTGTTTTAGGGTTGCCGGCCAGCCGCTTTATTGTCCGGGAAATTATGATGGTCAATTCCACGGCGCTACCCAAGTCAGATTTGCCTTAGGGAATTCTTTTAATGTTCCGGCAGTCAAGATGTTGGCTTTAAACGGCTTGGAAGATTTTATTGCCACCGCTTCCGCCATGGGAATTTCCACCTTCAAGGACCCAAAAGATTATGGTTTATCTTTAACTTTGGGCGGCGGAGAAATAAAAATGATTGATATGGCTACCGCTTTCGGCGTTTTGGCTAATCAGGGAATCAGGCAAAATTTAATTTCCATTCTTAAGGTTGAAGATTACACCGGCAAAGTTTTGGAAGAAACTAAAATTGAAGAGGGCAACCGCATTTTACCGCCGGCACCCTGTTATTTAGTCTCCCATATTCTTTTGGATAATAATGCCCGGGCAGCGATGTTCGGCGAGTCTTCCTATTTACTGGTTAGGGGTCACCCGGAAGTCTCGGTTAAAACCGGGACCACCAATGACCGCCGGGACAACTGGACCATTGGTTATACCCCGTCATATCTGACTGCGGTCTGGGTCGGCAATAACGATAATACGCCGATGAGTTATGTTGCCTCCGGGATGACCGGCGCCTCGCCGATTTGGAACAAAATAATGCGTTTTTCCCTGGAAAAACAGGACAAAGAAAAAGGCCCGCCTGCCAGCGCCTCCGGCGCAGCCGGTGGCGGGCAAGGCAAAAATTTCCAGGAGTGGCCGGCTAAACCGGACGGCGTGGTCGGCGCCACGATTTGCTCCCTTTCGGGATTGGCTCCCGGTGATTCCAACTGTTCTACTCGCTTTGAATATTTTCTTGAAGGCACAGTTCCCAGCGAAACGGAAAATCTTAAAAAAACAATCTTGATTAACAAAGACGGCGGTCAGCCAATTGAGCCTGGTCAGGATATCCCTCCGGATAAAATTGAGCCTCAAGAACACCAGCAGGTCTTGCTTGACACCACCGGCTCAATTTTATGCCTGGATTGCCCGTTTCCGGCTACCCCGGCAGTTTTTAACGCGAAAAATCTTAGGAAGGATGTCCCGATTACTTTAAATCCATAGCTTTACTTTTAGGCTGTTTAGTCCTATAATACGAAAATTAAGTAAAAATGATTGAGCGTTCCCTAGGAGAACTTAAATCACCTATAATCAGTTAGTTTTATAAAATAAATAAAATGGTAAAAAGGACAGGTTTTACCCGCCTCGACTCACCGCCTGCTCCGATCTCGGAACAAGGCGAGTCATCGGTGAGGCGAGCCAGTCGAATACATATTTTTAATTTTTTCTATTTAATTGGCCGACCGTTCTTCTATTTTCTGCTCGGCCTGGTTTATCTTGTATTTCTCATCATTTCTCTCGTTAAAAGGCTGGCGGTAAACAGCTTCCGCCAAATTCTGCAAAGTTTAAAATTTTGGCTTCAAAAAATCAGCCGGGTAAAATTCAGCCTCCCTTCGCTAAAAATTTCTTTCCCAGCTCGACCAAAAGCTCCTCGATTGAAGCCTTTCTTTGCCCTTCCAAAAATTAAGATCAAGATTGGCGCCAAAGCGGTTGCTTTCTTTTTAGGCATACTGCCAGCCCTGGTACTTTCTTCCGTTTTTTATCTTTCTATTATTAGGGACCTTCCCTCCCCCGACATTTTGCAACGTCCATTACCTTTGACGACCAAAGTCTACGATCGCAACGGGAAACTTCTTTATAAAATCTATCGCGAGCAAAACCGAACTAAACTCAACTTAGACGAAATCCCCTTAACTCTTCGTCAGGCCACTATTGCGATCGAAGACAAGAACTTCTACCAACACCCGGGCATTTCCTGGCAAGGAATTGCTCGAGCCATTTATTTGCTTATCTTTGAAAATAAAGTCACAGGTGGTTCAACTATTACCCAGCAATTGGTCAAAAATACGCTCCTTACTCCGGAAAAAACTCTTAAAAGAAAGGTCAAGGAGCTGGTTTTAGCCCTACTGGTAGAACGAAGATATTCCAAAGACAAAATTCTAGAGATGTATTTAAATGAATCTGGCTACGGTGGTGCAACTTATGGAGTTGAGGAAGCCAGCCAGAAATATTTTGACAAAAGCGCAAGGAATTTATCTTTAGCCGAAATAACTTTTTTAGCTGGCCTGCCTGCTTCACCAACTCTCTTTTCACCCTTTGGAAATCACCCGGAAATGGCCAAAATCAGGCAAGCTCAAGTCCTTCGCCGCATGACCGAAGACGGCTATATTACAGAGAAAGAAGCCAACCTTGCTCTAAAAGAATCCCTTAATTTTTCCCTTAAAAAACAGGAAATTCTTGCTCCTCACTTTGTCATGTACATCAAGGAAATTTTGGCTAAAAAGTATGGCGAAAGAATGGTTGAAGAGGGAGGTTTGGAAGTTACCACCAGCCTGGATCTCGACTTACAGGAAAAAGTACAAAAAATTGTGCAGACAGAAATAGATAAACTTAAACCTTTAAGGATCTCGAATGGTGCCGCTTTGGTCACTAATCCTAAAACCGGCGAAATTTTGGCGATGGTTGGTTCAAAGGACTACTTTGCCGACGATATTGACGGTAATTTTAACGTCACCACGGCCTTACGCCAACCAGGTTCTTCAATTAAACCAGTCACTTATTCAATTGCCTTGGAAAGAGGTTTTACTCCGGCGACATTAATTGATGATTCACCTATCACTTACAAAGTTCCCGGACAACCTCCTTACTCACCCAGGAATTATGACGGTCGCTTCCATGGTAATATCCCCGTTCGTGTTGCTTTAGGCTCTTCTTACAATATCCCCGCCGTTAAAATTCTTTCTGCTTTTGGGGTAACCGAATTAATTAAGCGCGGCCAACAATTAGGGATAACGACCTGGAATGACCCCTCTCGTTATGGCCTTTCCCTAACTTTAGGCGGTGGCGAAGTTAAAATGACCGATATGGCCGTTGTCTTTGGCACCTTTGCCAATTCAGGCAAACGCATCACCTTAAGGCCCATCTTACGCGTCAAGAATAGCTCGGGCAAAGTCTTGGAAGAAGAAAATTGCAATAAAGAATACCTCGGCCAAGAAGAATTTAATTTCCAACGCTTGGTCAACAAGGAAGCTCAAGCCGCCATTTCTACCTGCTCTGAACAGGTACTTGAACCAAAAATTGCCTACCTTATCAGCAGCATTCTTTCTGATAATGCCGCCAGAACACCTGCTTTTGGCCCAAATTCACAGTTGGTTATTCCCGGCCACGAAGTGGCGGTTAAAACTGGTACTACTACTAATATGCGGGACAACTGGACGATTGGCTACACGCCCTCCTTTTTGGCGGCTACTTGGGTGGGCAATAATGATAACTCGCCCATGAGCTATGTCGCCTCAGGCGTTACCGGAGCTTCACCCATCTGGAATAAAATTATGAACACCCTCCTTAAAGACCAGCCTAACGAAACTTTTCCCCAACCAAAAGAAATTATTACCGTTCAAATTTGTCAACTAACCGGGTCTTTAACCTGCGACGGCTGTCCTAATCCTAAGATCGAATATTTTATTGACGGTACCCAGCCAAAACTTAAATGTGATTCGGAAAAAATTCGCCAAATTTTAGAGGAAAAGGCCCGTCTGGAAGCGGAAAAACAGTCAGCTGAGAGGCCAGAACAATAATTCACTCTGCCTCTGGCCCATTTATTTGTTTATAAACAAGGGCGGCTATCTTGGGTAAAATTTCTTTAGCTTCTTTTTCAACTACCCCCTCGGATAAAATTACCAAAATAAAGGGTTCCTTACTAAAAACAATGCCGGCGTCGGAGATAACTCCAACTTCAGTCCCAATTTTATGCGCCACTCTTATTTCTTTAGGAATTCCCGCGGGAATACGATCTTCCCAAATTGTTTTGGTTAAAAAAGACAAAAGTTCATCCCGGTCATCCCGAACTAAAAGATTTTCCCTAAATAACTGATAAAACAACTTGCCCATATCTGTCGGGCTCGTCTCATTCTTTCCAAACGAAGTTTGTTTCATGCCTAAATCGTCAATAATTCTTTGAATCTTTTGGCTCCCTAAAATTTCAGAAAGTATGTGAAAGGCGGTATTATCTGACTGTTGGCCCATTAATTCTGCCATTTGGCGGTAGGTAATCAATGTCCCCGCTGATTTGTACTGCAAGTTCCCGGCACCAACTCTCTTGTCCGCCGTCTTTAGGGAGTATTTTGTGTCCAAATTAAGATTACCCGCCTCAGCTTCACGATAAAGTGTCAACAAAACCGGTAGTTTGGTCAAAGAAGCGGCGGTGAAAATTTTATCGGTATTAACTCCGTAACTTTCACCGGTAATCAGGTCCTGAACATAAACGCCATAAGTTCCCTTAAGATCAGTGTTTAATTTCTTAATTTGTGCTTCTTCCTTCTCAAATTTTGGCGTAGGGGTTACGCTCGGCGGAGTTGGCGTAAGAACCTGGGTTATTACAACTTGCGGCCCCAAAATTTTTCCCAAAAGGTTTTCCCGCTCTCGGTATAAAATAACTCCAAAGATGGCCAGAATGGTACCCCCCAAAGCGATCAAGACCACCAGGCGATTTTTCTTTAAATCCTGGGGCTTTAAATTCTGTTTTTTTCTAATAAAATCCATTTTGCAAAAAACTATTTTTTGACCTTTTTAATTCTTTTAAGATATTCCTCTTTACTCATAATTTTTCTAATATCAGTTATTTTTTCTGTAAACTCTATTCCGTCAAGATGGTCGTATTCGTGCTGAATAACCCGCGCTAGAAGTTCATCTGCCTTGAGCTTAAATATTTTACCATTTCTCCCCAGAGCTTCGATAACAACCTGCTCGGGCCTCCTTACGGGTCCGTATAGTTTGGCATAAGCAACACTCCCACAACCTTCATAAATTATTACTTGTTTTTTGGAAAACCAGCTAATTTTAGGATTAATATAAACTCTTAGTTTATCAATAAATTTTGGGTCTCTCGTAGGAGTTTTTCTTACCTCGGTAACAAAAATTCTTAGCTTGTATCCTATTTGAGAAGCGGCTATCCCCACCAACTCATGGTATCTCATTGAATCCACCAAATCTCTAATCACCTTCTTTGCGTCTTTAGAATTGATATCTTTAACAGGTTTAGAAGTTTGACTCAAAACTGGATTTCCTATTTGAATTATATTTTTTATAACCATATTTGACGCAGCCGAGTCAGACTCGGCGCAGATTATAATCTGCTAATACAATGTGACGCAGGGAGGGGGGGCTTTTGCTGTTAGTCTTCAGTCGCCAGCTTTCAGTCTTCAGTACATTTCTATTTTCTGTCTGGCTACTGACGACTGATGACTGGCTACTTTTTTTAATTTCACCGACCTCAGCGTCACCACTTTGTTAACAAGTCGTATGAATCAAGGTATTGACTTTTTTCCCCTCTTTCGCTAAACGATTATACTCCTCCACCGCCTCCGGCGTCCTTAAAACCTTCAAGTTGATTCCTAAATCTGAGGCGTGTCTTTTAAATTCTTCATCCACCTTTAATATCTCGCTCCACCCGTCGGCAATAACAATTGCGTCGGGACTTTTTGACAAAAGCGAGTCTTTCTCCCAATTGGCGATTACATGATCATTACCATATTCTTGCTTAACCCTTTCCACCTCCCTAACCATTACTTCTCCGCCAATAATCAACACCTGCCAATAGCTTTTACCTTCAATCTTTACCTTTGCCCACTCAACTGAATCAATTTTTAACATAGTGAAATTATATTTTACTTTAGCCCTTTTCTGAAGTAAAATCCAAATATACCCGAAGAAATACCAGCTACCATAGAAGTTGACCCAAGACTGATGGGTAAAGTGGCAATTTTTCTTCCACCCTCTTTCCCTCCGTTAAGATTTCCTCCCCGTGAACCAGGAATAACCTACGATGTTCGAAAAAGACAATATTTATTTCGAGAAGTTGCCAAAAAAAGTGGAATTCCCTTTACAGAGATTCCTTTAAGTTTAGATTTAATACATGAAGCAAGGAAAAAAGCCGAAGAAATTCATGGAAAAGAAATGGTCCGTCGCCTGGTTCAATGGGACCTTTTCCTAAAAGATGAGGAAAGCCTTTTCCCTTTTCCAGACGAAAGGACTTCGGTTCAAAAATATGCTGCAGTTGAAGCTTTTCTAGATGGTGCTGCAGCTATCAAAGCTGCCAAACAATTAATTGACGGGGAAGAAACAGTCAGTATTGTTACCGCCCGACCAAGCCATCATGCTCTAGAACGACCTGCCGGCTACTGTTTTTTAAATAAAATGCTTATGGCTCTTTCTTATATCAACGAACACCAACCTCAAAAGACCGCTATCATTGGCTTAGACGCTCACTTTGATAACGGCGACGCAGAATATTTATTAAAAAATCCCATTGGCCCTCTCTTCTCTCTTGGTTTTGATAAGATTTATCAATCAGATTGGTTTGATTCTCATCCCCTTACCCCTGAACAACAAAGATTGATTCATTTTGCTAGGCTTCAACCGGGAATCTCTAAAGAAGAATATTTGCAAAGATTAAATCAAACATTAGAAGAAATGAGCAAATTTGAACCTAAAATATTCGGTGTTAACCTGGGGTTCGACACTGACCCTCGGGATCCTGTCACTCAAAGCGAGTTAGAAGGAAAACTCATCTCTCAACTGACACCTGACTCATATCGTGAAATCGGATCTTCATTGGTCAAAACGGCTAACAAAATTGGGGCCAAGATTCTTATTCTGACCGAAGGCGGCTACGATGTCGAACATGGTGCTATGGCCGAAGATTTTCAAAGATTTTTAGATGGTATAAAGGAAGGCTTACTTTAAAAACACTTCCGGTTTGGGTTCGCCAATCACTTTTCCAAATTTCCAACAATCTAATCCAAACCAGGATTTTTCCTCAAAACCCTCCTCTTTAAAACCTTTTTTAAAATAAAAACTTCTATTCTTCCGGCTTTGAGTAATAAGTATTAATTTGTGGCCTCCTGCGGCCTTGACCTTTTTCTCCCATTCGGTCATTAACAAGCTCCCAACACCTCTTCTCCGGAATTCTTTTTTAACTCCCAGCCAATTGGCATAACTCACTCCCCCGTATAAGATATCTATAAGCGAAAAGCCAACAATTTTTCCATCAATTCTCGCCATTAATCCCCACCATTGATTTTTCTTAAGTTTCTCTTCAATAATTTTCGGCGGATAATCTTTATTAATTAAAAAATCAATTAACTCCGGAGAATACTCCGGAAAACCGGTTTTTAAAATTTCTTCAAATACCGGCAAAAATTGAGCCAAATTTTTTAAGGTTAACTCCTCAATTTCCTCCATCACTCAATATCCTCCCTTAACTTCACCAATCACCTTACCAAAAACCCAATAGTCCAAACCATACCAAAGCTTTTCCTCAAAACCCTCCTGTTTAAATCCCATTTTAAGATAAAACTCATTGTTTTTGGGGCTATGATTAAGAAGCATTAATTTGTGTCCCCCTTCTTTTTTGATATCTTCTTGCCACTTTTGCGATAAAGCCTTGCCAATACCCTTTCCTCGAAATTCCTTAATTACGCCTAGCCAATTACAAAAACTGACTCCGGCGTATAATTTTTCTGCCATTAAAAAGCCAAGCATTTTTTCGTCCCCGAAAGCCACCCAAACATCACTCTTCCAACCACCAGATTTTTTGTTTTCAAACTCTTTTGAAAAATCCTCGGTCACAAAATAATTTATCGATTTTGGCGGATATTCAATAAAAGCTTCTCCTAAAATTTCTTTATAAAGTTCCCGAAACTTTTCAATATCCTTTTCGGAAATTTTTCTAATTATTAATTTGTTTTTTAGCCAATCCATTTTTGAAATTATTTCGGTTTTGTTTCGGTTGGTTTTTAAAATTTACACTAGAGTAAATTATATATCCAAATATTAAAGATTGACCTTCTCCATAGAAATATTTCCCCTAAGCCATTTTTCTGCTTCCTCTACCTTCAAGATACCTTTCTTGGCCCCGACTTGATTAACAACCGAAGACGCGTTGGCAGAGGCAAGTTTTAAGCAATTATCCAAAGAATATCCTTTTACTAGACCCGTTACCAATCCTGATCCAAAAGCATCCCCTGCTCCGGTTGTTTCTACCCTTGATACTTCTTCAAAAATACCGCAATGCCACCAAAAACCCTCTTCTTTTTTACGCAAAAAGGAACCGTTCCGGTCATCGGTAATAACAACATATTCGCAAGGCAGTTCCTGAGCTTTTTTGAGTAATTCTTTAATTTCAAAATTTTCGCCCAGTCCAACTAACTCCCCCATCTCCTCTTTATTAACATTCAATAAAGTTATGTCATCAAGCATTACTGACAAAACCTCTTTTTGTTTTAACTCGTTCCCCCCTGGATTCCAAGCAATCTTAATACCGCTCCCTAAACAATGAACCACACATTTTTCAATCACATTAAAATTTCCTTCGACCGAAGAAAGATAGAACCATTTCGTTTCCAACTGATCAAAAGGAATCTCGTTTTCTTCAAGTTTAGTTTTACCCCGATAAACCAAGATTGTCCGGCCGCCGTCCGGCGCCCAAAGAATCGTCGAATAATCCGTCATCTCCTCGATGTCTTTGACAATAAATCGCGTATCTACGCCTTCTTTCTCTAAATCTTCTTTAATTTTCTTGCCGGCAAAATCGTCTGCCAATTTCACAATTGAAGCCGTTTTTAAGCCCTGCCGGGCAAAAGTAACCGGAGTATTTGTTCCCCCTCCTCCAGATTCAAAGTAAAGTTCCTCCACGGGAATTTTCGCGCCATAACGCACGCAAATATCTTTAGCCCCACCGTCCCGCTCAATCTCCAAACCTTTAGAACGAATAAAGACATCTAGAGTAGCAGAGCCGATAGAGATTACGTCAAACATTTCATTTAACTGCTAAAAATTATTTCAGAAATTTTCTTTGAAATCTCTAATGGTTTTTCCGACTGCCAAACATTTCTCCCTACCGCCATGCCGATGGCACCGGCGCTTAAAGCCTCCTCAACCATTTTCAAAAAGTTTTCTTCCGCCATTTTCGAGCCACCCATCACGACAACTTTAGTTTTTCCGGCTGCCGCCACTGCCCATTTAAATGAAACAATATCACCGGTATAGCGAATCTTCACAATATCCGCGCCCAGTTCCAAACCGACTCTCGCCGCATAAGCCACCAGTTTCGGGTCATTTTCGTCGGGAATATTTTTCCCGCGGGGATACATCCAGGCAATCACCGGAATCCCTGCTTCTTCAGCTTGCTGTTCAATAATCCCAAAGTCCTGGACCATAATTGGTTCATATTCACTGCCAACGTAAATTGTATAACCAACTGCCTTAGCACCATAACTTAAGGCCTCCTCAACTGAACAAATTTGAGGCGAATAAGGATCCTGGTCTTTGACTAAATTGGTTTTACCATTTAATTTGACTATTAGTGGTACCCTATAGCCCTTTTTGTAAAAATATTTTTCCGCAATCCCTTTTTGTAAAATCACGCCGGTAAAATTACCCGAGTCGGCAATTTGTAAGACTTTTTCCGGATCAATATTTTCGTCATTGAAATCCGTCGGCCCGTGTTCAAAACCTTGATCGTAAGCCAAAAATAGGGCCTTTCCGTTTCTGGTGATTTTTGAAAGAATGTCAGCCATTTTATCAGGAAGTAAGATGTGTGAAGTGTAAAGCTAGATATTGAAATGTGAAGTGAGATTCTTTCTTACTTCTCACCTCATTTCCAGCTTCTTACTTCCATCTTCTCACTTCAAATTTATTAGGTCATCCGCTTACTAAATTAGATGGTAAATTACCTTTAAGCACTTCAATAATGTTTTTGGCTGCCAATCGCGCCATATCATCTCGGACTTCTTTTACCGAAGAAGCGATATGAGGCGTTAAAACCACGTTAGGCATGCCGCAAAGTTCCGGGTTTACCTCCGGCTCATACTCGTGAGTGTCAATCGCTGCTCCAGCTAGTTTACCTTTTTTTAAAGCTTCGACTAAAGCCGCTTCATCAACAATGCCGCCCCGACTGGTATTAATTAAATAAGCTCCGTTCTTCATTAAAGAAATCTTCTCATCATTAATTAGATGGCGAGTTTCTTTAGTCAAAGGCACATGAAGACTGACAATGTCTGCTTCTCTTAATAAATTATCCATACTCATATATTCCAGCTTGTATTTCTTTTCCATCTCGCAATCTCGATTTCTTTTGGTATAAATTACTCTTAAGCCAAAGGCGTGCGCCATTTTGGCTACCAAACAACCAATCCCCCCCAACCCAACAATTCCCAAAGTTTTTCCTTCTAAATTTTGGCCTAAAAAGATTTCCGGTTTCCAACCGCCAAAATTGCCCTTTCTGGCAAATTCATCACCTTCAACAATTCTTTTTAATAAAGCAAAAATTAAGCCAACCGTAAATTCTGCCACAGCTTCGCCGGACAAATTACTGGGAGTATTCGCCACCAAAATATTTCTTTTTTTGGCTGCCTCTAAATCAATGTTGTCAAAACCAACTCCATAATTAGAAAGAATTTTTAATTGTTCTCCTGCTGCCGCCATTACTTCTTCATCAATTTTATCCAAAAGCAAACACAAAATGGCGTCAGCGCCTTTAACGAATTCTTTCATTTGTTCTTTACTTAACAATCTTTCCGAATCATTGCCGATCACTTCAAAGCCGGCATTTTCCAGCATATCTATTCCAAGTCTGGGGATTTTTCGGGTGACAATAACTTTCATTAGATACGAATTGATGCGAATTTTAATAATCCGAATTTATCGTGCAAATATTTTTAATTAATTACTTAATTACTAATTGCTTAATTACTTTAACTATATTTTGGCTATTTAATCCATATTTTGCAAGTAACTCTTCCCTACTTCTGGCCGATTCGCCAAAAACATCCGGAATGCCTAAAGTTTTTACCGGCAACGGATATTCTTGGCTTAATAATTCCGCTACCGTACTACCTAAACCGCCATAGATTGAATGCTCCTCCACTATCAATACTTTTCCTGTCTTTGCCGCCGACTTTAATATTGTTTCTTTGTCCAGTGGTTTAACCGAATATGCATCAATCACCTCAATACTGCTCGCCCCTCCGTAGCCCTTCAAATCGGAGGGCGAAGGGGGGATAGCTGACAGCTGACTACTGCCGACTGCTCCAAGCACTTTCCCCAAAATCGGCCCATGACTTAAAATAGTTAAATCATTTCCTTCCTGTAAAATTCTTGAACCGCCAATTTTAAAGTCTGATGGCTGACGGCTGACGGCTGACGACTGAGGGACTTCTGATTTTGAAATTCTTAAATAAACTGGCCCTTTATGTTCAACTGCCAACTTAGTTAAACCACAAACCTCTGCTCCGTCAAAAGGACACAAAACCACCATCTCCGGCAAACTTCTCATTAAAGCAATGTCTTCCACCGACTGAGCGCTAGCGCCGTCGCCAGAGTTAGAAAAACCTAAATGGCCGCCAATAAATTTAACGTTAGCTTGGTTTTGACAAACAGAAACCCGAATCTGGTCAAAACATCGGCCCGGTAAAAAAACGGCAAACGACGCGCAAAAAGGAATAAATCCCTCAAACGAAAGTCCGGCAGCCATCCCGATCATATTTTGTTCCGCCACGCCCACATTAAAAAACCGCTCGGGATATTTTTTTTTAAACGGCGTTAACTTTAAGGAAGATTCCAAGTCGGCGGTTAAAACTAAAACCTTATCATTGGCTTGACCTAGTTCTAATAAAGCCTCACCGAAGAAATCTCTTTGTTGTTTTAGTTCCTTCATACTCAAATGTCTAATACCTAATTCCTAATTGCTAATTGGTTCGACTTTGCTCACCATCTCTTCGAGCCTGAGCCTCAGAGCCGAAGGCCTGAGCCTGCCGAAGGACAAATCCCAATTTTTTAATGTCAAAATTTTGGATATTTGATCATTGGACATTATTTAGAAATTAGAAATTAGAAATTTTATTTTAGCTCCTCCATCGCTTTTTTATACTCTTCTTCCGTTAATGTACACGCATGATATCTTTCCTGGTTTTCCATAAAAGAAATTCCTTTCCCCCTGACGGTCTTGGCAATGATTACCAAAGGAGCAGTCCTGACCTTTTTGGCTATCTCATAGGCCGCCAGAATCTGTTCAAAATCATGACCGTCAGTTTCCGTCACTTGCCAACCAAAAGCTTTGTACTTTTCTTTAAGCGGTTCCAGTTTAGTGATTTTTTCCGTCTCCCCGCCGATTTGCATTCCGTTCCGGTCAATAAGCAAACATAAATTATTTAAATTTTCCTTGGCGCTAAACATCGCTGCTTCCCAAACCTGGCCTTCTTCCTGTTCACCGTCAGAAGACAAAACCCAAACTGTTTCATTTTCTTTTTTTATTTTTTTTCCTAAAGCCATACCCACACCCACGCTAATCCCCTGTCCCAGAGACCCCGTAGAAGTTTCCACAAAATCTGCCATTTTTTTGTAAGGATGCCCTTGTAAAACACTTCCCAACTTTCGCAAATCCCCTAATTTGTAATTTGCCTGCCCGCTTCGCCTTGCCAGCCCGACAGTGCCCCTGGCCGCCTCGCTTTGCTCGGCAAGCGGGCTGGCAGTCCTTGGCCGGCGGGCGAAGCATGGCGGGCGGGTAATTTGTAATTTGTAATTTATTACCGAGTACCATGCCGGGCAAACATGACCAGCGGAAAGAATAAACTTATCCCGCCCGCCACGTCCCGCTGAGCGGGACTGGCGTTGCGGGCAGGCCTCCAAGTCTGCAACCCCGCCAAAATACAAGGCCACTAATAAATCAGTTGAAGAAAGACTTCCTCCCGGGTGGCCACTGCCAGCTTGATAAATCATTTCCACAATCTCTTGCCTAACTTTTTTGGCAATTCCTTGGAGTTGTTCTAATGAAGCACCACTCACTCTCCCCATACTTAATATCCTAATATCTTAACCTCTTAATATCCAGTCTTACTTTTGCCCCTTATTCAAATTTTCTATCGTTTGAAGCACCTCTTCCGGAGTCGTAATAATTCGGTAAACTTTTAGTTCTATTTCGCGCATCAACATATTCCTGCCAAAAGCTTCCATAATTTCATGCCACCAAGCGCCAAAAAGAATTAAGGGTTTGTGATGGCCAAAATATAATCTGGCCAAGCCCCAAGCCATGCCAAATTCGGAAATCGTGCCTGTCCCGCCATTAAAAACCACATAAATATCACCTTGGTTTAAAAGCTCCAATGTTCTTTCCAGATAATTTTCTTTAAAAATTTCCTTATCTGCTTTATTCAGAGAATCTCTCCCTTCAAAATGACTCATATCTTTGGGATTAAAAGAAACAACCGTTACCTTTCCCCCACCGTCATGAGCACCAAAGGAGGCGGCCGTCATTACTCCTGGCCCGCCGCCATTAACGATTTCATAACCATTCCTAGCCAGGAGCTTGGCTGTTTTATAGGCAGCATCGTACTCCGGATCGCCCGGTTTTGATTCGGAATAACCAAAAAAAGCAATTTTTTTAATCATTTTTAGTTGACTAACTTTAATAATTCCTCATATCGAATATGTAAATCATTTGCTTCCCAAAAAGTTCCTCCGACATAAAAAATATTCGCCCCGGCTTTTTTACACTTTAAAATATTTTCCTCGTCTAGTCCACCGTCAACCCCAACCTCCACCAAATCACCTACAATTTCTTTTATTTTTTTTATTTTTTCTAAAACTTTAGAATCAAATTCCTGGCCTCCCAAACCAGCCGACACTGCCATCAGTAAAACCGAATCCACCCGGGGATAGATCTCGGCTGGTACTTTTTCCACCTCAGTTTTTAAATCCAAAGCTAAGCCAACTTCCAGACCAGAAGACGCCACTTCTTCTAAAAATCGGCCAATATCTGACATCATTTCCACCTGAGCCACTATCCGATCGGCAACAACATCGCGACTGCGGTTAATCCAGTCAATCGGTTCTTTGACCATCAAGTGTAATTCCATTTTTAAGGAGTGTTCAAAGTCCTTTAAGGCTTCTAAGCTGAAAGTTTTATTGTGAGCAAAAATACCATCGACGACATCGATTTGCACCCGCGGCACCAAATTCCCAATTGCTTGAATTTTTTTTTGCAGATCTAAAAGATCTTTAGTTAAAATCGTGGGGATAATTTCCGTCATTTGGCCATTAAAATTGTTTCTTCAATAAGTCGGTGAGCATAAGCCATTTCATTATCATACCAAGCGCCAATCTGAATTAAGTCCTCGGCTACCACGGTTGTCATCGCCATATCAATAATCGCCGAAGCGGGATTATTAATAATGTCAGAAGAAACAAGCGGCTCATAAGACAAATCTAAGATTCCTTTTAATTTTCCTTCTGCCGCTTTTTGAAAAGCGCTGTTTACGTTATCGATGGTAACTGATTTTTCCAACTTAAAGGTCAAGTCGGAAAAAGAACCGCAACCGACCGGCACTCTGATGGCCGTTCCGGCAAATTTGCCCTTTAAATCCGGGAAAACCGCGATCACGGACTCAGCCGCCCCGGTTTCCGTCGGTACGATATTTAAGGCTGCCGCCCGGCCGCGGCGTAAATCTTTATGCGAACCGTCAACTAATTCCTGGTCGGCGGTATAAGCGTGAATCGTCGTCAAAACCGCCTGGAAAATCCCAAATTCCTCTTTGATCACTTTAACAATCGGGGCCACGCAATTAGTGGTACAGGAACCGTTGCTGATAATTTTTTCGTTTTGATATTTATGGGCGTTAATCCCCATTAAATAAATAGGAATTCCCTCTCCGCCAGCTGGCGGATTTGGCGGCGCCGAAATAATCACTTTCTCCGCCCCGACTAAAAGGTGTTTTTCTGCGTCTTTATAAGTTCGAAAAGCTCCGGTTGACTCAATCACCACTTGTGGCGCGTAAACATACCAGGGAATTTTCAATAAATCCTTTTCC